>SDBV01004754.1_pt1 | contig 19361 bp, 27 predicted proteins | sample 2277081 | NCBI WGS metagenome assembly SDBV01 (sample SAMN10402039, study PRJNA504765) | marine sediment metagenome | isolation source: marine sediment core GS10_PC15, 223 cmbsf | place: Arctic Ocean: Southern Knipovich Ridge | collected 2010
GAGCAGATGGCCGGACAGCCGAAGCCGCCTAGTTGTTACAGCACACCTGCTCATTTCAAAAATTAACGGGTGGTCACTGGACGAAGGTCAACCCCCAGGTCTAAGTGGTCCAGATCACTTAACAGCCAAGGCTTCCCACCCGCGACGCCTAACTCTCTGTCGAGTTGGCAATGTTTCGCGGCCCATCAAGTATGCCGCTGTGAAAAAACTAAACTCCTGCGGCACCATCTAGGACGATCCAAGGTGTAAATAGGCTTATTCCTTTTTCCTCCACCGCCTCAAAAAATCCCTCACCAGGGGGACAATCCTCAGATGTTCCAGGCCACAAACAAAACGTCCCATCAAAAACTCCCCCAGTTAACCCCGCGTGTCCAGCCCTGTTCAGGGCGCGCTCAATGCTACTTGCAACTTTTCTTTGTTCCGGTGTCATCATTTCCTCCTGTTGTTAGCCCTGAGATTCGGCGGTTTCTGGGAAAGGCTCCCCAAGTGCCTCTAGGGCTTTCCGTACACCTGAGATTTCCCCGTCCAGCCGTTTGATTTCGTCGCTCATTTTACGGAATCTGTCGTTGACGCTTTCCGCAAATGTTCCCATGCGGTCCTCAAGGCTTGACAGCACGTTGCTCGGCGCTGCATTTGGCGGGGACTGTTGGGGCTGATTGTCTGCCGGTAATGGCGGTTGCTCATCACCACCGAAAATATCATCATGGGATTCGCCCGATAGTACAAAGCCTTTGTTCATGGTCCCATCTACCCGTTTAAGGACGGAAAAAGGCGCGCCCTTCACATTGTATCCCCTGGCCTCTATCATCTCGTGGGCTTTGTCTGTAGCGTACCAGTAATGTGGTGTGTCGCCGACCTTGATTAGATACTTCCATTGATTCTTGGTGTGGTCGAACTTGCTCGGGAGTGGTCCCTTATTGCCCTCTTTGTCATAGGGACCACCAAGCATTTCACAGGAATACTCGCGGTTGTTGTCCCACTTAATTGTCGGGTGTGCCATCGGGTTCCTCCGTTAGCGGTGAATCGCTTAAGCGTCTAATATCGCCCCTGCGACGGTCTGATACATAAAAATGCCCATTCTGTTTGTCGTCATAACCCAAATACGCAAGGGCTGATCCCTTATAAAATTGCGGCTTAGTGTTTCGGCGATCCCCCATGTTCTTGCGATTATTAACCTTCCCGCAAATCTCACAAATAGGTTGAGAACTTTTATCCATCATCTACCTCCGTTTCACAATCGGCTTCTTCAGAACCAAGACGATCTCCCAGGTTTTCCCAGTCAATCGAACTCAAGTCGCCGCCCAAATCGACAGACCATTTTGTCCAGTCTATCACTTCCTGGCTATGGCCGTTCATGGAGCCTCCGAGATATAGGAAAGCATACCAAGAGTTTCGCGCTCTTCCTTTGTGAGTTTTCCATTTACATAGGCCAGTTGCATTTCGACCTGATGTCTGGTGCCCCAACTGTTTGCCTCTTTGATAAACGCTTTGAAAAACTCTGTTTGGTCGTTGTCATCACCTCGCGCTAATTCGGCACCAGCCTGTGCCCAATCAATATCTCTAAGCCCTTGCTTCATCCGTCCCGCCTTTCGTCACAGACCCAGCAGATAGCCAGGTCTTGTTCATCAAGTTTCCGCCCGCAGACACACTCCTGCCCCGCGTGATCGTGTAAGTGACCCTGGAGCGTTTGGGGCTGGGTGAATAACTGTGCAAGCCGCTCGTGCAAATCAGGGTCGTATTCCTTTATTCGGGCCTGTAGGGTCATTTCAACACCACCTTAATACAATCCTTGCAGTCTTCGTGATCGTAGCGATCTGCAATCGGCTTACACTCAATACACGGGTTTTTCGGTGTGTCCCGTCTCAAAAGTGCCCGCCATTCTTCACCAGTGCAAACGAAAAGAGCGGGGAAGTTGGGAGCGCGGAGGTTAATCATGTGATCCTCCAGTTCCATCCAAATTCGGTTTTGAAAAGTGTGGCTTCCCCGCTAGAGAGCTTTAGGAGAAAGTTCGTAGGGTCATATCCCTTACTTTCGAGAAATTCCGCAAACAATACCGGGATGGCCTTTTGCTGAAGTTCAGGAACTTGCTCGCCTCCCTTCTTGCTATCAGTCACGGCAATATTCCCATTTGAGAAGAAAAAGGCAGTGTATCTCATATTATCCAAAGCGTTACTCCCCAGATTATAGCCCATATTACCAAACTGAAAAGCACTCCCCATTTCATGGCCGGGCCACTCGTTTAGGTCGGTTTTAAAGTTTTGCGGCCCGTTGGTAGTTGTACGATTGTACCTATTCTCGACCCTGATTCGGGTCTGGTGAGACAGTTGCGGTTTCTGCGGTGGGCCGCAAGGACAGCAAGTTGTATTTCGTTCCCACTGTTGTAAAGAACACCCGCTGCCGCTGAAATTTTCATTAAAAAACCTCAATCTGTTTCTCGGGCAAGCCTACCAATCGGACTGTTCTCTTAGTCCAGCCACAGGTGGTTTTACCTTTTTCGATAAGCAATCCCATTTCGAGCAATTCCGTAATTCTTGGTCTCACGATGTTTAAATCCGCATGGGGTGAACCGTGGAACAATCTCAATATCTCCCGGTCAGTGTAGGATTGAGAGCCATCCTTGTAAATGTCCAAGATAATGCCCTGGCGCTTTGAAATGTCCAGTTCCGCATAGGCCTCTCGTGAGTTCGGGTGAATCATGTTTCCAATAACTCCGGGTTCTCGTGGATGTTGCCGATTACTTCTCGGCGAATTACCGCGCTACCACTAAAACGAAGCGAATATGAAGACCCGTCATCGATTCGCCTGCCGTGGAACCCGCCGTCTTCTCCAAAATGTGCTTCGAGGCGAAAAATGTCTTTCTTACCATCCGTAAAGGCTCGTTCGGCTGACAGTTCGACTTCAAGAATTGTCCCCTCGTAAATCTCCACGCCGTTCTTGTCCAGCAGGCCGGTGAATTGCTCGGAAATCTTCTGAATATCGCTTATTTGCCCACTCAACGGCGGAGAAGTAAACACCATTCCATCAGAATCATCAATGAAACCCCAATAATGGAAAACACGGTCCTTGAACACCCTGAATTTTAACTCACGATTCACTTTTAATCCTTGTTATCCGGGCCGTCTAACAATAGTTTGAGATACACAGCATTCGAGATGCCCCGTAATTTCGCTTGAGCCGTCAGTTTGCGGCTAATCTGTACATCAACATCGCGTATGGTAAAATCCTTCGTCTCAATGCCTTTTGCGGCCATCTCTGCTTTCTGATTCATCGTACCTCCATTGTGTTTCCATGTTACTACCAGTTAATACCAGTTGCAACAATTATTTTCATTCTACGCAAAACCCCGCCTGAGCCCTTGCGGGAAGTCAGACGGGGGACAAGTGATTTGCAGTGATTATTTTTTCAGTTTCGGTTTCAACCAGCGCCAGATTATGTTGTCAATCGGGTTCGGCGTTTTGGTGACATACCAGTCAACCATGTAAACCACCGCTCCACCAATCAACAACTTTAGCTCTGTTGGTAGTGAAAGCCATAAATCGTACATCTCAGTTTCCTCCGTTTAGAATTACTTGGGCGACAATGGTTCCCCAAGCGCCAACGATTGCAAATACCAAAACCCAGACTACCCTCGTGGCCGAACGCCTGAACTGACTGTTCTCCCGTACGTCGCCTAGTATTCCCAGGTCTTCCCGGTTTTCGGGATCGCCACGAATCAATGTGGATAGTCCTCGCAGCTCTTCCCAAATCTGTCTATTGGTAATGCTCATTGTAAATGCTCTACTTCGTTTTTGAGTTTGAGAAATTTCAGCATAAATTCCTTTGTTGCAAAACCGCTTAATCCACGGGCTTTTTCCAACAGTGAGATTCTTTCTTCTGGAGAAGCCTTCGCATACACAGAATAAAACATTGTCGCCCGTGAGTCTACGGGAAGTTCGGCCATGTCATAGAACCATCCGGGGAGATTAGGGGTTTTAATTACTCTCTGCGCCCTTCTTAACAGACGCTTTCTGTCTCCCAAGGACTGTGTTCTCACATATTCGCCAATATCTCCCGATTTACGATCCGGTAAGTCGATTATCCGTCTTATCTCCCGGTTCTGATCCAGCCGTTTAGTGTTTTCCTCTATGGTTATCCGTTTCATTTCCCCGCGTAGCTTCTGTTGTGGAGAGGTGATTCTAAACAATCTCCGGGCAAAGGGGGCCTTCCTGAGTTCATCAATGAAAATCTTATTGTCTTTCTCGCTGACTTCACCAGAGACGGCCTTCCAAGCACCGCCTACCATATCGGTATAGATGTTTCTCCGAGTAAAGATTTCTCCGAGAGCAAACTGCAATCGTGCGGGTGAAATTCCAAACTCTCCCAGGCTCTCCGTTGCCTTGCCCGCTGCAATAAAACCTTCGGGCGTTCTGCTAGTAAACTCGCGACTGGGTAATACGTCCGGTCCCTGCCAAATATCTTTATTATACCAGAAATCCCGGTTCTGCGCGTACCCCCAAACAGCAGAGAGAGTCGGGGGCATCAAGTCACCAGGGAGCAAGGGCAGGAAATCTTCAAGGGCATTCAACATCTGCTTGTAAGGGAGTTTTCCATCAATCTGTTTTTCAATTATAGCCTCTGCTACGGAGGAAATAACTCTCTGCCCCTGGTCCTTGGCAACCGAAACATACAGATACCGCCTGTCCCCGTTCTCGTCTACAAAACTCCACGGGGTAGTGATAATCCAATTTGATACCTTGATTCTATCGGGAACGTCATCAAGGGCTTCAGGGTTTATAGCTTTGTTTGCGAGGTAAATTCCCGTAGACAGGGCTGAAATCTGTGCAGCCTTATAAGCAAATACCCCCGGATTTTCCTTGGCACCCCGGAGAATACTTCTCGTGCCTTGGATAGAGGCGTTTAGATAGGGCATCCCATTATCAATGGCTTTAATCCACGATCCCCCTTGGCTGAAATCCAAATACCCCCGTGCTATAATCGTGGCCTCTGCTGGTGTACGTCCGTTACGGATTGCCCTTCTCCTGAGAGACAGGCGGGTGAGTATTTCTGAAGTGTTCCCGGTATACTCCATTGCTTCTCGCAAAAGTCGCAGCTTGGGGTCCAACGTGCCAAGCACTCGGCTCTGTGATCTGGAAGTCAACCTTCCCTGGTGGGTGAGAAATTCCATCCCCCCGCCCTCGTTTATGTAATCTATATAATCTCCCTTGCGGAGAAAGGCATCCTTTGCCACACTCCCTAGATCGCGGGCATACTGTCCTATGGCGTAGGGTAGGTGGGCGCTATACTCTGTGGTTGACATCCACTGAAGGGCAATGTCTCGGGGAATATTAGTTACGAAAAACGCCGGATTTCCCCCACCAGTTGCAAAAAACCTGAGTATCGGCGCTCCCGAAGCAATCCGAATACCGTTTGCGAAACCTGCTTTAATCTCCGGGTCCCTTAAAACCCAATCTTGGGCAAAGGAATTATCTGCCAGCATTGCCCGGCGTTCCCCATCTACCAGGACTTCAATCTTGGTCTTACCACCCGGAACTTTAATGTCGGGATTTACAATCTTAATGAAACCATTCTCAGGATTTTCCTCAACGTATTTTAATAATGATTGATTTGCCCTGTTGTTAAAAATTCTCCCCTGCCCCCGAGAAAGCGCCTGAGATAAGAGTAGTCGCGTGTCATTAACAAGGGATTGTGAACTACCCTGTTCAAGGGCTTTGATCCCGCTGGTGCGAACGTCGAGAGTTTTCCCCCCTAACTGTGCTGGTGAATCCATGTGTTGAATAAACAATCTTGGGGAATAACGCAAGTCCGAAAGATTTTCAAATTGTGTCTGATTTATCAGTCCGGCGTCACGTTTTTGCTCCAATAAGGATTGAAGTTCGGAATAATACTCTTTCTCAGCCCTTAATATATCCGGCCATATATCAGCCCTGTCCCGCTTCCACATCTCAACCTGATGCCGAACCTCAAGAGCGGAAAGTCCAGTTGGAGAAGCAATCGGTTCTTTTTTCTGAAGGACTCTGCGGGGATTAATTACATCCTCGATCTCAATAGTGCGCCGGGCTTGGATGTAATCGTTGAACAAATGTTCATCAGCAGTCTTTTTAAACTTATAGATTCGTTTCTCAGCGTTCTTATAGTCAAACTCCGCTTTAGCCGTGGCCCCGGCGGTACGGCGCATATTATCAACAGCTACCTTTCCTGCCTTACTTCCCGTTTCCAGTAATTTCTCCACCGCCCCACCACTAACATCCCATATCGCCCGGCGCATAGCGGATTTCACTTTCTTAGGCGTAACCTTATTCTGCTCAATAACATCTAGGCGCTGCTTATCAAACGCCTCCTCAACAGGCGTTTTGGGCCGAGCGGCTTTTGTATGGGTTGCTTCAAATTCAATCTTAGGAGCTTGCCGTCCCGGAACCCGTACAGTTTCTACAGGAATCTCCACCAAGGGCGTTATTTCAACGCCTGCGGCTGTTTGTTTGGCCGTGGCGGGTTCAACGCTGACCCCAGCTTTTTCGGGCTTAGGAGGCTCATAGAGGGGTGACGGTTCGGTTTGTTCAAGTTTCAACGCAGATTTAGCATCAGTTGCCCTAAATCCTGCCTTGGTCACCCCCCGGAGAATGCCTGCTGCAAATATCGGTGAAAGCGGATCGGCGGCAAAGTGTTGACGGGCTTCCTCAATCTCATCCTTAAATTTCTCCTGATCGGCTCTTACCAGGGGATGAGTTAAAGTATTGAGGTGTTTCAAAGTTTTTGGAGCGTAGAGAAGTAAATCCTTTGTGGTTCCTGCTGGGTCTTCAGATATTGCCTGCATGAGTTCAAGGCCAAAAGGGATTGCTCCTACCGCTGCGCCTAAAGGTCCGGCCACCAATCCACCAGCAATTATAGGCCCCACCCTAGCAGCCGCTCGAGCCGCATTTAAAGCCACTCCCTTGCCAACGGCATCTTTTTCCCTCAGTTCATCAAGCGACTCGATTCTACCCGTGAAATTATCCTGAATCCAGTTGTTGATAACCTTCAGGTCATCCGGTCCACCACGGGGCTTCCCAATGTCTTGAGCCCCAAAGAGGGGGGCTTGCCCTGCAAATTCTTCAGGGGTAGGGATTGGAATCTCTTCAACAGGAACGGGGAGGGTAATTCGTTTTTCAACAGGTTCAGGATCAAGTACGAAACCTGGAGGTAAAGTCGAATCTAGTACAAATCCTTGAGGCAGTTCAGGCATTACCTAAGAGGCACCCATTTTCCGTTACGGAAAACTATTTTCTGTCCTGCCGAATCCGTTGCTGTCGCCCCCTCCGTAAAGGAGGCCCCAACTGTATCTGTCGGCAGGAAACCAAGGGCTGAATCCAGTTCCGTTCCAGTGCGCGAGAGCCCTGGACTAACCGGAGGCACTTCACTAAGATTTTGAGACGGCCCGCGAAACTCCTCTAGTTGAAGGTCGGCAATTTCTAAATCACTCACTGGGATACCAAGAGCTTTCAATTCCTCAATCGCTTTCAAAAGTAGTGGGCCGTGAACCTTGTTCTTGAATGAGAAGGTTTGAATTTTTGCATCTTCTCCCAATTCTTTCGCAAAGAAGGCATCAAACAAACTTTTTTTCGGGAACAGTTGTTTGAATCTCGAACCCGCGAGACTTCGGAATTTCCTCAGCGCGGATTGCTCAGTTGCTTTCCGGCGTTTGTCCGCAACAGCAACATCAGCCTTGATCCCCTGTTGTCTTATTTGACCGGCAGAAGCAATTTGACTTGGAGAACGAGCGCCACCAATGGGGAGTCGTGGACCAGTTCCCGGCTGTGGCCTGAAAGTAGCCCTTGGTGATACTCTCGGAGCGGGCGGCGTCAAGGGAGGAGTACTTTGCTGCTGTCCACCCGTCGGGCCAATATTCGCTATCCCCTGGCGGGCGAAATCCTTCATTTGAGCCGAGGCGTCCTCAGAGTCAATAATCTTCTGGAAACTGATTAGCTCCTTTATGTTTTTTCGCTCCCGCTCAGCTTTATCTACCTCTGCGGCAAGGTTCTGTTGCTCCTTGCGCTTCTTCCCCGTTGCTAGGGCCGCTACTATACCGGGAACTCCTCTAATTTGAAATCTACCCTCTGACATAATTTCCCCCTATCAAAAACTAAAGCTGAAAGCATCAGCAACAGAACCAAAGAAATTCCCAAATGAACTGAAGGGATTAGCCTGTCGCTGTTGTTGTCTTAGAGTTCGCCCAAACTGTCCCGCCTGCTGTCCCAACTGCTGCTGACTGAACCCTAGCCCCGCCTCAAACTGTGATTGCTGTTGGGACTGACCAGCGCCAAACTGCCTCACGGATTCAGCAAGACTTTGTTGAAACTGTGACTGTCCGGTTATTAAACCTTGTTGCGCCTGTGCCAAACTCTCGGCAGTCAACTGTCCTTGAATCCCAAATTGTTCCGCCCCCGCTAGAGCTTGTTGACCCTGCAATCCTATTTGGGTTTCTAAATCACGAAGACTGCGAGCCGAACCCTCAAATCCCCCCGCCAGGCGTTGTTCAATCTCTCCAGGGTCAACCCCCCGTGCTAACAGAGCGTTTCGGGCCTCGGTGCTTATTTTGCCGACGTTCCTTGCGTTGAGCCGTCGAGCCTCTGCTGCCTGGTCCGCAGTTAATTCTCCAATACTCTCCTGAAAATCTATGATGGACTGTTCTAAATCCTGCTTGAACCCCCTGCTTTGAGTCTCGGCATTGAAAGAGGCAAGGGCCTCACCCTGTGTCAGCCAGGTTGTCCCCGTTAAAGGATCAACCCAGAGGCCATCATCGTTTTGGAAAACTTTAGGGGCCTCGCGACGTTTAGAGCCCGGCGGCTCATCTGCTGGGGTCTTTGGTTTGCCAATACTCAACCAGGCATTGAAGGACGCCTTACCACCAGCCGCCTGGTAGGCATCATAAGCATCGCTGTCTGACTTGATAACGGGCTCATCTACAACAACCTCCTCGTCAGGGTCCCGACCCTGATATTCATCTCGAAGGGCGTTCTTACCCTCAATCCCCAACGAGTCAAAGTCAATTTTAGGATGAACTCTTGCAAGCCATTCCTCAAATGACTCATCGGGATCAGAGATAAATTTTGATTCATCCCCGGCTAAAAACCTCTCATATTCCGCCACAAGATTCTGAGTTGGAACACCCTGCCCTAAAGTTGAAATATCAATCTCAGGGTGAAACTCTGCCAACCACTTTTCAAAAGACATCTTATTTACTCTCTTTCATCTGCTGGGGATTCTCCAATTCTTCCAACTGCTCAATGCTACCGATGTTTTTTAACCGGGCCTGCATCAGTTGTTGTAATTCATTCTGCCGCTGGTTAATGGCCGCGTCGATCTGGGCAAGTTCCGCCTGGCGCTTCTCGCGCTCCTGCTTGATAAGGACTTGGGTTTTGTTGGGCTTGCTCATAGAGTTCCTTTTAAGCGTAAAAGTCTGGCACTTTATCTTTAGTCCCAATGTTGGTGCTCTGATAATGAAGGTCCACATAATGGATAAAAGGGCTTGATGGTGTCCCAGTTAAATTATCAAAAGCCATTTCTAAAGTCAGTTCTATAACCCCGTCAGGCTCAAAATCATCGCGGTCAAATAAAGCAGCAGTTGCACTTGCAGCAGAGATTATGACTTCTGTTAAATGCTGCTGATATCGGGCAAGACCACTTCCCCCGTCATTAATATCGACACTTGAGAATAAGGCTGTGATTGGTGTCGATGTGAATGCAGAACCAGAGGCCTGATTATGTCCTTTGGCATATATCGCATAGTATTTAAAATCTAATGTCCCACCTGTTGCAACAGCATTTAGACTCCAATGAACATGAAGGTAAATATCTGTTCCTGGAACATAATCGTGAGGTATATGGTAAGTCAGAAATGCTTCATCACCACCACTAAACTGCCATGCGTCAACATCTCCATTATAAACTGTTAGTGTAGGTTTTGTCCCACCTGTATTTTTGGCGAATTGGTCTCCTAATAAATCCCGCCAGCCAAAAGTGGGGGTTGTGTTGTCAACCTTGATTCCATTACCTGATGTTTTGGGGAGAACGATATTGCCTGCAATAGCCAGTTTTTCTTGGGGTGTAGTTATATTGATCCCTACGTTGCCAGCGCTAGTAATCCGCATTTTCTCTGAAAGAGAATTAGAACCCCTGGTTAGAAAGGCTAAATAAGCATCTGTGGTTGCGGCTCCGTCCCATGCTGCTCTTATTTCTGCCTGATTAATACTACCAACACCACCAATTAATATATTTGACCCCAAATCTGCTGCTGCTGCCTGCCTATTCTCAATCTTAAACATAGATACAATACCAGCACCACTCTTTGTGACGTTTAACTTTATCCCCGTGTCTGTGGTTAACCCGAGGCTAAGGTTTCCGGTTGCAAGAAAATGATTAATGTTTAGAGTACTATCAACATTAATGTTACCGATTACTATTTTACTAGCCGTTGCTGAGATATAACCACTTGTGCCTACGCTGGGGTCAAGTCCTATCTGCGATACAACACCCGTTGAAGTAAACCTAGCAGGTTCTGCCCCGGATGTTAAAACATGAAGTGGCGTCGATGGCGAAGCAGTCCCGATGCCTACGTCGCCATTGGCATCAAGTACAATCCCTTCATTCCAATTAACAACAGCGCCAGCAGCAGCCACATCATACCAGATGTGGAACTTGTTGTTCTCCTTGGCAATACTGAAGCTTGATCCGGCAGAAGAACTTCTCCAAGATCCATCATAGTAAGAATCAAAGTTCAGATAAACATTACCGTGCTGCCAGTTGAGCAATTGGAGCAATGGATAATCGTCAGTGGCAGTTGTAAACTGGACATGAGGGCCAGCAGCATTTGCATTCGCCCCTTCAATAGCAAACTTCGCATATCCAATACCACCATGAGGAATTACAGTCGTACCGATGCCTACTTTCCCGCCTTGTAAATTCAGAACAGTAAGACTACTTGAATCTCCTAAATGTAAATCTCCAACTTCGGCCTGAAGATATATGTCTGCATCTCCACTTGATGCATCTCCTATAAATCCTGTCCTGCTCCAAGCAGCGGCATCTGTTCCGCCAAATTCAATATATGCAAGAGTAGCGTCTGCTGTTGCTCCAGAGTCTCTAAGTCTTAATATGGAGCTTGTACCGTATATTTCTACATTCTTTCCTGGCGAAGCAGTTCCAATGCCTAGCCGATTATTTGACGCAGCCCAATAAAGTTGGTTTGCGTCGTGGGCGATAGTGTTCCCATCGGTCCAGTAGGCTATGTGATTCGCCGCCCCTGAGCCGTCTACCAACGAACTACCCCACACACGGGAGTCAATCTCATCAGTCTTCACGTTGCCGGCAGTATCCCGAATCAGCACGGTATTATCTACGCCTAGCTTGACGTTCGGGAGCCCCAGGGAGCCAGTTATACGGCCACCAGTGAGCGGCAGGTAATCAATGGGCGTTCGGGTGAAGGCGGCTGAATATCGCCACTCGCTCTCCCCGGCTTTCATCATCTGGTAGAACTTGCCCTTATGGGTTACATTGAGCCGCAAATCCCCTAAAGCGCCCTCCTGGGGTACAGGTGTCCCCAGCGGGATTTTGTCCTGCTTGCGGTTAAGGAGTTGTTGTATTTCAGCGTCGATCATTTAACCTTGCGCTCCAACCAAGATCGGGTATTCGGCTTACGTGAAATTTAGTTTTGCTCCATTTTGTTCTCTTCCCATCCACGGGAATCTCCAATATCTCCAGTAACGAGTCGGGCAATTCGAGGACCGCAATCTGGCAAATTAAACTATCCCCTTCGCCAGTCACGGTAAAAACGAATTGATAAATAGGTTCATATCTGTCATGTGACCCCATTGCAGAACTGACCTCAACAACAGCACCATCCTTTTCAAGAAGTACCATTTTGGGTGGCCCAATCTCTTCATAGGGAGCACAAGCAATCATTATGAGTAGAAGTAGTTTTTTCATTTTAGCCTGTTGGGTTAATCTCCGAATCGGGGATTTCCATATCCTCGATAGTAAAATCAGTCGCCGTGCTCTCAAAAGAGAGGGAAAGCACTTCCGATGAGATATTCAGTAAAATGGGATACTTATTGACCAGCGTACTCGAGGCTGCAAGAGTTTCAACTTTTGACGGTAGGGCGTTGTTGTCCAGGTAGACCTTTACAGTCACGTCTACTGAACTTGAAATATAACTCACAAAGAAATTTCGTATAAAAACGGGATCATTCCCCATCACAATGTCCTGAGTCTGGATCAAGCCCGTTTCGTCAGTCGTGCCGCTGTTTAGCTGTAGGACGTGATAAGAGTTAAGTTGGCTGACGACCACATCATCAAGTTGGAGAGTGCAGAACATCGCCACAAAGAACCTGAGTATAGTGCGTAAAGACGTATACTCCGTTGCAATCATGTCCTCAGAAAACAACACGGCATCCCCCGAGAGTTCGGTATTTAGTAAATCAACATCTGTGAGTCCTACTGAAACTACTGTTTTTGTCGCGATCTCCACCGAAATATCGTCAATATCGAACTGACCCTGAGAACCGCCCGTAACAACTACTTGTATTTTAAAATCTTGCGAACTTGCGTCAGCAACGGTAACAAATCCAGTTACATTTGCCCCCGAAACCCTCTCAAGCGTCACCGAATTTGCCACACCTTCAATCGTTACAGCTATACTACCGTCTGGGGGAGTAGTTCGATTGTATGTGTAAAGTAACCTGTATCCTGTACTGTCCTCAAAGGTCTGCGCCAAATTACCGTTTGTCTGTGTGAGAACGCTTGTCTGGTCCGCGCTCCAAGTCCACTCTGCTTTGCCGCCCGTATCGTCCCAGTCATTCGTTCTGTCCCATTTAGCATTGGTGGCAAAATTACCTTCATTCAAACGATCTAAGCTCTGTAAGTTTCGGTAAGCAAAAGTCACCCTAAAAATTTTACCATATTTCTCAGGGTTGTTAGTGAAATAATTATCGGCAAGGAAATCTGGCACTACCCCATAGGCTCGAAAAGTACACGGATTCCCGCTCGCCGGAACAATTTGCAGGACAGTCGTATCGAAGTTGGTAACACCGCTCAGGTCAACTATTGTGAAGACTGTAGTGCCATCAGCCCGCGTCCATTCATCGGGTGGAGTCGTGCCTGTTGCGCCTGTCCAAGCATCGCTGTTCCCAACTAAATTTAACGTCGCATCTCCGTCCTCAAACATCACCTCTGGCTCATAGTGCCGCCCTTCGGCGAAATTGGACAGTGAAGTCTTCGCCGGGAAACTATCCTTCATCCAGCCTCTATTCACCATATCGTAGGTCATCATAACCGAAGTAACACTCGACGTATCGGGAACGAATTGCAGCAAATGGTTCTTATGACTGTATGTTAAGATGGGATTGAAGAACGTCAATGCTTGATAAGTTGCCTGAATTGGGAATGTTAATGGCTCATTAAATCCGCTAGGCAGTAAATAAATCCCAGCTTCATCAGCAACACAGAGTCCCCAAGGCGTCGTTACGAACGAGTGCAGCCACCGGCAGCCAATCCCCTTAAACTGCCCTAAATTTGCCAAACTCCCTTTCGCTAGAACGTGAATATTTCTTTCTTTCAATACCCACCAATTTCCCCCGAAATCTGCAAGGGCCATAATCTCGTCACCCTCAGCAATTCCCACATCCTTGGATCGCGTGAGCAATGCCGTGTCAGGCATCCCGGCTGGCATTTCAATTACTCTGCTGGCCTCTCTCAAAGTTTGGTCGTTTTCGTCAGTGGTGTCAATATTTCCTACAAGAACTTGATTCCCGTCTGTAACTGCTGCTCTCCAACGGAAAGCCGGAACCTTCAACTTCGCCGCTCGGCCAGTATTGGTGTTATATGAAAAGGCCTTTTCTCCAGTGAAGGGAATGTAGAAAGTGGCGACGGCGGCTGTGCTTATGGTCCCGGCACACCAAGGCTGTGCATCATAGGTTGTTTCAACGCCCAAGCTGTTTACCGCCTTCACCGGGAGGGTAATCGTGTTAGTAACCTGCGAAGCAACGATGGTAAACATTGAATCGGGCTCGAATACTGTTGTAGAGCCGATATACAATAAATCATTTGCACTCAGGCCGTGTCCGTCAGACTCAAATGTGGTCCCGCTACCACCCGTGCCATCTGAAGTTCCCGTGTTAGTAATGGACTGCATTATCGGTATCCAGTAGCCAGTGTTTTCATCACCGAATATCTGTTCCGATTCCTTCCAGCCCTTATTTACGTTGAGGTTCATTACCTCGTACCAGTCAGGATCATCGTGAAACTTGTAATATAGTTTAACGGCTGTGATCCGCCGATTCCACGAGGCATTCGAGGCCCCGGTGTAAATCTCGACCATCAGAGCGCGGGCATCATCCTCACTGATAATCGTTCCCATTGCGATACCGATTTCATCGTTTGTCCCCTTACCTAATTCCGACTCCTGCACGAAGTCATAGACGAAGGAACAGGTTACCCGGTCCCGCGCATTCCATTCGATTCCATCCCCTTTCTCGGGCCATCCAGAGGGATGGGAGCCTGCAATATGGATTGCTATTTGATTAGCGGCAGAAGTTTTATCACCAACCCTGGCCCCAGCAAGGACAGTCGGGGCTACAAGTTCCTGGGCCTTCAGATACCAAGCCGTATGAGCCTCTGCCATAGGAGGCTGGTCAAAGCGACCGCTGTTACTGTCGTAGGTAATCCCCTCACCCCAAAAGTCACGCTTGATATAACCGTACCATTGAGAAGGGGCGGTATCATGGAAATTCCCATCAGAGAGCCTAAGCACCCCATTGATGGCATAAATCGAGACATGAGGAAAGGCCACTAAAACCGCACTTGTATTTGAGTCAACGGTTAAGGTTTCGGCGACTGTTATTGTTGTAGCAGTAGCGGAAATGACATTGACATATACATCGTTATTCTCCGAGCCATAGATTCTTATAACATCGCCAGGAAAGAATACGTCCAAACCGGCAGATTTTGTGATTGTGCTCGCCGTGAAACTGATATTGCTGGAACCAACAACAGTTCGCACCGTCCATGTGCCCGACCCTAATATTTCAGTAAATGTCCCAGTGTCATCATTGATGGAATTATTCCGCCGGATCGATACCACCGGAGTACCGGAAACGTCCACCAGAGAGATAGTCCGGAAGTGTGACGAAACCTGAACACCGTTTTCGTCCCTTTCGGTCCGGAACTGTAGATGCCCCATGCCGGGCAGCACTTGTAAAGCCGTGGCGCTCTCGGCTGTTCTAGCTGCCTCGCCCAATCTTTTGACCAGCCGGGTAACCCGAGAAATTCGCATGTTCTCAAGGCGTTGGAATTGGTCCGGCCCCAAATCCCTAGCACTCAGGAAATCAACCAACCCTCCAGCAAAGCGACTAATTGAGAAAGCCATTACTGGTAAATATCCGGTTGTGTAGGATAAGTGCTTTCCATCAGGTCAGTAACGGAGTTCATTTGCGCTGTATCCTCGTTTTTTATCTGACTTAGCTCTGGTAATTGATCTCTAAGGCCAGCATTGATTTTTGCAATTCTCAAGGCAGCGCGGGAAACCATCAGGTGTTGTCCCGCTTCTGGAAGAGGAGTCACCGTCTCAAGCGTGAAAGAGGTCCCCGTCGCTTCGGTGGTAACAATCTCATCTTTGTGCAAGGTTAGAGTCCCCGCTACAACGGTAGCAATCCGCCAAGAAAGCCCATCGTTTGAAGTCGTCCCCTCGGCCCGGAAATAATCCCCCGCCTTAAAGCCCGCAGTAACAAATCCGCTTCCTGTATCTGTGACTGTATCCGCTGCGGAAGTAGAGTGGACAAAGGCTATCCCTGTCCCCGTTATTGTAACCTCCGCAAGATCGTTCGGGCGTTTAACCCCGAAAACGCGGATTTCCTTTGCGGCTTGTTCTGGTTCCAATCCAAGGAGGCGGTTCAAAGTGTAATATCTCATACGGCTTCCGTCCAAGTAACTGGTTGCGGGTCTTCCTGGTCTGAAATATCTTCAAGCGAAAGATCGGCGTCGTGCGAAACAAAAATATCGTCAAAATAAACTCTCCCCAGTCGGAGAAGTCGTTTCGGTAAAATATAGAGTATCTTATTCGCCACACTGGTAGCCGTCCATTCGGACTGAACTATCTGATATTCAAGGTTAATTTGGTGCTGCGCTCTGTTTAATTCCTGGTCAACCGTATCGGGGTCAAACCTTTCATCAATGGCCTGTCCTAGTGATTGCAAAACCATATTGTGCATTTCTGTCAAAGTATGTGAACTCATGGTAGTTATAGGGGGGCCGTTTTAAGACCCCCCTATCCCTTTGTTATTCACGGTCTACGAAATAGCCAAAGACGATAGCTGCGCCTGCTGTAGACTCGGTTACCTGGTCTATAGCGATTGCCTCACCACCACCAAGCACCAAGCCAATCAGCACTTCAATGGAGGTTACCGCTTTTAGCGTGACTTCCATGAAGACGTTGGCTGCGACTTGAACATTCCCGGTTTCGTCTGAATGAGAGGTTGCAGCGGCTTTCCCGCCGCCCGGCCCCATTGGGACTCCGTTGATAGCAGCACCGTTCGCCTGCGTTCCAGACGTGTACGCTGCTGTTACTTTGTGAACCTCATATCGCGTGTTTGCGTTCCCACCGGAAATAATCGCGTGGGTAATGACTAAATCCTGGTCGGGAGAGTCATTGCGTACAGCGATTATTGTGCCTGCGGCTGCTATGTCAATGTCCTGGCTGTTCCAAGCATACGCTTGATTACTGGCAACCAAATCATCGGTAGCCGATACTTTGGCTAAGGCTTGACCATCTGAATTAACTGTAGGTAGTTTCATGTTGGCCTCCTTATTTCCTGTCCACGAAGTAACCAAAGGCCATACAAGCCGCTATTGCGCCTTCGCCTATCTGGTCAACTCCGATGCCCTCGCCGCCGCCGAGTACCATACCACACTTAACTTCGACACTTACGAGTGTAGCCAATGATACTTCCATGAAGACGTTGGCCGCTACTTGATCCACGCCAGTTTCATCTGACTTTGCTACGGCAGAAGTCGTTCCAGAGCCACCACGCGGCCCTAAAGACACGCCGGGTACTGCTGTTCCAGTGGGGGTGTAGTTTTCGGTTATCTTGAAGACTTCAAACCGATGGCTTACATCACCAGAACAGAATATTAACCTGTCAATAACCAAATCCTTTTTGGGGGATTGGTTTTGAATTGACAACAGCGTGTCGGTTGTGTCGATGTTGATGTTCTGACTATTCCAGGCGTATGCTTCGCCTGTAGTCCGGGCAACCCGCACGATTTCGGGCTCTACAGAGGCTTTCATTAAAGCCTGCCCCTTGCTATTTACATCTGGTAAATCCAAACTCATTGTTGAGTCCTTTATTTTAAGACCCCATCAAGGGTCGCGTTGAGTTTTTCCAATTCAAAATGTATCAAATCCAATCTCTCCAGCAACTCATTAAAGTTGAGCTGTTTTCCTTTTTCGTCAACCAATGCAGTTGCACTAACGAAAAACCCATCCCTGTTAAAGAAGGCCATCAAACGCTCATGCGCTCGATTTTTCTTCCTGGGGGTCAAATCTTCGTCTAGCGGAGAAGCAGGACTGTACCTTAGACTTGAAGCGTGTTCTAAACTTCTGTCTGTCATAATTTCCTCATCGTTGGAGCACTCCGAAGAGCGCAGTTAATGTAAGTCGGTCAACGTATGAGACGGCCTCAACCGTCAATGAGCTAAGCCATATTGGGTTCTCCTTATTCAAATGTTATCAACAATAGCTGTTGCGCTGTAGCGCGAGTTAATGGTTTTTATGGTAAGGCCAAGCGTTTGCATCAACGCCTGCGCCATGTCAAATCTTTGTTTTTGCTCATAAGCCTTCATCACCGCATAATCCTCTAAGAGCGGTTCAATATGAGCAGGCAAATCACATTCTGTTGTCTTGGTAGTCTGTGGTTCTTTAATCCCGTAGACCTTGACCTTAGCCGCCCCGCTCACCGGAGCCGCTGAGAAATAAATCTGGTCGTCCATAAAGGTGTAATACTTTCGAGCCTTGTCTGTGGCATCCACCTTCCATGAAGCGTGTCTCCCGTGTCGAATCTCAAACATTTCATCCAGAGTAATCGGCATAAGGCGGTAAAGCCCCGAATCGGAACCAATCTGAGCCGTTACCATGAAAGAACGAATGTAATCTGTGGGAAGGTTAATCTCCGTTGAGGTCCCATCCCCCGTGAGTGAGAACACCTTGGAAAGCCCATCGTCAGAGGCCGTGGTTGCGGCGACCGCCAAAGTAGTTGCGCTGCTTGAGGTTACCGTGGTCGCCCCAAGTATAGTCACAACCCCTGAAGAACTCGTTGCCGATACCCCTGTAATTGTCTGGAAAAGCGTGTTAATGGCAACAACCAGAGCTGCCGCGTCCTGCGTATCGGTTCCTGTTGAAATCCAGTCTGCAACACCCGTCCCAGTAGCAGCATCTCTCGCTGTAAGCCGGATACCATCAATATCTACGTAGTCATCTTCTAAAGCAGTAGCACAAGTAACGGTATAAGTGCTACCCGTCCCCTTCGCCATAAGCGCTTCGTCTACAAGCATATCCGCCAGCCAGAGTTGCCCATTGAGTATCCACTGGTCAATATCAGAAGTGAAGGGAGGCTCATCCTGAGTAGTAGAAGTCGAAATAGCAAACCCGGTGGCATTACTGGTAACCACCGAACGGGCTCCGGTAATCGTTACCACTCCCGAACTTGAAGAGGCGGATACTCCTGTAGTAGAGTCAAAGATAGCGTCTATCAGGTCTTCAAGATTGTCTCCCGTAGCCGTAGCATCAGTTTCCTTCTTGAACTGTGCCAATTCAACCGCTGCTGACCCGGTAATACACGTCAATACAATCCCGTGAACCGTCACCGTATCCTGGTCGGCGATAGAAGCGTAGGTAAGGGTAACCGTATGGTCGCCCAAACCTAAACCTAGTCTGCGCCGGACATTATCGCTTATGGCAGCGAGTGTCGCCATTAAAGGGTTGCCGAGATTGAGGGCGTGACTGAATAATTAAGCAACACACCGTAAACCGAAGCATCACTTGAGAGATCATCTGCGGAAACGTCTCTCCGCAAACTCAGGCTTATCATTTCAGTATTAGCCGCCAGGGTGTTTGCTGGAAGCGTGATAACCTCCGCTGTTTGCAGAACATCAGCCGTTGCGACGTTTACATCCAGTGCAGCCGTTACGTTTGAAATCGTATCTCCCACGTCATCAGCAGCAGCAACAGCGATGTAATCAACATCCCATTGTACGGTTTCGGCTGCCCCCGCGTCGGCGGTGCCCCAATAAACTGTCAGCGTCATTGCCTGGGTTATGTCAACTATTTTGGGCAGAACCAG
>SDBV01004755.1_pt1 | contig 19359 bp, 14 predicted proteins | sample 2277081 | NCBI WGS metagenome assembly SDBV01 (sample SAMN10402039, study PRJNA504765) | marine sediment metagenome | isolation source: marine sediment core GS10_PC15, 223 cmbsf | place: Arctic Ocean: Southern Knipovich Ridge | collected 2010
GGCAAGTGACATCGTCCGTCGGCTCAGCGGGAGCTTCGCCCTCCCATGCCCTATCGAACAAGGGATTGAGGGAGGGCGAGAGCTTGTCCTGAGTCTGCCGAAGGGCTCCTGCCGAGCCGCCCAGAAATGTTCCATCTTCTCTGCAGAGGTCAATAAGTCGGCAAGGAAGAATCATGTGGACGAGGCCGCCGAATCTGGTAAGATTAAATCTTCCAAGATAATTGGCGGTGCAAAAAGGGCTTTTCGGGGGGAGCTGGGAGCCTGTTCGGAGCCCATCAGTGCGATATGAGCCCGATTACCGTATGAATCTTTCGTTTCAACCTGTATACCCAAAAGGAATGCATGGCAATTTAGTATTGAAGATGACAGGAGGAGACAATGGCTAGAAAAGTTACTTTGTTTACTGGGCAATGGGCGGACCTGCCGATCACTGAAGTGGCCAATAAAGCCAAGAGCTTCGGCTACGATGGTGTTGAACTGGCTTGCTGGGGCGATCATTTCGATGTGGAGAAGGCGAGCCAGGATCAGGGTTACTGCGATCAGCACCGCAAAATCCTCGAGGATCAGGGGTTGGGTTGCTGGGCCGTGTCCAATCATCTCGCCGGGCAGCTCGTCTGCGATCTGAACGATGACTCCCGCAGCGATGCCTTTGCGCCGGCAGACGTAGCCGGTGATGCGGAGGGCAAGCGGCAGTGGGCCATAGAGACGATGAAAACAACGGCGCGAGCCGCCAAGAACTTTGGTGTCAATATTGTGAACGGCTTTACCGGCTCTTCAATCTGGCACTTCCTCTACGGCTTCCCGCCAGTGTCGGAAGAGATGATCGCGGCAGGGTTCAAGCAGTTCGCCGATCTGTGGAATCCGATTCTGGATGTGTTCGACGAGTGCGGGGTGAAGTTTGCCCTGGAGGTCCATCCGACCGAAATCGCCTTTGATATCTTCACGGCTAAGCGCGCTCTCGAGGCACTTGGGAATCGGGAGACCTTCGGCTTCAACTTCGATCCGAGCCACCTCATCTGGCAGGGGATGGATCCGGCGAAATTCATCCAGGAGTTTCCCGATCGGATCTACCATGTCCACATGAAAGACGCGGCGGTGACGCTGGACGGCCGGACGGGGATTCTTGCCTCCCATTTGAGTTTCGGCAACCCGAACCGGGGCTGGGATTTCCGCTCAATAGGCCGCGGCCATGTCAAGTTTGAAGAGATCATTCGGGCTTTGAACGTCATCGGCTATCAGGCTCCCCTTTCGGTTGAATGGGAAGATTCGGGGATGGGCCGCGAGCATGGCGCCCGCGAGTCTTGTGAGTATGTGAAGAAGCTCGATTTCGAATCTTCGGGAGTCGCGTTCGACGCCGCATTTGACAATTGACATGAAGAAAGACGGAAGGCCTTGAATGCTGCGAGGCAGCGCTCAGGGCCTTTTTCTATGTTCAGCAATCCAGAGGGCTATTTGACGACGGGTCGGAGCACGATGTTTCGATACTTGACGGCGGAGTGATCGCCCTGAAGGTAAATAGGACCCGGCCTCAGGTCGTCCGCCCAGAGCGCGCCGCCCGTGCAGCCGTACAGCGGTTCGTTGTCGAAGAGAGTCTGGCCGTTCAATTTCACCGTCACGTGGCGGTCGACAAGCGTAATGTCGAAATTCTGCCACTGGCCGGGGGGCTTGGAGGCATTTGTCTTCGGAACGCTCCGGCTGTAAATGGCGCCCATGTTGTGGCTTGTGGGTTCTTCTCCGTACGACCCGGCGACTTGAATCTCATAGATGCCCCGCAGATAGATCCCGCTGTTCTGGTCATCCTCGACATTTGTCTCTAGGGTCAGATTGAAATCTTCGAATTCATCCACCGTTCGCAGATTTCCGTAGGGAACCGCATGCTCTTCGTCGTGCCCTCCGGGATTGTTCACCAGGGCCCCGTCCTCCGCAGACCAGCCGTTGGCGTGACTGGGATCGAGCAGTTTCCAGCCTTCGAGGTTCTTGCCGTTGAAAAGCACGGTAGGTTCGCCGAACTTCACCTTTAACAGATCCGGCTTGGGGGGCAATGGGGTGAGCCGCACACCAGTGGCGTGGTCGATCTCATGACCGCTCCCGTCGGGACGTGGAACGTTGTGCGTGATCTCCAGATTCTCACCCACCTTCTCGATGATGAATGTCTCGGTGAACCGGTGCCTGCGCACGACCTTGTCGTTTTTGTCCCTGCGCTCAACAGTGCGGACACGCGTCACCGCCAGATCGTCTTCGAGCATGCATGCGCTGGACACGGGGGTGACGCTGCCCCCTATCCACAGGATGCTTCCGTCGAGGTATCCCTCTTCCTCGGTGATTTCAAGCCAGCCGGCGCCCTTGCCCGGGATTGTCAGACCCCATCGGCCGGCAAAGGGATTTTCCGCCGCGGCCAAGCCACAAGTGGCAATCGCCAGAACAGTCAACGCAATATTTAAGTTTCGAATTTTCACAGTCCTTCCTCCGTCTTTGAGGGGCCAATCCGCCCCTTTTCCGATCTTGAACCCCTGGAATAACGACCGAGCGGGAATCGACCAATAGTGTGGCAAAAAGGAAAGGACCTTCGGCAACGCAAGTCCTTCCACTTTATATTTCCATTGGAGTAGCTTCTTTCTGGATGGCCACGTTGGTGCAGCCTTCTTGTTGCAAGCCGTCAAGCAGAGTTTGCAGGGCCTCATCTTCGCCGTGGACCAGAAGCACTTTCTCGGCGCAGTCCTTGAATCGTTTTCCGAACTGAATCAGCTCCGACCGGCCGGCGTGGGCGCTCAAGGCGTTCAGGGTCTTGACCTCTGCGTTCAGGGAATGCCGTCTTCCGAAGATCTTGATTTCCTTTTCCCGTTCGACGATCCGCCTTCCCAAGGTGTTCCTGGCCTGGAATCCGATAATCAGGATCGTGTTGCGTTCATCCTCGCAATTGTTCCGCAAGTGATGCAGGATGCGCCCGAACTCGCACATTCCGGAGGCGGAGATGATGATGCATGGTTCTTTAAGGCTATTCAGCTCAATAGACGCCTCTAGATTGCGAATGTACCGAATGCGTCGGAGTTGGAAGGGATCGCCGGATTGCTCCATGACGTTTCGCACTTCATCGTCGAACAAGTCCGAGTGGAGGCGGAAGACCTCTGTGATGTTCACGGTCAACGGGCTGTCCACGAACACCGGGACATCCGGGATCCGGTTCTGCATCTCCAGACGTTTCAGGGCATAAATAAACTCCTGAGCCCGCTCCAGCGCAAAACTCGGCACGATAACCTTTCCCCCTCTTTTGCAGGTTCGATTCACGACGTCTGCCAGCTTTGTGTCCAGCGTCTCAATGGGGTCGTGGTCGCGGTTGCCGTAAGTGCTCTCCATCATCACCACGTCGGCTTCGGGCGGCTCCCACGGATCGTGCAGAATGGGCATGTTTTTTCTGCCCAGGTCGCCGCCATACAGGAACGTTCTCTTCGCGCTGTCTTCCTCAAATTCCACGAGGCACATAGCCGAGCCAAGTACATGCCCGGCGTCCCTGAAGGTGACGCTGACACCGGGGACAACGTCCAGCGGCAGGTCGTATGGGACACAGATGAACCGGCGCATTATCTCCCGCACATCCTCCTCGGCATACAGGGGTGCGACGAATGTCTGGTTTTTCTTGGACAGCCATTTGGCGTCGCGCTTCTGGATATTGGCACTGTCCAGAAGCATCACGGCGCATAGGTCCCGGGTGGCGGGTGTACAGAACACCCGGCCCCGGTAACCATGCCGGGCGAGCACGGGCAGCGTCCCGCTGTGGTCAATATGGGCATGGCTGAGAACAACAGCGTGGATGTCATCGACGGAGAAAGGGAGCGATCGGTTCTTTTTCGCCGCCTCTTCCCGCCGCCCCTGGACCAGCCCGGAATCGAACAGAATTCGGTGTCCATTGATCTCTACCAGGTGCTTGCTTCCGGTGACGCTCTCAGCCGCCCCATAAGATGTTATACGCATGGTGTTTCCTTTCTCGTCCCGCTGCCAGTGCTCGTTTTTTCTCAGTCTCGCGCGGACTTTGGATGATACTTTATCAAATTGGGACGATTACACAAGGTTGAGAGCTTCGGGAGGCGACACTTGACACGGCCGATACAGGGGCCAATAATTCCATAGAAATGTGGTTGAAGACCTTACCTTGATCAGCTCAATTAGCGGGAGGCTGGTAGGGGTGGAGAGCTCCTTCTCGACGCGATTTGGTTCATTCTGGAAACACACTTTGTATTCCCCTGAAGAGGTGTGATGAAGTTCGCCTTGTGCAATGAGATGTTCGAAGGACAGCCTATGGCCGAGGTGTGCTCCATCGCCCAACGCCTGGGCTACCACGGTATTGAAATCGCCCCCTTCACCTTGGCCGAGCGGGCCCGCGACGTGTCCCCAAAGCAGCGGTCGGAAACCCGGCGCATCGTCGAGGACCACGGGCTGGAGGTCGTCGGTTTGCACTGGCTTTCCGTAGAGGTGTTTAAATACGATCCCGAGCCCGAAACAATTGCGCGCAGGAGCATCGAGTTCCTGCGCGGGATGTTCACATAACCACACTGGGCTCTTATCATGACAGAGCCTGGGCGCCGGCTCTTGTTAGGACAAAACTCTATCCGACCCCTTGAGGCTTGACCACGACCTTCATCGGATTGCCTTTCTTGTTCTTGACGTCTTCGATTGCACCTTCCAGTTCTTCCAGTCCACAGTAAGCCGTGCGGAGGATGTCCACGTTAACCAATCCGGTGGAAAGTGCCTGCAACGCGGTCGGCCATGTTCCAGGGGCCAGCCATGAGAAGATAATCCTCTTGTCCATGAAGATGGTTTGAAGCGCGGGAATCCTGACCACCGCATCGTCTGCCGGCAGCCCAAAGTAGACGATGCGCGCGCGGCGACCTGTGACTTCAAGAGCGGTTTCCATTGCCTCCACGTTGCCTGTTGCACAGATTACGGCATTCGCGAGCTTTCCGGCAGTCGCATCCGCTATGGCGTCCCTGACGCTCGTGGTGTAATGTGGGGAGTCCTTTTCCAGGGGATTGAGCACCATATCGGCGCCCAGCTGTTTCGCAATGTCCAGCCGGTAATCGATTACGTCAATAACCGCTGTCTGGCCCGCGCCGCTCGATCTGATCAACTGCAGCATCATTGTACCGATTGGACCCGCGCCGAATACTACTGCAAAATCTCCCAGTTGGATGTCCATGTTCAAGACGCCATAAGTCGCGCAGGCCAGAGGTTCTGTCGCCGCAGCTTGATCGTCGGTGACATTGTCGGGAATCTTGTGCGCGCCGGTATATTTTGAAACGCAATACTCCGCAAATCCGCCGTTAACGGAGACTCCCAGAACGGTTTTTGTCTCACAGAGGTTCGACATGCCACGCTTGCATATCTCGCACGCGTTGCAGTACTGGACAGGATCCAGGACCACCCGATCGCCTTTCTCGAATAGCCCCAGTTTCTCCGGTATCGCTCCTACGTGCACCACTTCGCCACAGAACTCATGTCCAAGGATAAGGGGGCCTTTGCCGTCGGCGGTCTCCAATGAACTGGCGCCAAAGTAGTAGGCAACATCCGATCCGCAAATCCCGCACGACCTCACCCGCACAAGTACTTCATCATCTGCAGGGATTGGGACGGGAATGTTTTCCAGCTTCATTTTCTGTGGCTCGTAAAAAACCTGCGATTTCATTGCTTGCGCCATTGTACTGAACCCTCCCAATTCGTTTGTATCGTTACTCGCACCGTCCTCTTGCATCCCTGAAAGAGGTGTATAGACGCACGAGGCAGGTGTCCTATCTTGGCGAATCTCCCATTCAGGCTTGATATATCTTATCAGATCTTGCCGCCGGGATCACGGCTTGGATCCCTCCGTCGGCGGGCCGGCATACGCTCGCCCCAAGGGCTGTTGGGCCACGTTTAAGAAACTGCCGTCGCACGATCTTCTTGATGGCGGAAATCTCCTGCGCTTTTTACTCAATTGGAAAAGTTGTTGCCATTGCGTGACTCTATCTATTGGAGGACCGTGAACTCGAGGTCGAGTCTCGCTTTCTTAGGAGACGCGGTCTCGATCTTCCACAGAACCGCTTGACGGAACGAGCCATCGCCCCTATACTCGCACTCCAAAAAGAGCGGGTCGCTTTAATGAAGGAGATTGCTGGAATGAAGAACAGTCGATATAAATTTTTGCCATCGTTGTCCTTGAGCATTTCTCTCGTAACCGGGTCCCTTGGAGCATCGGCGGCAGAGCCGGTGGCCATCCAGGAAACGGATGCGCTACCTAACTATTATGCCTTCTTCATGAAAACGGGCCGGCAGGAGACCCTTTCTTCAGAGGCTGAACGGAACGAACAAATCGCCTCAGGGGACCTCGCGCCGGTCGAGGTGGGCACGCCCGCGCCCGACTTCAAGCTTCCCGACGGATTCGGTAACATCGTGGGGCTTCGGGATTATGTCGGCAAGAAGAATATCGTCCTGTCGACCATGCGGACCTGGTGGTGATTCTACTGCCTGCGCCAGCTCGTGGAGCTGGAAGAGAATTACCCCGTCTTTCAGGATCTGAACGCCGAGATCATTTCCATCGCGCAGATTGAGCGGGACCCGGAGATGCTTCCGCGCATCACCGAGTTCGTCCACAATTCCTTTCCCATTGTGGCCGATCCGGATCAAATCACCCGGGATGATTTTGAGATCTTCAGCGTTTACCTGATCGACAGAGAAGGCATCGTACGCACACACATCCCCGGAGATATCGACGCCCGCCCGCGCCTGGACATCATCCTACGCGAATTGGCCAAGCTCGAAGGCGTGGATCCACCGTCCTTCAAGAACGTCCTCGGTCATATTGAGGTGGATGGGGTTTCGTCCGCGCCCGAGTCAACGGCTTCTTCACTGAGAGCGGAGGATATCATTAATGTGCGATGGATGTGGTCCCAAAACGGGGTGGCGCCTGGCGATCGATTCAAGCTGGCATTCGTCACGAATATCACCGACGGGTATCATGTGTACGGGCCCAACGAGGAGCGAATGATCCCCTTCCGCGTGGACCTTGACTTGCCCGATGGAGTGCAGATCGTCGAAAGCTACAAATACCCGAAACCCGAGATCAAGACCGACCCTTTCCTCAAGGTTGACCTCACGACGTATGAAGAGGTCGTCCCCATGCCGGTCATCCTGCTTGAAGTTTCGGAAGATCTGAGACCTGGGGAATATATTGCGAAAGCGACCGTCCGGTATCAGGCCTGCAACGACAAGGTCTGCCACCCTCCCACCACAAAGGTCATCACCCTGCCATTGCATGTCTGGACGCGGGACGCAGAGCGAACCGAAGTGGCCGGTTCGGAGGAGTGGTGAGGGATGTCCCCAAGTCACTCGAACCGCGCCCCCTATCAAACTAGATCGCGGGATGTTGGATGATCGCTTCCCGGCAGGCTGCACGCGGTGGCTACCAGATTTATTCGGCCGGGCTTAGCCAAGGGCTAAGATCTATCTCGATCAGAGACTGAAGCTGCAATATGTCCTGTCGGTATTCATCGAGGAGCTTTGCGCGAATTGCCGGCGGCATCGACGGCAAGCCTTCCCATGCTTCCTCTTTCACATTCTGCTTCAAGACAAAAGTCCTCATCCATTTGCGCACGTTGGAAGGAATGACCCCTTTGACCGCTGACTTAAGGGGATTGTCCCCCTCCATGAAGTTGTGTAGTAGGTGACTTCGGAGCTTCTGCACGGAACCTTCGGTGACCATATGCCGTTGGGTTGTATCTGGAAGGAAAGTGTCGTCAACGCCAAGAAAGGCAAAGATCTCCTGCAGAACGCCGTCGGGATTCGCTGCAAACTTGTCATATAATAGAACTTTGATCTGCTTCGAAGCGAATCTGTCGCAGTACCGTTTCAGCTGGTCATGGTAGAAGCCTCTCCTCTTGTAATGCCATGTTGGGGACCAGCCTCGTTCGATTCTGCTGTCCTCTGCTTCCAAAGCTTCTTCGAAGGTTTTCAGCGGCTCGCATCCGAACTTCCGCATTTCCTGGAACTTGGAGTATGCCCTGTCCACCGGGTTGCGCAATATGGCGATGAGTTTTGCGCCTGGGAGCCGGTCTCGAATCAGGTCGGCGGACTCTGGGAAATACATGTAACCCACCGATGACTCACCGACAGCTTTCTCTGTCCTCACCCCGTCGAACAGTCTGCGATAATCCTGTTCATCTGTGGTCGCATTCTTGTATTTCTGATTCTGAAGTCGTTCGGGGGTACCAGTGATTCCCCGTAGATTCTCGTCATCCGGACCTCGAAAATCGGGAATTCCCCCCACAAACGCGAAAAAGTGCGGTTCCTTGGCCGAGCTCATATAGATATCAGGATGCTGACTCAAGTAGTTATGGAGCGAAGTGGTTCCCGACTTGGGGGCTCCGATAACTAGGAAATTGGGCATCGCCATTGCTCTGCTCCCGGGGGGGCAGGTCATCCTGTAATTCTGACATATAGCGTAACAGGTTTTTGAGCGGGCAACTTAATTGTACAACTGATGCCTCCATCCCGAGGCGGCTCAACGATCACTCCTTCGGGAGCTTTCATACTGGAAATACCTTTGCGCTGTATCAGGGTCAATTCCTGATCAATCAACGATGTCAGACTTACTTGAATCTCACCACTTTCCAGGTCCCATTCTAACTTGTCAACCTTCACCTGCGTCCGGGCGCACATCCCGGATATTGTCCCCTTTTCCATAAAGCCATCCACTGCGGGTAATAGTTCAATAACCCCGGGCCTGGAACACAAAATTGACTCCATTAATAAAGTCGGTATCGAACCTAATACATCCGGGTAAGGCCCTGCATGAGGTGCATCATTTGTCGTAAGATTTGTATTGATGTATCCCTGGTCAAAAACCTGTTTGAGATTGATAAATACAAGATCCGAATCCTTCAAGCGGGCAGCTGCCAGCGCTTTATGCGTAACACCACCACCAAACTCGTACTCTTTGTCACCCCTCTTGCGAAGGGCAATTAAAGCAGCTTCTGCAAGCTCCGGAGTATCTTCAAAGTTTATTTCATCTCCCGGCCACACGCCATAAAGATGAGAAATGTGTCGATGGTTAAAACGCTCTTCAAGCGTCGGCCACGCCCACTCCTTCAAACCGCCATGTTCATCAAAGAGATAATCAGGCAGCTTGTCCAGAATCCTTTGCCACTTCGGTATGTTTTCCGTTTCAATGTTGATTTCTTTACACAGCCTAATCAAATTCGTTAACACTTCCCTGCAAACTGAAATATCCATTGTGGCATTGATTACCGTAGCAGTCGTAAGGTTGGCTGGATTGTTCTCAGGTGAATAAGACGGCACAAAGATATAATTCGCGTCTTCGTCGTACTTCGTCAGAAAGTCCTCATAAAACAAAGCTATCTCTTTCAAGCCCGGTATCAGCCGCTTTCTCAAAAATTCCTTGTCGCCCGTGACAAGATAATGCTCATAGAACGGGTTGTAAACCCATCCCGCCGCAGATATCCAGTAGTGATGGGGCCAGTTTGGATAGGTATTGCCGCCATCGATAGTAGGATCGAATGCAAAATGATAAAGGTATCCACTCTCCCCATCAGGATGAGCAGCAACCAAAATACCTCGGCAACCCATGATGTTATGCGCATTAAGACGTGAATCTTCAAGTATACTTTCAATCCAGTTGAAATACGATTCCATCGCCTCTGGAAGATTGCCAATGTTTCCGCTTGACACTTGCTCATTAACATTAAGATTCACGTGCCCGTAAATCGGTGGTAACTCTCCACTGTGAATAATCAAAAAGAATCTGCCCATATCAAACATCTTCTCAAGCAGCGCTGGATGCAGACTCGGATGCTTAAGCTGCTCTATCTGTAGTTCCTCCGCGCTTAAAAGGTGACTTTCCCCTGCTCCCAAATCGAGACTCACCCTGTCAAACCACGTTCTATGTATTGCGGCATGGCGCTCAAGCAGCTGCTCGTAATCTCCTTCAATGCCGGCAACTTCATTGCGCAGATGATGATACTTATCCGGATTGAAATCCTCGTATCTTTCTACACGAGTAAGCAACAGCACCGACCGCGCATCTGAAATCTCAAGGGCCCTATTAACAATCTTTGATGACCCCCTCTCCAGCTTCACACGTGTCACTGACGCGTAACCCTTATTACCGACTTCGGGTAGATAGAGAGGTGGTGTCCACTCCGAGCTACTTATATCAGCTCTCTGGTATTCAGCGGTGAATGCCAACTCTTCCTTGTTGAAGTGCGTCTTAACAATCATCCCTCCAGGCAACCCGCTCGCTTCTTCGTCTATTAAAATCTTTGCGTTTAGTGATGTGCCTTCCGGTGCTCTCAGCTCCTGAACAACAACGTTATCAGCACGGCTGACAAAAGCCCTCCGAACCCACTGACCCCGATTATCAGTCCAGTAGACTTTTATTTCGCCAGTTCGAAAATCCTCAGTGCGAAGATAATCTGTTATCTGACCATCTTCGTCCAGCTCAATCCACATCGCAAAAGCAGGATGCGTCTCGTTTGTCCCCCGCTTCCAGGCCGGCAAACCCGCTTCAATCGAAGCCTGAATCCCCAGTGCAGTGGCTTGGCTGTATTTGCCGTCAAGAATTAACTCTCTCACTTCATCCAAAACATGTGCTATCTCTGGCGGTTCAGGAGGCTTTTTCCACTGGGGTATATATAACCGTTCGTGATTAAAAACTATTCTCTCTCTCAGTGGATGCCCCGACGCCATTATCCTCATTACCCCGTTGCCGGTCATCAGGTCATCTTGCGAACGCCTTGACGGCCGGATGCTGCAGAAACCGTGCCTCTCTACAATACCCTTGCGCTTTTCCAACCCCATTGGTTTTATAGACTGCTGAGAATATGCCAAATTCGAAAGCCCAACACAGCACAGTACAGTCCATATGAACAACATTTTCATATACACTCTTGCTGCCATAAACCTCGCTCTAGTTCTTTCTAATTTGACTGCATTCCTTTGAAAATCCATCACCAAACCTCCATTTACATTGGTCTGACAACTGTTCTCGCCATTGTGTCCCGGGTTCATCGTCTCCGTCAAATCGCCCTGGACGCGCTCTTCAAGAAACTTCGTCTCGTCACCTTAGCGCTGTTTATTTCCTCACCATCCTTCGTCACACCTTAGCCTGGAACATACCTTTTATATGGTACCAGAATACAAAAAAGTAGACCTTGAGAATTCGATAGGGCATCGAGAACCGCATCCATTCGGTTTCTTTCGGCCAGTAATGCGCTCCGATCAAAGGATAAGCGATTAAGGATTTCAAGTAGCACTTCGCGGCCCCCAGAAATATCCTTTCCTGTTTGTACTGCTCGGCAAAGCGGTAAAATGTCTCCGCCTGGCGGACCCTGGTTTCCAGAATGGTTTTGTCGCCTGAAACCTCCGGCTTGCCCAGGGACGTCGTTAGTTCTTTCCCAAGTTGGATCCAATTCCCGCTTTCTTGAGTTATGCTCTTTTCGTGAATCCGATACAAAGCCAGGGGTTCATCCAGGTATTGAAACCTGAATCTCTTGGCCAAACGGAGCCAAAGATCATAGTCTCCCGCGAATTTGAGCGAGGAATCCCACCCGCCGACGGCATCCATACATTGCCTTCGGATCACACCGGTCAGGTTGAAGGCGAAATTGGTTTCAAAGAGGCAATCGAACGTATCCTGACAATGTTTCGGCCTGCGCCAGCAGCCGGTTATCTCTCCGTTCTCATTTATAGTGTGAGTTGCAGAGCAGACAAAGCCCAATTCCGGATCTTTCTCGAAAAGCTTCATCTGCTTCTCCAGTTTTTCCGGAAGCCACATATCGTCATGGTCAATAACGCCTATGAATTCCCCGCCGGCTTCCTTCAATCCGCGGTTTCTCGCCGCATAGGCACCCTGATTTTCCTGGAAGATGCACTTGATCCGGTCGCCAAACGATTTCAGCACCTCGCGGGTGTTGTCGGTGGAACCATCGTCCACGACGACGACTTCAATATCCTTGTACGTCTGATCCAGAACAGAATTGATCGCCTCGACCAGAAAATGCCCGCTGTTGTATGTGGGGATTATCACGCTGACTTTAGGCATCATGCTCAGAACCGGTATTGGACAAGAAGAACTATGCTTGCACCAGCTGGTCGCGGAATTCTCCTGCGGATACGGGTGAAATCGGAGTGCCTCCTGGAGAGCAAGAAAACCGCTCCCTGCCAATGGTTTATTGTACTTGCGGGAAGGGTCGAAAACCAGGAATAAACTAACTGAAGAATCCCGCCCCTGACCGCATCGCGGCGAATAAACGGTGACAGACGTCTGAGCTTGTCAAAATCTGGACGAAGCAGGAGACTGTCCCGAAGGATTAGTGTTCATGTTCCCAATGAGCGGCAGCCAGGGCGACTTCGTTGAGAGAAGTCATCAGGGCTGTCAGTGTAAGAGGCCTCATCATCCACCTGCCCCGGGAGGAGTGGAAGGCGATTCATTTCTCGGCAACAGCAAATCTCAATCAATCATAACCCCTTGACAGACAAATGGTTATGCGGCAAGGGGAGATTTCGCCCCCAACTGTGAGAATCCCACACTTTTTGCTTGACATCCGCCCAGAACTGTGATACTTTCACATATCATTCCACGGTGGAGGGATTCAGTATGGCGGATTTGAACCGAAATGAGCTCGAGACCATGAGGGTCCTGTGGGAGAAAGGGACCCTCAAACCCGCGGAGATCCAAGAACACTTCTCCTGGTCGATCGACAATGGGACGCTCCGGTCTGTGTTGAAGGTGTTGACTGAGAAAGGGCACGTCACACGGAGAAAAGAAGGAAAAGCCTATTATTACCGGGCAAAGGCCTCGCGCCGAGGTGTCCTTTCAAAGACGGCTCAACGCATGGCCCACGTATTCTCCGACGGATCTCCCGCCGAACTGATCGCGCAGTTGATCAAGAGTGAGAAGCTTTCGAGTGAGGAGATCAAAGAATTACGCCGGGTTGCGACAGAGAAAGCCTCGGAAACCGCCTCCCGGGCCAAAGGGGGAAGGAGACGATGATGAACTGGATTCAATCCCTGGTGGACCTGCCGCCGGTTTTGGCTGTCATCTTGAAGATGACCGTCCTCCTTGGCGTAGGATGGCTTCTCTACTTCGCCCTCGGCGGCCGAAACCCCCGATGGCGTGTCTTGCTGTGGCGGGGGATCATCGTAGGCCTTATCCTGCTGCCGGTCGCAGAGCTTTCGTTGCCGAGACTTCAAGTGCCCGTGGCGCAACCCTCTCCACCGCCGATCGGATTTGAAACCGCAACTACGATTCCCGTCGAACCAGCGATACCGATCGCGACTGCAGCCCCACCTCCTCTCATCGAGATTGAGCCTTCTCCACAATCGTTCTCTATTGTTGAATGGGGCAGAGCCCGACTCGCCATTTTACTTTGGGCAGCTTGGGGCACAATCCCGCTGTTCCTTGTAGTACGCGCAGTCCGGGCGAGCCGTCGTGTTCGACATATCATAAAGGCTTCCGGCCCGGCTCCGGATCGGATCCAGGCACTGATGGAAGAAGTCACCGCGACCCTCAAATGTCGTACATGCGTTGAGGTTCGGATCACGCCTGCGCAAGCCTCTCCATTCCTTGCGGGCGTGTTCCGCCCCGTCATTGTGCTGCCCGATCAAATGACGGATGATGCCCACATGGGGGAGCTTCCAGCGGTCCTGGCCCACGAGCTCGCGCACCTTTGTTCCAACGACTTGCCTTGGATTGCCGCCGGAAAGTGGTTGTCGTATCTCCTTTGGTTTCATCCGCTGGCCTGGAAGATGTGCGCAGCCCATGCGACAGCTTGCGAACAAGTATGCGACGCTGTCGCGGCGGACTATGTCGGCGATACCTCGGCCTATTCCGGCACCCTCGCCCGTGCGGCCCTCGAATTTGTCGTCGATGTTCCCGTCCCCGGCGCTGTGCCCATGATCCGTACCGCGGAGATCACCCGGCGCCTCCGAAACCTCAAGCGCGGCATCCAATCCGCCGCCCTATCTCGCCCATGGGTGGCGACTTCGATCCTACTGGGCAGCGTGATCCTGATTGGGCTCGGCAGTTTGAAGCTGGTTTATGCGGAGCGGGCCGAACCGGACGACGCCACCAGCCTTTCCGTCTATGCGCAACCCTCCGACGAATTGGCAAAGGCTCCTTCGCTCATGCTGAAAATCGTAAACGAGTTGGGAGAACCCATTGAATGGGCGGAGGCCGACCTAAGAGAGAGGGACAGCAACGCCTACGGAGTTGCATGGATTAAGGCCGAAGAGGGAATAATCCACTTTGACGAGAGAGAGTTGGCGCGGAGAAACGTTCGGAGAACGACTGCCGGCTGGCTAGATGTATTTGTTCGAGCCGAAGGGTATGCTCCAAAGGTCCTCTCGTTAGAATGGCCAGCCGCCCGCTCAACTTTGGAAGTGGTCCTGGGAAAAGGGAGACGCATTGAACTTACCCTTGAGCCCCCCGAGGGAATGAAGATACCTGATTCCCTCGAGCCAGCCACATTCTTTGTGGCCCAAGCACCCCTTGCCATGTTCGGAATAGAAGCAACATCACAAAGACAGCCTGACCGTGTATTCAATCTAACACCCATGGAAAAACTGGACGAGAACAGGTTTGTGTTTCATATTCCAAAGGATCATCCAGACGTTTACTTCGAAATCAGTGAACCTGGATTTCTGCGGGGATTCATAGCGGGGCCTTACGGAACAAATGATTTTCCGGGAGAGAGAGTCACGATTGAATTGCCAGTTCCAGGAAGGTTGGAGGCCCGGATTCGCCCTCCAAGTGAAACCGAATATGGGGGCGTTTCTGCATGCTCCTTCGTTGTCTCAAGGATGTCTACTGATTTTACGCTAAACGGATTACCCCTGGCATTCCAATGTTTTTTCAGGATAATGGATGGGACGTCAGGAACCCTCAAGCTAATCGATCTGCCTCCAGGGACGTACACGGTCATTGGGCAAACGCGGGCGCCAAGTACGGACCCCCCTCCTGTGCTAGACATTTCATGGAGTCAGGCCAAAACTGTTAATGTCCAGAGCGATGCTGTGAGCTGGGTCGATTTCAGCTATCCAAACGACCCAACTCCCATGCTGGTCGGAGACGGCTCGATCAACATCAAGGTAGCCCGATACGACAATTCACCAGCGGCCCACGTGCCCTATAAGCTGATCTACGAGAGGGAAGGCGCGGCTCCAATCGTGGTCCGGGAAGGGAAAGCTCATAATGACGGAACAATCAGAATAGAGGAACTGGCTAGTGGATCGGATGCTCCAGCATTTCAGCTAGAAATAGCTGGATCGCATACCGTGTCTTTAAAGCTTACCGATGCTGGCCAAATCCACGATTTCCTGTTCGAGCTGCCCCCGATGGAAGGTGACACGGTGCCAGATATCAGCCTCTATGACCTCAAAGCAGAACGGGATGTGAAGATCTCCGATTTCCAAGGAAAGGTGGTTCTCCTCGAGTTCTGGGCAACGTGGTGTGGCCCTTGCCAAGGTCCTATGGAGCATCTGAATACCCTCGCCGCGAAGAGGAGCAGCGATTGGCAAAACGAAGCGGTTATCCTTGCTGCCAGCATTGACACTGGATTGGATGTTTTGCGCGACCATGTGAAGAAGAAAGGCTGGACAAACGTCCTGCACGCATGGTGCAAGGAGGGCATGCCGGGTCACAACTCGGTTGCGGCCAAGGCTTTCGGAATCCAGGGCGTCCCCACCACTTTTCTTATCGACAGGGATGGCAAGATCAAGTGGCGGGGGCATCCGGCCAACCTGGATACAGAGAGCGAAATAGACGAGCTGATCATGCCGACGAGCACTCAATCGGACCCTTAAGATTCGCTTTCAAATCATCCACCTGCCCCGGGAGGAGTGGGAGGCGGTGGAGGCCGGGGTCTGAGCAGTACACTGCCTTCCTCACTTGATTTCAATCCCCAAGTCTTTCACCTCTCTCCAAAATTCGGCCTGGTGAGGTCGATCCGTCTGAATTACCGGGATTAGCGGCTGGACGAGGAGACAAAAGCTAAGATTATGTCTCCATACTCAGCCGACTGAGCTGAAACTGGAATTCGGCACCCAAAACCAGCTATCATGTGTTCGTTTGACGCCTGCACCACGTGCAGTCTAGAATCTGGTTATTGAGACGACCCAGGGCGAAGAAGCTCGAACATTTAAACGGACTCGTCTACAAGAAGGCGACTAACCGGTAGCTGCACGGTCGCATCGATGAGCGCCCATGGAAGGCAGCAACGTCGTCTTCATTGTATAAGGAAGATCAAACTCAACCATGACAGCTTTTCCATCGATATTTCGGGTTCGCCAGAAGTGGGACGCTTCCCATCTCACGGATATTGCCGGGGAAGTTCACTCCCAACTGTCACGACTTTCTCTGAAAGAGAAGGTCCGCACCGGGGAGACTGTCGCAATCAGTGTCGGCAGCCGGGGAATTGAAAATATTCCCACGATAATCAAAGCAACTGCAGAACATCTGAAAAGTCTTGGCGCGACGCCTTTCATCGTGCCGTCGATGGGCAGTCACGGGGGTGGGACGGCGGCAGGTCAACGCAGAATAGTTGAATCCTATGGGATCACCGAGGAGTTCTGCGGCTGTCCGATTCGATCGAGCATGGACACAGTCGTTGTTTGCGAGGCGTCTGAAGGATTTCCCGTCCACTTCGATCGTCACGCCTATGAGGCGGACCACGTCGTGGTCTGTAACCGCGTTAAGCTTCATACGGGCTTCACAGGCGATATCCAGAGCGGGCTGATGAAAATGATGCTCATCGGACTGGGCAAGCATGCCGGGGCAATCGTTTATCACCGCGCGATCCAGGATTACAGTTTCGGCCAGATTGTTCGCAGCGTTGCCCGTGAGGTATTGACTGAGTGCAAGATCCTCGCCGGATTGGCGATCCTCGAGAATGGTTATAACCAAACGGCAAGAATCGAAGCCGTCCCTCCGCAAGAGTTTGAAAGTCGAGAAAAGGAACTGCTGCAGTTGGCCAGACAATGGATGCCCAAGCTGCCGTTTCAATCGGCCGATATTCTGATATTGGACGAAATCGGCAAGAACATCAGCGGTACCGGAATGGATACGAATGTAGTAGGTCGCAAGTACGATGCAAACAGAGCAACCGAGGATGAATTTCCCAAACTCAGGCGGATTGTTGTGCGGGATATAGCTGATGAATCGCACGGTAACGCGACGGGGATTGGCTTGGCAGAGTTCTGCCGGACCAGGGTGATCGAGAAAATGAATGTCGAGGCCACCCGCATCAATTGCATAACAGGAGGAGATCTGCCGGCTGCGAAGATCCCGGTTCATTACGACACGGATCGGGAAGTATTAGAGAGAGCGCTTTCCACAATCGGACTGACCGAACCGCCCGACGCAAAATTGATGTGGGCCAAAAACACTCTGGAAGTAGCTGAGGTGGAATGCTCGGAGGTATACATCGAAGAGGCCCGGTCTCGGTCAGATTTGGAAATCCTTACAGACCTTCGTAAACTCGACTTTGACGGGGATGGAAATTTACCTGTTCATTCCGAAAACGGGTAGTCCTCGAGAGTAGAGAAGGTAACACCTGTGCGTACGTTGGAATCGCCATGAACTGAAAGATGCTCAGGCTTATTGAGTTTCGCATGGCTAAAGGAACAGGATCGTAGGATGGGCCTTGGCCCATGCTGGTAGACTAGTGCATCTCCAAGTATATTCTTGTACACCTATCGTGGTGGAACCATGTCGTGTCATCCTGAGTGTCAGCGAAGGATCTTTCCCTGGAAATAAGCTTGGGGTCTGGAAAGATTCTTCGGTGGAGTTTACCCAGAGCGAAGCCGAAGGGCCTCAGAATGACGTTCTGTATATAAACTCTATTGGGGCTGCACTGGAATAAGCCCACAAGCGACACAATGAGGAGAAGATGATAAAAGAACCGCCTATCCTGACCATCAGGCGTCACTTTGCACGTCCAGAGAGGGAATCCCTCGAAGCGCTACGCGGTGTTCCGACCGCATTCGTCGTCGACGCGATGGACGGCCGCGGAGCCCTTGACTGCCAAATTAAGCCGCTCTTAGAGCAGACTACGACAGACAATCATATTGTGGGGCCGGCACTGACTTGCCATTGCGGACCAGGAGACAATCTGTCCTTGTGTGCGGCGGTGTCAATGGTTCAGAGTGGCGACGTGCTGGTCACCGGGACCGACGGCTTCGACGGAACCTGCGTGACCGGCGACATTTTGCTCACCGTGGCGAAGAAGAACGGTGCTGTCGGATTTGTTACCGACGGACTGGTGCGGGACGTCGGCGGCATTCTCGAGGTGGGGATTCCCGTTTACTGTCGGGGTGTAACACCTAACTCACCCGTTCGGTCTGGGCCCGGCACGATCGGGCTTGATATCACTTTGGGGGGTGTGACCATTGCTTCCGGCGATATCGTTGTGGCCGACCGTGACGGCGTCGTGGTTGTGCCTCAAAGGCGGCTGCCCGAGGTGCTGAGCCGCATTGACGAGGTCAAGAAACTCGAAGCCGACATGGCAGAAGCCGTGAAAAACGGAAAGATAGAGTTGAAAGAACTCAGTGCAATTCTAGATTCCGATCGAGTTCATTACATAGACTAGGCCGCAATTTACGACTCCATACTGACTCGGACAGGACATTTCGCCGAAAGAGTGAAACCTGCTTGAGCATTATCACCGAACGTTCCGCGCGTCAACAGTTTCCCACACTGGCTCATTGACGCGCCTCCTTCATGAGGTTTAGGCCTTCTCTCCTCTAAGCACTGGCCTGACCTATGAATCAGAACTTCACTTGCAAGTTGAGCAACTGCCAATGCCCTGTGCAATCCGTAGTGGCTGCATAGCCTCCATCATGGAAGTATCCCGTGCGACGGTCACGCTGGGGCAGCAATGGGGACTGTCTTGCGGTCTACGCCTACCTCGCCTTGCCGAACACCACATAGCTCTGCCCGGCATCGATGTTGCCTCCCGGGCTCGCATGGATTGCCCCGACAATCAGATCGTCGAGACCGTCCCCGTTCACGTCTCCCGCGCCCGATACGCTGCGCCCCGAAACGTCACCACTGTTGGCGCCGTTGATGGCGAAGCCGCCCGTGCCTGCGACCACAGCAGAGAGGTCCACGGCCGCGCCGTCGGACTTCCCGAAGACCACATAGCTCTGGCCTCCCGGCTCCGCGCCTGGTGCCCCGACAATCAGGTCGTCGAGACAGTCCCCGTTCACATCTCCCGCGCCCGATACGCTGCCCCCCGAATCGTCATAACTGTTGATACCGTTGATGGCGAAGCCGCCCGTGCCGGCGACCACAGCAGAGAGGTCCACGGCGGTTCCGTC
>SDBV01004756.1_pt1 | contig 19358 bp, 27 predicted proteins | sample 2277081 | NCBI WGS metagenome assembly SDBV01 (sample SAMN10402039, study PRJNA504765) | marine sediment metagenome | isolation source: marine sediment core GS10_PC15, 223 cmbsf | place: Arctic Ocean: Southern Knipovich Ridge | collected 2010
CTACTAATCCCTCAAGAATACGGCAAAATATTGTATTATTAAATTGTAATTCCCTAATTGATTTTTCTGGTCTCAAAGCCTCTTTTGTTTCTATTTTTATTGATCGCAACGCTTGTCTACATCTTAGAGATAAATCGCGTTCATTGATATTGAACGTTAATACTCCAGAACATGGACCATATTTCGATCTTTGAAAAGACCCTTCCGCCACGAACACACCTATAAAAAACGCCAAATCGTCATCAAGATTCAAAAATGGAAAATCGAATGTTTTGCCGACACAGGTGTCTTGTTTGCAAGTCTTGCCCTTTATTTTTAGTATTTTATTATCAACAATCTGATAGAATGAGTCGTAATTATTGGCTCGCAACATTTCCATAGAACTTATTTTTGTAGACGAACTCTCGTGAACAGGAACAGAAAGATAACTGCCCCATCTCAATCTTGTATTACTATTGTGTTTTTTGCAATTTATTGAATCTGCTCGTATCCAGTCAGTTCGGGCAATATCTCCGTCGTCAGATATTCTAGCTAAGAGTGGATGTTCTCCCGTAACCCATATTTGCCTTCCTCCCCACAGCTTGAATCCATATATTGTTTCTGATACAGGACGGGTCATTGTCCTAGTTACTTTTCTATATCTTCCTTTGTGGGTTAAAACCATATCTCCAGGCTTGATATCTTCTATACATTTTACACCATATTTTGTTATTATTTCTTGTCCAGGTAAACAACACCCAATAATGGGTTTTATATTTTTCTTTTTGGCTACATCGTAGAATACCTTCATTGCTGCTATTGAACCATGATCTGTGATCGCTGCCCCTGGTAGCCCTAGTTCTACACAGCGATTTATGATATCTTTAGGAGAAGATAAACCATCCAAAAGACTATAGAAAGAATGTACGTGAAGGGGGATATATGTTTTTTTAGTCATCTATATGTCTCCATTTTTCATTAATCATTAGGTTTTCCGATTTCAAGTTGTTTGTCGTAACTTAGTTGATAGTATCTTTCTCCGATATATTCTGAACCCATCGTGTGCAAATCGCTCCACACCCTATTGCACATACCATTCCTTTCAAAACTGCACATTTTACATGTCCACCATCTATTACGCCTCATTAATGTGTCTTGCTTAACAGTAGTGAGAAATTTGTGTAATATAGATATCGTAATAGCTAAATCATCTTCTGAAAAAGCTATGGTAATTGGACCTTTATCGTTAGTATAATAAAAAGTTGTAATTATATTCTTATAATGAGGATATAAAAAATATGCAGCTAGATGATATAATCGTGGTTGGATTTCCTGCATAAGAACTTCTTCATCGATTTCTTGTTGTTTATAGAAATTTTTTCTCTGTCCTGTTTTCCAATCTACTATTTCGAGAGTTTCTTCGTCTATTTCGTGTACAAGGTCTATGTATCCACGCACAGTAAATTGATGTTCTTTGTTGTTAGAATCTGTACATTTCCATTCATCCCCAGGCATTTCTAGGGCGAACCATCTTTCTGAGTCAATACATTTAAGGTTATACGGATGATAGTATTTATCTTCAACAATAGTTTCAAGTGCAATTCGACATTTCTTGAAGTCTGCTGCTTCCTTAAGCTTTCCAGTTTCTTTGTCTCTACGTGTCGTTACTTTACGAATCTGTATTTCTGGAGACGCTTGTACGTGTTCGTCCCAGGCACGATGAAGGAGCCACATTGGGTCAACATTGGTCTTGCCACGTTTCTTGAGCCTGATCATCCACTCAAGAGCTTGATGCACAATCGTTCCTTGTAGTGCTGCTTTTCCGGCTTTTGATTCCATGCCAAGAATGTATTGTAAAAAATACGAAAACGAACAATGGTTGTATAAACCAATTGCGCTAGCACTACATTTAACTACTCTCATAACTGATGTCCCTTATCTGTCGCTTTGTGGCGTTCTGGCCCATCTGGAAATAGTTCTTGGAGATGGACTACTTTCTTTTCCATCTCGTCGAGTAGAGCAGCCATATCGCACTTTGGTGGGCGATCATCATTAAGCTTATCACATTCAATTGCATCTATCAACACGCCGATACACGCTAAAGCACTCGCCAAATGAGGAACATTAGTTTTTTGATCACCCCATTCTCCATTGAACCATTTGTTCAAATGACGATTTGCTGCCGCAAAATAGACAGAAGCCTTGACACCAGCAGTTCTATAATTGTAGCCGCCATACTTCAAATCACCTTCTGTCATAGCCAAGGCACCATACGCTGTTGCCGTAGATGGGAATAAACTTAAATCTAATCTAGTAGTTGCCATTTTGTCTTTAGGGTTTGTATCTTTTGTTTTCATAAAACTCTCTTTTTTCTAACAGGTGTTATCAAGGCTTTTTGAATTGACCAACGATGATTCAATCTATATTGCAATGTGTTATAGTTAATATTAAATATCTCTGACCATTCAGCCATACAACGTGTCTTACCTTCGAATGTTATTAAATGATTATCTCGTTTATTCCTCATTTGTTGTTTTTTTGTTACCCATTGACAATTTTCTGTGTAATATCCTTTATTATTCTCAATTCGATCAATCTGATATCTATCGGGTGCTTCACCCATATCTTTTAGAAAATTCTCAAATTTTAACCATCGTTTACAAACCTTAATTCCTCGACTTCCATAATAACGATATTCCTTACAATAAGCATTGGTGCATCTTTGGATCATATGTGACCATACGATATAAGTTTTGGATTGTTTCCCATTTTTATTGTGGCCATGTTTTGTGATTTTATCTATATTTAGACATCCACAGCTTTGCGTCTTCCCACTCTGAAGGTGAGTACTGGAAACAATTATTTCTTTACCACAATCGCATTTACACAACCATCTAGATCGTCCTTGTTTATCATTATTCGTTCTTTTAATAACTATTAATCGTCTAAATAACTTATTTGTTAAATCAATCAGTGTTGACATTCAATTTCCTTATTTTTATATATAACTTTCGATAAAATGGGATTAATCATATCTTTAATTTCTGAAGGGAGCATATCTCCAATATCATTAATATTGTCTGGCGTGATACAAAATACTCTAAAATAATGTATTAAATCCTTTTCTAATCTCTGTGCTGCTTTCATACCTGCTTCATCATTATCGAAAGTACATATTATAGTCAATGCTCCAGCATTTTGTAATAATAAACGTTGTTGCCTAGAAAGATTCAACCCCAATAAAGCCACACTATTCCTAATTCCAATTGCTTCATACGCCCAAACATCATTAGGGCTTTCACACAAAATAACAGTACCTGTTTTGCTAATAAATGGTTTAGCATACCAAATATTATAAAGACATAATTCACAGCGAAGATTTTTAGAATGTCTCCACTTAGTATATACTCCACCATATTTAGGATCGGGGCACGATGATCGTTTTGGGTGATGATGCATTCCACACTTTAAACATTTATCATAGATACTTCTTCCAGACCATCCCACAACATGTCGGCCAGTTACATCCATGATTGGAAAAAATGCTCTCTTGTACATTTGTCTACCCTCGGTATTGCAAAATGATATATGATATTTAGCAATAATATCAGGAGAAACACCTCTATTTGGATAATAAACTTGATCTGGTTTTAAATAGGAAACCACATCAGTTAATGGTATTCCACGGCATTGTATAGTAGGTTTTTTCTTGCGATGTTGTTTAATAGCTTTAGCTATCTCTAAATCTTGAGCCGTCATTTCGTCATTATTACATTTCTCTAATCCAAGTGCTTGAGCTACAAAATTAACAGCTTTCTGGAAACTCCATTCTTTTTCTGTCCTGCGACTCATGGTCCCACGCACCAATCCAAAAACACTACTGGATGGACCAGTTACTGGATCACAATGACATCCTCTGGTTTTACATTGCCAATGATTAGATTTGATGGCCCAAAACATACCTCTTTGATTATCTCCTTCGTGTACAGGACAGGCAGCTTGTAAATAATCATGTCTTTCAATATAATCAAGACCAAGTGCGTCAAAAATTTCAACAATACGCTCGCAGGCACGATCTTGAATAAAAGAAACATCTTGAGTTCTATAATGTCTCATTAGCCTGATTCTCCAGAGCCGATTGTGTTATCATAGAAAATGGTTTGCCTTCTGCTAATTTACCTACTTCCAACTTGTCAACTACATTAATATATTCTCCACTTTCCATACCAGCACCAAATCGGGTATCTGTTACTACTAATTTTTTTGTTCCATTAGATGGTGGGTCTTCATTAAGTTCAGTCTGAATTTTCTTTTTGAGAATGGTGAAATTACTACATAACCACACAATTCTATCTGATCCAGAAATTACTTCTGATCCCTCTTTTTCAACACCATCTCTGTTCAACTGAACAGTAGCTAATACTGGTAATTTGAATTTAATAGCAAAATTATGTAATGCTGTTATAAGAAAACCAAGTAATTGATATTCTTGTAAATTGTTCTTAAATCCACCATCATCCATCAGTTTTAAATAATCATAAATAATCAGACACGGTTTTGCCGCACCACTACTTGTAAACCCAACTGTTTTTGAAAGCCATCGTCTTGCGATTGACATAATAGAATGTGGTGCTAAACCCGCTACTGAAAAATGATCAATAGACAGACCTTCTATGTGTTTCTGACAACCCCATAAAGCCTCTGATTCTTGTGAATTATGCTTAAATTGACCTGTCTCTATGTGGTTTAGGTCTATGCCAGACACCAAAGAGGTTAAACGGTGCAGTTGCGTGTCGCTTGTGAGTTCTGTATCTAAGTATAATACCGGTATACCATTTTCAGCCATATTTCTAGCGATATTAATACAGATGAAGCTTTTTCCAATCTTGGGGCGAGCACCTATTACATTGACTGTAGCTGGTCGAAAACCACCACCTATAGCAGTATCCCAAGCAGGAAACCCAGTTGGCAGACCAATTATGTCTTGTGGTGTTTCGGATAAGGTTGTCATAGTACTTCCGAATTTTTTCCCGAGAGATACAATAGTTGCACCTTGATCCATAATCTTTCCAGTAAATTCGAATATAGGTTCTTCTATCTGGCTTATGATGTCATCAACACCTTCCACGCCAGTGATCTTTTTTAGGTTGTTCTGAATTGTAGCTGCGGCCAAATATCCACGTCTAGCGAGTGAAAGTTTATATATTGCTATAACTAGCGATCGAATATTATCTTTCGACGAACTAACTCCTTCTACAATTGCATCTAAATATTCTGAATGTTTACCTCCACTTGCGAAATCGTTGTGTCCCAGAATTTTTGCAGTTGCTTGGATACTAGGGACATCAAAAGTTTTAGTGTCTTCTTTGTGAACCAAATGAGTAAGAATTTTGAATAATTCTTTATTACATGACCAATAAAAATCTGCAACTCCAATTATGTCTTCGACTTCAAAGAAACAATCCGCACCATGAGTAGTAATTCCAGAGAGAATTGCTCGTTCCATACCTGGGTCTTGTAAAATAGCGTTTATTTTATTTCCCATTATGCGAATTTTTTCTTTAAATTCCTAAGACAACTAGGACACTTTTGTCCCATTTGGCCCTGTGGTCTATCTGAATCAAATGGTTTTTCACATTCATTACATTCGACTTTATAAATTGTGTTAGTTTGTCTGTTTAGTTTATTTTTATTTTTTCTAGATTTTTCCGCTGCTATCTTATTATCAGCAACTTCTTTTGGATCAGGGACGTTGGTAATTAATTGAACCTCCCCGGTTTCTTTTTGAACTACAGTTCTGTTGTTAACGTCCAATTGTAATGAGGTGTCTTCTTCATTAACGATTTTTGTTTTCTTTTTCCTAGTTTTCTTTTTTCTGGTTTTTGTCTTGTGAGTTTTCTTTTCTTGTGTTTCTTTTTGTTCATATCTGAGAATATCTGAAGTTGTAGATATTATCTTTGATATTTGTTTTAATGCATTTTTAACTACGATCATATTATTATCTGGAGGTGCTACCCCTATGCCAGTAAGCAATTCATACCCTTTACACACCTGTTCCCAATCGCCATCATGTATACCTTCTTCAATATATTCTAATGGATTCACGAATTTCTCCCTTCGTTATATCTGGCTCTCACCAAACCACTTATACTTTGTCCAATTAATTCTATTCTGCGAGCAAGATATAATATCTGTTCTATTCTTAATTCTGCCTGTTTAACCCATTGATTTAGTTTTGGACGATCATCTCCAAATAGGCGATTAATTACCTGATTAGACCATTTTATGAATGTCTTACATTCATTGGTTTTCTGTTGTAGAAATAAAGAATATTGTGCCAAGATAACAGCATCTTCAGATAATTGTATAGATGATCGTTCTCTGAGAGATTCCCTGGTGAAACAAATAATAGTTTCTACTTCTATATTAGATGGATTATATCGAGGAAGTCCAAGGGCTTCTATCCATTGGTTAAGCTGGTCCTTGTAAATAGATGTTTCATCTTTCAGGCTACTCATCATAAATCTCTATCAACCTAAAACCATTCAGTTTGCACCAATCACGTTTCTTCTGATCTGTATCCTGCTGATTGTGAAAATCTTTTTTAGTTTTATGAAAATGCTTAACATGTTCTGTATGCTGGCGACCATGGCACTCTATCACTAAACCTACTGAGGGGATAAAGAAATCAAGTATAAATCCATCGCCCGGTATTATTACTTCTTCAAATATTACATCGTGTGGATATTGTTCTGTTAATTGTTGTCCTATATTGTATTGAAATTGCGATTTAGACTTATTTTTAGTCCTAAGACGTTTGTTGTTTAATCGCAGTTTGGTTGTTCCACCCTTTAAAAGTAGTACTTTCATATTATACCGCTTCGTCTAACTCAATAAATGTCATTACTAATCGCCTGATTGATTCAAGCTCTTCTTTGATCAATAAACAATTGTTTGGTATCCACCTAATAACTTCTATATCTTGATTTTCCAACATATCCTCAACAACTTGATTTACACCTTCTAATTTAGCATCTATGTATAATCCCTTGGATGATGTCGTAATTGGTCCATACACAACTCGACTTACTCCTTTTTGAATAATGTGAGCCCAACAATGAGTACACGGTGGTCCTGTAACGTACACAGTGGCCCCCTCTAAATTTCCGGTAGAATTAGATATTGCATTTTCTTCTGAATGTAAAATGGGTAGATATTTTTCTGGTCGTGTTTGTGGCATTTTATTATCATCAATATTTCTTGGATACCCATTATATCCCTGACCAATCAATCGACCACGTTTATCTACCAAAACACAACCACATTGAGTGCTCGTATCTGGACTTCTAACTTTAGCCCAAAGAGCCTGTACCATAAAATAATCATCCCAATTTATTCTAGTTCTCAACACTATCTTTCTCCTTTGGAAGTACTATATTTCTTATTTCAGTTTCGAGTTTATTTAGTTTATCAGGATTTTTAACAAGAAAATTTGACAATCTAGCAAGTCCTTGAAATTTCGGTGGGTTATCATCATTTGTAAACATAGGAATAGAATACCAAGCACCAGCTTTTTCTATGAGACCGAGATTTTCCGCCGTAGTTACAATATCTCTTACAACATCGATTCCGATACCATATCTAAGAGGTAAAACACAAGGTAAAAGTGGTCGTCCAAGAGCAGATGATTGTACGGTAATATGCATATCATGACCATCAGGAGCATTTGTTTCAGCATTTCTTTCCCACTGTTGTGTCCATGTTACTTTAAGCCAAACAGAACATGCATATTGAACAGCAATCCCACCCTTTTCCATCCATTTTGGACCACGAGGTTCTCTATTTGTCATCATTTGTGAGATAAAAATAAGAATAATATCATTAGAATCAACAACTTGCTGCGCTCTTCTAAAAAATGCTGATAATAATTTTGCTGGTCCAGCCATATCTTTATTTGATCCAATTTCTTCTTCTTGCTCTGTCATGGTAGATAATGCAGCGATACTATCAATAACAACAACAGCTTTCTTTTGGGTTTTTGCAATACGTTCTATAATATTGAGATAATCTTCCGCTGTAAGTAATTTGTCGATCTGATGAGGAATAACTTGAAGCTTGGCAGGGTCAAGACCTTTGATCGTTGATAACAATGCTGGTGTGCATCTTTTCTCTATATTAATATAGAATGACGGGCGATTTAGTAACTGTGCGTTCCTGAGAAGTTCAAGACATAATGTTGTTTTTCCAGACTTTGGTTTACCTGTTATTAAACAAATTGTGCCATCGGGAATACCACCACTCAAAGCAATATCCAAGGACAGTGGAGTATTAAGAACATCTCTTGATCTAGGTGGTAAAACTTTATCTGCTGTTGCCATAATACCCTCGCCATGTATTCGAGTGAGAAATGCATTCAATGATTCATCAGCAATCTTGGGTTTTCTTTTAGCCATTTTCTTCTTCTCTTATTTTTCCCAACACACCTTTTTCACCAGTATCAACAAATGTTGAATTTTTCTTAGCATCAATTTCTTTTGTTGGAGTTTTCTCTTGAAGTATATCTCTTTGTCTTTTTAGATCACCCCTTCTAATAATAGTATATTTAACCACCTTCTTTACGGTTGTGCTATATGATAATGATTTTATATTATTTTGTTTTATGGTTTGAACTAAAGCTGTTTGAATAAGAGGGTCTTTTGAATCAAGTGTTTTCAAAACATTATCTATACCTTTAACTTCACGTCGAAATTTTGGTCCCCAGTATTTTTTATCAGACCAGAATCGTGGGCCTATACTTCTATCAACATTTAAACAGATTAATTCTATAATATAAGCACGGAATGTAACATACAATCCCGGTGTGGTTGGGGATGCATAAGGATGTTTTTCATTTTGTGGTTGATGTTTTATTGTCATTAAGGATTCTGAATCAAAAAGAAGCCAGCATTAGCGACGGTACGTTCTTCTGTAAATGAATGATCAAATTTTGGCTGATTGTACCAGGCAACACTGATTTTTTGTCCATCATAATAACCAATACCTATATAAGTACGTTGAGGGCCTTTCCAGACAGCATGTTGTTTTTGTCCAAAGAAATATCCCTTTTGATTAGATGGTGTTTTTATATCTACACCATTTGGACCCTGAAGTCTAATACCTGAAATTGAGATACCATTATTAGTTTGTAACCATGCGGCCAATCTAGCCCAAGCATGTGTTTGTTTTGGCCGATCGTCTTGGATAACTGTTCGGCCGTCAGATAATGACACAACAAACCTTACCACTGGCGTTGTTGGTATAGCCTCAAAAGCTAAAGTACAATCATTAATAGTTTCGCTCATTACATTATTCCTTTTGTTTTGTTTTATTAGTATAAGGAGAACGGTTTAATTGTTCATCTGCCCTCATAGATTCGCTGGCAGTCATGGCACGAACCCCTTTGCCAACATCAAGAGCTTTATTAGGATTATCTGGCTTAATACAAATAATACTATCACTCATTGGATTAACTGGATTAGCAACTACTTCTTCACATTTATCTTTTTTTGTATCAGACTCAAAAGCATCAAACATAGCTTTTGCTTCATTGATAAATTTTTGTCGTGTTGCTGCTGTTTTCCGTCCCAGATTCACAGTTGAACCTTCTAAAAACTTAAAAAACTTTACTCTAAATTTATCTAAAGTCATTTCGAAATCTCCTTTGTGCCAAAAGATATGGTGTTCTATTTTTACTTCTCAGGAAGATAGTATATTGTTGATAACATTCCTTACTACATGTTCTTAGTTTCCAAAACATTCCACCACGTTCTCTATCCCGCTTATTTACTCTTGTGTTTATATCAAGTGGGTCAAATAAATCGCCATCATTAGAAGCTAAAACAAGATATCGATTACCAGACCACCTTGCTAAAACATCAAAGTCTGGTTCTACCTCACTATCTATTTCATGAGGTGTCCCGTTTATATCGACAACAATTACTTTCACTTGTCCCAAGCCTTAAAATAAACATCTGCTTCTGGAACAACAGTATCATCGTCCAAAACATCAAATCCCATTTGATCGTTTGGCGCACCTGGATGAAATTGCCCAGTAATCGATTGTACGTAAGAAAAACCTCCACATTCACGATGATAAACTACTACCCGTGTTAAAACATCAGCTTTATCACTATTTTCAATAGCAGTTAATTGAAGCACCAATAGATGTTTCCCACAATCAGCACACATAAAGTTTACCTGACCTTTATTTTGTAATCCTTTAAGTGGCTTGTCGTCATTATCTACCCGATTAGTTCGAAGCTCTGCCATTAATCTACCTCTCCTTGTTCAATATATTTCTCTGGATTTTTCAAAACTTCCTTGTTAACCTTACCATCTCTCCAAAACGGGTTTTCACCCTTGAATTTACCTTCTCCTAATCTATCTTTCCTTTTTGTTTTCACAGAATCCTTTTGTGTCTTGCTTCTTTGACCACCTTTACATGGATTTTCCGTGCCTCTAATAATTATTGCTGCTCCTGGACTAATTAATTTAACCAACTTCGGCTCATCACATTCAGGACAATCAACAAGGGGCTTCATTGACATACTATGAAATGCCTCGAATTCAAAATCACAGGATTTGCATTTGTAATCATAGCTTGGCGCAATACACCTCCCTTTCACTTGGTCGTCTTTTTGTATTTTCTTTTCCCACTTTCTTCTCCTTTTTTCTTTTTTTGTGATAACAACTACTTGTTGTTATCTTATTATACCTCCAAAACCTATTTTTGTTTCGTAAAAGTGCCAACTTTTTTGGCAAAATTACCAAGATTTAATCTATCTTGTTCGCTAAAGTGTCCATCGTGAATACATTGTTTAAGTTGATATTTTATGTTTTTCACGGTATCTGGAGAATCTTTTCCCGCCTCTTTGACAGCATGAGTTAACATAGTCAATAGATTCCCCCTTCGCATAAAGGCTCGAATTAGTAATAGACCAGCACCCACGAATATTAAAACAACCACACCCGTTCCAATCACTACCCATCCAGCTCCACCATAATTGATAGTTTCTGCTTGCACATTCTTTTTCCAAACAGATAGGTCTTCTGCTACTTGTGTATTATTTTCTATCTTATCAGCATTTTGTTCGACTACTTTCTCAAGTTGTCCCATATCATTACGAATACCCTGTATATCTGTTTTTACTGCATCTGGTGCGATACAACTTGGCAAGACACAAAAGAGTAGGGCTAGGATCGCCGCTTTTGTTTTTGTTTGGTACACTTTCCTTTCCTCCGTTCGAATACTTCATTGACAAGAGCATCTGCTCGTTTATTTTCTTTTCTGGGTACCCACATAATTGAATAATCTTCGAATTGTTCCAATAGTTTAAGTACGTGATCTCTATGTTTTATTAATTCTGGTTTTTTCGCTTTGAATGACCCATTGACTTGTCTGACTATAAGTTGGCTATCTCCTATGATGTGAATAATATCAACGCCTTCTTTGAGGCTTCCGTATAAGCCAGCTATGAGCGCCCTAAATTCTGCGATATTTGATGTTCCGATTCCGCACGTTTTATTTCCTGAAGCTATAATGTCTCCACTATCTGACACACCACACTTTAAGTCTTCTCGTGTTTTGTCCAATAATAACCAACCATATCCCATAACCCCCTGGCGAATTCCTCCATCAAAATATAAGGTTGCTTCTTTCATTAGAATGGTGTCTCTCCATCTTCTACTTCTGTCTTCGCACCCGTACACATATCACGAAAGAAGCACCGAGTACAAGCGTGTTCGTTATCTGTCTTTCTAAAGTAAGATGGATTATCTTTATTCTCAAAAGCTTCTTTGAGTAATGGATATTCACTTCTGATAATACCAGCCTGTCTTTTCATGTGTTTCATCGTCACGTCTAAATGTGGAGTTGCTTGTTCTCCTATCTCAGCGTATGCCGCAAGATATACTGGAATGATTACTATGTCTTCTGGTTTTTCCGCCCAACCCATCTTTATAGCATAAATAGCATATGTTGTTAATTGATCAATCACACTATCGCTAACCATACCTGTTTTCCAGTCAATTACATATACCTTTCCACGATATCTGAATCCTGTGTCGATCTTTACCGCAACTTCTTCTCCGGTGTTTAGTTGGAATTTTTGGAAATCTTCAAGAGTAAGCCAGTCGTCCTTTTTAAGACCTTGTAAAATTTTGAATAGAGGCATGTCGTAAAATGCTTTGAGAGATTTGAGGACCTTTTGTTTATAAGATGCCAATTTGTCTGGTTCTATTTCTTCTTGATAGAAATGTTCAGCTAGATTGACGTTATTTTTTGGACTACCTTGCCACCTTTTGTCTTTAGATTGCTTCCAACCTTTCCTTAATGCCTGTACTCCGTCGTGTTGAGCTTGCTCGACAGTCTTCCATTCTCCAGTTTCTCGGCCTGTGGTTATTATATCTTCTATGATATCATGCACAATGCTTCCAACAAACATGGGCATGTTTGTCATATTCTTAAGCATATAAGCCCGTCTTTTTTCTTGTGGAGCGCTAGTGAGCCATCCTTGCCAGGCGCATATATATGTAAGATAATATCTCCAAGAACAATCTCTCAGAGTTTTTATTCTACTTTCAGACCATCCGTATGTTTGTTTTATATCACCCATTGCTATTATCCTCCAACCATCCCCAATTGATCCCACACTTGATAGAACTAATAGTTGCTTGAGAAACTCCAAATTGGTCTGCAATTTCTTTTTGAGTTTTAACCCCTAATAATTCACGTATATTCCTTACACCTTTTTCTGTCAGTTTGTTTGATGGATGGTTTTCTCCACGATGATCAATGTGGTGAGTTTTTAATCTTTGAAAATAATCTAGTTCTACTTGTGTCCTATTAGATCGTCTTATAGTTCCACATTTTATTGCACTAATCGTTGCCTGTTTAACATTGAATATTTTTGCTATTTTAGTTTGTGTCGTGGTACTTAATAATTGTAGTATCTGTGAAATATCAGCATCATCAATTTTGTGGGCATGGTGATTATTTCCTCTGGGGGAATTAAGTGGCTTAGTAGACCTTCCGTGCCTAATCATATCTTCTTTGTTGTCCTTGTTGTCTCCCCACTCCAAATTTTCCACATGGTTGTTGCTTGGATTACCATCTAAATGCCTTATTTCCACTTTTCCCATTGGTGGTGGTCCGATAAATGCTCTTGCTACTAAACGATGAATTTTTTTAGTAACTTTGTAGTTATATCCATCATACATAGAAACTGTTAGATAACCTTTTTGGGTTCGCCATGGATTCAGAATACGTCCAACAACAGCACCGCCGCTCTTACCAATCCTTTTTACATGACCATGGTCGGATACCTCATAATATTTTTCATACCCAACAACTGGTTGCCAATATTCTTTGTTCATTTTGTTAATTCTCGTTATACAAAAATTGGAGCTTCCACAGTTTTACCTTTTGAGGGATGCATTAGGAAAAATGATTGTTGTGGAGGCTCGAAAGCTGCTTTTATGCTAATGGCATATGGGCCATATCCAATTATTGATCCGTTACCTACGAAATTTTTACTAGAAATCCTTTGGTGCCAATGACCAAAAACATCTAAATATGCTGGTCTTGACTGATTCCACTGTGCTATTGCTTTATTTAGAGGGATTGTAATTCCTCCTACCCCGCCTCCATATCTTACATAATTGCCGTGATGGAACCTTATAGTTTTGCCATATATATCTAGATAATTAAAATACCCTCTCGATAATTTGAGTTGTACTGTCGATGATTTTTCATAATGCGTCATTAAAAAATTATAAATTAACCATTCAAAATTATTTTCAGCACAAGTAGATATTTTAATTTTTGGTGTTGTTCTCGCGTGATTACCTACACTTGTAACGACAATTATCTCATCAAAATCTCCATTATCAACCATATAATCTATAGCCGATACACACATTTTATATACGTCAATAGATGCTTCTACAGGAGACATTGCGTTGTTTTCCATTAACTCATCGTGGATATATCCACTGATGAAATCACCGCCCAACCAAAGTACTAGTTTTCTAATGTTTGATTTAGACCTTGTCATGTCGATCAATTTTAAACCATTCCGGAAAATATTTTTAAATCTCTTTTTTGCTATTTCTGGATTGTATTCATTAAGGCCATCCACGGTTCTCGGATCAACGACTTCTTCATAATGTAGGTCAGAACACAAAATAACAGCAGTAGATTCAGATGGTTTTCCATCTGCAACTACTTTTATTTTTTCGTGTTTTATTAGATTAATGTTTTTACTAAACAGTTCTATACTATTAAGCTGACTAGATTGCCTTTCTGTTAATTCAAGAAGTTCATCATACTTTTTCTTCAACGCTCTTTTTTCTACAACTGTTTTCTTGAGTTTTGAATCTAATCCTATTTCTTGTCCAGCAGATAATGGTGGAGCTCCTGGCATATAACCTTTATCTATAGCCTTGTTATATCTACCACTGAGAGTTTTCCGTGGTATGCCCATCCTTTTCGCCGCCTCTGTTACGCTCCCGTATTTTGATACGGCATCTATAGTCTCTTGCATTACTTTGTTTTCATTTTTCATATTTCTAGGTACCTTTCGCAATATCGCATTTACCACTAGGACAATCATTAACTGCTGCTTCTTCTTTTAATTGTTTTAAATATTTTTTTGCTTTAGATAATGAAACCGGAACTAAGGGGGACTCTTTTCTGCTTCCGTCACGATATATAGTAACACCCTTTAGATTGCATATATGTTTTTTGACAACATTAGATAACTGCTCAACAGAAAAATTAGTAGGCACATTTATAGTTTTAGATATTGCATTATCTATGTGTTCCTGACAAACAGCTTGCATAGCCAAATGCTCTTCCGGTAAAATATCGTGAGCATTTTCAAAGCATTCTGTAGATTTTCCTAACTCAAGGTATTCCTTAAGTAATGGATGAATTATTATTTCTGTTGCTCCATTTCTTTTTTTATCATCGTGCATATCTTTATGCTTATTGAATCGCCTTTCATAAATTGTTTGAAATAAAGGTTCTATTCCGGATGAACATCCGGCAACTAATGAAATTGTCCCTGTTGGCGCTGCTGCCAATAATGCACAATTACGAATACCGTGTTCTTTAATTAGGCGATGATGTCTACGAGGAAGGTGTTTTTTAATAAATCCAGTTTTTATATGCTTTGACGCATCGAAAGCTTGAAATGATCCCTTTTCTACTGCTAGGGTAATACTAGCATGATAAGCCTGCTTTTTAATAAAATTCATAACTCTACCAACAACATCTCTCGCCTCTTGGGTGGAATATTTTAAATTAAGTTCAATCAACATATCGTGTAATCCCATAATCCCGAGACCAATACGGCGGTGTTTTTGTGATGTTTGCTGAATAAGAGGAAGCGGATAATTATTTTGATCCAAAACATTGTCTAAAAAACGAACCCCGATAGCAATTGTTTCTTCTAATAAATCCCAGTCTATTTTCCCGTTCACTACATGTGTTTTAAGATTAACAGAACCCAAACAGCAACATCCGAATTCCTCAAGAGTCGCTTCCGCGCATGGATTGGGAGATGATATTTCCCCACCGTTGACATATGAAATAGTATTTTGTTCATTCATCAAGCCTATATTTAATAGACCTGGGTCTCCACCTTCCCACGCATTCTGGATAATCTTATTCCACAAATCTTTGGAAGAAATTCTCCCGCGTTCTTCACCTTGCCACTTGAAAACTATATCATCTTTATTATTCAACAATTTAAAAAATTCATCATCAACCAATACAGAAATATTGGCATTATTTAATTCTTTCTTGTCTAATTTAGATTCAAGAAATTCAAGTAAATCGGGATGTCTCCAATCTAAACAATACAAAAGCGCCGAGCGGCGCCCTCCCCCCTCACGAAGTTCATTACAGACAGCGTTGATGGCTCTCATGAGACTAACCGCTCCGGTAGCCTCACCTCCTGTCCCACGAATAGGTGTACCTCTCGGACGAATTTTAGAAAAGTTGATTCCGACTCCACCGCCGGTACCTGATATGATTGTAACTGATCTGAGTACATCTCCCCATCCCTCTCTAGAATCTTCCGCAGGGATACAAAAACAATTTAACATTTGCCCTCTTGGTCGTCCTGCACCCCTCCATATTCTCCCGCCAGGAGAAAAACGATTGGTTTTTAAAATGTCCAAGAATCTCCCAAAATATTCATCTCGTTTGGTTCCCATCTCTGCGTCTGCGATTGTTCTTGAGACTCTTTCGCATGCTTGGGCGAACGTTTCTTCTTTATGAATCGCATAGCGGTCCTTAAAGATTTTAAGAGCAAATCCTTTTGGTAAATATTCCTCGATACTCACTTACTATCTCCCCCTTTTATTTGTATACCACCAGTTTTGTTAGGTTGTTCAAATATTGGTTGACCAATACTTGGCTGTTGTTCTAAATACAACATGACTGCCTTTCTAAAAGGCTCTATAAAATAATTTTGATATTTCTGCTGTGCAGAATAAGAACGTGAATCAGAGATGCGCATAACAAACCAATTATCTATATTATCTCTTCCGACATCAGCCACAAATTTACGAATAGTTTTTTCCTTCATTGCATTGCTGATATCAAACATATGTGTAGACACTAGACGAACAACACGATCAATAATGTATGGGGTAGTTTTCCATTCAAGTAATCTAATTTTGGCGATACATGCTGATTCATTAGCATGATTAGGGAATCTTGGAAGTGAAATATTATCTACTATTGGTACACCTCTTTTGCCTAAGTCATGAAATAAGCCAGACAACAAAGTAATTGGGTTTTTAACCATCAGTAAATCGATTACTGACATAGTATGTTCCCATACTGATTGACCATTGTGTTGCATTACCAATTTACTTGTCTCTAACTCTGGTAATTCTACACAGGGAACTATCCAGTAATTACTGGGTAAATTTGCTGTTAGCATACCATGAATTATTTTATCTATTTTGTGCATGGATTTGTTACCAAACTCTGATCAATAAAATCCCCTGCTGTTATCATAGAAATTGCGTATGATAAATGTGATATCATTTGACCACTTTGTGTCGTGACCACCTTATAGGGAATACCTATTAAATAATATTTCCCAGCATATTTTTTAAATAATCCACCACCACTAGAGCCTGGAACAATTTGGGCGGTACTACCATAGATTATCCGTTCTTGTCCGTTGTTGGTTTCTGTTAAGATTTCTGATACAATACCAGTTGTTGGCATTGGAGTGAATCCAAATGGACAACCAACAACAAAGATTTCATCAAAAACACGGACTTGTTTCAACATATCACCATTGGCTATTTTTACTACAGCCAATTCTTGTTTTGATACAAAGGATAGAATTGCTAAGTCATACCCAATATTTTCTACAACTAATTTAGCATTATAATTGTTCCAATTTTGTTTTTGGTAATCAAATATACAGATTTCACAACCAGTATCTACAACCTCGATTTTTACTTTTCCTGTTATAGAATCTACTTCTCGCAAAAATTCGGCAAACTTTGAATAAATTACATGCGCGCTAGTTAATACATGATATTTAAATAAGTTTACAGTATTACTATTAGAACAACCAATAATTATTCCGGAGCCACTACCACTACGGGTTCTTACAATTACCGTTGTGTTTAACATTTCTTTTTGTTTTAGTGTTACTTCATTTACTGAATCTTCTGTATTAATAGGGAGATTGATTCCTAAACAACACCAACACAATATCGTACTGAATAAACTAATTTTCAGTTTTGAAATCATATCTCACCTCGGAGAAACCTTAGTTAATCCACCTTATTACTTAATACTTTACTACTCTGCGAATTCCTGTACGGCTTCAATCGCACCGTTTATACCGGATGAGATAAGTGCGACAATAGCTTCCTGGTCTTCTGTGAGATTGAGATTTGCAGTTTGTAGGTATCTTTCTAATACATCAATGATGGTTAAACCATAAATTTGATACCTCTGTGGTAATTTTACACCAACAATAGCCCTGGCACCTGTAAAATCTGGCTGACCTGGTACGATAAGTAGGTCTCTCAAAGCTACAAGATACCCTTTAATAAGTTCCACATCCTCTGCTGGCATTTTTGCTTCAGTCAAAGCAATTCGTGTAGCCAACTTAGAGAACATGAACATATCAGCTTTCAGCTTAGGAACACCGTCTTGCCAATTTCCGCCATTGCTAAAAGTAGCACAGCCAGTCATAGGTAGAGCCATCACTGTCAACAATACCGAAACAATACACCAATTCTTCATTTTTTCACCTTCCTATTTATTTTAAACCAACCAACCAGTTAAATACTTATACACCTCAGATAAATTACTTAGACTGATCTCTTTCCCTTTTATCACGACGCTGTTGTTTGCCAAGTTTATTTTCGTTTCCCTCCTTTTGACGACCATATTTCCAATCCCGTTTGGGACGAAGAGAGGTATCAGATTTTACTTCCGAATGATCTATCTGATACATTGCTCCACATTTAACATTCCTTGTACTAGAATCCATGTGACATTCTCTACACGGACCACAGCATCGTAATTTATGCGCACTACCACATGCACATAGGTCTATATTAAGTAAACGCTTAAGCCGTTCAAACTTTTTCTTTTCTCGCTTCTTTTTATTACGACCTCTTTCATTTGCCATGATTTATTCCAATCCAACTGCACATTTTTGCCTCATCTTATTAATAGCCCTTGCTTTAATACGACAAATAGTTGAAGGGACGGTTCCACGATCATCAGATATCTCTCTCATTGTTCTTTCATTGAAGTAAATATCTGTTATAATTTCATGTTCTTCACTATCAAGACATTCTAAATATTCTTGAACCATCATCTTAGAATCTATATCATAATTAGGTTCAGAAATATTAACTATAGAATCCGCAGACATACTTTGAATTCGTCTTGCTCTATTTTCTACATCTCTTAGATGTCTAAAAGTACCCATTAATCTAAAATACAAAAAAGTTATAAAAGAACCACTGCGACTATAACAAATCATACATTTAAGAAGTTCTTCATCTGCCCTAGATTTAAGTTCTTCATTTTGTGTGTTGTCAACCCCAATCATGGTTGATAATTTTTTAACTAATGGTGCATATTGGTTACGTGCAAAATTAAAATATGCTTTAGTTACACGTCGCTTTCTGTCCATCATTTTAAAAAATCCTTATTAAGTGATCTTTCCATACTGGGAGTCCAAATACCATCGATCAAACCAATTTTTATGGCTTGTTTTGGTGACATCCATTTAGTTTTACTCATCAATTCTAGTAATTGTTTCGTAGTTAATTTGAGTCTTTTG
>SDBV01004757.1_pt1 | contig 19356 bp, 20 predicted proteins | sample 2277081 | NCBI WGS metagenome assembly SDBV01 (sample SAMN10402039, study PRJNA504765) | marine sediment metagenome | isolation source: marine sediment core GS10_PC15, 223 cmbsf | place: Arctic Ocean: Southern Knipovich Ridge | collected 2010
GATGAGGTTGCTGCAACAGGCGGAGAGGTTTTTGGGTTAGAAGTATTAGCAACAGATGGTTCTGCAAGTATTTACGGTATGAAAGTAGGGGCAGTTATTGGCCCCATTCATCAGGATTCGGGGATATTCATTGATCCGACTACGGGAACGGATAATACGCCATCAACTGATGTTCCCAATATGATAGATGGTAATATTGCAACATTCACTACTATATTTGAAGCTCAGAATGAATATATTGTTATTGGTGCAGCAACAGTTTTTGAAGAAATTGAGTTTATAATTACAACTCCAACAAGCAATCCTGGCATAAAGCCTACATTCTGGTATTCCTCCGCAGCAGGATTTACTCAATTTACTCCTGTTGATGGAACAAATGGGTTTAGAAATACAGGTGTGGTGGCCTGGGACGCATCTGATTTAGTTGGACATATAGTTGGGGGCGTAACTGGTACTTACGATATAAAAGTCATACGGACTAAGGCTGGTTCGTTATCCCCAAGTCCAATTTTGGGATATGCAAAAACAGCAGCTACGGTTGAATATACGTGGGACAAAAATGGCGATGTTTCTATCCACGACCTTATAATAGGAGATGGGAGATTCATAGGTTCTGCTTCTGATCCAGATGCTATTGCTATCGCCGCTGATGGTAAAGTCACTTTAACACAAAATTTAATTGCTACTAACATAATAGTAACTACCAATATAGGTACATCTGCTAATGGTACTATGCTTGATTTGCTTGGTGGCAATGGTAATCTTGTTTTAAATAGTGCTCTTTATTTGAGTGAGGTAGCCGCTTCTTATGCTGATGTGGCCGGTAGGGGTCAACTGTGGGTAAAAAACACTGACCCAAATGAACTCTGGTTTACCGATGATGGGGGTGCTGATGTTCAGTTGGGTGTAAGTGGGGGTGGTACAATAGTTCAAATTGTTAATACTCAAACTGGTGTTTCTTCCTCTGGCACAACTATTTTACCTGATAATAATACAATCCCTCAAAGTAATGAAGGGGATGAGTATATGACGTTGGCTATAACACCAACTAATACTAATAATAAACTTAAAATAGAGGTTGTGTTTAATTATGCACATACTATTGTGCAAGTTGTAGGTATGGCATTATTTCAAGATTCAACTGCTAATGCTTTAGCCGGTGTACAGAATGTTCAAAACAGTGCAAACGCTCAATACCAAATGGTTCTAACGCATTATATGACAGCAGGAACTATTTCAACAACTACGTTTAAGGTAAGGGCGGGGGGTGGTAGTACGGGTGCGACAATGGATTTTAACAGTGACTCCGGGGAGGATAAACTTGGAGGTGTGATGGCTTCGAGTATAACAATAACCGAAATAGAAGTTTAATAAAGGTAATAATATGGCTGAAGATAGGATTTATATAGCGTACCCCTTTCGCAGTCCTCGGATGGATCAATCTGTGCCTTCTAACCAGGTCAAGCCAGGTTCATTTGGAAGATTATCAGGAGTAGATGGTAGATTCAACGGAGGGTTGCGTAAATTTTACGGAATGAAAGAGATTCTCGATTTAGATGATGTATCTGGCATGGGAGACATTGACGCCTATGCCGGTCCTGATTTCATTCGACAGGTCACCTTCCAAAAAAGAGATACGTCAACTACTTATCAAGGATTTGTTATTCGATGGGACAGCCAAAACGATACTACTGATGAACAGATTGATTTGATATATACAGATAATAATGGAAGTACGTGGACTAAACTTGCAATATGGGCGGCAAGCAATAGCATAACCACAAGTCTTGAAATTGACTGTGCAGTTTTCGGAGGTTATTTACTTGTTGCTGTGGACGGCAAGGCGACTAAAACTGTTTATTGGAACGATGCTGCTTTAGTGGTGGTGGATTCAGGCCCAGGAAATTTTGACGAGGAACTCACTGCTCCAACAAAAAATACCTCCGCAGTAGATACGAGTTATCAACTAAGGGGTAATGGTACATATCAAATAGCTTATCGTTTCTATGATTCTAAAAGAGGAATATATAGTGCTCTTAGTGCTCCTCTTGTGGTGTATTTAGACCATCTTAAAACTACCAAAGCAGTCGGCACAATCAGTCTTTCTACTGCGGGGGGAGACAGTGGTTTGATAGTAGCCGGAGATGTCTTTACAATTAACAGTAGGACTTATGAGTATATTGATTCTGGGTCGGATGTTACGATTGCAGCGGCAGCGGCGGCTACTACGGCGGCACATGCAACGGCTTTAGCTGATGCAATTAACGGTGATAGTTCGGCGATTGTGACGGCTACTGCACAGTCATCAAGTGTGTTGTTGGAATCTATCGTAAGAGGGACGGCGGGTAATGCTTATATACTTAGTGTAACGGAGGTTGCTCCAAATCAAGATGATATATCTGTTTCGGGGGGTACACTAACAGGCGGTGGAGTGGTGACAACTGAACCTGAAACACAAGTCAAAATTACTATTGATTTTCCGGCAAACGCCGCCGTTGTCAGTGGTGAGAATTATAGCGATTTTGATAGTTTATTCGATACACTTGATATATTCCGTACAATTGATTTAGGCGATACCTCCGCAGAAGCAGGGGCAATCTTTTATCTTGAACAGACTATTGCTAAAGCGGGGAATTGGGCGACATCTGGGGCATGGGATTCTTTGACGGTTGACGTGGGGACGCTTGTAGATGATGCCCTTCCTTTTCAAACAATGTATGATCCTGAAAAGGATATTGTGGTTGCTCCTCCGAAGAGTGGTACTATTGGACGATATGCAAATTTGACTTTTATGGCCCAAGCTGCGAGTTCTAATGGAGGTTATGATACTTTATCAAGTAGTCCTGAACATACGTCTCCTGAATATTTTAGTACCTACAGTACACGAGTAGGTGTCCCCGAAGATGGTCGGCCTCTGCGATTTATCGCTGCGGGGGATTCTTTATTTCAACTTTGTTACAATGCGATTATACATATCTTCAAATCAGGGAAACTCAAACCTATACAGTTTTCGAGATTACATCGAAAAAGAGGATTGGTAGGGAAAGAAGCTACTCATTCGTCTGGGAATAGTGTTTTTATGATTTCAGGACTTGGATTAATTGCTCTAAATGCTACAGATGGAAGTATGGGGAGTATAACAGCAGTTGACAGAATCATATTTGATGAGTGGAAATCTGAAATATCAGATGTAAAAAGTTGTTATGATGCTAAATTAAATGCTTCTTTTTTCTTGAATCCAACTCAAGAAGAAATGTTGATTCTTTGGCACTCTACCCGTGTGTGTTCAATGCTCGACGGAGCTAATTTTGTAGGGGCTACTTCTGGACCAGACATTGCAACAGGTAAGAATGACAGAGCTTTCTTTATAACAGCCACCGGACTTATTGTAAGTCCCGACAACTTGGAAACTGGAAGTGGGTCGATGTGGGATTTGAGTAATTCTTATACACTCAATGGAACCGCTACGGCTACTTCGAGTTCTACTTTGACTGATGCAAATGCGACGTTAAATGAAGATATGGTAGGGTCAAAGTTATATATGACAACTGGCGAGAATGCCGGGGATAGTCGTAAGATACTTACAATAAACAACTCAACAAAAGTTGTTACATTTACCTCTAACTTTGATAATGATATAGCAACTGGCGATACTTATTCTGTTAGTCCAATTCTATTTTCCCTACGGGCCTGGAAATTACAGCACGAAAAAGTGTCAGAATTCAGTAGGTGGGTGACATCTGGAGTGGCTTTGAAAGTCAGGAATCTATCTGGATTTAGTGATAATGTAAATAACAAATGGCGTGTAGGGGCATACAGGAATGGAGAAACTTCAATTGAGGCCACTGTAGCTTATCCAGCGGTAGACTCTAATCCCGCTGACTCTGCGGAGGGCTTGAATATAGCGGGGATTGATGTAGAGCCTTATATAGAGCAAATAGCGTCTGGGGTTAAATTTGAGCTTACAGATGCGGAATTCTCTGTTTCCTACACGGAATCAAGAAATGTAAGTGCTTCTTGACAAAATTAGGATATATGATATAATAATGGTATTGGAAAGGTTCTTTTTATGAGCAATATTGAATCAAAAAAGCTCTTTGGGGAAGATAGGTGGGATGTGGAGGAAGCCTCCAGAACTTTAACTAAAGCGAGAGATTTGGAAAAAAGAAAACCTAAAGTTTATTTAGCTGCAATAAAATACTTAGAGCGGGAGCAAAAGTCTGTAGCCGATGTTATTCGTGCAGCTAAAAAATCGAAGGGGATACAATAATGGCAACAGATATATTGAATCCTATTAAACCGTCCGGGGACTTTGATTACGAGGCATATCGAAAGAAGATTGGAGAGACAGCCGCCCAAACACGAGATATTGGGGATACTTCTGTTCCACAAGGAGCAGTTGCTTCTGCTGAGAAACTCAAATGGGGTTATAAAGGAATAGGGGAAACGGCCATATCTCAATATGAACAACAGGCTGGTACTCAAAAGAAACAGGCGGAGAAAGCTGCGTCGGCTCTTGAGATGATGGGCGGGGGTACGATTGATTATTTGCAGAGATTGGATAAAATTAAAGAAGGGGTAACAACGAGGGCGGCGTCCTCACGGGATGCTTGGTCGGCTTCTACTGAGAAAGCAGACGAATATATGCAAGCATCTCGCCAGCGGGTTAGTGATGTTCTTGATAAACTTGATGATATTAATTCTCAAATAGGTAAAGACCGTGATTTTTCCAAGGCTCATGCTATGCAGGCATCGGTGCAAGCAACTCTTGGTTCAATGAAATCTGAGGAAAGAAATATCGCTGAGACATACGGCGTGGCAAGTAAGGAATATGAGCAGTTTCAGCAGAGTAAACGAGTTACTTTAGGAACGGTTCAGAGTAATATACATGCTTCATATCAACAGTTACAGGAGAAACAAGGTCAGAATTATTTAAATGTTGTCTCCGAGGCTTATACTAAGTCGAATATGTATTTAGGTTTTCAGGAGCAACAGCATGTTGATATGTTGAAATATAAAGCTGACGCTCAAAATGCTTATGATCTTAAAGTGTCTGAGTTTGAAGTAGGTATGGAACAATTGAGAATGGGCGGGATGGAAAATCTCGCTAATTGGATGGTTGAGACCCCGACTTTCTCGATGGATGCTACTCCACTTATGACTTTGTTATCTGATTTAACACAAACTCAAGCAGCTCAGGTACAAACTGATTATGCTCTTAGTACACAACGACGGGCAACAAATAAGTCCAGAACGACTGGTTGGGAACCAAGCGATATGGCAAAACAAGGAAGATCCGCATTAGGAACAAAACAATCTGATTTTTGGGATTAAAATATGGCAAGAGGCAAAGAAAAAAGTATTGTGGGGGGACAAATTGACCCTTACGTTCAATCGTCTATGCAACAAAGCAAGCAACAAGCTCAGAATAGACTTGTTGAAGCTATGCAACAATCTGGGGCCACTCAACGTACAGCTATGCAAGAACGAGGTGCGGGGGAAAGGGCTTCATTACAAGCTCAAACACAGCGAGAGGGGATGGTGGCTCAGGCTGAATCAGACGACAAACGTGCTGCGGAGGATGAGAGGGGGCGACGGGATGACCAAGAATTCGCTAAAACTATGTCAAAAGTGACGCAAGAAATGCAAGCGAAAGAGGCAGAACTTGATAGAAATATGCAACGTGCTATGTTCGAGGGACGTAGAGAGGATATGAAAGAAGTGGGAGCGAGACAATTAGCTTGGGATAAAGTTCGGGCTATATTAGGGGAACGGGCACAAATACGACAATCAAATCTAATACTTTCTATGACCAAGGGAATGCGAAAAAGTGCAGAGAATGCGGAAAGAACTAAGACGACTCTATATGCTCAAGCTGATGAATTTGATAGGGATAAGGGTAAATACGAAAAAGCAAGAGAAAGTGTATTTGATGCTATTGCAAATGACAAGAGGATGGATTTACCTGTCGAGGGAAAACCTAAATTGGCTATATCTAAAACACCTTTTGGGGGGAAACTTGGGGGGACTTTTGGGGGGGGTTATGCTCCTTCCCCTACAGAAGCTGAACCAGGAACACGGGCCGACCCAATGGGGGTTCTTCAAGATCAAATTACTAAACGTGAGGGGAAAATATCTGTAGAAGATATGTCATCGGCTAATATACATCGAATAGTGGAACAGATGGCAGATGGAAAGATACAAACTGAGGATATTAATGAGACTTTTGGAGCTTTACATGCAATGCTCGAAGTTGTTGATGAAAAAAGAGGGGCCGTTGATAGGAAAAGTGATGAGTTTGATTATTGGAATAAAACACATAATGATATATCTCAATTTATAAGAAATCTTACAAAAATTGAAGATAGTAATGTGAAAATAAAAGGTTCGGAAACACAAACTGTTGGTAAAGAAATGATATATTCTCTAAGGACGATTAGGAATGGGTCTCTTGGAAATCGGGTTTCTCGTTATAAGGCCGCTGCGGGGGATGTGGACGCTGACACTCTTATAGATGAATTTTCTGGGCCAAAAGAGCCTTATGAACTTTTTGATCTTGTAGCAGAGGGGTTAGATGAATATGATATAGAAGCCCAATCTTTTATTAATGATATGATTGTTCCGCTTTATCAACAAACTGAAAATGGAGATTTAGAATAATGGTTGCACCTGCTGTTTTAGCTGGTGGGGCGGCACTGTTGCCCTACTTATTAAAGATTCCTAAATATGCTAAGATGCTGTATCAATCTAAGCATTTTATCCCGGCCTTAATGGGTACAGCTTATTTGGGAAGTACGGCTCTTGGAGCAGTGGGTCAGGCTGGTGAACGTGGTTTGACTCGTGAGCAAATGAAATTACAAGCGTTGTTAGGGACGGCTTCTGCGGAGGCCACTAAAAAAGGTGTTAAGGAATCCCGTGCTAATACAAAAAAATACGTAGCGGCACTAATGAAAGCCCAAAGAGAAGAACGAGCAGAAACACGGGACCTAATGGCGATGCAATCTTTTCAACAAAGTCAGGATAGACAAATGGCTTTAGTGCTTCAAGCGGTACAGGCAATAGGACAAAAACAACCTGGTACAGGTGGCGGTATGTTAGGATTGATGAGAGGCGGTTAATAAATGGCAAAACAAATCTTTCCAGGTATGAATCCTGAAGCTGGACTTGGTGGAACACCTGTTGATCCAAAAGTACCTTGGATGCAAAAAGCTGGTATCAAGGGAATGGGGGCGGGGGTATTTGCTACATGGCTTCTTCAGAAAATATTACAGACAGGACACGAAACTGGTATGCGAAATATTCAGAAGGAAGGTCTCCGTAGTCAAGCTGAGATGATAACACCTGAGAATTTATATATGCAAGCCGCACAGCCTCAAGCTCAAGAGGAGGAGACAATGGCAAGGAATGCCTTATTTCAACAACTATCAGGGGGCGTACTTGGACCTTCTTTGGCTAAAGGAGAGTACATGATTGGCGGTAGATAATCTTTTTTGAAAGGAAGAAAAAAGATTCATGCCTAAATATGATCTTAATACAGATGTTCCTTTTGGGTTGGCGAGTGCAGATTTTCCTATAAATTTTTACGACAGGCCGAATTTAGCTTTTGCTAATTTGTTAAAGGGCGATGTGGATGCAATGACCCGCTCGATATTTGCACCACAGACCTTGACACCTCACGAAATTCAATCATTTAGTAATGCTTTGTTCAAAGGCAAAAAGCCTAATCCCCTTTTGAAAACCATCACGGACATTGCGACAAATCCATTAGTCATCATCGGACTCGCTGTTGGATTGTGGAAGTTTCCTATTGGTTCCACGAAACCACTTATGGATTTGGCGGCGGGGATGTTACCAAAAGCTACGGCAATGGGGAAGATGATGTCAGGGCTTCATCCTGCTATTAATAACCTCCGCAGTGTACCGGGGCTATATCAAAGTTTGGCGGATGTTGTAAGCTCAAAGACAAAATTCATTGGTAGCCAAATAGACGATATAAATAAGTTGTTTGTTAAGGCCGGACGTATATCAAAGGCTGAGGGGTATGCAGTTGCAGCACGGTTGGATGGCCTGCATACGGCAAAGCATTCTTTAGTGAAAATGCTTGGTAACGAACCAGAGATTGTTAAAGTGATGGGGGGTAAAAATATTCCTGTAGCTATTGGCCTACGAGCAGGAATGAGGAAAGAGACTGCTGGACTGACCGCTGGTTTAAGAGGATGGTTGAATAAAGTTCGGACTACATTAAAGGCGACTCCGGGAGGGGAAGATCGAATAAGAGATTCTTTGGCTAAACAAGGATTGACTTATGGGGATGATATAAAAAACTATTTTCCTCGAAATGCTCAGTATGACAAGTATTATTTAAAGTCAGTAAGAAGCACTACTAAAAGTCGATATAGGAAGTTCATGCGTAAGGAGGCCGGTGTCGGTCCGATGTCAGGTCATACTGTCGCAAGAAAAGGCGGTGGGATGCCAAATATAGAACACCTACGACTTTTAGAATCTCAAGGTATGATTCCACAAGGATATTCCAATGCTGCTGCTTCTGTTTTCCAACGATGGGGGGATGATGCTGCTCGTGAAGTTGAAAAAGTGTGGCATGAGGTTAATAGATTAGGGATGGATACCGGACGAGCTAACGTCGAATTTGTCAGACGGATGGAAAATTATTTCACAAAAGGGGCGGGAAAGAAACTTGATTTTGCAGGTAGATTCGGTGGGAAGAACACAGCGAAGGACACCTTGTTTGCGATGGGTGATTCTTTGTCGGAAGCAAATATCAAAGGCGGTAAATTCTTCCAATCCGAATTAGGTGAAATTGGCAGAGTAATAGGGACACCTCGCCAATACACTTTAGATGTTTGGGAAGCATCTCAAAGATACGCTAATTCATCTGCTACTATTCATTCTTGGCATGGAACAGGAGCAGGGAAGAAAATAAATGACATAGCCAAACAACCCGGAGTTTGGGGGGGACAACCTTGGCTCGAATCCTACGTATATGACGATTTAGTTCCTCATGTAATGGGATTGAAATCTTACCAAGAATTACAAAGGTCGATTTCCTTCTCGCTGAAAAAGGCCAAGGTACACCAATTTGTTAAAACACATCCGATGGTTGAGAGCCTTCTTGGAACCAAAGGAAAAGACTGGATAATGAAATACACAGGAGATGCTTCTGGTTCTTTCTCTGCGGAGGGTTTAGGTGCAAATATTTCTCATTGGTTCCATTTATCTACTCTTGGGGCGAATATATCTCCGGCAAGTAAGAATAGTTTGCAGACTTTAATAACGACGTTGAATGTAGTTGGACCAAGAGGTATGTATCGAGGATTGCAAGGTGTTCCAGGTGGTGGCGGAGCACTTGCTAAGATGCAGAATTATATTAAGGCAATTACTGTTGATGGGAAAACCACGAAGGCAGCATTTCGAGCGGCTTTTCCTGAATACGTGAGAGATATGGGAGATGCTTCTCAGATAGTAGAATCACTACTTGCGGGGGATATTGCTAAAGAAGGATTCACTCGGAAGCTAATTAGTGGGGGAGCGTGGGAAAAAGTTAAGACAGCGATGTTAATGCCTTTTAGTACGTCGGAGGGTTTCAATAGGATCATAACCTATTATGCTGGTAGGAATCAGCATATATATCAGAATGCTTCTAAATTGGCTGGAGCTACCTCCGCAGTGAAAGAAGCGATATTTAATGAAGCTGGTAAGGTAGGTCAGACTTTAACGATGACCACGCAGTTCACCGGGGGGCCGTTAGGGATACCAAAGGCTTTGATGAATACATGGTCTCCTTGGCGACAGTTTATGCACTTTCCGATGAGATTTGGGGGGTTACTACATGGATCGCTCAGAATGGGGCCAGACCCCTCTAAATTGGATTGGGGAACTATTGGAAGGACACTGGCAGGCTCTACAGCGATGTATGTAGGGGCAAAGAACCTATTGGGGGTTGATTTGTCGTCAGGGCTGCTCACAGGAGCCTTGCCTGTGCCTGTGTATGAGGGGTCTCCTTTCTACCCTTGGCCGTTGGTCCCTCCGTTGGCAGGAGTTATAGGAACAGGGGCTAAGGCTCTATTGACGGGCGAAACGAGGGATTTAGGGGCGGCAGCGGCTTTGTTGGTTCCAGGGGGAATAGCAGCCAGGAAAGCATATCGGACGCTACATCCGAAATATGCGGATTACAAAAATAAGACTCCGGATGGTCGGATTCCTATTTACAACAACAAACACGCTCTGATTGGAGCCATGACGCCCCTACAGCTTACTCTTAAATCGCTTGGATTGCGTCCCGCTGGCATCGCAGCGGAGCAGGGGGCGGCACAGTGGCTTTTGGCACAGAGAGAGAAGATACGGGCCTACAAACGGGATTACCTACAGGCATTGATGGAAAATGACAATCGCAAGGCTGAAGTCGTCCAGCGAGAGTGGAAAAAGTCGTATCCTGAGTTAGGCCCTCTACAGGTCAAGAAGTCAGATATACGGGCTTTGGAAAATAGACGACAAATATCTCGACTACATCGAGTTGAGAAAGGATTACCATCGGCTTATCGGCCTTTATTCTCACAAATCCTTGGTGAAGCATCATTGGCAAATATCACACGAGATATTGATGTAGGCTCCACCGGCCTTGAAAAATATTTACAATAAATTTTATTTTCTTCTTGACTTACCTCCGCAGAGTTATTATAATACGATTATGAAATTAAATTATGAATATTTTAATAAAGAAGTTATGAAATTCCGAGAGATGTTAGGGGATCGAAGATTAACGGTTGAGCAGGTATCCGCTGCTTTAGGGGGATTATTAACGGTATATATAAATACCCTATATAAAAATAAGGAAGAAGAAAAAAGAGCGGAACATTTAATAAGTATGATTACTATTGAACACGACAAGAGGTTGGCATTGAGACTTCAATACGGAATCTGAAAATGAATGATAAAGAAGCCATAGACAAATTTGTAGAAGCGGTAACTCCTATTATTTTAGAGGAAATGCCAAAGATAATACAGTTGCAGATGGAGATGGTCGAAGAACGTCGAAAGTTATTAAAACACTTATGGGGAATAGAAGAATGAAACTTTAATTGAAAGGAAGAAAATTGAACAAATATCGGGTATGGTTGAATAAACCAATTTCATTTTATATATTATCAATTTTGGCTCTATTCTTATTAGGTTGGACTCTGATAGATATGGAAATAGACCCTTTTTGGATTTTATTTAGGATGAGTCTTATTAGTATGCCCTTTCTTTATGCAGGGTATTTACAAATTAAAATACTATCTAAACAGAATCCTGAATGCTGGAATTGTGTATTCGGAGTAAGAAAATGGGATTTGATTGGACATCCTCCAAAATATCAATATCGTCCTAATATTTTTTGTAAAAAGAATCCAAATGAAATAGAACGTCAGCCATACGATTGGTGCGGTAGTTTTATACCTGTAAAATGGAAATGATTGAATTCCAAGCACATCCTGAATGCGAAAAATGCTCGTTGCACGAGTCGGCGACAAACGTGGGGATTCCGACAAGAGAATTCGATGTCGGCCTCGCTACTCAGCACCGGGCTTTATTGATTGTAGGACAAAATCCTGGAGTCAATGAAGATAGACAAGGCAAGTCTTGGATAGGATATACAGGCCAATTATTATCTAAATTTGTTGCGGTATCTGGATTAGGAGGACTCTGTGATGTTTATGTGGCGAATGCCTGTAGGTGTCGGCATCCACAAGGCGGAGATATATCTCAATTACAAATACGAGCTTGTCGAGACTACTTATGGGAAGATATGTATGCTTTGTTTGAAGTCTACGAAGAAATTATCGTTTTCGCCATCGGAGCCAAGGCAGTATATAGTGTTACCAACTGTAGTTCCTTAAAGGAATCATTCAAGACACAGGGCAATATAGTATCATTCTCTGATGGCGACCTTGAGAATCCAAAAAAGATTCGAGTATTTAGTACATACCATCTTGCGATATTGCATCCGATGAGGACACCGGCGAAAGTACGGGCGGTTGAGTCTCATTTTGTTTTGTTGCGTCGATTCTTAGAAGGTAATTTCGTTCCTAATGAAGATATTGAACCTCCGCAGGTTGGGATTCCTGTTCCAAAAGAATTACCGTCTGTTGTATCATGCGATATTGAAACTTATGGGATATTGCAGGGGAAAGAACAGACGGTTTTTAATCCAGTCAAATCGAAATACATCGACGGAATTGATTTCAAGGATCAAGTGGTTTGCATTAATTTTTCGTGGCGAGATTTGGCAGGGGAAATACAATCGGCGGAATATGTTTTTAGTGATCCGGTGCATTTGAGAATCATCCGGCAGTGGTTCCAAAGAATATCGCAAGATGGAATTACACTTGTTGGACAGAATTTCAAATTTGATTTGATGTACTTGGCCTCCGCAGATATAGAACTTCGATATTGGATCGATCCTCGTAGATTGAAAGTTGACGATACTTTGATTTTGAGTTTTCTTTTGTATGAACAACAACCGGAGAAAGGTCTCAAGGAATTGTCGACTTTGCACGGTATTTATGACTACAGTAAAATGAAAGTCACGGGCAAATCTGGTAACGCTAAGTCCTGTTGGGATAAAGACTTACATAAATATAATGGAGCAGATGGTGTTAATACTTTGAAGCTAAGAGAATTATTATTGGCAGCAATTGCTGAACGCTATGGGGACAATTCGGAGAAACTGAGTGACACCTGTACGTGGATGCGTAATACTATTGTGTGGGACACTTTCGATTTGGATTTGAATGGAAGTTCTTTGAATATTTCCAAGCTCCAAAAATTTCATAATCAAGAGAAATCACGGTGTGAAGAACTTTTAAAGCAGACTGAAGAAGAACACGGAATCAAACTTGCAGGGACAGGTTCGGATAAACCACTGCGGAGGTTCTTCTCTGAATGTATTGATGAAGCGGAATTGTGGGGAGATAGTCGGATTGTGTATACGGCGAAAACGAAGAATATTTCAATAGGTGTTGAAAATGCTAATTTGTTAAAGAAGCATCTTCCCGGAGGAATACATTTAGATATTGTAACTAAATTTCAGGAATTTAAGGAAAGGAGCAAAATTGTCAACACATATACAAAACCATTACTCGAAATACCAAGACGAGGTATTGTTACTCGCAACGGAAATATTGGATTGGTTTATCCTTCCTGGTATCCCATACCGAGCTACTTTGAACGGGGAGGAAGTTCTGATGATAAAGTCGGAGGGCAAACACAAGGTAGATTTAGCTGTAAAAAGCCCGCACGACAGACAGAGCCACACAGTATTCGAGACTGTTCTATGTCACGTTGGAGAGAGGGGACTTTAGTGGAGTATGATTATAGTCAGGATCATTTGAGGATGGCGGCTTTGTTGTCTGGTGATCCTTTATTGATGGATGTTTATACGAGCGGAGAGGGGAAAAGTATTCATTTGGAAACAGCTGCATATATATTTCCAGAAATATTTTGTCCTGATTTTAAGAAAAAATATCCAAAAGAATATACAGCAACTAAAAGCCTAAATTTCTTGGTTATCTTCAAAGGAGGGCCGGGAGCCTTGCAATCTTTGGTGCTTGGGGATACTGGAGTAGAATTAGATTTAGGTTTTTGTGCTGATGCAATCAATATGTGGTATAAAAAACATCCGGTATATAAAAGGTGGCAAGATAGTATAATTAATTTGGCGGCGAAGCAAGGATATTTAGTGCTGCCTACCGGATGGAGTCGTACATTTGGATTAGGACCAGCAGGGGTAGCAAACTACACGAATGAGATTTGTAATTTTATGCACCAGACTCCTTGTGCTCAATTGCTACAGGCTGCTCACTTTGAGATAATGAAGGAGTTTCGAGAACTGCATTTGAAAACCCTTATTTGTTTGCAGATTTATGACGCTGTTTTCGCAGACATCTATCCGGGCGAACAAGAAATCGTCGATGAAATAATAATCAGAAATATGGAACACCCTTATGTCCTTGATATTTTCTATAAGTGGGCAGGTAGAGAAATTCCTTGGTTAGTTGAAAAAAAGGAGTACGAAAAATGAACCATTTTCAAAACTGGTATATAAGCTATATTAGTAGATTAAATGCTAAAACGGAAGATTTAAAACATGAAGTACTATTTAGAATAGGTTGGAAGGCAGCATTGAAATGGATATACGCAGAGGCTAAAAAACTGGAGAAACAACCAGAGTCTCCTATGGATGCTTTTGACTTGATTGAGGAGGAATTAGAAGAATGAAACCGAGAAAGATCGATATTCACTGGCGTTATCATATCCCTGCGGAGATTACAATCCAAGAGGATACGAGGGAACAATTTCCATTATTGTTTCCAGAAATAATCCAGATAGGGCATCCTGAATTGACGTACAAGAAGATTCCTATTGCGGTTAAGCACGAACGAATCAAATTGGACTGTGGTGACTATAGGCTCAAGGAATATCCAAGGGATTGCATTGTCGAACGTAAGGCCAGTCAGCTTGAGATATGGAAGAACCTTAATGAATCCCACGACCGTATTCGACAGGCGAAGGCATTCAGGAAGTTGGTTGCTTCCTGTGAACACCCTGTCTTATTAGTTGAGGCTTCTCCGCAGGAACTCTTTCGTGATGATCCTCATATCAAGAATCCAGAATTAGTCGCTCATCGATTATCATTGGCTATAGCTAAATATGGATTCCATGTTATGTTTCTGCCCTGGAAATCCCGTTGTGCAGCTACTCGGCGAAAGGCCGGACATCTGATTCTTCATTTGATGATGGGTTATGTTTTGGAACGTACTTTTGATGTCCCACCTGTATTATTAGGAGAAGAATAAAATGGTATTGCAAATAGGACAAAAATTATATGGTTATTGTGGAGGATATTTTGATAATTATCATTTAACTGAATACTTTATAATCGAAGCTATAGGATTCGACTGGATAGTTGTTCGGGATGATTCTGATATACCACATTCCGTTTGTGGCCGAAAAGAATTGGAAATATTAAAATTACATTATACTCAACCCCAAGAGGAGGTATAAAATGCCAGATTGGGAAGGATATAAAGAAGTTGTTTGTCCCGAATGTGGGAATGAAGATTTAGTTGATGTTGATGACACTGAAATCATCTGCGAAATGTGTAATCATCAATATAGTGTTTACTTCGAGGAATAAAATGATTTGGGGAAAAACCTATAGTGAAAAAGATGCTAATAGAAAGTGGAAATCACCAGTTAGTTTATGGTTTGCTTGGAGACCTGTAAGATTGCAAAGTGGAAGATGGGTTTGGTTATAGGGAATAAAAAGAAAATACATGAGGGGCTATGTGGGTTTTGATTGGTGGAATTATTTTACAATAAAATCGGAAAAAAGGGTTGACTAAATTATGAAATGTGCTATAATGTATATTAGTAGGGGCAGAGACGTTAAAAAACATCGCCTTGTAAAGAACGGTACGATGCCCCTTTTTTTAGACCTCCGCAGAGTAGGGAGTCGTGGATGCAAGAGTGTTGACGGCTCCCACTCATTTTTCATAGAGAAAGGAAATGATGGCAGATAAACAACCTCCTATAATAGTCGTACCCGACAAATCCTATATAGATGATAAGGGTAATTTAATCCTTGTAGATGCTATACTATTCCCAAACCTTAAATTCTATAACCAGTTAAAAAGGATTTTAGACACTTTGGAGAAATCCCAAAAGGACGATACGGAGGAGATGGTATACAATGATTAATCCTAACAAGAAAGGAAAAATAATCAAATGATGACAAAATGTGAAAAATTACACAGTATCAAGGAAACGATAAGCGAAAGGAGCATCGAATGATCTATAACACAAGCTATTATTATGCCCCACAATACGAATTTGTTAGTATTAATCAGCACGGAAATAGGTATAGAGAAAAACAAAGTAAAAAAATCATTGTAGCGAAACTTTCCTGCAAGAGAACCGATGCTTCTGGTATGTCAGATTTGATTGTTATAGGACATCAATTAAATGTACCAGTGCATTATGATTTTACAGACCAAACTGCCTTTATTGAAATAATAAGTGCAGATACTATTAGGAGTTTAAAAGAATGAATCCTAATCAAGAAGCCAGTGAAGATGTTCTGCGGAGGTTAAAAGAGGCTTCAGAGGAGCGGATGCGAGTCGAGTTGAAATGTTCCGTCGAATTGTTGCTGAAGGATTTTGATATGACTTGGGACGACCTTGGACGATTATTAGGAACAACTACTCCTAAGATGGATATTATTCAGGGTAATTTGAATCTTCTTGACTTAAATAATTTGGCTCATATTTTTAGTACCGAGCCGTATATTATCTTTCGCCCCCGGCTCCCCTGGATAAAAAGTTAATTTTTCTTAAAAAAAGACTTGACTTGGATTTTAGTTTATAGTATAATTAGGTTAATATGAGTAATCCGACTAAAATGTTTTTTATAAAGATATGTTGTCCTCATTGTATGGAAATCACCAGGGGAAATGAAAACCTAATATTCTATCCAAAACAAATAATCTGTATGACTTGTGGAAAGACTTTGACTGGTTATCGACGGGTTTCTAAAGCAGATTATAAGATGAAAATTTGGATTGAATATAGATAAGGAAAAAAAGACTTGACTTCGATAAATGGTTTTGGTATAATCAAGATAATATGAAAGGAAGAAAATGAAAAAGTGGATACGAGAATACAATTGGGTAATATGGTTAGGAGGAACACTTCCATTATTCACAGGTTTTGGTCTTTTTAATAGTTGGCAATGGTGGGCTATCATTATACCAACGATAATTTTAGTAGCTTGCGGAGGTAGAAAATGAAAATAAATGAAATACAAATGAGACCATTCGTCTGTCACCAATCATCTATATCGTGTGCTCATGGATGCGAAAGGTGTTGGTTTTTTAAGGAACGATGGGGAGTTGAGTTGCGGGGGATTAAGATAAGAGAAGGGGCCGACCTTGGAAAGATTTACCACAAGTTTCATAGTCTTGGACAAGGATTAGAACACGATGTACAAGCTTGGGTACGGGATATGCAGGTAGCCTTGATGGCTCGTGTCGATAAAGGAGAGGACTTAGATGGTGAGATGCTTAGGAAAGCGAATTTGCTTACAGTTCTTTACGACAAAGCTCATGCTATGGCTCAACTCTTTTGGGAACGCTACCCAACTCCAAACTACCTGAAAACAATCGGAACCGAAATCAAACATAAGATAGTGATTCAGGATGGAGCTTTAGCAGGGATGGTATTAGAGGGAACTATTGACAAACTTGTTCAAGATGCTCACAGCGGTAATAAGGATATTTGGCTTCGGGATCATAAGAGTACGGGGATGAAATCACTGGATGTCATTTTCGGCGGTTTTGTCTGGTCAACACAAGCTCGGATGTATCGAATATTAGCTGAAGATTATTGTCGAAAAATGCAAGGTGTTAGGATTGTAGGATTTATTCTCGATGGGATTCTCAAGCCGGGGATTAAGCTCTGTAAGAAAGATGATAAGAATGCTGCGATATGGAAATGTTCTATTGAAGATGCTTACCTCCGCAGAGTTAAAGAATGGTATGGTGAAAAAGATGAGGCTGCGATTCTTTCTAAGGCAATAATGTATAACGAGCCTCTCTATCCTCCGGAACTATTAGGTCAATTGATATACATAAGGGAACTCAGCAGTCGAGGTAACGATCCTGTCAGATACAGTCGGGACCCATCGAGATTTCATTGTTATCTATATGATTCGCAGTGTATTTATCACGACCTTTGTTCGTCGCCGATAGTGAAATGGGAAGAACTATTTGACAACAAATACCAAATCAAAAAGGAGCAAAATGAAGATACTGAAATTTGAAGCTGAGAATTTTAAGAAATTGTCCGCTGTTGAAATTACGCCGGATGGAAATATGGTCCTTATTACAGGACAAAATGAGGCGGGGAAAAGCAGTGTACTTGACGGTGTGGAGGCGTCTTTACGAGGAGGACGTTGTTTGCCGAAACGATCTATAAAAGAAGGAGAGTTCAGCGGGAAAGTTAAGACAACTCTTGGAGAAACAACTCCGGAATATAGTGTTACTCGGAAATTTTTAGGGGGTACAACTAAATTAATGGTCGAAAAGATAGATGGGGATAATAACTCTGTAGTACGCAGTCCCCAGGCTTTTTTAGATAGTGTTGTTGGTGAAATATCTTTCGATCCGTTTAAGTTTTTAAGTAAAACTTCTATAGAACAACGAGATACGCTGATGGAATTTCTTGGATTGAATTTTGACGACTTCAATACCAAGATTACAAACATCAAAGTACAGCGGTCGGACGTTCTGAAAGATAAAAAACGACATCTCCACGACGCAGAGAATTTGACTTTTACTCCTAATCTACCTCCGCAGGAAGTATCCTCGAAATCTTTGTTGGTCGAACTAAATAATATAAAAGTTCACAACGAAGAATGTCAGCAGGTTGCATCGATGAATGCGGTACAACAGAGTAGACTTCTGAGAGTTAAAGAAGATATACACGCTGCTGAAGCTGCAATTCAAGATTGGCAAAGTCGATTGGCGAAGTTACACAAGACAAAGAATCAGATAACAGGCGTACTACAACCTGATATACCAATGCGTAATTCTGCGGAGGTTGAGACTCAATTGAAGTCTTTGGATGTTACAAATGAAGCTATTCGGACAAACGAACAAAAAAGCGATGCTGCGTATAAAGCTAATGCTTGTGCTTCAGAGTATCAAAAACTTGGAGAAGATGTTAAGGTTGTTGAGCATCAGAAAACTAAGAAGTTGGCGGAGATGGTTATGCCTATCGAGGGGCTTACAATTTTGCCGGATGGGTTAGCCTACAACAATACTCCGCTGGAGGACGTGAATGACGCAAAGTTGCTTGAAATATGTGTGGCTATTGCGATGGCTATGAATCCGAAATTGCGGGTATTGCGAATTGACGGCAACGGTCTTGATAAGAATAGTTTGGCAACTATAGGACGACTTGTGGCTGATAAGGATTATCAGATTTGGATCGAAAAGGTATCTGATGATAAGACACTCGGATTCTACATCGAAGATGGTAGTTTAATTACAAAGGAAGAAAATGAAAAAGCTGTGTAAGGTATTAACTTTGGGACGCCATTGGTTTAAGTATTATCCTGGCGAACGTAGATATGTTCGGTGTCGTCTGTGTGGGCGACTTCCGAAAAGTATGGCTACTAAATTACAGAAAATGAAAGGGATAAGATGAAAAAGTTATTAGTGTTAGTGTCTTTGGTATGTATTATGTTAGGGATGGGCTGTGTGGCAGCTTCTCAACTACTCACGTATGCCAATATTGACCA
>SDBV01004758.1_pt1 | contig 19355 bp, 52 predicted proteins | sample 2277081 | NCBI WGS metagenome assembly SDBV01 (sample SAMN10402039, study PRJNA504765) | marine sediment metagenome | isolation source: marine sediment core GS10_PC15, 223 cmbsf | place: Arctic Ocean: Southern Knipovich Ridge | collected 2010
GGCGGCTGAGGCACAGAGTAGAGTCCATGAACTTTCCGCGAAGCCTGTCAGGGGAATCCAGGGTGTTCGTGGACTCTACCCTGCGCTCGGGGTGGCGCGGCGGTGCCGTTATACATCGTTAAATCATGGCCCTGTCCCCGTATCCGCGCCTATCGGGGGCCGCAGGAATAGTAAAGCGACGGACGCCGGAACGCCCGCCGCGAAAGGAGCAGCAATGACCAAACCATCGCAGCCCGCTACGGATAGTAGCACACACTACACGGAGATGGAGTTGTTCGTCCGAGAGCGGAATCCAGGCGAGCATGACTTCAGGATCGCCTATCGCATGGGGCCGAACGCCAGCGTCGGCGTCGCCCAGGTGTACGGCAGTAACGTCGGTATTTCGCCTGACGTTGCGCGGGCGCTAGCTCAACTCATGGCCTCCGCGCCCAAACTCCTAGCGATGCTGGAACGAGTATTGACCACCACGCTGGAGATTGATAGGACCCTAGGCCACGGCCATTTTAACCCTGGCACACTCCAGAAGATGGCCGATGTCATCGAAGAGGCGCAGTCATGACCCTAGAGCTAGCCAGAAAACGCCGTGACCAGAGTGACCTTATCGACGAGTTGGTGGAGACGTTGGAGAAGTTAGTCGCCGAGGCCGAGGAAGTCAATTCATGCGCGGAAAATGGATATACCACGGCGGTAGGGGACGTCTCTATCGCCGACGCCCGCGCCCTCATAGAGAAAGCCAAGGAACACGACTGCATCCCCGTCGACGACGCGAAAGAGATAGCGGCGAACCAGGGCCACCGATGGTAGCGCGATGCGGCCTAGCGGACTGCGACTGCGGCCACACGATAGAGCGGCTGGTGAAGGCGCTGGAGGCAGTCACGGTTCGTGATGACGTCGATGGCCTTTGGCTCCTGTTCGATAACGGCAGGCAAAAGGGAGCCGTCAATACCCGCTCCCCTGGGCCTATTGTCCGAACGGCAATCCTTGGGTGGTTTGGGCAGGTCAACGCCGCCATCAAGGAAGCGTCGTGAGCACCCCCGAAGACATCCGCGAGGACGGACGGAGAGACGACGCCGAGGACAAGCGCCGCGAGTTCTTGGAACAGCGTTCAAGGATGGGCGGGCCGGAAGCGCCGGAGCCGTGCGATATGTGCGGGGGCGAGGGAAGGGTAAAGCGCCGCGTCTCTAAAGACATGGCAATAGATGCTGGCTTTCCGGATACCGAGGGCTGGGAATACGAAGATACGTGCCCTGGCCGATGTCTAGGAACAGGGGTGCAGCCATGACGCCGCTCAGGAAGCTACACCACATCATCTTCATCGTGAGCCTATGGGTCGCGCCTGGGCTGCTTATCTGGATTTGGGAGGCAATGTGACAACCGGCACCGACGTAATCCAAGCTCTTATCCAGGGCATCGTGGACAGCGGCGCGGCTGTGGATGCAGCGAAGGCAGTCATCAAGCGCAACGATGATGCTCGGAAGATGCTGCGCGACGCGATGATCGAGGCCGAGCAACTGGAGGCTATCGACGAAGTGAGCGGCTACAAGGCCGTTCTGAAGCACCAGCAAGGAGACGTGTACGTCGCTGAGAAGCTGCTACCGCTACTCCGCCCGGAGATGGCCGATGACGTGATGGTGACGTCAGTGGACGGTAAGGCCGTGCAGGAGTTGGTGGACGCCGGGCTCATCACACGCGCTCAAATGGAGCGTGAGGGGGCCTTGCTCAGGGAAGCGAAGACACGGCCCTTCATAAAACTGGTGCCGCTGACGGGGAAACGGCCATGACAGACGAACAACTGATGCGCGAGGCGCTAGAGGTGCTAAGGGCTCAATGGGGGCAAGCCCATTACGACTCCTGTGAAACCCTGGCCTGTAAAGGGGGCGGTAAGTGGTGTATGTGGCCCCGCCCTGCTGCCATCACGAAATGAGAAGCCCGATTGCTGAATGAATGAGACGGTTCCAGCGGACACACCCGATTCGACTAGAGCGTCAACCGTGGACGGGACGAACAAGGAGGAAGCCCGTGAGTGAGCACAGAGGAACAGTCAGAGCCAAGAGTCAGTACGGCATCAAGTTCTCAGAAGACGGGCCGTGGTTTAACTGGGCGAAATCAGAGAAGCGCGGGTCGCCATTTCATGATGTAGGCAAGGGCGATAGCGTTCGTATCGAGTACTACTCTTGGGATAAGGACGACGGCACCAAGGGCTACAACATCTCCGTCGTAGAGAACCTGTCTAATGCGGCCCCCGTAGGGGATGACCCGTTCCCAGCGATAGACGAGTTTCCGCCTGACGATGCTGGCGACCTCGGCGATGACCGTGCCTTCCCCACAGACGCAGGGAGAGAGCCGTCAGAGGCCCCTGGCCAGGACTTATGGGCAAAGGATAGGTTGAAGGCGCGAACGGACTGTATCGCCTGTGCGACGGGGATATACAAGTCTTGTTTGGAAGCGGGGATATACAAGGAGTTCCCTTCGGCGGAGACGGTTGTGGCCTACGCCGCCACGTTAGAGATGTGGGCTAAGGAGTGACCGACCCTACCGTGAGCAACGTTCGCGTGACAGCCGGCCCCGCAGAGCCATGCGAGGGCCTGCCGCCGTGCCAAACACAGATGGCCATGTTTGAGGACCGCGTGGCGAACCTCTTCGACTACTCCCTTTGTAATACGCACGGGGATTTAGACGCACGACGCTACGGGGTATCAGTAGGGGTAATACAAACCCAGGAAGGTGACACTTGGCACCCTGGTTGTGCAGGCGGAACACTTGCACCTGGGGCCCCTATCTACCTGCTGACCGACGACGCAGCCGAAGCCCAGGGCGCGTTTGAGCGCGGTAGCGAGTACGTGAGAACGGGGAATCTTCCGTGAGCGTCACCCGTCAGTCTCTACGCTTCAAGTGCTCCGTCAAGGACTGTCCCTGGCCGAAGGATGAAGCGATTCATGTTCCGTGGTGCCTGGGGATACCCGACGTAGAGCATTGGGCGGACAAGCCGACACACCAACACCACCCTAAGAAGGGGATGGGCGGGAACAATCCGAAGTCAAAGATAGTCGCCATCCTCTGTGTGACGTGCCACGACCGCATAGACAACGGCGACTGGTCGAATGACGTCAAGGATATGCCAGGGCGGGGGCTAGTCTACTTCGCCCAAGATTTGCACGGAAACACGCTGATAGAGAAAGACTTGGATTCAGTTCTGAGTGCTGCTGAACCAGAATATGCTGAGCGGTTTTGGTCAAAGGTCGATAGGCGCGGAGACGACGAATGTTGGCCCTGGCTAGCGACGCGGAACAGCGGTGGATACGGACAGTTCTGGCTTAACGGCAAGCTGGAACAAGCCTATCGTGTTTCCTATGAATTGATCAGGGGACCAATCCCCGAAGGGCTGACGCTAGACCACCTCTGCCGTAATCCCCCATGCGTAAACCCAGCAGACCTAGAGGCGGTTACGGAGAAGGAGAACATTCTACGCGGTGAGGGCGTCGGAGCAAAAGCGGCTCGCGTCACCCATTGCCCCAAGGGGCATCCCTACGACAAGGAAAACACGCGCATCCGGGCAAATGGCTGGCGGCAGTGTATAACGTGCCATCGGGCAGCGGGTAGGAAAAAGAAGGCAGCACCCAGCGCTGGAGACAAGGAGGAAAGCGATGAAACTCTGCACACATTGCAAGTGTCCGGCGTGCATACGGCAGTGTCCGAAGTGCGGGCCGGTCCTCTAACCCACGAGCAGCGCGTCGCCATCGCGCAGGCCATCAAGGACACAAAACAGCGGCATCAGTTCCTCGCAGGCGACACGGCGAATCTCTGGGAAGAGGAACTTAACGACGAGTTTTGGAGCCGCTACGCCGATGGATTTGGTTACACCTACCCCTCGTTAAGGAACGTCATGAGGGTGTGCAAGAGAATCCCGCCGAATCAGCGCCATGATGAAATGTCCTTCGCCCACCATGAGGCCGTCCAAACGTTAGACATCGAGACGCGGGAGGCGTGGTTGGAGAGATCGTTCGAGGAAGAGTGGCCGGTGAAACGATTAAGGGAAGAGTTGGTGAAGGAGAAGCTGCTGACGACGAAGCCGCGAGTGAAGCGGTGGAGCCTGGAGGAGTTGCGGGTGTTCGCTGTGGAGCATCACTACGCGCAGTCAACGAATGTTGTCCGCTTTCTTAACGCGCTGGAGGAGCAGGCATGAGGCGGGGCGACACAGCGGGAGCTCTCCGACTCCATGGACAGATTGACGAAATGTTGTCGGAAGGCCGCAGGATTTCAGAAATTGCGCGTGCCCTGGAGCTGGCTCACGGCTCTGTCGGGCACCACGCAAACCGCCACTGTAAATGCACAGCACCCCGCTACGCCTACGTGCCTGAATCGTGGTTTCGCTGCCGGAAATGTGACGGTGGCTGGCGGGCGAACAACGGCTGCAAGCACTCGTGGGGGTTGGTGTTTTGAAGTCAGGTAGCCTGGATGCCATCGTGGACGCCATCGGCAAGCCGTACTTCCGCGACGATTCTGTCGTGATATTTCACGCCGATTGCCGCGACATCCTGCCGAAGATGCCGAAGGTGGACTTGGTGCTGACCGACCCGCCGTATGGAGTGACGTATCAGAGCAATCATCGAGTCGGGCAAGGCAGTACCCCAATTTCTAACGACGGTACGCGCCTGTCTCTGCGACTCTACCGCGACACGCTGGCTCTCTTTGACGCGGCTCATGTTCTTTGGTTCACAAGGTGGGATGCGTGGCCGGACGTTTGGGAGATTCTAGGGTCTCGGTTCCCCTTGCGAGGGCTTCTTGTGTGGGATAAGGGGCACCCTGGGATGGGAGACCTGAAACACTGGGGGCCTTCCTATGAGTTGATAGCCTCGGCTGGTTACGGAGAGACAATTGGGTCTCGTGATTGCTCTGTCCTGGCGTTCTCTCCTGTTCCGCCGGCGCGGCGCGAACACCCCACAGAGAAGCCTGCAGAGTTGCTGTCCTACCTCATTAGGAAACTGGACGCCCAGACCATCCTCGACCCGTTCATGGGCAGCGGCACCACGTTACGCGCCGCCAAAGACCTGGGGCGGTACGCCGTGGGAATTGAGATTGAATTGAAATACTGTCAAATTGCCGCCAAACGCATGAGTCAGACGGTGATGGCGCTGTGAAGTCAGGTAAGGCGTCCGGGAAGTTCTGTCCCTGTGGGAAATACTGCAAGGGGTATCCGGTGAAGTGCCGCCACTGTGGGCGGAGGTTTGCGTGAGTGCGTGTCGGTTCACTCTTCAGCGGCATCGGCGGACTGGACCTTGGCCTGGAGCGGGCGGGGATGGAAGTCGTCTGGCAGGTGGAAGTCGATGATTGGTGTCGGCGAGTCCTCGAAAGACACTGGCCCGATGTTGCCAGGTTTCGAGACGTGCGAGAGTGCCACGGAGCAAAGGTGGCGAACACCATCAGCAACGGAAGCGAATCACGGGGGGCCGAATGCGAGGGACAGCCGCGGCGGGCTACATCTATCAGCGCAAGTCTCCCACCCGTCGACCTCATCTGCGGGGGCTTCCCTTGTCAGCCCGTCAGCCACGCTGGCCAGCGCAAGGGAGAATCCGATAGCCGCTGGCTTTGGCCTGAGTTCTATCGAATCGTATGCGAGGTTCAACCCCGATGGGTCATTATTGAAAACGTGCCAGGACTACGTTCAATCGACTCTGGACGGCTCTTTAGAGGAATACTCTGGGACCTTTCCCAAGCAGGGTTCGATGCGGTCTGGACGGCTCTATCCGCTGCCGACGTCGGGGCGCCCCACCTCCGAGAAAGAGTCTTCATCATTGCCCACGCTAATGACGACCGACCACACGGCGATGATGAATCCGAACGCCAACACGAAACAATGGGGCGGAGTGAACAGCCTGGGCGGGATGGCGGCGACGGGCAAGTGGCCGACGCCGACTTCAGTAGCGTGGAAGGGGTCAGGGCCGCCGGGCAGCAAGAGCTTAGAACACGATGTCAGGAAACGAAATCTCAAGGGTTGGGTAGTGAAGTGGCCTACACCCCAGACGGGAGCGACGAACGAAGCGGCTCACGGGGCGATGTTGGGGGACTTCAAGAGGCGGTTCTGCGAAGCAGCGGGCATACCGATGACTGGTCAACTCAATGCCGACTGGGTCTCCCTTCTCATGGGCTTTCCAAAAACATGGACTGTGGTGGATGGGAGTGCGGAGTCCCGCGTGTCATCAAAGGACAGAAGAACAGAGTGAACAGGTTGCGCGGACTCGGCAACGCCGTCGTCCCGCAGGTCGCGGAAGTGATAGGGCGCTGGATCATGGAGACGGCATGAAGTGGTTTAGGTTCTACTCCGAGGCGTTGCATGACCCCAAGGTGCGACAGCTACCCAGCGGGCTATTCAAGGACTGGGTGCTGATCCTCTGCATCGCCAACGACGGCAAACCGCGAGGGGTGCTACCGTCGGTCGCGGACATCGCCTACCACTTCAATCGCTCCCCTGCGAAGGTAGGGGCGGTGCTGACTGAGTTGCACAGTCGGGAATTGCTTGACTGTGAGGGGGGTGTACTGCGCCCGCACAACTGGGCCCAGCGGCAGTTTGACAGCGACTCACGCGAGACTGAGGGGCGGCGCAAACACGATGAAGGGCGGCGCAAGGGCGGCGCAATGTGGGAAAGTGCGCCGCAAGGTGACGGCGCAAGCGCGGCGGCAGATACAGAGACAGAACAGAGAACAGACTCAGAGGCAGAAGACGTTGCGTAGTTCTGTATTACATATGGACCTGCTTAGTAGTAGCGTCATTAGTAGCCAATTTTTCGCTTCGATTTCATCTTGCTCAAAAGTTGGCGCAACGAGACCCCTATCTGGGGGCTACCTAGGAGGCGAATGATGGCTGGGAGACGGGAGAAGAAGCGGGAGTTTCGCATCGAGGAGGCTTGTCACCGGAACGGACATTGGCGACTGTCAGTCGGCTCGTATCGCATCGGCAGTCTTCCCGCTACTTTTATTATGACGGACGGCGAAGTCGATGACCTCTGCGGGTTGCTGCTTGGGGCTGAGACGAGCGACCGCGTTTTGGAGCAGCCCCCGGTACAAGCCAGGGGAGGCGAATGATGGCGAAGTATCGCAAGAAGCCAGTGGTGATCGAGGCTTTTCAGATGACAGAGGCCCGACGGAGCGACAACTCCGAGTGGCCTGTGTGGCTACATCAGGCGTGGAACGCGGAAGGCGAGGGGGCACTTTCCATCGACAACGATGATCCTCAGCGCCAACTCTTGTGCATCTTCACCAAGGAAGGTGTCCATAGGGTGACGTGGAACGACTGGATAATTCAGGGGGTCGCTGGCGAACTGTACCCCTGCAAGCCGGATATCTTCGAGGCCACCTACGAGCCAGTGGAGCAGTCCCCACCACATTAGATGGCTGATAGTCCTGGCTGTGCTGATTCTAGGAGGCAATGATGAAACGCTACTGGAGCCAACGGAAAGGAACACAACCGAGCCCATCGCGGTGGAAGCGCGGGCGTATCCGTTCACGGCGGGAACGCCGCGACTTACGGAATCAGCGAGCCTAGCCGATGCCCGCCTTGTTCCGCTGGTTGCATTTGCGCTGCCGGACGTGCAGGGAGCTACCGAAACCACCGATGCTGTTCGCGCACCCAATGAGCGAGCTGGAGATACAGCGCTGGCGGAGACAGAGGTTGGAGTGGTACGCCTTGCTGGACTTCCCTACGTCACTCAAGGAGAACGAGTAGATGTCACGTTCTACGCGTGTTACGGCCCCAACGGAGGATACTGCGCCGACCCTGCTGGCCCTGAACCCCTTGCTGAAGGTCAGGCGGCGTGCGGAGCTGCTTGGCCTATGGGAACCGTGTTACTCATCGAAGGTGATCCTCTGGGGCCGGTGGTCTGTAATGATCTGGGACACCTCGGCTTTTACCACGTTGACCGATTCTTTTGGTACGAGAGCGATGGATGGGCGTGGCTAGCGGAAGTCGGGGATCGCGGGACGGTGATTCTACGGTGATTCTGTGCGATTGATTGGTAGCGAAAGGAGCAAAGTTATGCGCCAGGATGAGCGACCGGACACTCAGGGGTTTGGAGCCACAATGTCTCCGGCCCCATTTCTGACTGGCAGTTTCAGCGGAGCCTTGGCGTTAGCACGTGACGAACGCGAGCGCCTGATGGAGCGGCTAATCGACGTGGAGCAACGGATAGCCGCCGTTGAGCGATTGCTGGAGAGATAAGACGTGGCTGTGTGGGCGTCGATGATTAGTCCGGGAACTAGGGCTGGCTGGCCGAATTGCTGGGGTGCGTGGTGAGCGACAAAATCTATGAGGGCAGCATCTCGGTGAGCGCTGGGCGCTTCACTGTGCGTACAAATCAAGGCCCTGGCAAGATGGCGGGAAGTCGCACCATTAGCCTTCTTCATAAAACGCCGGGCAGTCGGACAGTTGTGCGCTTTAATGGGCTCACAGACGCCGACCTCCGAGACTTGTTCAGGGCGCTTAGTGAGTATCTTCACATGATGGGATTGAGCCAGTGACAGTCGCCGCCCCCTGCAAACATCACTGGGACATCGAGGAAGCGCACGGCCCCGTAGCTCTCGGAATCTGTCGCAACTGCGGCATGACAAAATGGTTCGATACGAGCTACAGCTATGAGTACGGGCGTGGGTGGGCGGCAAAATGAGGTACGAGTTCCCCTGGCCCCCGCGCTCGCTTTCTCCCAACGTGAGCGTATATTGGCGGACGCTGGCGAAGGCGAAGGCGCAGTACAAGGAAGACTGCGGCTGGGTTGTCCACGTTGAGGCGATACTAAAGAGACGGCCCCCGCGAACGCCGCTTCTTCTGAAGCCCCCCGTGACGGCCCAGGTGACGTTTGTATGCGACAAGCGACGGAGAGACGCCGACAACCACATGGCGATGCTGAAGCCACTCTGGGACGCGCTCGTGGAGATGGGCGTGCTTGAGGATGACTCGCACGACAAGCTCAAGATATTGACGCCGAAGTGGGAGCTGGGCAAGAAGAAGGTGATTGTGGAGCTAGGAGGACGCGAGTGATGCGTAACATTACGGTTGGCCTAGAGCAACGAATTGAGGAGGCTAAGGCCGAGCGTGCCCGGATGGAGAGGTGCATCGCCCGCCTTGACGAGAAGCTAGAACATCTGAAGTATGCGCTAGAGATGGAGAAGGATCGCGTGCTGAATGAGGAAGTCCCCCGTGCTTGACCTACCCACGATCCTGAAGCAGGCGGATGCGGCGAGCCCAGGGCCATGGCAGCAATCGCTACACAGCGTAGAACGTGATTACGTCTTTGACCCCGATAGCGACCCCGTAGCTGTGGCGACGACCCGGCGAGGGAACGCTAATCCATTTCGGCGGAACGAAGCCAACGCCGAGTTCATTGCAGCGTCCCGCACCAACGTCCCCATGCTGGTCGCGGCGCTACAGGAGGCGCAGGTGAAGCTGTCGCGGATTGAGACTGATATGTGCACCTGCAACAGAGGACTCGTAGGGATGTGCATTGCCCACGACAAGAACAGCCTGCTTGCCCGCATCCTCAAGGAGGAATGATGTACGACGAGAGCCAGGACTTGCGAGAACAGAACGCCAACCTAGAGCGCCAGTTGGCCGAGGCGCAGGGGAAGCTGGATGCGGTAGACGAGTGGCAAGAGGATTGGGATGGCGTAGGCACCATAGATTGGACAGCTTTATCCCGCATCCTCAAGGAGGGGAACGATGGCTGAACAGCGGCACGTCTGGAATCACACTGGAACCGCCTCATTCTGCATGGTGTGTGGGACTAATGGGTTTACATCAGAGCTTTGTCCAGGCTCCCGCCCCGATCCCCGTGCCGAGAACGCCCGCCTACGGGAGCGGGAGGATAAGGTGCTGGTGGCTCTGGCTGAGGCAATTGGAGCAGTGGCGACAACACCAGCCCACACCGACAGCCCTGCCAAGTACGTGCGGATATTGGCCGAGGAGCGTGACTCTTTGCAGGCCAGGGTGGAGGAGGCCGAGCGGGTACTTGGTAATGCTATCCTTCGGGGTGCAGATGCCCTGAACCGAGCAACCAAACAGGTTCGTGGGTGGGTAGCCCATTCACGACGATACAGGGTGCGCTTTGAGGCTGCTGAGGCGCTGGCAGAGCGGCGGAAGGAGGCGCTGGACTGGTATGCGGAACAGGGGCATTGGCGAGCGGACACGGCGCAGCCCAATCTCTATCGAATTGTCTTGCATGACGACCTTGAGGAGGAAACCGACGGGCGCAGGATGGCCGGGAAGCGTGCCCGTGCCGCCATCGAGGAGGGGACGTGAGCCTCGACATCTACGGCTTTCGGCGCTACACGGTCTGCACGGATGTTGGCTTTGCTGAGTACGAAAACCGCACAGAATGTCTAATCTGTGGTTACGATGTGTTCATTGAAGGATACGCACCATACTGCACCACACGGAAACATGGCAAGGATTGCTTGCTGGCAGCGCGGTTTGATGCACTGATAGGGGCACTCAGGGGGGAGCCACGATGACAGAGGCACGGAGGCTGCTAGAGCGGGCGAGCCAGCGAGCGGCGACGCTGACGGAAGAGGAGCGGAACGCATATGCTGTCTGTCTGAAGTATGGCTTTGACGTTCCCGCAAGCGAGGTCGTGACCATTCTCGAATCCCTGGCCGAATCCCGTGCCCGTGAGGGGGAGCTGGTGGCGGCGCTGGAGAGGGAGCGTGACCGCTGGCGAGCGGCGCTAACGGCGTTCGAGGGCAACGACACCGTGGACATCGACTACGCCTCGGCGCTCCGAGCCGAATCTGAATTGACGCGCACTCTTACTGCCCTAGCCCAGGGGAAGAAGGCATGAAACGCCGCGTTGGATTCGTCGGACATCGTAACGTGCCTGTTGGCGTCGCGTTTGAGGGAATCCTGCACTTGGAGCGTACTCATAAGGGCATGGTTTCGCTCTGCAATCGTCCACTGACAATGACGGAGGACCCAGATAAGCTACTTGCGGACAAGGGCTATCTCATCAAGGAATTGAAAATCTGCAAGCGATGCGAGGCGAAGGCGTGACTAGGCGCTGGTGGTGCAACTTCGACGGCTACCAGTTACCTGGGGAGCTGTCGGTGCCGTTCAAGCGGGTCCGGTGCCCGAACTGCCGGCGGCTCTACAGCGTAGAACGAGATGGTGAGGCAACGTTGACAATTAGGGTGGCGGAGCCTAAGCTGGTGGTGCAGAAAGTAGCCAACTGAGGTAGAAAATGCGCTAGGTGGCTTGACCCGAACCGAATAAAAGTCGGCGGTTAGCCCCGTCGCCACTGGCCCGATCTCCAATGGCCCGAAAGGAGAGTCGGGTCTTTTTGTGTTATGTGCTGGCTAGAGGACGTAATCAACTTCTGGTTCCCTGAGCCTGTCGAGGTGGACATGGACGGAGTAGAAGAGGGGCAAGCATCCGTTGCCCTAAGGCAACCTGACGCCCTCCCTGAGCCACCCGACTTCTTCCGCGTCGAGCCCGCCGTCAAAGAAGCCCAGCTAATCGTCCAGGGCAAAAGCATTTCGCGCCCCATAACCGACGGCAGGGTGGTGCGATGAGGCTCTACGATATGCGAGTGCTTCATTGGCTTGACGAGCGAGCGTTGCGCCACCGGGTACGATTTCTCTGTCGCCATTTGTGGTGCTGGCACGCCCTCTGCGGCGGCGATATTCCGGTTCAGTGTTGCCCCTACTGTGGCAGAGGTGGGGTGGCTTTCCTTCTGTCCCCTGGGAGTAAGCGATGATCGCCACGCAGCAGATCGCGGGCAACAACAGCGGGCCGTTCCTCCGCACTCCGAGGATCGTGGTGGTACACGCTACGCGCAGCGGCCAGGACTGGACGGACGCGGAAGAGCTGGGCGCTACCTTAAATTGGTTCGTCAACCCAGAAGGGGCGTCGTCTCACTGGGTTCTGAGTGAACTAGAGCGGGTCCGGGTGGTATCGGACGCTTTAATCGCCTGGCACTCCGCTTATCTGAACGGTAGGTCGTGGGGGATAGAACTGACGCAGCCCACCATCGACAGACCCTTCACAGACGGACACTACGCCAACGCCGCATTGATAGGCCGGAACTACGTCAAATTAGGCGTGGCTCCTGTCTGGTTAGACTACTGGGACGGCGGCGACGGGAGCGGGTTTGTAGCGCACGAAGACACCATCCAGGGCAGGCAGGCAGGGAAGACAGATGTTGGCCCGGAGTTCGACAGAGTGAGGTTCATTTCATCGTTGGAGGACAAGATGGATCAGGCAGACAAGGACTGGATCGGGGAGCAGTTGGCGTCAGTGGTGAAGCAGATACGTCTGACCGTCAACCAGCAGGGCGGGGTGCGTACCGACGAACATGGGGCTTTGCAGGGGGCGATAGACGGGCTGGCGCTAGGGAGCGGTGCCACCGTGGAGGAGATCGCGGACGGCATCACGGTGGAGCTAAAGGCGAAGTAATGGGGTTATCCGGCGGCTCCTGCACCGGCTCCAGCATATCGTCATGGCGAACACGTCCACGCACATCATTGAGATCGACGGCGAGCTGTGGATCGTGGCCGAGTGTCGAAAGTGCGGGGCTGAGGTGTGTCGATATTTCTACCGGCATCAAATGAGACGGCGTAGTCGAAAGGAGTAGGACTATGGAAGTAGGGACAAAGGATCAGGTAGCAGAGGTTCTGAGCCTCCAGTCACGCATCGAGCAATGCGAGGCCGCGATTGAGACGGCGCATGGCTTCATCAACGGAATTGGCCAGACCAGTGATGAGGCCAGGAATGACCCTGAAGCTGGGGGCGCAATGGCGGCAATTGACCGCTGTAACACCCGGATGTCCAGTCTCAACGAAAAGCTGTCGGGGATCGCTGAGAGGGTGGGTCACCTGTAATACCCGCGTAACACGGAGGCGAAAGGAGTAAGGCATGAAATTGGGTGGAGACGCACTGAGGATTGAGCTTGTGCCTGAGACTGACGAGGACAAGGCTGCCCTGGAAGGGATTCTGGCGCGGGAGCGGGTGATCCGTCAGGTGCTCAACGAAAGCCAACCGCTCATCTACTGGGGTGACTCGGACGAATTTGGCGGGGCACTCATCATCAACAGCCATCGGGTTGTGAGCACTACTCCTCCCCACACTGTCAAAATCGACCCTCTAGCGGAGAGCCCGGTTGCAACTACGTAGATTCTACCGCCGAAAGTCTCCCAAAAGTGAGACAAGGCGTTTTCCTGTCCGCCTGAGCATGGTAAAGAAGCGCGCTTGGGTGACGCGGCCAGCACTGGCGCTTATTGGCGTGCACTCCGTCCAGTGTTTCTACTGTGGTCGCTCGCCGAAGGAGTCAGGGAAGCCGTTGACGGTAGATCATGTGATTCCGCGATCCCGTGGAGGAACCAACGAGATAAGCAACCAGGTGCTCTCTTGCTACAGGTGTAACGGGAGGAAGGGAAGTATGCCGATTCAGGCGTTCAAGTCCCTTTTGCAGAATGAGCGAGCTATGAAGCAGGCGTTACGTGCGTAACACGGAGGCGACGATGAGCGACATGAGTGAGCGCATAACCGGCGTAACGGGCAATCCCGTAACTGACGGACTCACGAGGGCTGGCTGGGTCGCGGCTGTGCAGGGCTTCCTGGCGTTCACCGTCATGCGCTGGGACTGGATCACCGTCGAAGAGCTGGCGATCCTGACCATCCCCATCACGTTCGTCGCCGTTGGTATGTGGGGCGTGTTCGATGGGCTGAGGAAGTAGATGCGTAGACTCTGGCGCTGGCTGACGGAGCCTGTTTCCCTACTCTATACGATAACTGATAGCGTCGTTCGGCTAGATGAGCACCCGCCTGTCACTCTGATTTCGCGAAAGTTGATAGATGAGGGCGTTTGGTGGACGGGGCGGTTCGGGTACTTCCCGTTAGAGTATGAGGTCAGAATGGATGCGACGCGCTATGCCTGGTTCCCATTCTGGCCAGCTCACAAACTCGGTACGCTCATTTACAGGGGTTTCTGGGGTGCTGCATGGTGGCTACGTCAGCGTGGCGTGATACACAGCAAGGCCCCTGACGGAGTTCAGACACGGCTGCGCGATCTCAGGATAGGCAAATCTTGACCTGCCAACGCTGCGGGGTAGAGGCGGAGCTGGGGCGCTGTCCTGGGCCGTGCAATCGCTATCTCTGCGTGACGTGCTACGACGGGGACCAGGAGAAAGGCCCGTGTAGGGCAGCGCCTATCGAACAGCGTAACGATGCAATCAGGGCTCTGAGAGGTGGTGGGATGTCACGAAATGAGGTAGCGGAGCGGTTTGGGTTGTCTACCATGACAGTCTCACGGGTGATGCGCGAATGAAGAATCACGGGGAGCGTTTGGCAACTTTGGAGGCGTACTACATCGAGGTCAACGATTCCTTGAAGGACATCAACAAGCATCTAAGGACGCTGAACAGCCAGGTGTCTAAGAACAGCGACTTCCGCCTTCAGTCGAAGACAGTCTACGGAGTGATAGCGTTCGCCTGGATTTCAGTTTTGATTCCCTTGACGGCTATAGCTGTGGCGGTGCTGGCGTGAATCAATGCCGATCCCGTTACTGTCGCCGCTTCATTCGGCCTAGAGCTTTGTATTGCGACTTCCTATGTCAGATCGCAGAGGAGAGTAGGGCCGTCATGAGAGAGGGTGTGTTGCGGGCGTTTCAACAGGCGTGTGCGAGTATGAAGATATGACGTACACCCCGCAGTCAGTCTGGAAGCTCCTAGCGGACTACCAGAGACGCGCCCAGGGTGCCCGTATGACCCCACGAGAGGACGTTCTAGTGCAGAGGCCCCCTCCGTTAACAGAGGCTCCTTACGCGGCGTCTAGCTGCCTGTGGGCGGATATAGAGACGGCGATGCAGAATCTCCCATTTCGTGATGCTCAGATACTCTTCATGACGGTATGTTTGGGGGAGGGTTCGTGGAGAAATGGGACGAAGAGATACAATTGGAGAGAGAAGGTGGGGGACTACTTTGGTATCACCGGCGGGGACGTGAACAAGGTAGCGAAAGAGTCTATCCAAGCGATGTGTGACTTCCTGAACACGGACACGGTGAACGACGTGTCGCGGGGCATACGCAGAGCGGGTGGTGGGCCGGACGCCACGGCAGTTGATACCGCTCCCGTTCCTGTGTGATGGCGCGGCAGAGGTCGACGATGATTGGCGTCGCCCCTCTTGGTGACTACTATGTTTGCAAGAGACGATTGCAGGGGTACCCCTCTCTCTGCTTAGCCTGCAAATCCCGCGTCTCCCGTGTAGCCTTTGAGGATTACCGCGAGCAAGCGATTGCCGTCATGGAGGAGTATTGTCAGGGTCGTAATGCGCCGTCGAATAAGCATAGAGCTGCTCAGGTAGTGGGGTGCCATCGTTATTGGGCCCGAAGGCGCGGAGCTAAGGGTAGGGTGACGGCTAAGGAGTGGCGGGCCATTCTTGAATCTTATGGAGGGCTATGCGCTTACTGCGGCTCTCCAGGCAGGACGCAAGACCACGTTATACCCATCAGTCGCGGCGGTACCCATACGGCTGATAACGTGGTGCCTGCTTGCCAAAGTTGTAACTCTCGGAAGCATAACAAGGCGATGGACAGGAGAGGCCAATTTTTACTGATTTGACCTCTCCCGTGACCCGCGCTATACTCCTATGGTATGATGGGCGTCCTTGCGGGGACGCTCTATTTGATTAGCCACTTCAAGGCAGCGTCTAGCTCAACAGGGGTAATGTCCGGCCAGTATCCCCGCTCCGTCCATATCGGGTCTGTTGGGGGTGTTTGCTCGAAGGCGTCCCTTATCATCTGTCTTTCGTAGGGCGTGAGTCTGCGGGCCGATAAGAGGGCGCGATCAGTTGGCCTCACTTCTTAGCCTCCTCAATGGCATCGCAGCACAAGGATTCGCCTTTGGCGGCAGCGTCGTTGGCCTGTTCATAGTCTTCGCCGGCGATCTCTATGCGTACAGAGCCAAATAGATGCTCGGCCTGTTCCAGCGCGGCCAGGAGCTTGGCGTTGACGTCGCGGAGGGTGGTTATTTCCTGAATCCGTATAGAGTTATCGCGCTGGCAGGCAGGGCAGCTACCGTGGCCTAGTGTGTGTTCCATAACTTCCTCCATGACGAAATGCTAGGACTTGGCGGCGTCGATTGCGTCCTCAATCGCTTCAATGAAAGCCTCGACTGAGGTTTCGCCGTTGAGAACGTCCACTACGCCGTCAAGTTCGCTGATGCCGTAGAAGTCAACGTAATCATAGATGGCCTCTGCTAGCTTACGGGCTTCAAATGGCGTGAACATGATCTCCTCCTACAGACTCAGCAGCACCGTAGCGACGATGCCGGACACGATGATATAGATTGCTGCGTTCGCTAGTTGCCCCACTCTGTAGCGCATCTGAGCGCGTCTCCGTATGAGGTCGCGCCGCAGGGTGCGGAGCCGGATACTGGTGAACGTGTCCATTATGCTCGCCCCATGACAACGCGCTCGTATGCTGCCTCGAAGGGTTCGCCCTCGGCACGGTCGTAGACGATGTTACGGCTGAGGTTTGTAACCCACTGGTTGCCGAACTTGTCATTAGGCGGCTCGTCTTCGCAGTGACAGTGGGCGCGGATGTAGGCGGCGGCTTCGTCGTCTTTGGCCTGCCAGTCGGTAATCTCACGGGCTGAGGAAACGTAGTTAGCCCCGAAGCTAACGAGCTGTGCGCCTTCTGGCCTGGGGTTAGATTCTGCGGGGATATATCCCATTGAGCCCTGGGTGCCGGTGGTGCTAGCGAAGCTAACGGAGCCATCGGGCATGATGTAATGGCGATTGTAGCACTTGAGGTCAATGGAGCCGTCGAAATCTGCGCCTTGGAATTGCTTGAGAACGGGGTCAACCTGGCGAGTGGATGGGCCATCAGTCCAGCGCACGGTAATGGACGCGCCGCCGGAATAGGTGCTACTTCGCACCGAGAACTTGATGCCGGGGAAGTTGTCGCGGAGTGCCTGCCTAACATACTTGGCGGTTTCTGCCGCCGTGAGATAGGTTACATCTGCTAGACTGTTCTTGGACATGGTAGTTAACTCCTTTCATGTCCGAATGGGGGTCAGTTACGGCTGGCCCCTACTTGATTAGTCGGCTTCGTCTGCGTTCCTGCCTATGTCAGCGATTCGGATGGCTCTCTCAATGTCCCGGTGGGCGAGGCCGAGAATCTCAATAGCCTCTTGCCATTCGGTGTCATGGTGAATGGATAGTAGAAGGTTGACGGCGCTAGTGCGGTACGCTTCCAGCGAGCGGCCTTCTATCTTGGGCTCTGCGCGTGTCATGTGCTCAGTCTCCTTTCCTATTCCAGTCTGAGCTGAGGCATTTCGGACACCTAAGAGGCTTCTCCCGTCCTTGTTCCAGGCGCCCAGGTCGCGGAGTCCACTTGTAATTGCAGGGTTTCCCGTTACGGATGGCGTGGCAGGTGTAGGTCATTTGGTTTCTCCCTTCCCTTTGGCTTCTTCGGCGGCCTCTTCACGGCAGTAGTAGCAGACGCCCTTAATGTCCATGCGCTTCTCACTCCCAGTCTCGCCGCAACGGGGACAGCGAACGTTAAACGGGTTCATTTCGCGGCCTCAATAGCGTTGATGGCGCGTTCTTTGGCAAGCATCGCCGCCGCAGACCCCGTGATGAACGGCAGCGCCTTCTCCAGTGCTTCTAGCAGGGCCGGGGCCTGGGCGTGTAGTTTGCAGAACGTGAATCTTCCGGCGCTATAGATCACGCATCCGCAATCCAGTGTCTTACTCATCTGCTTATCTCCTCTCTATGATGAAATGGGCTAGGACTCGTTTGTGACAATGAACGGTTGACCATCGCTTTGGGTGATGGTATAGATGTAGTCTTCGCCCATATCACGAGTGCCGGCGGGGTATAGGTAGAACGAACCGATGTCATCCTTGAAGTGCGCGACTACAGACGCAGCCAGGCAGGGCATTCCGTTGAACGCTGTGTCTTTGGTGTTATCGCCACTGATACCGTTGACGATTACCTTACCGTCTAGGAAGTCAGCCAGGTCTTTGCCGTGGCCGTCGGGGTATCCGTCGTGCTGGCGGTACAACACGGCGATCTCTGTGCCGTCCTCTTCCTTGAATACTGTCAAGCATCGTGTTCCCATGATTCTCCTCTCTTACTACTCCGTCCGGCACCGGGCCTATCACATGATGGACGCGGCGCTGGGGGACTAGATACTTCCTTCGATAAGATCAGACACACAGTCTGGGTGTGCGAGCATGAGTATTGGGAAGATGTCAGAGCCCTCCAGTTCGATCTTCTCGTAGGGGTCGCCAATGCCGATGCGATCAAGCGGAGGTTGCCGGTGAGTGATGCGATAGCAGATAGAACAGCTCAAACGCTTGTCGGCTTCTCTATGAACGCGAATCTTGCGGTCACCAATAAGGGTGTGATAGCGGCCCCACTTGATTGGTATTCGTGCCATCTTCATGTTCCTTTCTACTTAGCCCGAGGGGCACCGCACCTACGGCAGACCTTGGCTGTTAGCTTGCTGTTCGACGTTGGGCACTTACTACAAGGCCAGCTGCTTGCCATGTCCTTGCTCCTTACTACTATCAACTGATGCAACCATACAGCAACAACAACAGTAAGTCAATAGGGAGACGCTATCTAGCGCTATAGAATGTATGAATACTTTAGAGGGAGTGGTATAGGTGCCGAGCCAGTACAGCACGGAGACTAAGGCTGAGGTAATAGAGATGGCTCGCCAGGGAGTCGCCACGCCCCAGATTGCTCGGAAACTAGACATACCGCGACGTACAGCTAACCAGTGGCTCAAGATTGCCCGTGACCTGGCGATAGCCGAGGACCGCGACCCCAGGCTAGTGGACGGGGAGTACAGACTGGCCTACATGGGGCAGATGATACAGGAGTCCCAGCTGAACGAACTCGCGGAGATGATCGAACGCGGCGAATCCACGCTGAAGTATATGGTGCCGACTAACATTACCAAGGGGACGTCCTTCGACAAGATACAGAAGAACCCTACCACCATAGGAACACAGAACGTCCAGATCATCTTCCACTTCAAGGACGCCCCAGATGAATAGCTGGACGGTTCTGCTGCTCTTAGACGTAACTCGCGGTAGGTGCATAGCCAAGCGTCAAGCTACCAGCCAAGAACAGGTGTCATTGTGGTTGCTCGCTCACGAGGCGTACCCTGATGCGTCTGTGCGCTTCCTGGTAGTGGGATGAAGTGCCCAACGTGCTCCCAGGACGTACCTAGAGACGCTAAGGGGCTAGTGCAGGCCCGTGTGGCTACTCGTACCCATGCTGAACGTACATCGCGCTGGACGGTGAAGGAGCTAGTGCGCTTACAGAACGAGCTGACGGTACGAGAGGTGCTGGGTGACTCAGGTG
>SDBV01004759.1_pt1 | contig 19351 bp, 27 predicted proteins | sample 2277081 | NCBI WGS metagenome assembly SDBV01 (sample SAMN10402039, study PRJNA504765) | marine sediment metagenome | isolation source: marine sediment core GS10_PC15, 223 cmbsf | place: Arctic Ocean: Southern Knipovich Ridge | collected 2010
GGCCTTTGTCCCTGGCAGTGGGAACACCGCCACAGCCACGAACGGGCCCACCTTCACGGTCGACGCCGGCGCAGTAGCCACCGCAGACTACTATATCGGTGACCGGCTGGAGATCATCGAGGGTACTGGCGCGGGCCAATCAAGGTTGATAGTCGCCTACTCGGTGGGTCGGGTAGCAATCCTGGACAGCGATTACACGACCAACCCAGACACCTCGTCTCTGTATGAGATCGACGCGGCTGATGTCCATGTGAGCCTCTTAGATGCCGATCTGGCTTCGGGCTTCGTCGCCGTCTACACGAACATCACAACGATCACGTTAGATGCCACGAACGCGGTGGCCGATGCAGATTACTATGTGGGAGAGCAGATTGTCTTCACTCACGGGACCGGAGCGGGCCAGGCTCGGAAGATAACGGCCTACACTGTTGGGCGAGTGGTAACCATGTCTCCCGCTCTTGACACCGCCCTAGACACCACAACGGTCTGGCATATCCAAGCGATGAGGGGCACCGACAACGTGGTTCTCACCGGACCCACCAAAGCTGAAATGGATACAGCTCATGCACTACTAGCCACACCTGCACAGGTTAACACTCAGGTTGTGGATGTCCTAAAGACTGATGTAATTACGTTACCTGGTCAAGGTGCTCCACCACTTACACCAACCTTTGAGCAGGCTCTTGCCTGGCTTTACAAGACCTACAGAAACCGCACAACCCAAACAGCCACCCTTTGGCAGCTTATGGCTGATGATGAGTCCACTGTGGATTCCAAGGCCACCGTCTCAGATGATGCCACTACAGCCATCAAGCAGGAGATAATTTCAGGTCCATAATGGCAGTTGATACACGTCAAAAAAGAATGTCCATGATGGGCTTTGGGACCAGTATTCCTGGTGCTATTCTCTTTGAGGCGGATGGTTCCGTAGACGCTGATGACAGAGCACATCTGTTAGGACTTTACAGCGGAATTGCTTTAGCAACCCCATCAGCCGGAGTCCCTATTGAGCTACGGCGGCTAATGCTTCCTCTTAGACTATTTAGAAGGAAGAAGGTCTCGGCGGCTACTTACCTGATTATTACTAGGCTAGCTTCCTTAGAGGTTATGTTTCCTTTAACCTTTACTGATACGGAGGATGGTATTGTTCTAGCAACTCAACAGGATAGTAATGTTGACAGTCTTACCACCAGTGAGGACGATATAGTGATGAGGACAGAGGTACCCTAATGCCAGCACCTTATTATGTAGGGGATGAAGTTCCTCTCCAATTTGATGCTAAGGATGCTGACGGTCAGGCACCCTCTAGTGCCACTGTGGATATCTATGATGAGACTAATACTAAGGTAGTGGATGGGGTCTCTGCTACTGTAACTGGCACTACTGTAACCTATAATGTAGCCGAAACCGTTATTGATACTGCTGGTACCTATCGAGCAGTATTTCCTGTAGTTTTTCCTAGTACCATTACTCGTAGTCACACCATCCAATTCTTTGTCAGGGACCCTACTCTGAGGTTTAGTACCTATGGGTCCGTTGCTGGTGTAGAATCTAAAATAGGAGATATGGTATCCAATAGAACTTTTACTGATACTACAGTACCTAGCTTTCAGGAAATCCAGGAGCTGGTGGATGGTGTGGCCCAGGAACTAAACATGGAGTTGTTACAGCAGGGTTACCAAGTCCCTGTTAGAGGTGCAGATGACCCTGTAGCTTACCAGCACCTAGTATACGTTAACAACTGTGGTGCAGCGGCCAGGGCTCTAAGTACTCTCCCTGCTGAGTCCTTTGAGTTTGCTCAGGATGGTGTAGGTGGTGACCGTAGAACTATGTGGGATAGGGAACTCTGGCACGCCATTCAGAGAATTAGAAAGCAGGAGTTTAAGGCAACCACCACTACTTCCCCCTCAGATAATTTTATAGCCGGGTCTAGGACTGACAGGGATACAGGGGAGGTTAAGAATCCCTTATTCAAGCGCGACATGACAGATTTCCCAGGCACCCGGGTATTACAGGAGTAAAGATGGAAGAAGACATTAGAAAGGCCTTAACTAATGATATTCCTCACCTTAAGAGGGATGTAGCAGTTATTAAGGTCACTCTAGCCCATCATGGTAAACTACTCTATGCTATTATTGGTACTATCTTAGCTGGAGCGGTTGCTGTGGTTGTTACCAACTTGGTAGTCTAATGAGCTACGCCACCGTAGAGGCCGCCTTACTAACAGTCCTTAGACTTCATGCTAATTTTGATTCCAATAACAGTGCTCAAGGAGATTACAGACAGCTGGCTAGGGGTGGTACTCGCTTTGTAGTACTGATGCCAGGTTCAGTTCCTAACAGAGAGGTTATAGCAGCACCTAGAAGGATGGGGACTCTGTGGGAAATCCAAATCCAGCTCTTTGTATTATTCACAGGTGAAGCTAATACCAGTAGCTCAACCTTAATAGCCGACAGACAGTCTATTATGGACCATCTTGATAAGTATCCTACCATAAATGGTCTAACTGGGGTCACAAGTGCAATGGTTGCCTCAGTACGAGAGCCTGAGCCTTGGGTAGGTGAGAGTAGAAAGTACTGGAAAGCTGATATTATATACAGGGTTGCCGAGCATGTGACGGTGACCATCGCTGAGTGAGGAAGTCATGGGTATAAGAATAGGTTACAGTCGAGATATAGGGCTTTGGGTCCTTAAAGATGCTAAGGGTAAGGTTACTAATAAGGTAGGTGGCTTTAAACTCAAGGTGGATGGTAAGGTTATCCTAGAGTCTTCTATAGAACCAACACCAGCAGCGTCTAAGGCTAAGTATGGTGAATATAACGCCATGATGGATATTCCAGATGGTGTGGATGTAGAGCTTATCCAAGAGCAGCATCAGGTTGAGTGGAAGAATGGGGTGTGTCCAATTTGTAATAGAAAGCCAGTAAATAGCTAACCATGCCTACCCCTATTCCAGGTTCAGACCCCAGAGATGACATCTATGTGGAGCCAGGTGAGATTGGTGACATCATAGAAAAGCTGGATAGTGTAGGCGCCCTGTACCGAGATATCTTTGAACAGGAGCTTACTAAGCTAGGCCGAGAGTTGGTAATTGAGGTTAAGGAGAGATCACCTAAAGCATCTGGTAGGTTAGCCCGTAGTACCAAATTCCGGCTACTCCGCCAACAGGATGATTCCTCAGGTGACGTAGAGTATGATTTACAGATTATCCAAGACGCTACCAGTGACCCTCGTGCTAGGGTTAGTCAGCGCCATTTTTACTGGTATACAGTTCATCATGGTCTTAAGCCTGCTGGTCGGCTTAATAGGACTTACCCTCCTTCTGCTAATCTGGAGAATTGGGTGCGTCGTGTTAAAGGGTCAGAAATAGGCTCAGAAGCTGATGTTAAGCGAATCGCTAAAACTATAGCTTGGAATATATCCAAGAAAGGTATTAAACCTAACAGGTATCTTATCGACTCTATGAAGGCTAAAGAGGATAGAATCCAGGAAGCGGCTAACAAGATTGGTGAGTCTATACTAATCAATATGGGATTCTTGCCTGAGGTTAGTACAGGCTTCTAATACAATGGTGCTGTATGGTAACAGTAACTCCTCCTGTATTTAAAATTATTAAGGCAAAGATTTGCGGTGAGTGTGGTGGCTACTACCGTGGGAATTGGCGGTCTGAGGTTACTAATCGTGAGAGGGAAATCCTAGCTCTTGTGGCTCAAGGTTATAGTAATAAAATGGTTGCTGAGGCATTTGATCTTAAGACAACAACTATTAAAAACCATATGACCAGCATTATGAGGAAGTTAACCGCCAGGGACCGTACTAACGCGGTAATATTAGGGATTGAGAAAGGCTTGATTGAGAAAGTGGAGAGCCAGTAATGTGGATACTCTATGAGTGGCTTAGGCTCACCTTTGAGATTCTGATAAATATGGGTAATACTTACCTAGTATGGGTTCAGTTACAAATATCTTAGGAGGATGTAATGTCCCAGAAGCAAGTGGATTTCCAGGTAACCATTACAGGTAAACTTATGGTGGATGCTGAGACTACAGATGAGGCTGCGGAGATGGTTAAGGGTTTAATAGGTGCTAGTATCTCAACTGCTGTGGCTATACATCCTGTGAATACTAAAATTGATATAAAGGTCAGCTCTATAAGTGGGCTAGTTGCAGCTAATGGCCCAGTTCCAATAAACCGGGCCCAGAGACGGGCTCAGGGGAGGAATTAAATGGCTATTACAGCATTTAGAAGGATTCAGGTAGGTTTAGAAACTGCCGCATCTAATGGTACCAAGGTCGATGCAGATACCGTGCTTAATGGTGCCATGACCATGACCCCAGAGGTTCTCTGGCATAGGCCGGTGGATGAAAATAATAGCCTGGCGGAGTTTAGGCGCTCAGTAGCTGTAGCTCATAATGCTGCTGGAAGATTCCAAGGTGATGCCTCTTATGAGCAGTTGTTACAGTTCCTATCCATGACCCTAAAAGGGGCCATTAGTCCAACTACACCGTCTACGGCTACCAATGGTAGAGATTGGACCTTTATTCCAGGTCAGACGGCCACTAATGCTCAGGATTCCTTCACCTTTGAGTATGGTGACGATACACAAGCATGGACCTGGACCTATGTTGTAGCCACGGGTATGGAGTTAGGTCTAGCTTTAGGTGGTGTGGTAAGTCTAACTGCTGATTTGATAGGAAGATTTCCCCAGAAAGAAGCCTTTACTGGTTCTCTAGCCGAGCCTACCACCTACAATGAGGTTATAGGTGATGGAGCCAAATTCTTTGTTGACACTACTTGGGCTAATTTAGGTACTACAGAGTTTGATTCTATACTGGCTGGTGGAACAATCCGGCTAAATAGTGGATTAGTACCCGTCAGGTATGCCGATGGATTGGATGCAAATGGCCAGGCAACCTTTAGCACCGTGATTGAGAATAGGAAATCTCATACCTTGGACCTGGATATTATTTTGTCCTCTGACTCCATAACCCAGGTCTATGATGCTTATGTGGCAGGTACGGATAGGGCTATCAGAATAGTCTTTGATAAGGCTGATGATAGCATCGAGGCAGGGTTTAACCATGAGCTAGAAATAGATATGTTTGGTAGGTTTACTAGCGCACCTGAATTATTTGGTGAGCGTGATGGTGAGGACATGGTTAGAGTAACCTTTACCTCCCATGAAGATGCTTCTAGTAATGAGCTTAGTGTTAGGGTTAGAAACGACGAGACGGCGATTTAGTAAGTTGCTGGTAGGAGGTTATTATGAACCAGTATGGTAAGTTCTTTGCAAGTGGGGATACAAAGCGGGTTGATTTGGATGATGGCCAATGGGTAGATATCAAGGCCGAGCTTAGTGTTGGAGACTGGGAGAAGATAGATGCTTCCATGCTCCAGTACCTTGCTGAATCTCCGAATGGTGGTAACCGGCAGGAGCGTAGAAGGCTTAGTAGAGGCAAGGCTAATACAGAGCAGGTTGCAAATATCAGGATTAGAGGCGCAGGTAACATAGAGGTATTAGAGGTACTGATAGTTGCCTGGAGCTTTGAGAACGTGGAGATAAACCGTAACTCCATCAGCAAGCTCAAGGAGACCTGGACTGAGAAAATCCTAGCTGCTGCTGATGAGGGTATTACAGAAAGCCCTTTAGTAGTCCCGGCTTCTGGGGAGGAGTCGCCCTAGAGTATAAGAATTTCTTAGAGAAACAAGGTGAGCTAGGTTATGAGGACTTCCGGTTCATGGTCTGTAAAGAGATGCACTGGGATTTATGGACCTTCAGAGCCCAGCCACCCTGGTTTCTTAAACAGGTTTGGGAGCGCCTTAGTGCGGAAAGAACGGCTGTACCAGACAGGGCTCAGAATTTAGACATAGATTCACGTAATCAAGCCGGGTCACAAAGACGACGTTGAAAGTGAGACTCAGGACATACGCCAGGGCTTGCGACGTTGCTCTGACGTAGACGCTACAAGCTAAGATGTGTCTACATAGCAGTCTGCTAGAAATAATCGCTTAGAATCGATTTATGAGCTTACGTGTAAAGCTTAAGTGTAAACGGATGACAGAAAATTGAGAGCATTGGATGAGTTGTGTAATTTGTAGTAAGGTTATATATCCGAACAGACTTGAAAAGTTTCCTACAACCAAGACCTGTTCTACTAAATGTAATAACAAATTAGGTAGTACTCAGTATGGCAGAAGTCCCTACCAGGCCATAGGCTTATCTCCAGGAACAGTCGGAGCTATTTCAGAATTAAGAGTGGCTGTAGACTTGATGACAAAGGGCTATCATGTATTTAGAGCCCAAAGTCCTCATTGTCCTTGTGACCTAGTAATCTTGTCGGGTAGTAAATTACTTAGGGTTGAAGTAAGGTCAGGATATATACGTGAAACAACAGGTAGGATTACTGTTCACCATAAAGAACAGGATAAATCTGATATATTAGCTGTAACTACCGCTGATGAAATAGTATATACTCCTAGAGAGAGTGAATGGGAGTTAGTGAATATGGAGTTGTCTGCTAAAGTTCTTTTAGGTAACTCCCACAGCTCTGAGCTTTAGACATAATTTTAAGTAAGCCTAGACTCAGGAATTAAAACATGGTATTAGGTGCAGGGGCAGTAGCAGGTGGGGTCTTCCGGGCTGGAATTGTGGTTACGGCTAGGCTAAGGGCTGTAGCTGCAATTAAGGCCCTTACGGCGGTCTTGTTAACCTCTAATAATGCCTTTATTAAGTATGGTAGGTCTATTCTGATAACCTCCGGTGCTATTGAAATATTAAGGCGCTCAATAGGATTATTAGTTAACCCTGTTACTGGAGTACTAGCTTTACTACAAACAGGCCTTGCTACTAGAAGGTGGTTACTTTATGAACAGGCTGTTAGGAGTGCTAGGGTCCAGCTAGATCTGATGGGAATACAAACTACCGAGGTCAATCGTAGACTAGCTGAAATGACGAGTCGGTTAGGTAGATTAGCTGCCAGGGAAATCTTTCAGGCTGGTCTAGCTCTTACTAACTTATTTAGCCCTAAGCTTGGTGAGGACCTTCAGATAACTATTGAGAACATGGCTGAGACAATATCAGAGCTTACTGGTATAGACCTTGCAACCTTGATTGGGGCCTTTGCAGGGCTTAAACAAGGAGGAGAAGAAGCAGATGCTGCAATAAGGACTCTCGATGCATTATTTCCAGGACTTAGGGAAGAAGGCGATACCCTAACTGATGTGTTTGAGAAATTACACCTAATGGCCCTAAAAATAGGTGACTCCACAACCCTAAGTAATTTTGAAAAGCTCCGTAAAAAGTTAGGAGAGATCAACGATGTCCTGGACCCCTTCTTAGGTAAACTTGGTGACCTAGCCGCCTTACTCCCCCTTATAATCCTTACAGTTACCGAGTTTAAGTTAAACCTACTTGTCAGCGTCTTCCAGAGTATTAAGGATATATTCTCAGACCTTAAAGAAATATTTGATGCTTTTGCAAAAGCCTTTAATGAAACCATTATCGCTATAATGGAATTAGATTTTAAGGACTTGGGTAAGGCATGGGGAAAAGTCTGGACAACTATTAAGGAGAACTTTCCTGATATTATAGATAACATAGTTAATACCTTTACTGGAGGTATCTCAGACTTAGTTCAGAAGGGTGCCGACAAGATCAATGAATGGATTGATGATGAGCTGGTACCTATATTTACCAAAGCCTTTACTGAAACACTACCTGCTGTTATTAAGACCTTCTTTACAACTGGTATAGGAGGAATTCTATTAACCTTTCTAAGTGACATATGGATATGGTGGTGGGACAAGATACTTCCTGCTGTTGTTAAGGACTTTATAACAGACATGGTAACCAAGTTTACCACCTTCTTTACTGATACTTTACCTGGAATTTTCAAGGACATAGGTTCTGCTATTAAGGACGCTCTTGAGGGGCCTGTACTTACGGCAGTTAATTTTCTAAGAGACAGGATAGATAACCTTATAACAGCCTACAACTTTATAGCTAATTTAGTACCAGGACTTCCTACTGCACCTTATCTAGACCCAGATCCTGACCCTGAACCGGAACCAGACCCCCCAAGTGGAACTGGTTCACCTTATCAACCAACTCCACCAGGTGAGACTTTTGCGGAAGGGGGTATAGTACCTGGTCCTAGAGGAGCTCCTGTAAGGGCCATAGTCCACGGTGGTGAGAGAGTGGTACCAGTAGGTGGACAGGAACCTATGATAATCAACGTCTGGATAGGAGAAGAAAAGCTGGATAGAATCCTAGTTAACCGTATGACTAAGATGGCTAAGAGGCAAGGACTTAGTCCTAGAAGTATGGCACACCTATAAACCTATACTTGTAACGATTTTGTAACGCTATGAAGGTTAGACTCCTAATCTCAGAAAGAACTGCCTTCCCTGTAGTAGCCGACTTAACTATGCAGGACCGTACCAGTGTGCTGCTGGAACAGGAATGGGAAATATCCCAACACACTGGGTCTACCATAGATACCCTAACCTTTGTACTAGACGACCCTAGTAATACCCTAAATATAGAGCAGGGTCAAGATGTAATCATAGAGCATTTTACAAATCCTAGTATCCGCTACTTTGGTGGTATAACCACTGATGTGGATATAGTCAGTGTAGGTATAGGTAGACAACTTCATATGGTGGCGCAGGACTACACCATCTTAGCAGATCGGTCTACTGTTAGGAAAGTATATGTTCTAGACTCTGACAGGGCTATTATCCAAGATGCCTTCAAAGAGACTGCATTACCTGGAGTACAGGAAGTTAATACCTCCAGGTTTGTGAATAAACTTAGAGATACCTTAACCCTAAGATTCCAAGGCTCCACCCTTAGAAGTATCCTAGACACCATCTCCGAGATAACTGGTGCTACCTGGTACATAGACCCCTTCAAGTTCCTGCATTACCATAAAAAGACCAGTAATTCCCTAGGCTTCGGCTTCTCTGATGCCTCAGATGATTCAGCTACCTTCCCCTTTTATAACCTTAGAGTATTCAAGCAGCTAGGGGAATGGAATGTAGTAGAGTTACAGGGAGGTAAGGATGTCTCAGATGATATAGATGATGAGGTGTATTCCGGAGATGGTTCCACCACAGTATTCATAACTGGTGAGCAGGCTGGCACTAATCCTATAGACAGAGCCCCTAGTACAGGGACCATTATAGAAATAGACCGTAATACCAATACTAATGCTTCTCCTACGTGGACAGCCCAGGATGTAGCCCATGAGTCGGACGATGATAAGGCCTCAGCAGATGTTATATGGAATCCAGGTAACCGTAGGGTAGAGCGGGCTACCGCTCCACCTAATTTTGTTAATTCATGGAGAATTACAGGCCGCTATCTGATAGATGTTATAGTCCAGGCTGCTGATACCAACGCTATAGCTAGAGTAGGTAGAATATTCAAGGGCTCTTTAACCATCCCAGAAGCGGCTACTATAGCCCAGGCTCAGGACCTGGCGATGGCATGGTTACAGGAGCACTCAGATAGGATACTGGTGAGGTTTAATACCAATAAAGATGATGTGGAGTTAGATAAGACTGTAGGGATTACCAGTAGTATACATGGATTATCAGCAGAGAATGGTTATATATATGGTCTTACTATTCATCTCCTAGGTGCTGAGGTAGCCGAGTATACTGTTGAGGTTGAAGTCCTGAATAACCTAATCTTTGCGGCATAACTGTTTACTAGTCATATTTACTATAACATACAATACCATACTACGTATAGTACCATTCAGATAAAGACAGAAGTTTAGAAATGACCACCAGACACTGGACCTTTAACGACCTATTAGCAGCCCTCAAGCATAATGTGGGTCAATCCACTATGCCTGAGATTGCTGGTATAACTCAAATCAGAAAGCACGTTGCTAAGATATCCTTGACAGCAACTCTTAGTGCTGTTGCTCATGGTCCTAACTACTATGCCTACCCAGCATGGTTTACTAAAGGTTTACATAATTGGTGGACATTAGCTGGTTTTGAGACTAAAACAGGTACAGATGGTGTTAGAGATAGTAGGATTGGTAACTGGTTAGACTTTGATGGCACGGATGATGAGGTTCATGTTACAGACCAAACGGCTGTTCAGAATATTTTTGGTGGAGGAGGTACCATAGAGGCATGGATTTATCCTAGAAGTGATGGTGAAAGTAGTAGTGGAATAATAGTTTCAAAAGGAGATAACACAAATGACCGATACCTCTTCTACGTAGTGGAAGAGTCTGGAAGTTTTGTTAAACTTCGTTTTCAGCTTGATTTTGCTAGTGGGAATGGTGTATGGACAACTACTACTGCTACAATACCATTAAATCAATGGACACACGTAGCGGTTACGTTTGATTCCGATTCTAATAGTAATAACCCTATACTCTATCAAGATGGTGTTTTGGAGACGTTAGAAGAGACCACAACACCAAGTGGTAGTGCAGTTAGTGATGTGGGAAATAACCTACTTATAGGAGACATAGAACGTAGCTTACTTTCCTTTGATGGTTATATAGGTGATGTGCGATTATGGAATGATATACGTACAGCTACGGAGCTTTTAGATAGCAAGGACTTAGCCTTACAAGGTGATGAAGCGGGACTAGCAGGTCTTTGGAAACTTAATGAGGGTGCAGGTACCGTAGCTAAGGATACCACCACTAATAAAAATACAGGTACCATAACAGGGGCGACTTGGGGTGCTACTACCTATCATGGTACTATAAATGGTAATCCTACCCTGTCTCAAACCTTTGATGACCTGACTAAGGGTACTAAGAGGCACTTTACTACATTTGATGGTAGCGGGGACTTTATAAATGTAGGTGATATTACTGTATTAGATGGTGCCACCAAGATGACCTGGGGTTTCCGTATAAGAATCCCTACGGGTGCTGCATTTATTGATGTAGGCTGGCTAGCAACTAGGTGGCCTTCAGCGGATGGTGATAAACAATTTCAGTTTAGAACGTCCACCAGTGGTGGATTACACGCAACCTTTGCCACAGATGGAATAGGAGGAATAGCCACTGGCTCACGAGATAGGGAGTTTAGTGCTGATACTTGGGTGGATACCCTCTTTGTTTATGATGGTGGTGGTGCAGCCAATAGTGATAGGCTTAAAATCTATATAGATGGTGTCTCTCAAGGCTTAAACTTTTCTAATACCATTCCTACTTCGCTACAAGTGGTTGCTGCTGATGTGTTAATAGGCAGACAGGAGGGGGGAGCTTCCGATGACTTTGAAGGTGATATACAGGATGTAGTATTTTGGTCTAGTGCCTTAACAGCAGCCCAAGCCCTAGCATGGACCACTGACTCCATCTCAGATCGTATAGTTGCTGGGTTCTTTAAGGTTCCTGGTGACTTTATTAACGAGGTATTGCCTACCCCAACATCTTATATACAACCCAACCCTAGACGTCGGCGGTATAGAAACGGTTATAAGCATCAGATAACTAATCAGGTGTAAATATGGGGACCCCAGTAATTCCAACAGAAGGTCTTACTAGAGCAGCTAAGTTAATTATGGATGACTGTACCCATTTAGCGGTTGGTACTGGAACCAACACTCCAGTAGTAGGTGACACTCAGCTACAAGAGGAAACTAATCGCATAGCTGTAGCCCAGCGTCTACAGTCAGGGGCTCAATTTCAACTTAGGGCCACCTTAGCTAATAATAATCTACCCACCACTATGGAAGAAGCTAGTGCCCATATGAATGGGTCTGGAAGTCCTAACGCCGGGGATATACTAATCCGAACTCTAGAGCAGTTTGCCAAGGGTACTTCGGATTTACTACTTGTAATTGATATAACGCTTACCTAAGGAGTTATTATGGCAGCACAAGGTTTCTGGGAGGCCGGTCTAGAGGGTACGGCAGATAGACTAAACGCTGCTCAACAGACTACTATGCCACCTATCTTTGATGTAGGTGGGGTTAATTGGGTAATCCCTGGCCATGACTTCCACGCTATGACAACCCAGGCCTTAGTCCAGCATGAGTTATATTACATACTTATCTTTGTGGAACGTAGTACAGCCTTTGTAAGGATAGGCTGTCATGTAACCTCAGCAGGTGCTGGTGGTACAGTAGCACGGCTAGGAATATATAATTCAGTCTTTGATGCTGATGGTCAGATTAAACCAGATACCTTAGAGAGTGATTCAGGTACAGTCTCAGTAGCGTCTACTGGAGAGAAGGAGATTACCATAGCCAGGACTCTTGGTAAGGGCTTTTTCTTCTTGGTTATATCCTCAGATGGTACTCCAACAGTAGCGGTTGTGGATGCTGCTAGTAGAGGTTCTATACCTGTGATGGCTACCCATGCTACCATAAATTCTGCCGGGTTAATAATTCCTAGTGTAACGTTAGGGGATGGTGGTGCGGCATTAGCAGATCCAGCCACAGCACCAGATTTGCTTAATCAGGACACCTTTAGAGCGGTGCAGTTAAGGACATAGTATGACAGTTATCCGTAACCTTTTACGCTACTTCTGGGAGGGTCTGGGCGGACAGACAGTCAAGGCTGCTGTGTCGTTCGAGGTGCCGGCACAGATCACCTTGGTTATCATCCTTGCCATCCTAGCAGGCTGGGGCCTGAGTCTGTGTGGTAGTGAAGAAGGTGCTAGGTTATATGAATAGGCCACTTTTATTACTTTAACCACCTTGGTGTCAATCCTAGTACCACAAGGATAAAGACCACCGATATATGGAGTAGGACACCTTCAACCCAAGCCTCCCCATATCTATTCCACTCCACTCGTACCACCCAGTCGTCTCCATTTGCTAGTCCCACCCACCAAAGTAAAAGTAGGACACTTATAGACCCAAGACCAAGTCCAATAGCAACCCCAAGTGTTATACGCCTTTTCATTTTACTGCTCCTCCTGTTTCGCCTTTTACAACTCTATTAGCATTGTCTGCTCAAATTCTCTCTGGCTCAATTCTTAAGCCCTCCCCCCACTCAGTAGCTGTAAATCCTGGCAAACTCTGTAGTCGTCCAGTTAGTACTAGGATTAAGTCCTGTACCTGTAACTCAGAGAGACAGCAAAACTTACCACCAATAGTAAGTTGTACACTAAAACCAAATCTTTCACCACCTACAAATGCTGTAACGGTCATTGAGTCTGAGCCATCCCCTATTTCCTGTATACTGCTATACTCTCTGATGGTTTTGCTCATTTTACGGCCCCCCAATTAGGTCCTCTCTTAATCTCAATGGGTGTTTCAAAGGGTGCTACTTTGCTTAGGTGTCCTAGATACTGATAGCCAGGAGGTACTTCTAGGATAACCTGATCGTGAACCGTATGAATTTGAGGTTCATTCTTACTAACCCACATAGCCTCTTTAAGGGTCTCAGCAGCACTCCCCTGGATTTCATTATTAACCAGTTCCCTTAAGGCCTTAGTCCTAGTATAAGCATTACCAGAGTTAAGCCTATCACTTTCATCTCTACGTCTGCCGTAATGTGTCTCAGTATAACCATTCTTAAGGGCAAATTCTCTGGACTTTCTTACACCTTCGGCTAGTCCAGGATAGGCCTTCCAAAAGGCAGGTACTAGCTTAGCCCCTATACTTGTAGGTATCTGGTATCGCTCCCATAGTACCCATTCATCACCGTCAAACAACACAGTAAAATTGGTTTGTTTAGCTGTCCACCTTCTTAGTTCTGGTGTGGGGCCTAATGTAGAACCTAAACCCTGAGCTATAAGTAAATCGGCAGTACTTTGGTGGACATCTCCAGCAGGTGTAGTTGGAGGATTCTTAAAGACAGCCTGCATGGCCTTATCTTCCCACCTATAGGCAGCCCATCTAAGTTCTATCTGTGAGTTGGATGTGTAAACACCACAAGACAATGCAAATAGGTGTGATTCACTATCTACTTCAATATCCCACACAGGAACCTTACCTACATTCTCAACCAAGACCACCTTATGGTTAAGTCCATACACTATTTGGGCTAGGTTACTGCAAGCTTTACCACAGTAAATGGCTTTAAGGCTAGGATATTTGTAAAAGTCCTTATTACAAAAGGCACACTGTTGTGTTTGGCCCTTCCGCTTACCATAGTTAGGGTTTCCTTCTCCAACATAACTACGCCTAGCTTTTATTCCCTCTCTTAACCTCTCCAGTCTATATTTATGGTCTTGTAAAGCGTAACTAATTACGGCATCCTTACTTCGGTGAACACTAATAGGTAGGTATCTAAGGTTCTCAGGCCTGTTGTCCTTGTAGTTGTAGTTAATATGATCTATTTCATGTTTAGGGGGCCTAGGCCCTAGTGTAAGTTCAGCTATGGTTTGGTGCTCATAAACATAGTGTATAGCTTTACTAGAGTAGAGAGTAGTACGATCTTGTCCTGCATAAGACCTTCGTAAGGGAAGGAGTCTGGATCCAGCTTTTAGTTCTTTAGCCTCTATTAGATTATAACCAAAGCCCTCCACTATAGGTACCTTATGATTAGGTGTACATGTGAAGCTTTTACCGTTATCTAAGGTAATTTTTAAACATTCTTTTACCCCCTGAAACACCTTAGTCTTTATCCTAGCAGCTTTTGGTTTACCCTTAGCCCAGGAGAAGACAATACTGTTGGGATCCAACTTCTCTATAGGGATATCTCCATAAGGGGTATCTACTAAGGTCCCTTCTGATAAACAAAAGTCCCAGTCTAGTAACTCTAGACCATCACCAGGAATTATAATATCCCTAAGCTCCCTAGTTATATTCTGAGTAGCCGGCTTACTCCGGGATATTCTTCCAGTCTCAGCTATATCTAGGTTAACTCTAGGGTGTATTCTGTCTCCGGTCAGGTATCTACCCTGGTCAAGGGGTCTGATTAGGTTAGTTAGCAGACTCTGAGTTCTTCTATATTTAAGAGTCAATACAGCCTTAGGTACAGATAAGTAATAAGTCTCTAACTTCTCTTTATTGAGATTAGGTCTTCTCTTACCATCCACACCTCTTTTGTAAGGAATCTTATACCCATCAGCCTCTAAACTAGCTGCCAACTGCATACTGGAGCCAGGGTTAAATCCCCATATACCTTCACATATAGTTTTAAGGTAGTTAAACTCCTTCTCTAATCTTTGTCTATGCTCAGAAACCCTCTGCTTATCTATCCTAATACCCCTAGCTTGCATGTCTAAGGCTACTGGCATAAGCCGTATCTCTAAGTCTAGGGCCTTAGGTGGAACCTTGTCCTTAAGATACTCCCAGGCCTCTAAGCAATCCCTAGCATCATGTATTGCCCTCTCAGCTACCAGTTCCTCAGGTACCATGTCCATAGTTATCTGTTCTTTACCTTCTCCTATAAGGTCGGTGATGGGTCTTATGGGACGGTTAAACAGGACTAGACATAACTCGGATAACTTGGCAGGGAGTCCTAATAACTTAGCGGCAATACAGCTATCTAAGATATTGGTAACAGTCAGGCCTGAGTGGTAACCTTCTAATACAGGCACATCAAAGCCAAAGTTGTGGAATATAATAGGTATACTAGGATTCTGTAGCTTGTGCCAGGGTAATAAAGGGCTGTCTATAGGGAAGTAAAAGCCCTCACCAGGATTGGTAGCAAAGGATACTCCAATAGGCCTGGTGTCTTCTAGGCTTACTGTCTCTACATCACAGCCGATTGGTCCATTCCAATCATAGAGCTGGGTTATGAGTAAGGGGCTGAGGGGTTGAGGACCTAGATAAGCAAAGTTTTGTATGTTAGCCATAATTTAGTCTATTACTGTTATACTATACCATATGTACCATATGGAGCTTGAGTTAATGACTAATCTTTAAGTACTTCCACAACCCAGTTATCCGTGTCATCGGTGTTTATTTGTTTTCTTATTTTAGCCTTTATGTCAGATTCAGCCCCAATCCTATCTAGTATAATTTCATCCAGTTCTAAGATAATACTAACCTTAACCCTTGTCATTACCAATCCTCCTGATGTATATCCATAAATTTATAATCCTCCTCAGTCAGCTTAATCTCCCCATGCTCCTCTTCCCTTTCCTTAAGTCCCTGTCTAAGGACCATAGATATTTGTTTAGCTAGGGCTGGGGGTAGGTATATTACAGTATGCCAATCCTCACCCTGCATACCAAATCTAAGGGTTATAGTATGTCTAGAGCCTGTAGCCCCAGCGTTATCAGCGTATAGGGCTCTTGGTCCAGTATTCATAGGGAGCATCATTATCTTAAATCCTTTACCAATGCCTTAGGTAACTGTATCCCGACTTGATCTTGATATCTTCCTAGATATAAAGGCTCATTAGTAGCTATAAGTATCATGGACCATATCCTATCCCCAGCCTGTATCAGTATAGCATGGATAGATAAGTTAACCAACTCAAGGACTAGCTGTCCCCTAAACCCAGGGTCTACAATGGTAGGTGGGCTAAATAATCCTAACCTAGCCCATGTAGACCTTATCTCAATAAGCCCACAGTGTATACCATCCACATCAACCTTCTCCTCAGTACAGAGTAAGGCTCTCTGGCCTGGCTGTAGCTCGTAGGGTAGGTTAATAGGACTGTTGAACATGGTATCTATACTGCGCTGGTTATATGGATTAACGGTGTGTAGGAATCCAGGCTTAGTTTCTTTCTCTAGGACTATTTGTTTGCCTACTGTGAGGTCACTCAAGTTAGTTACTCCTTCCTCATAACGATTATATCTTCGTATTTTATATCCAATTCCTCCCTATGCTTCCCTGCTGCTATCCTCTTAGCCCGATTAGCCATTGCATATGGACTGGTAGTCTGCCCAGCAGCCCTAAAATGCCAGTCTTCAGGAGTAAAGCCTACCTCTAGACACAGCCTTAGATTATCCTTAGAGCATAACAATCTCTTGCCCTGATGTATATAATCCTTAACCACTGTAACCAGCACACCACCCGACCTTAAGGTTTCATAACACTTACCGTAAATAATCTTCATGGCGGTGAGGTAATGTATATAGTTAGGGTAATTCCCCACATTAGCATCGGAATCATCATAACCTACTACATAGTTCTTTTCCTTAGCTATTTTAGACTCCCTGTTACTGGTTGAGAAGGCCCATAAGGAACCGTAGGGTGGGGAGAAGATTACAGCATCTACTAATGGGGGCTTAGTTCCTATTGGAGCTATATCAGGTGGCTGTAGGGGTAAGAATCTTCTACAATCCCCCTCTAATATGGTTGATGTACCTAACCCAGTATAAAAATTCTTAGGAGTATATTCAATATCCCAACTTTCAAACTGGTCATAGAACATACCTTCTGTCCAAAGTTCCCTCATATTACCTATGTTTCTACGTTGTAACTCCACAAAGTCCGGTACCAGTTCAATAGCTACACTGTGTCTCCCCATAAAGTTAGCAAAGTGTACTGTACCAACCCCACTCATAGGATCCAGTATAGTGTCACCAGGTTTGGTATACTTTTCTACAATCCATTTATAGGTCCTCAATTCCATCTTGGCTTGGTGTTGGTTGGAGTCCTTGACAAAGTATTGATAACGGAGTAGGTCCCTGGGGTAATCCAGTACACAACTCATTTTGTGTTAGCCTCAATGGTAGCTAGAGCAATAAGACCTGAGAGTATCTCCCTTATATCAGTAGGTCTAGTTAGGGCCTCAGCTATACGCCTATTGGTTCCGAGAATATCTAAGAACCATATACTCTCAGGTACGTGGAAGCTATACTTAGTTCCCCTTTTCATAGGATCCTGTTCTATAGTCCAGCTCATCATGGCTTATTCCCCATTATTAAACTGCTTCTGTTCCTGGGTAGTCCTCATAACTCCATTCCTAATAAAGTCCTGTAACGAGTGTATACCAAATACCAACTCATCATCAGTAACCTGTTCCAGTTTATCATCCATGATAAAAAATACCTTACAGATAATACATACCTTACTAGGCATATCCAATAGATGCGGCCTACTTTCACAGGCCTCTGAGGTATCTATCCACTCCTGCTCAGTAACTAGAGTGTAGCCTCTATCCCCAGACCCGAGCATAGTTAGTCCAAACTCCATCTTAGTCTTGGCTTCTGAGTAATCCATATAAGTAACCTCCTGTTATTAACTAGTGAGCAGCTTAGTTTAAGTCTAATTAACTGTTATGTAAGCCCAGCTACGATTCTTGAGCTTAGAGCGTCTGTATTAGTACTAGCGCTATGTACACACTCTAGAATCTGTAGCGTTGATCTCAGGCCTATTGTACGATCTCTGAGAGCATGTTCTGTGACCCGTCTTGACTGCATGATTCAACGCTACAGAATTAGCTACTTTAGTGTCTAAATTACTGCTTTACCAATCCCCTTAAACACACTACTAGCCACCCTCTCCCCTTCCAACTCTACCAACACATCATAAGGCATACTATACAAGTCCCAAGGTGTACCCCAGCTCTCCAGTAACCTCTCAGCAGTCTTCTCCCCAATATCTCTAATAGACATTAAATGATTCCTGTAAGGTTTCTCCTTCTTATCCTTAATGACCACCGACCTAGCCAGACCCTTGTGCTCCAGCTTCATGGAATTATATACCTGAGCACTTAACACTTCCACTGTATCAGCCTCATCTAGAGTTACATACACAGTAATCCCCTCTAATGCCCGCTGATATATCCATGCCTGATAAGCTGCGTAACTTCTACCCCGCATCTGCTTAGGCCATTTAACCGGTACCATAATAGGACTATTCCTGTTCTTGGGCTGTACCTTCTTCCAGGCCATACACATACCGTTAACGCCAGGAGTTATAAAGCCTTCCTGTATAATTCCTATCTCAGCATCAGGGTGGTTAGTATGGTACTTAACAATCTGTACATCTAAGATATTACCAATTTCCCCCAAAAACTCTAGGGCTTTCTTCCTCTCCCTCATAATTAGGCTACCATTGTTCCATATATAATCAGCTAAACCCTTAGGTTCATTAGCCTCCATGAACACATCTAAGGTTTTCATAAGCCCGGCTAGTATTACCTCAGGCTCGTGAACATCACAGATTATTGGGAGTAATCTCCTCATAGTTTATACTGGTATCCTTAACGCATTAACCATTGCCAATACCCCTATAAAATCAGGGTTAATCATCTTCTGTCCCTGCGCCTCTAGAGTATACCCACATAACTCAAAGGTAGCAGTAGGAGTCAATCTCTCCTGTATCCCATGACTCCCATGCTGCATACGTCCGGCTAGGGTATCCTCAAAGTAAACCCCCTCCCTCTCACATCTAAGCTCCACCCTACTCCTAAGCAGTACATCCACCATAGTGCTTGTCTGTGAGAATCCAGCAGGCTGCTGTCCTATAACTATATCATGCTGTATCTGTTCCTCTTCTCTACCATTT
>SDBV01004760.1_pt1 | contig 19345 bp, 7 predicted proteins | sample 2277081 | NCBI WGS metagenome assembly SDBV01 (sample SAMN10402039, study PRJNA504765) | marine sediment metagenome | isolation source: marine sediment core GS10_PC15, 223 cmbsf | place: Arctic Ocean: Southern Knipovich Ridge | collected 2010
GCCCGTCGGCGGACCTATGCCTACTCAATTTTTGGCCTTAATTTTTCATTTTGCATTTATCATTTTTCATTTATACACGCCCCTATTGTAAGCCCAAAATCTGGTTTTGTAAAGCAAAAAATCTCATAACCTCTCGTATAAACAGCACTTACAGCCCACAACCCGACGACATACGCCGCCATGCAATGCCGTCAAATGCCCCTTGGTGCGTAAAAAAAATCGCAAAATTCTTGAATTTTCTCCGTAATTCTGCCCTCCGTGGAGGTCAAAATGCCAATAGCATTGCGACAGTTGATTCATAAGAGCTTATTTTTCACGGAGATAAATGTGTGTCCCCGGGTGTCCTACGGGCGATTGACAACTACATCCCCTGCAGAACAGGACAAAAAAAAGCCCGCCCCCTTTTGGGAGCAGGCTTTTTGCTCTAATAATCAACTATCTTCAGATTCATTTTACATGTTGCCAGCTTCCAGACGAGTAGCAACGAAGGCTGCCATATTAGCATTACCGCTGCCCTGTACACCAGCACCATACTTTTGCATAACGAAAGCAACCGAGTCACCGACTGGTGCGCCCAGGCCGGTGTCCAGAGCCGCAACATACAGAACGAACGCATCGATATACTCCATGGCTGTGGCATACTGAGAGCCTTCCTCTGCACCCTGGAATGCCATAGCAATCGATGTTGCCATTTCCGGGGTAAACGGTGCATCGGCTGGGCTCAGTGTGTTGAACGCCTGGACCATAGCAGCCATTCGTGCGCCGTCCATATCCCTTAGAATGCCAGCGGCGTTTACGAGCCCTTCACAAGCCTGGCAAGGCTGTATGCTCGGATTAAGTGCCAACGCATTGCCTATGCCGATCTGAAGGGTTTCTGGAGTAATTCCAAGCTCCATAGCGGCTGCCTGTGTCAGTGCGGGACATCCCTCTATTCTCGGAATCTCCAACTGCCAAAGAGGTGCAACAGGTGCAGGAACATCTTCGCAATCTTCACACCAATCCCAGTCGATCCACTCAAAGTCACAATCCGGACAATCAACAGGACCAACTACTACCTCGGGGTCTACCTGCGTGTGTCCTCTATCTGTTGTAAAATAGGCCAATCCGTCAAAACCAAGATTACCCAAGCCAGTAACGAAGAACGTAACACTGGCTTCGGCCACCGCAGCGTCTGGATCTGCATCAGCGATTATGCTACCGCCACTGCCACCGCCAAGCTGGTCACCTGCTGCAATTCGAATATGGGCATAGTGTTCGCTCTCGAACCCAGAGCCTGTGCCTGCCGTGGCCTCTACTACGCCGTCTATGGTAACATCATCCTGAGCACAGATTTCGATCTCGGCGTCGTTTATGCTGTCATTACCATGTGAACCAGCTATTACTTGGCCGCTGCTTGACGGACTTAGCTGAGGGGGAGGCATCGGATCGCCTGTAACAGTCGCAGCATCTATAGTAACATCACGCTGGGCGTAAATACCGACATGGGATGTGTTTTCACTGTAATTATTCCGGTGTGTCGGCATAATAAGAGCTATTATTTGGCCGCCGTCGTAGAAACCGCCGCCGTTACCCTGAGTCGGGGATCCCCCATTGGGAATAAACTCACTATATTCAAGCTCTGCACCGTGTACAATGACATCACGACCGGCGTAAATGTCGACCTCGGCGGTGTTGGAGGAGAGGAGACTTTCACCTTGTCTGACTTGCGGACCACTACCTTGTGCCCCGGCAAATATCTGGCCGCCTTCATGGCTCTCAATTAGGCTATCGCCCTGACCATACAAAGCATATCCACCTTCTACAATCACATCACGAGCGGCGCAAATCTCAACGTTGGAGGTATTTTCGCCTAGTATATCTTCACCTCCCTCTACCTCGATGTACTGGGCGTCCCAGGTGCGAGCGCCTATTTGCCCACCGACTATCACATCTCCATCATCTCCCTCACGGGTTGCAATGTGAACGAAAGCATTGTTTTTGGTTCCATCGTGAGCCTTAGCACTTATCTCCTCTCGGCTGTTCGAGTAACCCCGTTGTTGGCCATGGTCACTTCCATTGTTTACAATCACGTCACCCACGGCAAGAACCGTAATACCGGCAGAGTTCTCCACACCATTGCTTGCCAGGGCCTCTATTTGGCCGTTTGAGCCTTCTTCTTCATCTGCTCCGCTGTTTACGATAACGTCGCCAAAGGCCTTAATAATGATATCGGCAGTAGTGTTACCAAATAATTCGTCAGGATAACTCTCACACCCACTATCGAATATATCCGCGTAGCTCCCTATCAGGCCGTCCACAATAACGTTTCCACAGGTTTGGATGTCAACATTGGCGGTGGCATCGGGCCTAAATCCTTCAACAACAAAAGGCTTAAAACCTCCACCCTGATGGTCGTATTCAATCCATGCGTCAGCCCATATTTCGCCGGGGCTGCCTTCGCCGCCGCTGCCTTCTACGGTAACACCTTCAAAGGCGAAAATCGTAACATTGGCGGTGGCATCGCCTGGAATCATAACTGGAACGCCATCACCGTCGACATCGGGGTAGTCAATCTCAACCGAAGCTTCAGAATAGATTTCCCCGTCCTCTTCTACAGTAAGTTGACCATCGGCAAGAATCGTAACTTCGGCTGTGGCGTCACGTGTCTCTAAACCGTTCTCCAGCTCCCCCAACAGTGCTTCGCCAGTGATAACTTCAGCCTCAGCATAGATTGCGCTACCATCGCCAACCGTAACATCACTACCGATGGTGGTAATATCAACAGTAGCTGTGGCATCGCCCGAGCGATCCTCCGTTTTAGCGTAGGCAGCTATATCGCCCCAGTAAATAACAGTTACGTTAGCGGCGTTAACTGTGACAGCAGCCGTAGCGTCGCCCGAGCGCTTATACGTCTCAGCGTCGGCTTCCATTTCGCTGTTGTCCTCCACAAGAACGTCACCGGTTGCGTCAATATCAACAGTGGCAGCAGCGTCACCTGAACCATAATCGGCGTCAGCGTAGGCGGCTATTTTGCTCTCATTGGTAACAGTTACGTTCTCGGCATCAATCGCTGTCGTGGCTGTAGCGTCACCTGAGCCATGGCCGGTATCAGCGCTGGCCAGTATGCTGCCACCATCCTCCACAAGGACATCACTTTCCAGGAGCGTAATACCAACATCGGCAGTGGCGTTACCTGAACCATACATAGCTTCGGCATCAGCCTTTATTTCGCCTCCATTAGTAACAGTTAGGTTAGCGGCAACAACTGTGACGGTAGCCCCGGCCGTTCCTGAGTCATGCTCAGCCTCAGCATCAGCGCCTATTATACCTTCGTTGATAACAGTTAGGTTAGCGGCTGTTACCGTTACATCAGCCGTAGCGTTACCTGATTCGTCAGTATCTGCCTTAGCTATTACACTACCATCATAGTCACCACTACGATGACCTGTTATAGTAATGTCGGCACCCTTAATCGTAGTGGAGGCTGTTGCGTTACCAGAATCCTCGGTAGAAGCATGGCTTTTGACCCAGGCACCATAATCATAACCAGAGGTAGTTATGATGTCTAAATTTCCGGCAGCTTCAACATTAACATTGGCTGTGGCGTCACCTGAAGTGTTTACTCTGGAAACAACCGCAGCGTCTGTTATCGTGATATTTTGACCGGTAATCGTGGTGTTAGCAGTAGCGTCACCGTCACCATTCTCACTACTATCAAGCGCTATTTTGTTATTTACACCGTAATCGTAGCTATCATCTCCTCCATTGATAGCCACATCTCCACGAGCGATAATATCAATGGTGCTCGTGGAGGTGGAGTCACCTGACCCTCCATTCACTATACGGGAAATGATACGCTCATTTGTAGTGATATTTCTACCAGTAATCGTTATCTGAGTAGTTGCATCACCTGAATTCCACGCTTCCACTTTGGATTTAATACGAGCGTCGAGCAGAACATCTCTGCCTGCGTTAATATTATAAACAGCTTTAGCGTCACCTGAACCGTCTTCGGTAGAAGCAAAGGCTCCAAAATTACCATTCGATTCACCGCCAGTGAACTCAATATCTCCGCCTGCACTAACAGCTATAGTGGCTGTGGCGTCACCTGAACCATTTCTGGCGGCAGCCTCGGAATCTACATCGTCATTTATGGTAACGTCGGTACCGGCTGTAATGTCAAGAGTGGAGGTAGCGTCACCTGAGCCGTCTTTAGCCTTAGCAATGGCTTTAACATCATGGTCGATAGTCACACTTCCGGTTGCAGCGTCAATATCAATATCAGCGGTGGCGTCACCCGAATCGAAGGTTTCAGCTTTGGCTTTGACCGTTTCTTCATCTGGATGCTCATGGATATAGACATTTCCACCGGCATCAATATCAAGACTGGATGCGGAGTTGCCCGAACCATTTTCAGCATAGCTATATGCTTCAACGTCATCATAGATGTCTACGTTTCCAACAGCGTTAATCACAATACCGGATGTGGCGTCGCCTGCATTATAAACATCAGCATAGGTTCTAACGTGATCATAAATATCCACATTTCCACCGGCAGTAATACTAAGATTAGCCGTGGCGTCGCCTGTATATTCGGTATCGGGATCATCAACAGTAGCTTCGGCTATGACTTGATATCCCCCACTGTCGATAAGCACGTTTCCAGTAGTGGCTTCAATTTCTACGTTGGCAGCGGCGTCACCTGACTTTTCGTAAGTATCGGCTATAGCCGCTACGCTCTCGTCGTCACCACCACCACCACCCTCTAAATTAATGTCAGTACCGACGATCTTAGTTGTGGCATCTGCGCTGCCTGAGTTATACCCAGCTTCAGCGTGAGATTTAACAATGCCAGAGTTGTTGACAGTCACAATTCCGCTGGCGTCAATATCAACACCTGCGGTAGCGTCACCTGAGTTACCTGAAGTGTCACCATCACCCCCAATAAGATTTAAACCAGCCATAGCTCTGCTTAGGATCCTGCCATCGATATCGATATTTACACCGGAAACCTTGATATCAGAAGTAGCGTCACCTGACTGAACACTTGCAACTTTGCTTTTAATCCCACCAGCAATCAAGTCTCCACGGGCGGTAATCACAATATTGCCCACGGCATCTCCTGTATTTACAGTATTATTATTAGTGATAGCTCTGTTAACGACCCATCCATCGAGATCTATATTTTCACCGGTAATTATGGTATCAGCAGTAGCGTTACCTGAATCTACAGCCTCAGATCTGGCTTTGAAACCATCATTGATCCCCACGTCTCCATCGGCATTAATTTCAGCCTTGGATATAGCGTTACCTGAATTATCGCGGGTATCAGCTTCGGCGGCAACGTCATCATAGATATCTACATCTCCACCGGCGGTAATATTAACTGTCGCTTCGCCGTCGCCTGAATTTTCATCAACCCAAACGTCGGCTTTAACCACATATTCACCGCTTGACCGGTTTGCGCCTATGTCGTGGATAATCACACTTCCATCAGCGGTAATATCAACTGTGGCCGTAGCGTTGCCCGCACCATCTTCGGCATCAGCTTCGGCTTTAACAACGGCATCGATATCCACGTATTCAACGGCGCTAATATCAACAGTGGCCGCGGCATTGCCCGAACCAGATTCGGCCTCAGCATTGGCTTTAACAGAGTCGCTGACCTCCACCATTCCACCTGTGGCTTCAAGCAAAACATCGGCTGTGGCGTTGCCGGAACCATTTATGGCTTTAGCGTTGGCCAAGACCTCCGCACCATCATAAACATACACACCCTCACTTTCATTTACAATGGTGCTGATGATATCAACAGTAGCGCTCATGTTACCTGAATTATTACCTTCAGCTTCGGCTTTAATATAACCATAGTTGTCCACGTATGAACCGGCAGTAATATTGACAGTGGCTGTACCGTCGCCTGAATCAACGACCCAAACGTCGGCTTGAACGTCTGCGTCAGCCTCGTCACCAATATTCACATAGCCAACGGCGGTAATATCAACAGTGGCCGTAGCGTTACCCGCACCATCTTCGGCATCAGCTTCGGCTTTAACAAGAGAATCGATTCGCACCTCTCCGCCGGCGTCAATCGTAACAGTGGCAAAGGCGTTGTCCAAACCGCCAGTGGCCTCAGCTTCAGCTATTATTTCGTCGTCTATATCAACATTACCAGCAGCGTCAATAAGAACCGAGGCAACAGCATCAGAGTTGTTTGCAGAGTAGGTGTTTATGTATGCGCTCGACCAGATGTCACCGGCTGCGAGAATGACATGTTGAGCATCAATACTGCCGCCACTACCACTATCGCCATGATCAACAAAGTAATTCTCATTGCCGGATTCCCAATCCACAGGCACCGTAACTACAACACCAACGGCACTGCCAACCTCGCTGATAGTAACAGTTTCGCCGGCAGCCATTACAACATAGCCGTTAAGGGCATTCAAGCTGCCTGTGTTAAGGACAGTTCTACCGATAAGAGCAATAGCGTCGGCATAGATAGTGCCTTGATTTTCTACTGTATCTGCATCTGCGCCGCCAGTAAACAGAAAGCTGCCGCTGGTAAGGCCCTCGGTAAAAGCCTCAGGGCTTAGATCCAGACTCGAAGCGACCAACTGTGAGACATTGATAGTAGCTCCGCCGCCTATGAGAATGCCGGCAGGATCAATGAGGTAAATGCGGCCGTCAGAACTAAAAGTTCCGTAAATCTCTGTTCCGTTTCCATTTACCTTGAACATTGCTGCGTTCGTGGGAGCTCCCTGGACACAGGTGACAGTGTGTGTCGTAGCGATATCGAAATCGCTAAAGTTACCGATTGCCCCGTGAGTGGCGGTCATATCCTGTGTAGTTCCCCCACCAAGTTGACTAACCGTGATTGTCCCCACAGGATTCGATGTCATTACAACCTCGCCCATGGCGATCTGCACCGGCATGACGACGGACATGCTCAGGATCATCCAGCAGCTAATAATCTGCCTCAGATAATACTCTCTCGAAATTTTTCTTAGCTTTTTCATTTTCCTACCCTCTTATCTTTAACCATGTAAATATTTTAGCTCCTTCTACACGCTATAACATCCATTCCGACTACTGCGTCGGACAAAGTCTATTTTACCATCTCATCATCAAGCTGAGATTCAGTCGGCCATCATCGTCGTCGGTAGTGCTTGTTTTTTCGAGTGGGAAACCATAGTAAACAGCTCCACTGAAATTGTCACCAAGCTCGACAATTGCGCCGACACCTACCGAGTACAGTTCCTGTCCACCCTGTTCGCCGGCAACCTTGTCTTCTATTTTGGCTCTGCCATAATCAAAAAATGCCAGCGGGGCCAATTTTCTCAGGAAGGGTTTTTCCTCCGGATTGACAACAGAACCGCCTTTGGCCTGCTCGGCCTTTACCAAGTCATATTCATATTGAATCGATGCGAGTATCCCGCCGTCGGCAATGATTCCACTTTCCTTGTAGCCTCTGACAGAGTACATGCCGCCGAATGTGGTCATCTTTGCCGGAACCAATCTGTCATTGGGAATTATCCATCTGCCTGATCCGGTAAGCCTCTGGATCTTGGCGGCATCCAGATACTGGCTGTGGCTTGCCGCTGCGGTATATATCTCGAAATCGCGTTCAGCATTTGTTCGTGCACCCGTAACGCCATTCCAGAACTTTTTCTGGCTATCCCCGCCCACATTCTCCACACGGTCAAATGTGATAGACGTATTGGCCATATCGGTTCGGCGATGGAGGTCGATTCCCAATCCCCAAAGGTCCATTTGAACCTCAGAGCCCAGTATCGCACTGAATATCGAAGAGGAGACCTTACTCTTTTCGTAAGTGTATGAGGTCGTAAGGTCAAAGAACCAGCCGTCCTTCTGGAAGGCGTTCCATCGCAGTTTTCCGCCGTAGAGTAAACCATGCCCGAGGAAGTCGATGCCGCCGCCGCCTTCTATGTCAAACTGGCTGTAGCCGGCGAAGAGCTCAAGACGCAGACGAGGTCCCATGATGGGAATGTCGTAAGCGCCATAGACAGAATACTTGTCCTCTATGCCCTTTTCCCAGGGGGCTTGATGAAACACTGTGAGCTTGTCATCCACACCAAAAAGGTTCGTGTTAATAAGCCCGAGCCTGGGGGCGTATCGCCTGTCCTTGGTGCCGGCGTTATCTGTCTGTATGAACCAATGCCAGGGATTTGCTTCGTAAATATTATAACCAACCGCCAGGGTGTCCGGTTCGGCGCCCTTTGAAACTCTGGCGGAAATATATCTGTCGGGGTTAAGGTTGAGCAGGTTGACGTAATCCTCCAGCTCCTTCTGTTTCCCAACTTCTCCTACCTTGATAGGTGTCCACTCCCGCAGGAACGAATCTGCCAGGAATCCTTTTTCCACCTTCTTGTTGTCCGGGGTAAAGTAATTCGTGGTAATCGCGGTAACGGGGGCTTCGGTAACCTTTATCAGTAAAATGTCATTCCGCAGTTTTCCTTCGTCAATAGCTGTGGACGGAACAGAGACATATATCCCGGAGTAACCCTTGTCTTTGTAGATACCCAGTATGCATTGGGTCAGGCCCCGAATAGTTCTTGCGGAAATCTGACGCGACTGGCCGGGGTTTTCAATCACAGCACGCAGCGTCCTGAAATCATAAAGATCGTTGCTCTGAGCTTTGAGCAGAGGCATGTTGGAGGCGTTATATACCGAAGGGATCTTTGACAACAGCTCTTCGGTTGTGATCAGAGCATTGCCCGTGATCTGCAGCTCCTTTGCATCCATGAGGGAACTTGTGTCTCGTGGGAAAGTTAGTTTTGCAATGTCTTCAGGGCTGATTTTTACGGCAGATCTTTTGCTTTCCTCCATCTTTTCTTCTTTGGCTTTTTCCTCAAGCATTAGCTGGGCTTCGGTCTTGTTGGGGGTTTCCGTATCAACAACCTGGCCTTTTACATTTCCCGCTGCAACACAAAACACGACACAGCACAGGAAACAAACCCACTTCATTTCTCTTGTCCTTATGTAGCCATTCATAACAGACTCTCCTAAAATTAAAACAGTCTCCCTATTAATTTACCCCCCCCCCGAGCAGGCCCCACAAAACTTTCTTCCATGAGCATGGGGCGAGTGTCGCCACTGATACAGGTGTTGATTTTAGTGGCACTTTTAAGCTATAGCCACTATTTTTTCTCCTCCCGTTAAAAAAAAACCAATAATAAATCGAGTTTTGATTCAATGAGGGCGCAGTCTCAGAAAACATAGCAGGATGTCATAGCAGGATGTGCCTTCCCACAAAGCCCCCATCCTACCAAGTTACACAGGTAAATGTCAAGCTAAATTTTCCATGTCGCCCCAATTACCCATATTATTGGGCCTCCAGGGGTTTTTGGGGGGCCTTTCTCGCTCTCAAATAAAGAAAAAAAAATTAGGACTGAAAAAATAATGGGGCAAAATTTTAGTTTTTTATACATTTTGCGAGAATAACGCTCGCCACCTTCGTATTACCGCGGCTGCTGGCACGAAGTTAGCCGTGACTTCCTCTGGGGCTGATCAACCCCGCACTTAAAGGCTACATATAAGCTCGCAAAACAAGCAAAGCTCTCCATTAGCATTTAAGTGCGGGGCTTTCTAACCCCTGACAGTAGTTTACACCCCGAAAGGCGCACATATCACGCGGCGTAACAACCCACCATTTAATCTTTGACAGCAAATAGCGGAGCGGGTAACGTGTTAAAGTTAGCCAACAGTCTAAATGGAAATGCCAGATGAAAGATATTTACAAACGGATGTCGGAAGCTCATCGACACTTGGCTGGTACTTGGGCTATAGTACCGTTTATCATGTGCATGATTCTTTCAATGTATTTAAGCCACAGGGTTACCGAATATTGTGTCATCCATTACAGCCGCGGACGCGATGCCTGGGATGAGGGAATTAGACTGATACGTACTAATAGCAGAGAACTCACCGATGGCTCCCAGTTAACCATTCCAGAATATAGTATTCGAATTATTGCGATTGTCATTTTCACAATGCTTGCATATGCTTTCTGGATGCTTGTTTTGGCTTATTTGAAAAGGGGAAAATAATGGTGTCAACCACTGTTACGCCCTATCACGCGGCGTCATCATCCCCCATTCAATAATCAATTGAAATCCCCGCCCACCCTGTTCTAAATATCGAAGGACTCTCGCCCTGCGTTGCAGACCTCAATCAATCCTCTACCTTTTACGCTGTCGGCTAAAAGCTACCAGCCAACAGCCAACAGCTAATTTGAACTCGTCCTGCGGGGCAATCATCCCGCCCCCGATGAATCGGCGTCATGCCGTTTGCTGTGCCCACCGGACGAAGCCTCACTTTTCTCGGCGGCAGTCGCCCTTACCTGCCCTCCGGCAACCGCGGGCGTATTACAGCACGATCTGTCAAAGGAAAGTCCGGATATTTTGAAGATGGTCAAAGCCCGATTTTCCGCGTGGAAGGACCGCTGAGGCGAGTTAGTATGTCATCTCATTGATCTCCTGATCGGTCAGGACACGATCATAAATGCGTACATCGTCGATCAGGCCCGAGAAGTACAGGCCCGTGGCCCATTTTCCAATGGTGACGTCTTCGACCGGCTGGGTATCAAAAACCAAGTCGCCCTGGCTGTCTGGTGTCTCCGGATCCCCGTCGACGTAGAGTATGATGTTGGCGACATTACTGCCGTCGGAGACGACAGCCACATGATGCCACTCGCCGTCGGTGATTACGGTCGAGCCGATAACGGAGCTGCCGCCTACCGCCAGTCCGAGACGTCCACCTGTTGCCGCGAGCAATGTCCATTGCGCGCCGAGGTCGGACGAGCCCCAGTGTATGATCACGCCGATCGCCGAGGTCTTTATCCACGCGGTGCAGGTCCGCGGATTGGAACCGGCGATGCCTTTGTAGCCGGCTATCGCGACATGATCGTTAATGCCGTCAAAGTCCAGCGCACTGCCGTATTGCCCGTCCACCCAGTCGTCCTCATCCATGCCTGTCAAGGTCCCGGAGTGGTTGTTGCCGGATGAATCGACAGTCGCCCCGCCTGTACCTTCGTCAAATTGCCAGGACGCGACCATGCTTGCGGTATTGATATATCGAGTCATCCAGTTTTGTACAATCGCCGCTAAATCGAGCAGATCGACGGTCCCATCACCAACCGGAAGCGGGGCAATATCGCTGGACGGCTCGTCTGTCAGCCAGTGCCCCGAAAGCTGAGCTATATCATCAAGATTCACACGACAGTCACGAGTGGCATCGCCGGGGGCGATACTGACTGTCGGTCTCGAAAAGACCTCGTTGGAGTAACCGGATTCACGGTCGTTGACGTCAACTGCAGTAACTACATAGAGATAAGTCATACAGCCCGCTGCCGTGTTATCGACATAGTCGCTGATCGCAACATCGGTCTCGATCTGAGAATAGCCGCTTCCGGATGTCGTGCTGCGATAGACGTTGTAGTCGGCCAGATCGTCTTCGGTGTTGTCATTCCAGTCGAGCGAAACCGTCGCCTCGCCGGGCGTTGCCGATAAACCCGTCGGTGCATCAAGTTCGCAGCCAAGCATAACAACCGCCAGCTCTGTAGATGTTAGTGCCCCGTTATAGATGCGGATGTCGTCGACCGTGCCGGTATGAAAGTCACCCACCACATTGTCCTCGTGCTGGTATACGGCTCCGATATAGGCGTTATGCTGAGAGGTGCCGGAAAGGTCAAGGGCATAAGCCACCCATCCATCTCCAACCTCGACGCTATCGATGAACACACGCAAGGTACCTGTATCTTTCACACCTGCGACATGATGCCACTGGCCATCGTCAAGTCCGGACCCGCCGGATACGCTCACCTTATCGCTATTATCGTCGACAAGCAGTTGTACCGAACTGCCCACTTGCAAGCAGTACCGTATTCCGCCACTCTGGTCACCACCTTTGGCAATGACATTGTTGCCGCCGGGGTTCTTTACCCAGGCGCATAAAGTGAAATTGTCTGTTCCGAAGTCAAGAACGGGCGGATTGCCAAGATCCACATAATCGTCACCATCGAGCGCAAGTGCACTGCCGTATTGCCCGTCCACCCATTGTGGGTTGCCCTCGAGGGTGCCATCGTTGCCCTCGCCACTTGTGTCCTCCGCGGTACTGCCTCCATCCTCATCCAGATCCCAGCGGCCGACAAGTTCGGGCGGCGGCGGAGGCGGGGCCGGCATGCCGTCCCAGTTTAGAATTAGGTCTTTTAGTAGTGTTCCGCGGGAACTTAAATTACTGTCAGACCAGCCTCCGGTAAACATCCCAATGTTGGCGTCTAATATGGACCACGGCTCATTTTTGTCGTTTACCGCCCAGGCGGTGTGGCTGATTTGGTTCGCTTCTAACCAGTCTATCCATTCTATATTTGAAGCGGCTTCCGGGTCTGACTTGGGGCCCCATTCAGTAACCATCAGGGCAATACCGTCAGCCATCGCATTCGAAGCCCTATTACGTATAGTCGAGAAATGCCTATCCGCGTAGAAATGAAGCGTGTATGCAATGTTAATGTAACCTGTTATAGGGTTTCCTGCCGGCAGATCTGTTCTTTGAGACCATTCGGGAGAGCCCACTACAATCAAGTTGTCAGGATCAATCGCTCGTATAGCGGCAATGACCGCTTCGGCATAAGGCTTAATGTCGCCGGACCAGGAACAACCAGATAATGGTTCATTGTAAATCTCATAAATCACATTGTCGTACCCGCCGTATGTGGTTGCCATCTCTTCGAAGAAATCAATGGCCTCCGACTCGTAATCTTCAGCATGGTGAGAGTGCCAGTCGATGATCACGTAAATCCCTGCGGCAATAGAAGCATCGACAATCGTTTTCAGTTTACCCTTGTTAAAGTCAGGCTTATCTATATACCCGCCATCGTCTTCAACTCCCATTGCAGCTCTTACGATCGTTACTTCCCAATCGTTTACCAGCCAGTTAAGACAAGATGCATTGTAGTATCTTTCACCGCCCCAGTCGTAATTACTCCAAAAGAAGCTCATTCCTGCAAAACTAACCGGCTGGCCGTATTGATTCACAATTTGGCTTCCGCTTACCGATAATGGTCCGGCAGGTGTGGCGCCATAAGAGGCAGTTGATATTAATGCCGTGAGAATCATAGCGGTGATTAAACATGTCTTTTTCATCTTCCATCTCCCATTTTCTTGATTTATTTCAACTTTGATGCGCCCGACAAAAGTTTTTTCAGGCAGCTTCGTTCAACGTTGAAAATTTCTCAATTTGCGGAATATACCGCAAAATCCAGCTCCTCGTGCTTATTTTACTGTTTTTGGGAAACATTTGCAACTTCAAAAACACGAAATTGAGGCCCAATACGACCGCGTCGGCCTTTTTGTGTACGTATCCTCACAGTTTCGCGCAGACCGCCGACCGCCGCCTCACATTAATCATTAGTCATTATAATTCATCCCAAAACCTCTAAGAAAGGCCGTTTATGGCACTGAAAACGCTAAAAAAGGGTTTTTGGGATACGTCCTGGTCATTCCCCTTGCCCCCCGTCCTTACTTTACAGTGGAGATTCCTGGCGGTTGGGGTATCATTGCCGCCGTGAAGACGCAACTGGTGACATTAAATCGTGACGATGCCGACCGGGGGAAGATTCTCTCGGCTGCGGAGATAATCCGTCAGGGCGGACTGGTGGCGTTTCCTACCGAGACGGTCTATGGCATCGGCTGTCTCGCTGCCACGAAGGCGATTGACAGGCTCAACGCCGTCAAGGGTCGTCCCGCTGACAAACATTATACGCTCCACATTGCCGAGAAATCCCAGATACATAAATATGTGCCGCGGATGGACCGCCGCGGACGCAGACTCGTGAAAAACTGCTGGCCTGGTCCGCTGACGGTGATCTTCGAGATGGACGCCGACAGTCTTGCCGTCCAGGAACGGTCGCTGGGGCGTGAGGTGGCGGGCCTGTTGTATGGGGGGGGCAGCATTGGGGTCAGGTGTCCGGATAATCCGATTGCACGCGATCTGCTCAGTGCGGTGGATGCCCCGGTCGTCGCGCCAAGCGCAAACCTCTCTGGCAATGCCCCGGCGGTGACCGCGGCTGAGGCGATGAACGAACTGGCTGGCAGGGTCGATATAGTGCTGGACGGGGGCGATTGGGGCGGTTGCCGGTACGGGGTGAGCAGTACCGTGGTGAAAATTGGCAACGCGGGAGTGGAAATTCTGCGGGAAGGGGCCTACTCCGAGCGAGTGATCAACCGGATGGCGTCGGTTACGATATTGTTCGTCTGTACGGGCAATACGTGCCGCAGCCCGATGGCAGAGGCGTTTTGCCGCAAACATCTGTCGGAAAAAGTTGGCTGCGCTATTGACGAAATCGAAGATTCTGGTTATAAAGTGGTCTCTGTCGGTATCGCGGCGTGTGAAGGTGCGTCGCCAACCCCGGCGGTGGTGGGTCTTTGCCATGAAAGGGGCATCGACGTGAGCGGATACCGCAGCGGTGCCGTCAGCAGAGAAATACTGCTGGATTGCGATTATATGTTCGTTATGACGGCTGGGCATCGCGGCGAGGTGTTGAGCCTGTGCCCGGAAATCGAAGACAGGTGCATGATGCTGGACGAATGCGGGGATATTCCCGACCCGATCGGAGGGTCGGACGAAGTTTACCGCCGTTGTGCGTTGCGTATAGACAGGGCTTTGAAACAAAGAATTAGTGAGATATGGCATGAAGATAGCTGTGGCAAATGACCACCGGGGCGTCAACGCGATTGAGCAGGTAAAGGCTATCGTTGCGCAATTCGGCCATGAATGTGTGGATTTTGGCTCTCACGGAGAAAAACCCGTGGACTATCCCGATGTCGCCTATCAGGCGGCGCTGGCGGTATCCACCGGCCAGGCGGACAGGGCCATCCTGGTCTGCGGAACCGGTATCGGCATGTCCATCGCCGCCAACAAGATCAAAGGGGTCCGGGCGGCCCTGTGCTATGACGAACTCAACGCCGGCATATCACGACAACACAACGATGCCAACGTGCTCTGCCTCTCGGGAGACCTGCTGGGAGCGGGGGCACTGCGAAAGATCGTGGAGATATGGCTTACCACGGACTTCAGCGGCGGCAGACATCTGCGACGGGTCAGAAAAATCACCGAGATAGAGACCGGCAACGACCCCAGAGAACTAAACGAAGATCAATAGCACCCGGCAACCCGGCTGGAACGGTGCGTTAGAACGCACACGCGTTGTGCGGGATAAAACTTCCATAGCCAAAACCGGCAATCCGGCTGGATAAGCCTCTCTTTGCCGTGACCAATCCAAAATGCCCTCCTGAGAGCTGCATCGATGACAGTGACAACTGTATGTCACTGCCGATAGAGATTTTCTGCGATTATGTCAGTATTTGTCTGGGGTTTCCGCCCCGTTTTCGCCAATATAATGAATGTAACCTTGTATGGGGGGCTGTTGATCTGATAATGGGCCTGGTGCGGGGTTATCCGCGGCAGGCCTGTTGTTTATCCGCCGATAGATACAATCGTCGCTAAAAATATTGCACGCACCGCAGGCTCTAATTTGAAGTTTTGGACCCCGCATCGCCGATAAGGGTCGAAACAGGGACTGTCGGTGGATGCTTTGCGCCAAATGTGCCAAATGCGCCAAACCGAAACCGATAGAGTTCCCGGTCTCCCCCGAAGACCTGTGGGATATTCAGGCCGGGGGCGGGGGGCGAGACGGGCGGGTGTATTTGTTGCAGAGAAACGCGGAGATACAGGGATGGATAATCTGCTCGATTCAAAGACTCGTCGGGGTAAACGGGTTCAGAATCAAGGCGTACACCTCCTTGAACCTCCGAAGGCGAAGAAACAGCCGGGCAAAATGCGGAAAATCTCCCCTGTACCCTCCCCGCTGATCGAGAAGGTGCGATTTCTGCGGGCTGAGATGCAGAGCCTCCAGGACAACTACAATGCCGTATTCAATCTTGCGCCGGTGGCCTATTTCGCCGTGTATGAAGACGCGGTCGTCAAGGAAGTCAACCATGCCGCAGCCAGGCTTGTCGGTGTGAAGCGTCTGGAGGTTCTGGGCAACCCCATGGCCAGATATGTCCAGCCCCGGTGGCAAGAGTCGCTGCGGGCGCACTTCAAAAAGGCCTTTACCGGCAAGGACGACGCCATTGAGCTGACCTTTGTTGGGCCGGGGGGCAAAGAAACGCCGGTAAGACTGCATACGACACTCGTTCAGGATGGTCCGGGCGATAACCGATGCTGCCTGTGCGTCGTCGCTGACCTGTCCGAGGGCAAAATCGCAGGGCGACTACTGGATAAACAAAAACAACAGTCACTCCGGCAAAGTCAGCAACTGGCTGGGCAACTCAAACAGAAAAACGAAAAAATTGCCGAGATCGAAAATGAACTGAAGCAGCAACGACAGCTCAGCGAGTCAGCCGAGGGACGAACCAGTCGGCTGAAACGTACGGTTGACAAACTCGAAGAAAAACTCGTCCGGAGCAAACTTTTCGAAAAAAAGCTCAAACGCCGAATGAATCAGTTCCGCGGACATGTCAAGGCCAGACTCAAAAAAACCGGCAAGGTCGTCAGGCAGATCGAAGAGAACGAATGCAAAAACGAAGAGATTAAAATAACCCTGACCAACCAGCAGCAACAGCACGAAACGGAACTGAAAAAATACGAAGCAGAATCGCAGGAAGTGGACGATCGACTCGTCAGGTCGAGGGCAAAACTCGAAAACCAAATACTCGCTCACGGCCAGGCTGTGTCGGGGCTTCTCAGTGAAATTGAAAATCTTACCGACAGAATAAACAGAAAAGACGCCGAGCTGAGCCGTGCGAGCGAAGAACAAAAATCGCATCTGGCCCGGACAAAAGAGCTTCGGGTCGAATTCAGGCGAGAGCAAAGACAGGTTACGTCCCAACTGCGACAAAAGACTGAGGAATTGCGGGTTGCCGAAAGCGAAATTCGCAGTCGGACCGAGCAGTATCGAAAGCTCGAACAGGCCCTCCGCGATGAACAACGGCGGCTCGAAGGGCTTGTCGAAGAAAAGGCCGTGGCGATTGCCGAACTGGAACACAACCTCGCCGAACAGGCCGATGCACAGGTTCATACCGAACAGGCCCTCCGCGGCGAACAACAGCAGCTCCGGGAGGAATTGAAGGATAAGGCTGTATCGCTTGATATGCTCGAACGCAACCTCGCCGAACAGGCCGATGCACAGGTTCATACCGAACAGGCCCTCCGCGGCGAACAACAGCAGCTCCGGGAGGAATTGAGGGATAAGGCCGTATCGCTTGATGCGCTCGAACATAAACTCGTCGAGCGGTCCGAGGTACAGGCCAACCGTGAACAGAATAACCTGGCCGAAATCGTCAGTCTGCGAAAAGACCTGGATGAAAAGATCGACAAGGCCGCCCGGCTTGAAAACGAACTGGGCAAACTGAGGAACCTCTGCCAGAGACATGGCCAGATCGAACAGTGTTATATGGATCAGATCGCCGAGTTGCAGGGGGTGATATATAGGATCGCCGAACAGTTGAAAGAGTCCGGGCGGCAGCTTGGTGAAAAAACGGGACGCATTGAACAGGTCGAAAGTGAAATCCGCGACAGCGACGCCAGGCACAAGGATACCGAACAAACCTTCCGCGATGAACAACAGCGGCTTGAAGGGCTTGTCGAAGAAAAGGCCGTGGCGATTGCCGAACTGGAACGCAACCTCGCCGAACAGTCCGAAGAGTCCAGGCGGCAGCTTGGTGAAAAAACGGGACGCATCGAACAGGTCGAAAGTGAAATCCGCAACAGCGACGCCAGGCACAAGGATATCGAACAGACCCTCCGCGGCGAACAACGGCGGCTTGAAGGGCTTGTCGAAGAAAAGGCCGTGGCGATTGCCGAACTGGAACGCAAACTCGCCGAGCGGTCCGAGGCACACGTTCACGTTGAACAGTATTATATGGGTGAAATCGCCCGTTTGCGGGGGGTAATCGACGAGGCGGCAGCACAGGCGCGGGAAAGTCAGAAGGGGCTGGAGGAAAATTCGTCACACATCGAACAGCTAAAGGGCGAGCTTACGCGGCAGAAACAGGCCCACGACGAAAGGACCGCCCAAAACACTGCCCGATCCAAAGGCATTGTTAAATCGTTCAGGCGACACCTGGGCAAACAGAACCTTTGGCGGGGCCGACTTGAGAGGCAGTGCGGGCGTCTTGAAGAGTCGCTGGAGTGCCTCTGCCGGCAGCTTGAGCAAAACGAACATGACTTTGCCGAGATGGCCAGTCAGTACAAACGGGCCGAACGGAAACTTATGCGACAGCAGCGAATGGACCAGGCAGCCGTTGACGAAAAACAATGCCAGCTCGATCGGCTCGAACAGGTGCTCCGGCAGCGAGCCGAAGAATATCACAAAGGCCGATCCAGGCTTAACGAACGGGTCAGAGAGCTTCGGTCCGAGGTGGAATACTATGAACAGGGCCATGCTTCGTCCGAGGCGACGGCGGTTATCGAAGAACTCAACGGACTCCTGGCTGAAAAGAGCGGCGACCTTGAACAGATACTGCGGATGGCTGGGCCTAACCTGCATCGCCCGCTGATAGATATGCATAACCACGGGGGCGAGTTGACCTGTCATATCGACGATCTGTGCAGCAGTCTCGATGTCAACCGTCGGGCGGACGTCCGGTCGCTGGTGACCAACATCCGGACTATCCGTTCGGGTCTCGGACAAATCGACCGGGTCGCCGAGGCACTGTGCCAACTGGCAGGGACTGATTCGGGAGACGACAGGCCGGAACAGTTGAACGTCAATCTTGTCATCGCCGACATCATCGACGAAAATCCGCGTTATATCCTGCAAGGCAGAATCAGGTTCGGCATTGAGGAAGTGCCGCCGTGCTACGGTGACGCGATGCAGATCAAAAAACTCTTTGCACAGGTCATCGACAACGCTGTCAGGTTCCATAACGCTACCGATAACCGAAATGTTCGGATCACCGGAAGTATCGAAGAAAACCGCAGCACCTACTGCATCGAAGATGACGGTATCGGTATGGCTACGTCGGATATCGACAGAGCGTTTACCATGTTTACGCAGCTTGATCCGGGAAGTTCGGGGGACGGCATCGGACTGGCGGTGGCAAAACGAATCGTCGAAAACCACAAAGGACAAATCGCCGTCCAGTCACAACGCGGCAAAGGCTCGGTATTTTCCATCAGCCTGCCAACACGATAGACGTTGGCAATGACTAATGACTAATGACGTAACCGTTCACGGATTTTTTTGACAGGATAACAGGACAAAAAACGAGACTGTAGTAACATTACAGAGTATTTCATATGTGGCAATGGAAAAAACAAAGAGTATATAAAACTGGGGCTCTGC
>SDBV01004761.1_pt1 | contig 19344 bp, 15 predicted proteins | sample 2277081 | NCBI WGS metagenome assembly SDBV01 (sample SAMN10402039, study PRJNA504765) | marine sediment metagenome | isolation source: marine sediment core GS10_PC15, 223 cmbsf | place: Arctic Ocean: Southern Knipovich Ridge | collected 2010
GCTATATATAGCTTGATCATCGTCTCCTACCATTGTAACACCAGCATTAATAGCTAAAGCCTTAATTAATTCATATTGTTGTCCATCTATATCTTGACACTCATCAACCAATACCGTATCAACAACATCATTAATCCATCCTTTCAGATCATCCCGAATTAATACCAGTGCTTTTGTAATCAGGTCGTTGAAATCGAACATCCCATGTTCTTTTAACAAATCACAATAGCCTTGGTATACTTCTCTGCTTCTAGCTAAAGGTTTTTCTCCACTACGTTTGACTTTATCAATCATAGATAAAGCATCTTTAACTTCGTCTTTCGAAACAAGTTGCGATACAAATTGTTTCTGAACTCTTCCACTTGCAATCCTGAACTTAATATCTTCTTGTTTTAGAAACCTGAAACACAACGAATGAAAGGTACTTATATGCGAACCGGCTGGCGTATCCATTGTTGTCACTCTCTGCCGCATCTCCTCGGCAGCTTTGTTCGTGAAGGTTATCGCACATATATTATAAGGCGGCACACCGGAATTTATCAGTGCCGCTATTCGGTTGGTTATTACACGTGTCTTGCCGCTGCCAGGCCCTGCAATAACAAGCAAAGGACCTTCAACGTGAAAAACGGCCTTTCTTTGCGATGCCGTTAGTTGACTGATTTGAACGCTTGATTCAAAGTCTGGATGTGCCATGAAAGCCGCTCAATCTATAGCTTAAAGCCGCTACTTTTCTGCGTTTTTAATTTTTTCGAGTATCGCATCACGCTGCCTTTCAAGCTTTTTATAAAGCCGTGGTCTTTCAATTTGTATCCGTGCAAGCAAACTTTGCCGCATATAGACAGGATACATTTCATCCTGCAGAAAAGAATCTAACGCAAGATACCTTAATACTTCAAATTCCGGCAGTGTGATCCTGGCAGTCTTTTCTGTAGAAAATTGTTTTTGGGCATTATCGTAAACTTCCCTGGCCATCCGCTCCCTGCCAAAGGCTTCGTCATCATCTCGAACCGCATATCTAAAATAAGCTTCGAGAAGAAGCATCTGAATAATTTCGGTAGCCTCATGTATGTCAAGGTATTCCAGTTCTTCCGCCAATTGATTCCTGACAAAAACAGGCAGTGAAACTTTAAATTCCTTTCTTTCGTACAGTTGCTTCAGTTGGTTATACTGCTTTTGTGCATAACCAATGTGCCCAGCCTGGTAAAATGACACTATCGCATTCGAAACTATATTCCGGTGTCCATCTTTCAATGAAATGATGTTTTCACCAAGTTCCTCATACTTCTTAATTAAATCAAGATTAGCTCTGTTATATGGCTCAAACATTCGCAAATCGGGGCGAACAAATACCGTCTTCATCACAGTCCTTACAGGCCCCTGCGCTTCTTGAATATTAGGATCAGGCGGCAATTCAACCGGGACATCGTAAATAATAATTTTTCCATACCGAAAGAGATCCTTAAGGCCAAAGTATATTATGCGATCCAGATTTAGCTGATCAACAGAAAATTCACTTTTACCCGACACCTTTATGCTCTTGGCAGCCCAGTAAATCGCGTGCGAATCAGCGTGTTCCCAATTCAAGGGATAGCGATTGTTCGGGTCATCCCAATCGACAGGGCCATACATCAGGTTAAGCTCGTGCATCAGTTCGGGCTCAAGCTTCCACTCGTTCCGCAAATGATAGGACTTGGCAAAAACATCGAATTTTTCCAGAGCCTGACTTTGACGCCACTTATCGATAACATCGAAGGCATCGGGACTAAACCTTTCAGGCAACTGTCTCAATGAAAGATAATTGCTTACCAACTGTTTTTCGTCTTCAAACGCAACATCGGCCGACCTAAGCTCTGCCAAAAAATTAGCAACCTCAGAATCTTTCAAAACCTGTGATAATTCCACCGGAGCCTCTGCAAGCTTCTGGTAATAGTCATTCGTCTGTGGACCAAGCAATGGCTTCATTGCCAATAACAGTTGCAATTTGTAATACTTATGCGCATCATCAGTAGGACCACCGATTTTATGTTGAAATATAAACGCAAGCGACCGATACAACTCCATGCTGTTAGGATTCCTGACGATTGCCTCATCACGCAGTAATTCGTATCCATTTTTAACCCATCGCCAACGCTCTTCAGGCTGATAAATCGGTATCGCATGAGATATATTGTAGGCCATGTTCCACGAGTGAAAATCCCACACTGATATAAAGCGAGGCTGCAGTGTGGTTATCCAGTCAGCCAACTGCTTAGCGTCAAAAAACTGGCCCTGTTGCTTCAATCTATCTGCACGAATCCACAATATATCAACAACAAGACCGCGAAAAGCACCCATAGCTACAGTAGCAAACGCCAAAGAAGGCGGGGCATTTTCAAGGGGCTCATTTATTATAAGCTTCATCTCCTTGCGGGCTGAGTTAATGTAATCCAGCTTGGACCCTGCCATAAACAGCATGGCAATAGTTATAATCACACAAACAAAACAAATTATCGTATCACGTAATCGCATAGAAAATTTTTGAAAAATAACCCTGCTCTTTAAACTGTTATTTTGGCGATCTCCCGCCGGCTAAAAATAAATATGCCGATAAGAAACAAAAATAACGCCTTGGTAAAAATCATAACCATTGCTAAACGAGCAACTAAAGACCACTTTATAAATTCGCCGGCAACCATAAACTTCGAAGGATTGACTTTATCAAACTGTGGTAAAAACTTAACGATCGGCAGCATGCTATACTTGTAAAAACTACCCCAGCCTGCGCTAAGCAACTCAAATGATTCCATAATAAAACCGCTCATTGTGCCAATAAACAAAAGCAGCATACAAACCAGAATTGCAACCGGAAACGATACCCATGTAGAAACAACTATGCCAAGAACGGCAAGGAATACCAGACGTATCAAAATCAAAAGCACCGCCCTTATATAATTGGAAAAAAACGTATCAGCCTCATAAAGAACCTGCAAGCCATCTTCCGGAGGAAAAATTACAACCGTTTTATTTAAAGGAACGTTTTCAAATACAACCGCAAGATAGCCATCTGCAGCAATCGCATCGGCTGGCACCGCTATCTCATGAAAAGTGCGTATCGAATCTTTACGATCAACACTATAGATAGGGGTCTCTACCTTCCCGCCATATTTAATCTGCCTGTAATCGCCAACCAGCCATCTGCCAAACACATTTAAATCGGGCGGATTGACAGAAACCTCATACTTAAAGCGAATAAACAAATTCTTGTCAGGCTTCAATGGCTTGATGTTTTCAAACTCCCAAACCATATTCCTGCCGACACCGGCTGCACGTTTTTCAACTTTTTTCTGAGCCCACAACATCAAGCGAATCTTTTCTCGCGACATGCCAACAGGCAATTCACCGCGCCTTCCCATCTTGACATAAGCCTCGTCAACCACCTTTTTTAAGTTTTCTGCTTTAGTGTCAGGAACAATGCTGGCACGGGCGGTAAAAAACTCATTGTTAACCTGCTCGATCTCCCCCTCGTTCGCCCCGACAATTCGAGGTATCTGAACCGTCAATCCATATATCACTATAGCAAAAATTCCAAGCAGGAACACATCAAGAAGTATAACACCAAGCAGCTTTCCGCATAAAAGTTCAAATCGGCGGATAGGCTTTGTAATGACAGAATAAATCTGTTTATCTTTCAGGTCGCTGGTAAGGGTATAGCTTGAAACAAGAATTGTCAGCAAACATAACAACAGGTTGGTAAGCGACAGGCCATAACTTATAAAGGTTTGCAATTTGCCCTTGAGCGTGCCATCGCCGTCCATCACAACGCACATCAGGGGCAGCAATATAAACAGCAAAACCACGAAGACAACCGCAATTCTCATCCGGATGGCCTGGGCAATGGTATTTCTGGCCACAGCCCAAATACTACGCATCTTTCACGTCTCCTTCATCCGCTGTGTTTTCTTCTTCATCGCTGTCTTCCAGGACCTCCCGGCCGACAAGCCCCTCAAGAACATCCTGCTTGACAGGTTCCGGTTCGACCTGCGGCAATTCGGTTTTTTGTGTTTGCTCGATGGATTCGGTCTCTGCAGGCTCAATTTTTTCCGTTAGTTTTTGCAGAATTTTATCTTCGCCGGCAGCTTCTGCTGCAGAAACCACCTCTGTTGATATCGATTCCGCAGGGGCAGGTTTCGCCGACACCTCCACGGAAACGAGTTTATCCAATATGCTTTCGGTTGCACCTTCCGCGGAAAGAAACTCGCTAATTCCCATACCGCTGACGGCTCCACTGGTGGACTGCTCCTGGCGCTGAGCGGCATTAACGGTTTTAATGAAAAACGACTCAAGACGTTCCATCGGAGAACTTATTTCGCACTCACCGTTTTCGCCTTCAGCGATTTGCTTTATCTTTTCAACCGCTGATTGGCTAAGCCTGTTTGTTAAAATCTGATGCCTGTCCGTCTGCTGCAGAAGTTCTTTAACCCTGCCCTGCGACTGTAATCGTCCGCCGTAAAGAATCGCAATCCTGTCACACACATCCTCTACGTCGGCAAGCAAATGACTGCAAAGCAGAACCGTCTTACCACGCTTGGCAAGCTGGATAATCAAATCCTTGATTTGTCTCGTACCGATTGGGTCAAGGCCAGATGTCGGTTCATCCAGTATTAAAATTTCCGGATCATTAATCAGTGCCTGTGCCAATCCTATTCTTCTCGCCATACCCTTCGAAAACGTCCCGACAGACCGATTAGCAACCGCGCTTAAGCCAACCATCTCAAGAAGTGTATCAATCCGCATCTTGCGAACTTTTGAATCAAGACCAAAGATTCGTCCATAAAAATCCAGCGTTTCACGAGCACTCAAATATTTGTAAAGATACGATTCTTCGGGAAGAAAACCTATCCTCGCGTTTATTTTCGTATCCCTGCTGTCACCTCCGAGCACCATCGCTTTGCCCTTTGTCGCATGAAGCAGACCAAGCAGCACCTTCAAAGTTGTTGTTTTTCCTGAACCATTCGGACCGAGCAATCCAAAAACCTCATTGTACTCGACCTTAAGGCTCAATTCGTCGACCGCAACAACTTTGTTACGTCCCCACCAGTCAGCAAAAATCTTCGTCAGAGAAAAAGTTTCAACTGCATATTTACCAACATCGACCACCACTGATTACCTCGAAAATACAACTTACTAACAGAATTGTTTAATATGATAACCAAACTAAATACTATCACACGTGCGGTTCGAGTTCTTCACCAAACCGCACAAGCCTTGCACTATTAAATATTACAACCAGCGAACCGCCAAAGTGCAGCATCGCCGCTATCATTGGCGGCAGCCACGCCGCTGCTGCTGCTGCAACACCAAGCACGATAAATAATATACCGAATAAAAGGTTCTGGTTAATAACGCCTCTGGTTTTTCTCGAAAGTTTAATCAAAAAAGGTAATCGCGTCAAATCATCACTCATCAAAGCAATTGAAGCGGAATTTATCGCCACATCACTGCCAGCTGCACCCATCGCAATCCCAAGATCACCGGCAGCAAGAGCAGGAGCATCATTTATCCCATCGCCGACAACCGTAACCGTATGACCGTCATGTTTAAGCTGTTCGACAATTGCCAGTTTGTCCTGAGGCAGGCAGTGGGCCTTAAAGTCAGTGCAACCCAACTCAGCCGCAACACGATTCGCAACTTCACGTCTGTCGCCCGTAAGCATAGTCAGACGCTTCAAGCCCATCTCCAGCAATTCCTTGACCGCATGCCGAGCCTCAGGTCTGGTCTTATCCTGCAAACCTATCCACCCGATACAACTCGAATCTCGGGCAATATAAAGTGTGCTGAAACCCTGATCTTCATGAAGGGCAGGGTCATCCACATTGCTTACATCAATGTTGTGCTCCTTAAGAAAGCTATCCCTGCCGACCATGATCACCTCAGAATCGACCGTCGCAGTAACACCTTTGCCGGGAGTTTCCTTAAAACCATTCGACGCAGGTAACGTCAAATTTGCCTCTTTCGCCAATTCCTGCAACGCTCTCGCCGCAGGATGCTTACTCATAAGCTCCGCAGAAGCCGCCGCGGTTAACAATTCAGAAGGTTCAACACCATCTGCAGGAGTCAGCTTTGTCACATAAAGTCTGCCGGTCGTCAACGTGCCGGTCTTATCAAAAACTATAGCGGTCATTTTCCCAGCTATCTCAAGATGAGCGATGTTCTTGATAAGTATGCCCAATCTGGCAGCCGCAGAAAGCGCCGCAACCATCGCCGTAGGAGTAGCAAGAATTAACGCGCACGGACATGACACAACAAGAGCCGCTATCGAACGGTCTATTTCACCGGTAAAAAACCAGATAATACCGGCAATCATCAATATCGTCGGCATATACCATCTGATGTACCTGTCGATAATTCGCATTATCGGGATTTTTGTTTCCTCGGCCTGGATAATTAGCGACTGAACCTTGCCAAGAGTTGTGTCACCGCCAGCCTTGGTAACAACAATATCAAGAGCACCTGTCAAATTTGTCGTGCCTGCAAAAACCTGCATCCCTGGAACCTTATCGACTGGCAGAGATTCGCCCGTAATCGTCGCTTCATTAACAGAACTTAACCCTTCTTTAACCTCACCGTCCGCGGCAATATTATCGCCAGGCCTTACCCTGATAATATCGCCAGGCTTTAAAGAACTGACCGTAACTTCATCTTCTGAACCATCTGTCAAAAGCAGACTCGCCTGAGTAGGAGTAAGTTTTATAAGCGATTCAATCGATGCTCGCGCACCAAGAGCGGTTCGCGTTTCAACCAACTCGCCAACCAGCATAAAAAATGAAATTATACCAGCCGTTATATATTCGCCCGTTGCAAAAGCAGCAACTATCGCGATAGCTACCAACTCATCCATGTGCATTTCTTTACGGAACATGCTTTTTAAGGCATGGATGATTATGGGAAGCCCAAGTAAAATCGCACCGAACATCGCCAGAAGTTGCCCTATTTCACTATCTTTGCCATAAAAAACAGGAGCAATGAGACTGTCAAGCAACAAAACACCACCGGCAAGTGTGCCGATAAGAGCCAAACTTACACCAAATTGTTTGCCCTTGGTGTGCTCACCACTTAATTCGTGTTCTTTTAGGTGCAAATGTTTATGAGCCATATCTTACGTTCTCTCTGTCGTATACATATCCAATTATCACTTCCGAGCACCTGTCGTTATTGCAGGGTCTCTGTTTATGAGCACGCGAAACTCCCTGCCTTTTTTGCCTATCGCAGGCTGAATAATTATCTTCTCCTCTGCGTTATCAAGAACGTATTCAATCGCGTCCTGATAAATCTTCTGAATCACAAGCTTGGGCCGTTTCCTATACTCCGGCAAAAGCTCACTAAGGTAATCTGCGTTGGCCCTGGCATTTTCCACAACCTTCATCCTATACGCTCTTGCCTCAGTTATCTCTTGCTGTGCAGAACCTGCAACTTTAGACCACAGCATTTCTTTCTCTGCCTCACTTATTCGATCATCCTGCAATGCCTCAATAATTTCAGGTGCCACACGCCCGCCTGCTTCATTCAACGTATTCTCGGCATAGCCTTTGGCCTCGCTTATAAGCCTCTGGCTGGCTTGACTCGCCTTAACCGAAGCCTGAAATGCTTGCTCGACCTGCCTCGGCCAGGTAATCTTACTGGTAAGCTGCATCGACTCAACCTTTATCCCGCTGTCTATCCGGTAGAGTTTGTCCTGAAGAAGCTTCGAAACATCATTAACAATTTCAGCCTTTGCCGTTGTTATAGCCTCGTCAATGCTGTACTTGACCATCGTAGCAACTATCGCATCACCAGCCAGCGACTCCAGCAGCGATTTCGTACTTTCAGTAATTACATCCGAATAACTTTCGCCAGGCTTCAAATCCCTGATATATATATTTTTGAAAAAGCTCTCAGGATCCTCAATTCGCCAGTTAAGCTGCCATCTGCAGTGAACTATGTTATAGTCATTCTCGCCAATACCAGGTATGCTCTCATTGCGGGTAATACAGTAGCCGTCTATGTCGGGCCTAAGAGTCTTGGGGACATTTCGATATGCCTCGAAATACCAAAAAGAATCGATCGGTAAAGGCAGAACTTCTTTCACTGGAATTTTTATGACTTCTTCTAAAATCGGAAACGCCCAATGCGCTCCGGGTTCAAGAAGCCTCGATTCTCCGATGCCGCGAATCGTGCCAAGACGCAACACAAGGGCCTGTTCGTTCGGTCCAACAGTGAAAAAACCGGAAAAAACAAACAGACCGATCAGCGCAAACATTATTACCTTCAATACTACAAAACTTATTCGCAACGCTTCGGCAAAAGATTTGCTCGCGGCATCAAGGTCGCCCGCAACCAATTCGTTACCGGCTGATTCACTATCCAACTGATTTTCATTTTCTTTTTGATTATCTTCTATCATTGTCCTGGCTTTTTTAAAAAAAAATTATCGCTTTGGTCTAATATCCGGCATTTCCTTAAGAAGCTTGAAAGGCCGGGATTCGGCGCTCAATACCACCGTCGAGCGATGTTTTAATATCTTCTTCAATGCCTCTATCTCACGCAAAAACATCGCTAACTCAGGATCCTCTTCAAGCAACTTGTAATATTTGGCCGCTTCAGCGTCACCACGACCGCGGATTGCCTTGGCCCTTGCCTCTGCTACTGCCAACAATACCGTCCGTTTCTTCTCGGAGTCGGTTCGTATCTTCGTCGCTTCTGCCTTACCCTCAGCAAGCGTGGCCTCGGCTTTGCGCCTTCTGTCTGCCATCATTCGAGCAAAAACATCTTCCGTAACCTTCTCACTGACACCAAGCTGCTTGATTCCAACCGCTTCAATACTAATACCATACTCATCGCTAACAGATGCCCTCAGCGATTCTAACATCTCATCTTCGATGGCCGAAAACCTGATCTTTTCCAGATCAGTATTAACAAATTCGCTGAAATAATGCTTGCCGACTACACTGTTTTGCGTATCACGAAACTGGCCGCGAAGCTGCTTCTCAGCGCCTTCAACTGTACGAAGGGCCTCAAGAAATTTCTGCGGATCGTCAATCTTCCATACCATGTAGCTGGTCACAACTATCGGTTCGCCGCCTTTGGTGTTGGTCTCCTCCATAATGCCTTCATACAAACGCATACGTGAATCGAACTTATGCACACGCTGAATCGGCACGGGCCATTTCCAATACCAACCTGGCTCAACTATCGATTTGGTAGGGTCGCCAAAAGTTGTGACTAACGCTGATTCGGTTTCGCGAACCTGGAATGATACAAAACACAAAACCAGGACCGCAACGATCAAAAACACCAATACGAAAATTCCTATATTCTTCATTTCCTATTTATCCTCTTCAACTGTGGTCAAGTCATACAGACTTGGCGTCAATTTCTCCTTAAGGTCAACTATGAACACCTGGCTATCGTTTACATCAGCAACCAAAATATACTTCCTCGTCTTTTCGAGCGAATCTTCCAGCATCCCAAGACGCTGCTCGAGTTTATATATATCCTTGGCCGCCTTATAAGCCTGAACCTGACTGTGAAATCGCAGGCCCGTAGCCTTCGCCAATACCGCCCGTTCAAAAGCATAGCTTTGAGACTTGCACAAAGTAGCGAATATATCACCTTTAGCCCGACCAAAGGCAACGTCAAGTTTTTCTCCAAGCTGTTCAATTTGGGCCGTGTCGTCTTTCTCCCTCGCAACTTGATATTTTTCAGCCAAGTTATAAAGTTCGTTGGCCTGGGCAACCGAACCTGCCAACAAAGTCAGATCTTTATCGCGTTCGGACATCGCCCAGAGAATAGACGCCTGCTTTTTCTGAACCGCTCCAATAACCTTTTGATAATCCTCGGCAACCTGAGGAGGCGGGTGAACGCCCTGCAAACCAAGAAATACTATCTCGACACCAAGACCCATCTCATCGGCTGCAGCCTGAATCCGCTCCGCCAATATTTTCGCCATCTCCGCCCTACCGGCACCAAGTATACTTTCCTGACCGCTTGCACCTTCACGCCCTGATTCTTCAGTCTCAATCTTCGCACTGGCAGCAAAACGAACAAGATGGCGATAACAAATTGTTTCCAACACCCTCTCGGAATCGCTGTGGTTATAAATAAAATCATACAAGTTCTTAATGCGATATTGAACAGGAACCGATGCCCTTATCAAACTAACAGGAACAGCACCTTTGCGAACCGTCGAGCCTTCTGTTTCGGTAGCAACCAGCAAATCGTACTCTTTCTCGTAATGGCCTTGATTCCAAAACATAGGTTCGCGATGCTCACCTTCGTCGTGATGCTCCACAAAACCAATATTAATCTGCTGAATACGTTTGGTAGGATATTTATAAACAATATCAACAGGCCAGGGCCACTTAAAAGATAATCCGGAACCAACAGGCGCACCTTCATTAATAGGTTTGCCAAAATGCTCGATTATCGCCTCTTCCCCAGGACCAATGACAACAATGCAACTGACTGCATAAAGCGAAAAAACTAAAAATAAAATCAACGGAACAATCGCTTTTTCCAGAAGCTTGTAAAACCAGGTCTGAGAAACTTTGAATCCGAATTGATAATCAATCGCACTGGCAACTGTGTGAAGTATCCCGCCAGGCTCACTTATCAAACCAAGCAACCTGCTGTCAAACGCTGCCCGACTGTATCGGCCCTTCAACCGCGGACGGTATATGTCAAGCACCACATTTAACCCAGCTTCAGCACCGAGCAAAAACAACAGCACCGGCACAACCCAGTTCAAAACACCCAATACAATAAAAATTTTGAAATGAGCGAATCCAAGCCCTATCGCAATTGCAAAAGCCAAAACCGCCGTAATAAGAAGATTGCTCCCGCCTGCCTTTAAAGGCTTCCACTCTGCCTCAGACGACATCCCAATAGCGCCGCGGGAAACAAGAAAACTCAAAAACGCTATACCAACCATATAAACAAGCGTCACAAGAATATTGCCCAAATCACCCTGTACCGCCCCGCCGGTTTTACTTAATAAATACGCCCCCATACCAGCCTGATAAATAGCTGTCAAACCTGCGAATATCGGCAGAAACCACTTTTCAAAAAGCTTAAGCCGATTCTGAGCGACCATAAACATCGCCGCATGCTCACCATGAGATTGAAAAATCTTATCCGCACCCTCCGTCTTGCCAAGCTGCGCCATATCAAGCTTCTCACGCTCCGCAAGACCACGCTGATGAAACTGAATAACCAGAACAAACCAGATTAAACTTCCACCAAGAATTTGCCAGCTTAACGCGCTAATCGCAAATGAACTGCTCCAGTCGCCAAGCAGCCAGGTAATTATAAAAAATAAAACACCAAATATCAGCCCAGTTAAAGCTACATATTCAGCCCGTTTGGACGATATCTTCATCTCTGATTTCCCGCACTTTGTTTTCGAACAATAATCATTAAAATACTGTAAACATTACTTAGTATTACTTTACAAATTGAAAAGGTCGTAATATAACAGAAAGAACTTCACAAGTATAGCCATAATCAGGAATAAACTATGTTATTCAAAATGCTTACTATCGCTAAAAATACCTTTACTGAAACGCTCAGGCAACCCATTTATGTAACCATCATCCTCGCCGCACTATTGATGTTGTTTATTAGCCCATCCCTGTCCGTATTTACAATGGGCGACGACAACAAGCTTCTGCGTGAAATATGCTATTCTACGCTATTTCTTACAGGATTGTTCGTAGCAATATTCTCCGCTTCTGGAGCGATCACCGAAGAAATAGAAAACAAAACCATTATCACCGTACTATCAAAACCCGTACAACGTCCGATATTCATCCTAGGCAAATTCTTTGGCATCGCTGCCGCTGTAACCCTGGCACATTATCTCTGCACTATCGCGCTTTTCCTGACAATTCGCGATGGAGTAATGGAATCTGCATCAGATTACCACGATATGCCCGTTCTCGTAACAGTTGCATTTATCACCATTGCAACTATATCGCTAACTGCCTTTCTAAACTATCTTTACGACTGGAAATTCTCCTCGACTGCAATCATTTTAACAGCTATATTCGCAACACTCGGCATCATCTTTCTGTTTTTTATCGACAGCAATTGGCGTTTTAATCCACAAAATAACGGTTTCACGGTATTCGATATGTATGCATCCATACTTCTGCTCCTGGCCGCAATTGTATTGACTGCCATAGCGGTTATGTTCTCCACAAGGTTTAATATAGTAGTTACACTCACCTGCTGCATTGGCGTCTTTCTATTAGGACTCATTACCGACTATGTCTTCGGCCGATTTGCCGATGTACACCTCTGGGCAAAAATAGGAAGGCTGTTAATACCAAATCTCCAGATATTCTGGATTAGCGACGCAATTTACGAAGAAAGCCCAATACCACTAAAATACATAGCAATTAGCTCGTCATATGCAATTTGCTATACACTCGGAATACTCTCTTTGGCTGTTGCGCTATTCCAAAAACGCCAAGTTGGATAAATTTTAACACCTCAGCTCATCGGCCTTAACGTCAACAAGGCTAGTGCTTTATCGGACTCTGTCCCGATTCTTGACCGTATTTTAAGCACATCTGCTAAATAATCGATGTTAGATATACCGACTGGTCGGTATAAACCCCCAGGGCACCTCAAAGCTCCAAAACCATCGCAATTTCGTCACAACAAGGCTGTTTGCTGCACCGGACACAATCGCTCCAGACCTTCATTGGCAAATGTTTCTTCTTAATTTTCTTAAAACCAAGCTTTGAAAAAAAATCTTCCTCCAGCGTAAGAACAAATACCTTCTTAAGGCCCAATTCGCCTGCCCGCTCCAGTGCAGCCTTAACAAGATCGCTCCCAATACCCTTACCGCTGTTTTTTACATCAATTGCAAGCGATTTTATCTCGGCAAGCTCTGCCCAAACTATCTCAAGACTGCAACACCCCACTATCGCCCCATCAACCTCAGCAACACAAAAGGCCTGCAGATCCTCATATATTTCCTCTATTGAGCGAAACAGCATCTTGTCAAGCTCTGCGTAATAATTAAGCAATGCGTTTATTGCCTCTACATCCGCTATTCTTGCCTCTCGTATTTTCATACCTTAAAAGTATATCCCAAATCACTGAATTTTACAACACTTATAAACTCGCTAACCCTGCAGCGTCAGCCAAAAAATCGAAAAAATACTGGAAAACACGCCTGATATAACTACAATGTTGCAGATTATGAAGTTTGTGCTTATAGACAAGATAATTTCGCTCAAAAGCGGTGAGCAAATAGATACCGTCAAAAGCGTTTCGCTGGCAGAAGAATATCTGGCCGACCACTTCCCAACATTTCCGGTTCTGCCAGGAGTTCTTTTGCTGCAAGGCCTAATCGAATCCGCTTCCTGGCTGGTCAGAGAAACACAAAATTTCGCCCATAGCATGCTCTTACTTGAGCAGGTCAGAAATGTAAAATACAAGAGTTTCGCTGCACCGGGAATACAGATACAATATAATGTAAAAGCAAAAGCCATAGACCAAAACACAAGCTCATTTCTCGGCAGCGGCAGTTGCGGCAACGAAACAATCATCGAAGCCAGGTTATCACTGAGACATTTCAACCTTGCAGAGCACAACCCGTCGATGGCTGCTGTTGACGAACAGATTATTGAAAATATGAAACAAAGATACAAACTGTTGAGGTAATACAACAGGATTGCTGAAATAACCTTAGTACAGGAGGTATTAGTTATGACAATGACGCGTGACCAGATTTTCCAGGAAATACAGGAAATTTTAGTTGATGCACTTGGCGTTGACGACGATGAAGTAACCGCCAAAGCTACTTTAATGGGAGACCTCGGCGCAGAAAGCATTGATTTTCTGGACATTCTGTTTAGAATGGAAAAATCTTTCGGTATAAAAATTCCCAGAGAAGAATTATTTCCTGCTGACAGTTTAATGAACAATCCGGAACTTATTAGCAATGGCAAATTGACCGAAAAAGGCCTCGAAGAATTAAAAACCAGGATGCCCCACACCGACGTTACTGAATTTGAAAATGACCCTGATATCAACAAGATAGCGGACCTGTTTACAGTAGATGCGGTCGTTACTTTCGTTGAAACAAAATTAAACGCTGCCTAACCAAATCACTTATAAGATTGAAAGGTGAGCTTACTTTTATCTGCGAGAAACATGCGCTGGATATGGATAGACAAATTTGAAGAATTTAACAGCGGCGACAGCGCCATTGCCGTAAAAAATGTGACCTTGGCTGAGGAACATTTGCACGACCATTTCCCAGGCTTTCCAATCATGCCGGAATGCCTCATGATCGAGGCTATGGCACAAACCGCTGGGATATTAGCAGGCGAAGCAAGAAAATTCCAGGAAAAGGTCATACTCGCAAAAATCAAAAAGGCAGTGTTCTTCCATTATGTAAAACCAGGCGACACTCTCAAAATCCACGCCAAAATGGAATTTATCTCACCAGAAGCCGCCAGCACTACTGGAAAAATACTATGCGGAGACAAACTCATCGCTGAAATCGATTTGATATTCAGCCATATAGATAACAACATGGCGGGAAAACAGTTCCCTGAAGAAAATTTCGTTTTCACCGACATGTTCAAGTCGCTCTTGCACGGCTTTGTTTCTGATGACACAAAATCGGAGCGGAATTCATGAGCTCACGCCGAGTGGTGGTAACTGGTCTTGGCGCAATAACCCCTCTTGGAACAACCGTCAGCCAAATGTGGAACGACCTATGCCAAGGCAAATGTGGAATAGACACTATCAAAGCATTTGACCCAGCCGGCTTCACATGCAAAATAGCCGGCGAGGTTCCCGAATTTAAAATTCAAAATTTCGCGCCAAAAACTCACCGAAAGGCAATAAAGCTAATGTCACGCGACATCAAGCTAACCGTAGTAGCCGCAAAAGAGGCCATCGAAAACAGCGGCCTTATCACCAAGGCCATTGACCCTGAAAACATAAATATTGACCCCGCAAGAATGGCAATCAATCTTGGCGCAGGCCTCATAAGCCCCGACCTCGCTGAATTAGCACCTTCCATCGAAAAAAGTATTACCGACGGCGCTTTTGACATACGCAAGTGGGGAAAAGAAGGCCTCGATGCGATCACCCCGCTGTGGCTGCTAAAATATCTGCCTAACATGCTCGCATGCCACGTCGGAATCATTCACGACATCCAGGGACCAAGCAACACAATAACATGCGCCGAAGCCGCCAGCCAACTGGCCATCGGAGAAGCCGCTCAGATAATCGCCCGTGACTCCGCCGATATTGCTCTGGCAGGAGGAGGAGAGGCAAAAGTCAATCCGCTAATCATGCTCAGACAATGTCTTCTAAATCGCGCCACAAGTCAAAATAATGATAATCCGAAAACAGCCTGCAGACCGTTCGATGCAAACGCAAAAGGATCTGTCTTCGGCGAAGCCGCAGGCGTCGTAATCCTCGAAAGCCTCGACAATGCGCAGACACGCGGCGCTAAAATTTTCGCAGAAGTAGCAGGCTTCGGTCAAAGCAATAATATAAACAACCAATACGAATCCATGGAACCGGACGGCAAGGGAACCCAGATCGCTATCGAAAAAGCTCTGCAGGACGCCCAGATAACACCCGACCAACTGGACTTGATTATTCCGCACGGAACCGGCATCGCCGCAGACGATAAGGCAGAAGCAACCGCGATACAAAACGCACTTGGAAAAGCAGCAGAAAAAATACCAGTCCTGCCCACTAAAAGCATGCTCAGCAACACCGGTGCTGCGGGTGGCGCCTTAGATTTTATCACCGCCGTCTGTGCAATAAAGGAAAGTAAAATTCCCGCTGCCAAAAACTGTGACCAGAAACTCCAAGGCTGTAATTTAAATATCATAAAAAAATCTCAGCAAAAAGAGATTAAATATGCTCTATGCTGCAGCTATACTTATGGCGGCCAAACCGCCGCTTTAATAATAAGAAAATTTTCATAACTCGTCAGAAACTAATGCGACAAAATCAGCAAAAACAAAGAGTCGTAATAACAGGCACAGGAATTGTCTGCCCAATGGGACATGATATAGAAACCGTCTGGAAAGGTTTATTGGCCCTCGGCAACGGCATGGCCAAAACCACCATCTTCGACGCTTCCACTTTCCCGACAAACTTCTCCGCTGAGGTCAAAGACTACGACTACACAAAACACGTCAAAAATCCCGCTCTGCACGAACATGGCAACAGAGCCAGCAAATTCGTTCTCGGCGCAACCGCCCAGGCATGCACACAGGCAGGCATCGATATCGAAACCGATTCACCTGCCGACCGAATAGACCGCAGCCGACTGGGAATATATCTCGGTGCAGGCGAAGGCTCGGTTGATAACGACGGCTTCTTCAATTCGATTGCAAACGCATGGGACAGCAAAACCGAGCAAATGGACTGGCCAAAATGGGCACAGACAGCCTTTACCAAAATGACCGCAATGTGCGAGCTTGAACAGGAAGCAAATATGCCTGCCGCCCACGTCGCCCTTCTCACCGGTGCCCGAGGACCGAGCAGAAGCTGCCTAACCGCATGTGCCGCCAGCACACAAGCCATCGGCGAAGCGGCAATGATAATTCGCAGAGGCGACGCAGATATCATGATTGCAGGCGGCGCACACTCCATGATACATCCTCTCGGACTGATGGGCTTTAATCGCCTGACCGCACTTTCGACAAGAAACGACAGCCCGCAAACTGCATCAAGACCATTCTCTGCCAGCCGCGACGGCTTCGTACTCGGCGAAGGTGCCGCAATCATCATTCTCGAATCGCTGGACTCTGCAAAAAAACGCAACGCAAAAATCATCGCCGAAGTGATCGGCTTTGGCAGCAGTTCAGATGCCTTTAGAATTACCGACATGCACGAAGATGCCCGCGGCGCGATCCAGGCGATCACCGCTGCGATAAACGATGCCGGCTTAACCAACAAAGATATCGACTATATCAGCACACACGGAACCAGCACAAAGGAAAACGATTCCATCGAAACCAAGGCAATAAAATCAGTTTTCGCAGGCCACGCCAAAAACATCCCCGCAAGCAGCGCAAAAAGCATGCTCGGCCATCTCATCGGTGCAGCAGGCGCCGCAGAACTGATAACATGCATTCTGGCAATACGCGACAACGTCCTGCCACCGACAATAAATCTCAACGACCCCGATCCGGATCTTGATTTGGATTACGTGCCGAATAAGCCAAGAAAAAAACAAGTGGATATCGCCATGAGCGAATCTTTTGGCTTCGGTGGACAAAATAACGTGGTAATTATTAAAAGATACCAGGAATAAAATGATAGATATAAAACAAATTCGAGAAAACCCGGAAAAGTTCCAAAAAGGCGCCCAGGCCAAAGGTTTCGAAGTTGACATCGATCGCTTACTAAAAACCGAAACCGAGCTGCGAACTACTAAAACCAGACTACAGGATATCACAACCGAAAAAAATAAACTCGGCAAAGCAATACCGCAACTCGCCGATGCAAAGAAAAAAACTACGCTCGAAGAATTGGCAAAGCTTAAAGATGAAGAAGCTGCCCTTAACGAAAAAATAAAACAGCTTCAGCCAGAATTTGACGCACTCATGCTGCAAGTCCCTCAGCCCCCCGCCGATGATGTTCCCTTAGGCAAAGACGATACACAAAACGTCGAGCTTAGAAAATGGGGCAAGGTCCGCGAATTCGATTTCGAACCCAAAGACCACGTCCAGCTCGGCCTTGCTCTCGACATGATTGACACCGAACGCGGAGTCAAACTCGCCGGCACACGAAACTACTTCCTCAAAGGTGACGGCGCACTCCTGCACTGGGCCGTTTTGCGACTCGCCCTGGACTACATAACACAAAAAGGCTACACGCCGATGGCCGTACCAATGCTCGCCAGAGATGAGATCATGAGAGGAACCGGATATTTCCCCGGCTCCGAAGAACAGACCTATCAAATGGAAAGAGACAATCTCAGCCTGGCAGGCACCGCCGAAGTACCCATGACCGCCTATCACTCCGGCGAAATCTTATCCGCCGAACAATTACCTCTAAAATACGCCGGCATGTCAACCTGCTATAGACGCGAAGCAGGCGCCGCCGGCAAAGATACCCACGGCCTGTACAGAATCCACCAGTTCGACAAAGTCGAGCAGGTAATCATCGGCGAAAACGACGAACAAAAAAGCGCACAATACCACGCCGAAATCCTCGCCAACGCAGAAGCAGTCATGCAAGCCATCGAACTTCCCTACCGCATCGTAAACGTCTGCACCGGCGACCTCGGCAGAGGCCAGGTACAAAAATTCGACATCGAAGCATGGATGCCCTCCAGAGATAGCTACGGCGAAACACACTCAGCAAGCAGATTCTACGAGTTCCAGGCCCGAAGACTAAACATTCGCTACAAGGATCCGAAAACAAAAAAGAACATCTTCTGCCACACGCTGAACAACACAGTCATCGCCTCACCAAGGATCCTGATCCCCCTCATGGAACTAAACCAAAACGCCGACGGCTCAATAACGATCCCCAAAGCCCTCAGGCCTTACATAAATGATAAAGAAAAAATAAACTAATTAAAACTAACCGATTTATGGTTAAAAAATTAATAAAATCAGCCATCTCGATTTATCGGGATCCCTCAATTTTGATTTTTACATTTTAATTTTTACATTCTCAAAATGGACGACATACAGCAACAGCTAAAACTAATCGACGAACAACTGAAAGTAACCCAAGGCCTCTTCAAACACATCCTGACCACCTCCGCACTCCTATTTCCAGCCTTGGCACTGATCGCCGGAATAATCATACAAAACTTTTTCGCTCCGACCATTTGGCTTTGGCTTATTTTACTGGCCGCCGCTTCGATTGGCGCAATCGCAACCATAAAAACAAAAAATCTACAAACCCGCGTCTATATACTCGCCTGCATCACATCATTATCATTTTTCTGCCTCGGTGCGATACGACTAACAAGCTACCAAACTCAACCAGCCGACAACATCCACAATTTTGTCAGTTCCGAACGAACCTTAGCCACCATTCGCGGCACCATCACAACACCCCCGCGCATCGATGACAGAACCAACTGGGAATTTGCAAAGTTTTTACCTTCCGACCCCGCCACAAGCTTCTACTTAACAATAGACCAGCTCGAAACCACCACCGGCTGGGCTAGCGCCTCCGGCACAATCCTCGTCCGTGTAGCTGAACCGGTAATAGACTTAAATATCGGCGACCGCATACAGGCCTACTGCTGGCTGAACAAGATCAGCCCACCACTAAACCCGGGCCAATTCAACGTCGCAAAATATTTACGCGCAAAAA
>SDBV01004762.1_pt1 | contig 19341 bp, 19 predicted proteins | sample 2277081 | NCBI WGS metagenome assembly SDBV01 (sample SAMN10402039, study PRJNA504765) | marine sediment metagenome | isolation source: marine sediment core GS10_PC15, 223 cmbsf | place: Arctic Ocean: Southern Knipovich Ridge | collected 2010
TTTTAAGGTGTCAAGGACGCAGGTCAGGATAGTCGCTCTCTGCAATTTGTCTGCTAGATAAAGTGTTGCTTATCGAACTTCTTTTGTTATACTTCGATTGTGGGGTTTTAAGTTCTTCCGTAGTTTTAGCCTCTTTTGAGCTTGAGGCTTCATGGATTCCAGCGTATGCTGTCGATTCTCCTTTGGTTTTGCCGGGGCTTTACGTGTATTTGGTCTTTACGTTTTCATAAGTCCCCGCCTGCTCTTTGTGGTAGCCAAAGTTTTCTTTCGTCTTTTTTCCACAAGTGTGGAAGTTTCTGTGGATAACTACTTGTTTCTCAAGGTAGATGGGCTTCATCGTTCTGTGTTGATGAATACGACAAATTGATTTTTGCTGGGACAAGAGTGAAAAATTTCGTTCCGATGGGTGTTGATAAAGCTGTGAAAACAAACTCCGACGAACTGCCTTCTGTCAAACAGGCCGTCGATGAGCTGTTTAAAAGAACTTCTTCGGATCAGTCCGGCTGCTCGAAGACTTCCAACCCGGCACAGATCGCCGTCTATGAGGCATCATCGCCGACGCCCCGCGTCATTGAGCTAGACGTCGGTAGTCATGAAGAGTTTTTAAGATCATGTATCGCATCTGTCTTTGATATTGTCCGGGAGCAGGGCGGGTTTTTACCAATGGTAGCGATCAAGGAGATTGTTGAAAATTTAGTGCACACGGACTTTCAGGGGGTCGTTGTATCTATTATGGACGAGGGCAACCGCCTGAGCGTTTCTGACCATGGGCCTGGTATTTCCGAGAAAAAGCTCGCTCTTGAGCCTGGGTTCTCAACTGCCGGCACTGCGGAGAAAGCTCTAATAAGGGGTGTTGGTTCTGGCCTGACAATCGCGACCCAAGCCATGGCTTCTGTTGGAGGGACTCTTGATATTCAAGACAACCTGGACAAAGGCACGGTTGCTACGTTGGCTATGCCTAAAAAGTCGTCAAAGAAGCGCCTCGTTGAGACAGATACCAAGCGCCCCAGGCTATCCAAACGGCAGAAAAAGGTCCTCTTTGTGGTGGTGGAGCTGGGAGCAGTCGGCCCGTCGAGAATCGCGGACGAACTATCTGCCGGGCTAAGCACCGCCTATCGGGATCTTCGTGTGCTTGAGGGGGCCGGTCTGATCAAATGCGACAAAAACGGAAAAAGAACGCTTACTGACCATGGCATAAACTCTTTGGACGCAATAATCAATTCATGAGACGTAACGAGGTTTAATGAACGAACAACTAGAAAACATCTGGGATAGCGTTCTGTCGCTTGTGCAGGGCCGCTTAAACCCTCCAACATTTAAAACATGGTTTGCTGAGACCCAACCGGTCAGTTTTAGTGACAATAAAATCACGATCTCGACGCCGAACGATTTTTCGCGAGAGTGGCTCGAGTCTCGCTATTCTCAACTTATTTGTGGTTGTCTGCTGGAGGTTGTCGGCGAGGAGTTCCAACTGGAAGTCATCACTCAAAGCCGCCCGTCCCCTCAACCGCCAACGGCCACAGAAAACCCTGAAGAGCCAAGTGCTGTGCCCGGTTCTTTACCGCACCCAAAGACCAATCTAAATCTGAAGTATTCTTTTGACACATTTGTCAGCGGCAGCAGCAACAGGTTTGCTCACGCCGCCGCGCTGGCTGTCGCCGAAAAACCGGCGCGCGCCTACAACCCCCTCTTCATCTACGGGGGAGTCGGCCTGGGGAAAACACATCTTTTGCAAGCAATCGGGCGCTATGTGTTTGAGCACTATAAGAAACAGAGAGTAAAATATGTCTCTTCCGAAAAATTCACGAACGACTTTATTAATTCAATCCGAGATAAGGAAAAAATTGTCGGTTTTCAAAAGAAATATCGTGATAACGACGTCCTTCTTGTCGACGACATACAGTTTCTAGAGAACAAAGAGGCTACCCAGGAAGAGTTCTTTCACACCTTTAACACGCTTCATGAGGCCGGGAAACAAATTGTTATCTCAAGCGATCGTCCCCCTAAAGACATTGCCACACTGGAAGAAAGATTAAGAACAAGGTTCGAGTCAGGTTTGATCGTCGACATTCAACCTCCTGACCTTGAAACGCGCATTGCCATTCTCAGAAAAAGGGTGGCCGCGGACAGAATTGATGTAGACGATAATATCCTTGAGCTTGTTGCTTCCCAAGTCCAGTCAAATATTCGCGAACTTGAGGGTGCTCTTATACGAATCGCGGCATTCTCCTCGTTGACCTCCAGTCCGATAACTGTAACTTTGGCCAAAGATGTCTTGAAGGATGTTTTTCTTTCTTCAGACAATCGGATTGTTTCAATATCACAAATACAAAGCGAAGTTTGCAGGTACTACCGTCTTTCAAAAACCGAGCTAGTCGGAGGCAATAGATCACGGCCTGTTGTTATGCCCCGACAAGTCGCGATGTATTTGGCACGAGAGCTCACGGATTCTTCTTTGCCCAAGATCGGAAACGCGTTTGGTCGACGAGACCATACGACGGTTCTGCACGCAACCAAAAAGATAGAAAGGCTTATTACTGAAAACAGGGAGCTCTACAATCAAATACAGGAAATTACCGGTCGTATAAAAAGCAGATAATACCAGTCAAGTAGGATAAAATGGTCGAAAGACACAGAAAAAAAACATCAACACTTATCAGTTATTTGTCCACATCTTTTTCAACAAGCGCTCTGTTCGCCTTGACTCGGCTAACACAAAAAATCCACAGTATTAACATTACTACTACGACTACTGTTTTTAATTTAGAAGTTCATAATAGGGGGTCTTAATATGTTGATAACTATTGATCAGAGCTCTTTTTTAAGTGCTCTTCAAACAGCTCAAAGAGGTTCTTCTTCTCAAAGCACCCTACCGATTCTCGCGGGTATAAAAATGGAGACACAAAAAGACGGATTTTTGATTCTCCACGGAACAGATCTTGAGCTATCAATTAAAGTAAAGTGCCCGGCTAGTGTTGAACGAGAAGGGGCAACAGTTGTTCCAGGAAAACTTATTGTAGATATTGTAAAGTTTATGCCGCAAGGCGCTGTCAACATTGAGTCTGTGGAAGGTAAAAACGATATAGAAATCAAGTCAGCCAAGGCGTCTTTTAAATTAAAAGGAATGGCGCCGGAGGACTTTCCAACATTCCCAACCGTTGAGGAAAAAAGGAAAGTAACCATTGATGCAAAACAATTGATAGAGATGATCAAGTGCACCATAAGAGCAATCTCGAGAGATGAAACAAGGCCGGTTTTGACCGGAGCTATGTTGAAAGTGGAAAACAAAAGCCTATTGATGGTAGCAACGGATAGCTATAGGTTGGCTATTAAAACAATGTCGGTAAGATCAAAAAAGTTGGACGATATCTCTTTGCTCATTCCATATCAAGCGATAGAAGAGACGCAGAAGTTGTTGGCGGAAGAACGAGGAAAGATAGAAATTACAAGCGATGATCATCTGATGAGAATAGGCTCTGGAGAGAAAGAACTGGTAGCCAGACTAATAGAGGGTCAATATCCAGACTATAAACAGCTTATACCAAAAGAGGCTAAAACAGGAGCCGAGGTTGTCAAAGAAGAGTTGATAGACGCGATAAAAAGAGTGTCTTTGATGGCTCAAAAAAATATGAGTATAAAGATTTCTATCGAAGACGAGGGAATACGAGTGCAAGCGGCAACACAAGGCATTGGTGAGGCAAGCGAATTGGTTAAGGTAAAGGCAAAAGGAGAAAACATCTCAGAAATGGCTTTTAACGCTCAATTTCTCGTCGATGGTCTTCAAGGGATGTCGGGAGACAAGGCCCGAGTGGAATTCACGGGCTCTGTCAATCCGGGGCTAATTAAGTCAACCTCAAAAGAGGACTACCTTTACTTACTTATGCCGATTAGGATAAGCTAGAGCGCGGGGCTGAGCCGCTTGGAATTATTGGGCCAAACACTCAGAAAAACACTAGAAAAAATGGGCCTGGGGGTAACCTGCGAAGCAGGGCTGTTGCAGGCGAAATGGGAAGAGGTCGTTGGAAAGAGTGCTGCGAAGAACTCGCGACCGATGACAGTAAAAAACCACACCCTGATAGTTGAAACAACAAGTCCTGTCTGGTCTCACAGACTGACGATGATGAAGAAAGAGATATTGGACAAAGCGATTGTCGGAGAAGAAAAGATAACAGACGTCCGCTTTACCGCGAGCTTCTCGATGAAAGAGAGCGATCAATAAGAACGCGGAGAAACGGATCGCCCAACAACAGCACCACAACATAACAGCCGCGAAACACGACAGAGCCATGAAGAGAAACGAAAAAGGAGGACACTTGAAGGAAGCCGCCTATAGCGGAAAAGACATAACTGTATTAGAGGGGCTGGAGGCGGTCAGAAAAAGACCGAGCATGTACATCGGGAGCACTGGTCCGAAGGGTCTTCACCACCTTGTATACGAAGTTGTAGACAACAGTATTGACGAGGCGCTAGCTGGGTTCTGTACGAATATAGAAATAATTCTGCACGCAGACAACTCTGTGACTGTCCACGACAACGGCCGCGGAATACCCGTCGACAACGTTCCCAAATATGGCCGGCCTGCTGTTGAGATAGTGTTGACGATTTTACATGCCGGTGGAAAGTTTGGCGGAAAGGGATATCATGTGTCAGGCGGTCTTCACGGGGTAGGGCTGTCGGTTGTAAACGCGCTGTCCAAGTGGCTACACGTAACTGTTAAGAGAGATGGGGCTGTTTACGAGCAAGAATATGCCTATGGAAAGCCGAAGACAAAGCTTGAGAAGACCGGCAAAAGCACGACCCCGGGGACAACCGTCAAGTTCGTGCCCGACGACAAAATTTTTGATGCTGTCGAGTATTCTTTTGAGACAATCTGCCAACACATGAGAGAGACCGCATTTCTAATGAAGGGCCTAAAAATATCCCTGAAGAACGAACAGGCAACCCCCGCAGAGGACGCGGTGTTCTGTTACGAAGACGGAATTCTCGATTTCGTGCGCTATCTCAACACCAACAAGCAACCGTCACACAACAAGATCATATACCTAGAGGCTAAAAAAGATGACGCCGAGGTCGAGATCGCGATGCAGTACAATCTTGGTTATAGCGAATCAATCTTCACGTTCGCCAACAACATTAACACGCAAGAGGGCGGCACCCACCTGGTTGGTTTTAAGAACGCGCTGACGCGGACCGTGAATGATTACGCTCGCGGCAAGGGACTGCTTAAAGAAAAAGAAGATAATTTAAGCGGCGAAGACATACGAGAGGGCTTAACGGCAATTCTGAGCGTCAAACTTACGGATCCCCAGTTTGAAGGGCAGACAAAGACAAAGTTAGGGAACAGCGAAATAAGGGGTCTCGTTGAGAACGCAGTCTCTGAAAAACTGAAAGAGTTTCTCGAGGAGAATCCGAGTGAAGCCAAGACAATAGTGTACAAAGCCGTAGCTGCTGCCCAAGCGCGGGCCGCCGCTCGAAAAGCAAGAGAGTTGACGCGAAGAAAGTCAATGCTGGAAAGCTCGTCTCTGCCGGGAAAACTGGCAGATTGTTCGTCCCGAGACCCAAGAACCAGCGAAATTTATATAGTAGAGGGTGATTCCGCGGGAGGCTCGGCAAAACAAGCCCGGGACCGCGGTTTTCAGGCAATTCTGCCGCTCAAAGGAAAAATCATAAATGTGGAAAAAGCCAGGATCAACAAAGTTTTGGCAAACGAGGAAATCCAAGCCCTTATCACAGCTCTTGGAACAGGCATAGACGAGGATTTTGATCTGGACAATGCTCGATATCACAGAATTATTATCATGACAGACGCGGATGTTGACGGCGCTCACATAAGAACGCTTATCCTGACCTTCCTTTACAGGTATATGCAGGAGCTTGTCATGGCGGGATATATTTACATCGCTCAACCACCCCTGTTCAAGGTGTCATATAAAAAAGAACACATCTACGCGTATAACGACGACGAGTTAGAGGCAGCGCTTAAGAAAATAGGCAAGAAAAACATAAATATTCAGCGATATAAGGGCTTGGGAGAGATGAACCCTGATCAATTATGGGAAACGACCATGGATCCCGAGAAAAGAACACTACTCAAAGTCAATCTTGAAGACGCGGTCGAAGCTGATCAGATATTCACAACCCTCATGGGCGAAAAAGTTGAGCCGCGGCGAGACTTCATTATTAAGCACGCTAAAGATGTCAGATTTTTAGATATTTAAAGTTGGCCGGTTAAGCCGGGAAGGAGAGACCTGTTGGTGGATCCGCTGTTAGGTAAAATTAACGTAGTTGACATTGAAGATGAGATGAAGGGCGCTTATATTGATTACGCCATGAGCGTGATCGTTGGGCGAGCGCTTCCGGACGTGGCCGATGGTCTAAAGCCGGTGCATAGGCGCATTCTTTATGCCATGTTCGAGCAGGGACTGCTCCCCAATAAAAGATATGAGAAATGTGCTGCTACTGTTGGGGAAGTACTAAAAAAATATCATCCTCACGGAGACACAGCTGTCTATGACACCCTTGTTCGGATGGCCCAGGATTTCGCGATGCGCTACCCTCTCATTGACGGTCAGGGAAACTTCGGTTCTGTCGATGGAGACAGTGCCGCTGCTTATAGGTACACAGAAGCGCGCCTCTCCGGCATGGCCATGGAGCTGCTGCGGGATATTCAAAAAAACACGGTGGATTTCGTCCCGAATTTTTCTGAAACGACCGAAGAACCGAAAGTCTTGCCGGCAAGATATCCAAATCTGCTTGTAAACGGTTCCTCTGGTATCGCCGTGGGCATGGCGACAAACATACCACCACACAATCTCAGAGAGGTTGTTGACGGGGTCATCCAGTTGATAGACAGCCCTGACACAGACATCGAAGACATGATGAAAATAATAAAGGGGCCGGACTTCCCGACCGCCGGCGCCATCATGGGCAGAAGCGGCATCAGGGAGGCTTACACTACCGGGCGCGGCTCAATTAGAATACGCGGGCAGGCAACCATTGAGGAGACCCCGCAGGGACGGTGCCGGATTGTCATCACCGAGCTTCCTTACCAGGTCATAAAGGCCCGACTCACAGAGAAAATCGCGGAACTGGTAAGAGAAAAGAAACTAACTACGATCTCAGACTTGCGCGATGAATCAGATCGCGTCGGCATGAGCTTGATTGTCGAACTCAAGCGAGACGCTACACCGCAGATAGTTTTAAACCAGCTGTATAAGCATACCCAACTCGAAACGAGCTTTGGCGTAATTATGCTAGCTCTGGTAGACGGGGTACCTAGGCGACTCTCGCTCTTGGAGGTTCTCCGTTATTATGTTGAACACCAAAAGAAGGTCATAACCAGGCGCACGCAATATGAGCTGGATCAAGCCGAAACGAGAGCCCATGTGCTCGAAGGTCTGCTGATAGCTCTGAACAACCTTGACGCTGTGATTAAGACAATCAGGGCGTCGCAGACACCCGATGAAGCGCGCGAGAAGCTAATCGACGGGTTTGAGCTGACAGAAATCCAGGCTCAGGCCATCTTAGACATGCGCCTCCAGAGGCTGACTGGTCTTGAAAGAGAGAAAGTAGAGAGCGAGCATGCTGATCTCGTCAAGGTCATCGCCAGGCTAAAAGAAATCCTTGCCGACGAGAAGAAAGTGTTGGCCATCGTCAGGACCGAGCTGGAAGAGATCAAGCAGAAACATGGCGACAAGAGAAGGACGGAACTGCGCGAGGAGATCTCTGAAATAGACCTGGAAGACCTGATTGACGAAGAAGACATGGTTATTACAATAACGCAGGCAGGGTACATTAAGCGCCTACCGGTAACGACATATCGCGGTCAACGACGTGGCGGACGCGGAGTAATCGGGCTGAACCTCAAGGAAGACGACTTTGTCGAACACCTTTTTATTGCTTCAACGCACAACTTCTTATTGATATTTAGCAACAAAGGCAAGGTTTATCGACTAAAAGTACACGAATTGCCGGTAGGCAGTCGTCAATCAAGAGGGCAGTCGATAGTAAATCTTCTACCGTTCACGCAGGACGAAAAGATCGCGGCCGTTATCTCCACCCGAGACTATAGCGAGGGTAAATACCTTATTATGGGCACAAAGAACGGCTCAGTGAAAAAAACGCTTCTCGAAGCATATAACAGCTCAAGGCGTGACGGATTGCTGGCCATAGGAATGCGACCAACAGATGAGCTCATAGCCGTCAAACTGACCAACGGAGAAGAAGACGTAATATTGGTAGCAACAACCGGCCAAGCCATTCGCTTCAGCGAAAAAGATGTCAGACCAATGGGGCGAACCGCGATGGGCGTGAGGGGAATGAATTTGAAAAAAGGCGGCAACGTGCTGGGCATGGAGATAGCCAAAGATGATGCCGGACTTTTTGTCCTGACCGAAAACGGATATGGAAAACGAACGATGATGAAGAACTATCCAAAACACCGTCGTGGAGGAAAGGGCGTACAGACAATCAAAATGGTCTCGACCAAGGGACTGCTAACCGGTGTAAAAATGGTACGCGTCGATCACGAGCTCATGATAATTTCCAGCGAAGGCGTTATCATCAGAGTTCCTGTAAAAAGTATCCCGTCTACAGGCAGAAGCACACAGGGCGTGAGGGTAATGAAGTTGAAGAAAACAGACAAGGTCAGGGCGATCGCCAGAGTAGTCAATCCTGAACCTGTGGTTGAAAAGCAGGAAAAGCAGGACAAATAAGGCAAAACAAGGAGCTGTTTCTGAGAAAGTTTGAGTTCCTCGAGCACACTGCAGATATCGGGATCCGGGTTTTTGGAAAAGACCTCGGGGAGCTTTTTGTGAACGCGGCTCAGGGTATGACCTGCGTTATGGCCGACATCTCGACCATCGAGCCGAAACACATAGAAAGAGTTGAGGTAAAAGCCAAAGAGCTCGCGGGACTTATGTTCGAATGGCTCAATGAAATAATTTATCTGATCGAGGCAAAGAACCTGATTTTTAGTCAATTCAACATCACAAACATCTCCGAGACGCGTATTTCGGCACAGATTGCTGGCGAAGCCCCGGATACGACCAAACATCGACTAAAAAGCGAGATAAAGGCTTGCACCTATCATGCCTTGCGAGTAGAAAATACTAATTCGGAGTGGGTCGCCCAAGTTATCTTTGATATATAGGGGGGCAATGGCACAATCAAAAAGACAAGCGCCGCGGGGGTTGCGTCTCGCCAGGCCATTTGTTTACGAGGTACCGAAGACCTATAAGCCCGGCATGCGTGTGTCTGGGAGAATATACGCGAGCGAGAACTTGATCATGGCGGCTTCCGAAGACAAGGCAATTGAGCAGGTTGCGAATGTCGCGTGTCTGCCCGGTATTGTAAGAGCGTCATTCGCGATGCCGGATATCCATTGGGGATACGGCTTCCCCATTGGCGGAGTCGCGGCTACTCGGGTCGAGGGCGGCGTTGTTTCGCCGGGAGGTGTCGGTTTTGATATTTCTTGCGGTGTCCGTCTTTTGCGCACAGACATTCTGGCGGCCGAGGTCAAGACGCGCATTAAAGAAATTACCCACGAGCTGTCGCGCGCGATTCCCAAAGGTCTGGGCGGCACCGGAAGAATACTGCTGGATCGCGCTCAACTGAATGAGGTTCTGAGCCAAGGAGCTGCATGGTGCGTTGCTAATGGATACGGGTGGACGCAAGACCTCGAGACGATTGAGCATAATGGCATTTATGAAAACGCAGACCCGGAAACGGTCAGCGAGCATGCTAAGGAGCGGGGTCGTAAACAACTCGGAACCCTGGGGTCGGGTAATCACTTCGTTGAGATACAGGAAGTAGCGGAGATTTATGACCGGGCAGCAGCAGAAGCTCTAGCATTATCGATAGGCCAATTGGCCATAATGATTCACTCAGGTTCACGCGGTTTGGGTCATCAGGTTTGCACGGATTATCTCAGAGAAATGGGAACCAAAAAAGTCGCTAGCGGCTTTGAGATGCCGGATAAGCAGCTTGCCTGCACCCCGCTAGAATCAGACACAGGAAAAAGATATCTGGGGGCTATGGCTGCCGCAGCCAATTTTGGCCTGGCGAACCGTCAGGCTATAGCGCATTGGGTACGGGAATCATTTTCCACGCTATTCGGCGCTGACTCAAAAGATCTTGGCATGAGCCTCATCTATGATATCTCACATAATGTCGCGCAATTTGAAAACCATGAGGTCGATGGCGTACGGACAGACCTATGCGTCCACAGAAAAGGCGCGACCAGAGCCTTTGGGCCGGGGCAGCCGGAAGTGCCCGAAATCTACCGTTCTGTCGGGCAGCCTGTTATCATTCCCGGCGACATGGGCACTGCGTCATATGTTCTGGTTGGGACAGATCAATCTATGCAGGAAGCTTTTGGCTCAACATGTCACGGTGCCGGTCGAGTTATGGGCAGGAAGGCGGCAAGAAAAATAATGAGCGGCGACGTCCTGGCCAAAGAGCTGTCAAGCAAGGGCATAGTTGTCGAAACAGGAAACATACGGGCGTTGTCGGAAGAGGCGCCATATGCTTACAAAGATGTAAGCGAGGTGGTCGATGTCTGCCAGAACGTTGGTTTGTCAAAAAAAGTTGCCAAGCTTCGCCCGCTCGGGGTTTTGAAAGGATAACAAAATGGGTGCCTTAAAGGAGATCATGATTGGCAAGGAGAGGGGAATTCTGCGAGCTAGTCCTGTAGCTGATGGGATACGCCTTTTCTTCTCTTTCGTGAACGTGTTCCGCTGGTTGAATTGGTCGTTGGCTCTTGTGCTGCTGTTTTTCAATGCCACGCCACCGATGCCGCTGGCAGTCACAATTGCTGTCTACGCGGGCGTGTTTGTCTACAATGGCGTGTTGACGCTCAGGTCTGATCAGATAAGGAGATTGCTGACAAAATTTCCATCTTTGATCCTGGTCGATGTTTTGATCTGTTTCGTTCTCTTGGTCATATATGGCTGGCGCTCCCCTTTTACTGTTTATTCTTTCAGCCCGGTAATGTTGTCGGGCGCGATATTTAGTCTTTATGGTGTCTTTCTGGTGGCCGGGATATCCGCGGCCGCGTATGGCGTTAGCGTGAGCATAAATGGTTTTACGTGGGCGCAAATTGTAGAGATGGACGCTGTTGATGGACACTTGTTTCAATATTTCGACTTTTTTCTCGTCGCGATTTTCTTCGGTTTCCCGGCTTTCATAGCGGAAAAGCTAGGCCAATCTAACGAGGAACTAACCAAAGCTAAAACAATGCTTGAGACACTGACAAAAGCGAAAGAGCGACGACGACTGGCTGACGATATCCACGATAATGTTGCCCAGAGTCTTTACGGTATCGGGCTGTTGCTGGACGCGTCTCAAAAACTTTGCGGAGACGAACAATTAAGCGAGCAGTTAGCCCTGGCAAAAGAGGCATCAGAAAAGGCACTGGATGAGATGCGCGTGGTCATCGATGACCTGTTCGTTGAGAGTTACGGTTCTCGATCCTTCTGCGATATCGCGCGAGCCAACATCGAGAAAATGAAAGAAGTATGTTCAATTGCTGTGGAGTTTCATGTAAACGGTAAAGAACCCGAGCTTGACCTGGAAATCAAAAAAAATCTATGTCTAATATTAAAAGAAGCGACAACCAATGTCATCAAGCACGCAAATGCTGAGCTGATGAGCGTAAGCATTGAGTTCAGTCCAGAACAGATCGGCCTGATTGTTGCTGATGACGGGCAAGGCATCAAGCCCGGGGAGAGACACGGGGGCTATGGTATAAACAACATCGAAAAACGGGTCAAGGCGTTAACTGGTTCCTGCAAAATATCCTCAGAGGAAAGAGGCGGAACCAAAGTTGAAGTGACGGTGCCCCTAGAAAGCGCTTCACTAATATCCAGCGGGGACTTGGCGGGAAGCTAGCAGCCCAGATCGGTTTAGAGCGCGCCTTTTGTATAACCATAGTGGCCGATTTTCTCGGTGAGCGCCCAATAGTCCATGCCAACATAGGAGAAAGGCGCCAAGCGGGCGAAGTCGACTTTGCCTTTATGGTCCAAAAGCTCCTCATCGACGTGAATCAGGATAACCTCTGAAATAAAAACATCATGAGTGCCCAGAGACAGTGTTTTGACCACGCGGCACTCTAGGTTTATCGGGCAATCCTGTATCATCGGCGGTTTAATTTGCTGAGAGGGGAGAGCCGTCAGGCCGGTCGCGGCGAACTTGTCGGTTGTTCTCCCTGACACACACCCGCAGTAGTCTGTTTTTGCCACCAAATCGCGAGTTGGAACATTGACGACAAGTTCCGGTGTGGCTTTGAGCAAGCCATGTGAGTGACGGCTGGGACGTATCGCCGTGCTTACCATTAGCGGGTTTGAGCAGACTATGCCTACCCAAGCCAGAGTGATGATGTTGGCTCGGCCACTGTTATCAACAGTCGTTATTAGCGCGACCGGTGTGGGGAATAATGCTCCGGCCAAATCCGTAGTGATTTTTGCCATTTCTCAGCTCCCGACCCTAACGGTATAGTCAAAGACAGCGCATGCTTACCACATATGATAATCAGGGGCTTGCCGTGCTGTTGCCTAAACATTAATATAGCGTATTGTGAGTAAAGTAGTAAGAACGGGTGCAAACTGGTCCTTGTCAGAGATCACATGCGTCTTGTTTGATCTCGATGGCACGCTGATAGACACGGTTGACCTAATCCATAAGTCTTTTGACCACGCTGTCCAAAAAGTTCTCGGCAAGAGCCTGACAAGAGAAGAGTTGCTCCAAAACATTGGTCGCCCCCTGGCTGTACAAATGAAAGTATTTTCGCCGACAAGGTCTGATTTGCTTATGGACGCCTACCTCGAATACAATCTCGCTAAACACGATGAGAACATCTCCAAATACCCGCATACGACTGAGATCTTGACCTGGCTCGTTCAGGAGAAAGCCATGAAGGTCGGGGTGGTGACCTCAAAAAAACGCGATCTCAGTCTGCGCGGTCTTAGAATCGTCGGTCTTTTTGATCTATTTGATGTGATTGTTGCTATGGAGGACACGAAAAAACATAAACCGGATCCGGAACCGGTAACTACAGCTCTAAACCTTCTTCACTGCTTGGCGAGCGAGACGTTGTTCATAGGTGATAGTCCATTCGATATTGATGCCGGCCGGGCCGCGGGAGTTTTTACAGGCGCCGCTCTTTGGGGCCCCTTTAGCCTAGAACAATTACGAGCCCACCGGCCCGATCTGGAACTAGCCAACATAAACGATTTGAAGCTCTTAGCCTAATTAGCTTGTCTTTGCGAGGAGTCGGGCAAGGGCATCGTTTTCATTGGTGAACAACTCAAACAAATGGCTTAGGCCGGTTACGGACAGAATCCTGTCCACAAACGGATTTGACACCAGAACCAGCAGGCCACCCCTTTGTTTTGCCTTGTCTAAGCTTCGAAGAAGCATCCCCAGCGTGGCGCTGTCCATAAAGTCCAGCTTTCGAAAATCCAGCATGATACTCGGCCGTCCGCCGTCGATCTGGGCGAGAATTAATTCATGCACTTCAACATAATTATTCATATCGATCTGCCCCTCGACATGAATAATCGGGATATTGTCTGAAAGCTCAGTAGACATTTGTAATGACATACAAAACCCCCTCTAACAGCTACTTTTTCCCCATTCAAAGATCAGCCAAACAGCGGAAACACTAGACGGGTGAGAATAATGTTGATAGAGTGTTTCGGCAATGGAAGGACACAACAGACAACGCGACCGCAGCGGTAAAAACCTAGAGGAGCACTCACGCAGCTCTATTTTTCGTCCGACTCAAACGATTAAATCGAGAAACATTGGTGCCAAGCGCACGGTCAAACCCATCGCGCTGATAGTTTGGGAAGACATCACGGCATACACCAGAATCGAGATACCGGATGATTTTGATGTTTTTCGGTTGACCAAAATCACAGTCGGTATTCTATGGAAGGAAACAGAAGACTATCTTGTGCTTGTGCAGGACTATGATCTCTCAAATCGCGGAAAACGGTATCAGCACAATGATTTCCACATTATTCCCAGAGGCACCGTCAAAGAGGTTCGCATACTCGGCCAGATAGATCTTTGAGCCAACAGAGCCGGTTTTACCCCTGGGGTCCGCCGCTTGACCCGCCGGGCCCAAAGTCCTCCGGGTCGATCGAGTCAAGGAAAGACCGAAAGCGCTGGATCTCGTCGTCTTCGCCTTCCTCCGTGAGGATAGAAGCTTCATCAAGAACACCCTCCTCAGCGAAGATGGGTGCCTTCATTCTAACAGCCAAAGCGATAGCATCACTTGGACGAGCGTCAATTGTCAGGTCTCTGGAGTTGGCGTTGACATATATTTTGGCAAAAAAAGTACCATCTTTGAGATCATCAATGACAATTTGCTTGACAGACGCTTTTAGGTTTTCAATAAATGTCTTGAGCAGATCGTGAGTGAGGGGGCGGCCAGGCTTAATTCCTTGCATCTCCATGAGTATCGAGGTCGCCTCAGATTGACCGATCCAGATGGGCAAGAACCTTTTGGCCCCGGGGTCTCGCAAGATTACAACCGGCTGTTGCGTCAAAACATCTAGGTTTACGCCGTGAAGTTCCATCTCAAGCATTATACTCATCACTCAATTCTCTATAAAATAGCAAAATCATGACCTAAAAGCTTTTATTCCCTAATCATAACCAGGATCATCTTAAACCGACTTTCGGCCTTTAAGGCATGAGGTTTGTTTGCCGGCATAATAATCATTTCGCCTGTTTTGGCTCTCAGGGTTTCTCCGCTGATTGTGATTTGGGCTTCGCCGTCAAGGATGTGCACCAAAGCGTCAAAGGGCGCTGTATGCTCACTTAGGCCCTCCCCTTTTTCGAAGGCAAAAACGGTTACATTGCCGGACTTTCTTTTGATTATTGTTCGGCTGACAACTGAGCCGGCCTGGAAGCTAACTAGCCCGGCAGGGTTGATCGCTTTCCCGATTATATCCGTCATCGCCGCTCTTTACGCTCTTCAATAGCTGTCATGAAATAACCGCCTCTCAGGGCTTCGTCACTCTCTTTTTACAAACAAACCCGGTCGCCATTTTGTGAAGTGCTTTGGCTAATTATGGTGACCTTGGATCGGAATGTCGCCAGAAATCAAGCTTAGTTAATATGCTGTCACTATTAACGCGTTTAGGCAAGACTTAGAGACCCTTTTATTGTTGCCGGGTTTTGAGGCGATCTAGACCCGAATATGACTGAGCCTCCTTTCCAGTCGTGTGGACGGTCCATTCTCGTGCTAATTCTTCTGAAAGAGACCGACAAGTGTATAATGCGTATAAGGTTTGCCCGAAAGAACCTGGTTACAGAGGTGAAAATGAAAGTCGCGACCGTTGATTTCAAGAAGTGCGCAGGCGCTCATTGCAGTAAGTGTTTGGCAGCAAAAGGCTGTGACCGGCGCGTTATCAATAAACTCGACTGGGATGAACCCGCTTTTATTGATGTTTCGCTTTGCGACGCGTGTGGAGAGTGCTTAAAAAATTGCGAACATTCGGCTATAACGATAATTGATGCGTAACTGACTAAAGGGAAGACGAAAAAAGACAAGAGAAAGCAGGTAAAGGTGTGCGGATAAAAAGAATAGGGCTAGGTATCATAATAGCCATAATTATCGCGGGCTTAAGTGGAGGTTGCGCGAAAACCCAGTCATCTACGGAAACACCTTCATCAAACGCCTATAAGAATGTTACACCAAAGGAATTGAAGCCAATGCTTGATGACAAAGGCCTTTTTCTGGTCGACGTTCACATCCCGGAACAGAAGCATATTGTCGGTACGGACCTAGTTGTTCCTTATAACGAGATCGAGAGAAACATCGATAAATTTCCCAGCGACAAGAGTACGAAAATTGCTCTTTATTGTCGTTCCGGCGGCATGAGCGTAGAAGCGGCCCGTAAACTCATCGAACTTGGCTATGAGAACGTTTTCAATCTAGCGGGCGGCGCGGGGGCCTGGACAGCGGCCGGATATCCGGTGGAACAATAGCTGAAAACAAGCGTTAATTCAACGCTATGGCGGGAAGGCTCATCGGGTTTTGGCGCCCGGTTGTTCTTGAAGCAGGAGGCCCCTCGTGCCTTGCACAATCCGAGAATCAGTGATTAAATGAGCGACTTGTAGACTAGAAAAGCAGGAGACGGTTTAAAACGGTTAAAGGACAAAGAGCCTCAAAAGAAAAAAATTCAATCATTTCTTTATTAGTCAGAAAGCCTGTGGTCGCCGTCGGGCTTCTTGGGGCTATCGTATTAGTAGTGTCTATCTATTTTTGGCCCGGCGGGTCTTTCAGGGTAGCTGACAATTCAGTTGATCTGCGTGTCAAGTCAGAAGCCGAGGAGCTATACAACAAGGGAAAATACAAAAAAGCCCTACCCAAGTTTGTTAAAATTGTCGAATCAGATCCTGACGATAATCACGTAAGAGGGTTGCTTGCCGGCTCGTATATGCTTTCGGGCAAACTAGAAAAAGCAATTGAGCAGTACAAAAGCATTCTCGAAACTGAGCCTGGGGATGCTGAGACAAGATACAAATTGGGAATTTTACTAAGACAAGTTGGACGCGATGACCAGGCTATCGCAGAGCTCAAGAAGGCCGCTAAGCAGAAACCGTCGCAGCAGTTTCTGTCGGAGTTGGCAAAGACGTATGCTCAAAAAGATCAACTCGAGAAAGCCGTTTCTAGTTGGCGCAAAGCTTTGAAGCTCGCCGCCGGCAATACAAGAGCGAAGGTTAGCATCTACACCGATATGGGTGATGCCTACATCCGAATGGAAAATCGCGGGAAGGCTGAAGCCGCCTATCGGTCAGGGCTAAGGCTCGATCCGGAAAATGGTTACTTAAAAACGAAATTAAGTGAATTTGAACTGAAAGAAGAATAGACAGCCTCTAGCTCCAGACCTGTAGCCATTTCCTCCTCTCCCGTCTCGACTGAGCAATTTTATTACTTTGACGAATGTCCGCCCGCATTTGCTAACCGTGATTGGGTTTTCCGATCCCCTAAACATGCAACCGATTACCTCTACTATCTTGACAAGCACCTGGGAAAACATATAATTATTATTGTCAGCGGCGATGGTGAGAATGGGTTTTATGGAAAGAGTAGAAAACGATAATTGAATGGGGCTTGGGGACTAGACTTTATCTAAAAAATTTGAAGCCGGATTTTCGAGTATTTTGCAATAATAAACGCAGCTTGTTCTTGGCATAACAAAAGATAAATCCTCCTAAAGAACTCAAAGTATTCACACCCTGTTTTGGGCTAATTGCGAAGAGAGCGGTGCTCTAACGACTCTCCTGCATTGAAAGCCAGCCTTCAGACATTGGCTTAGCCTGTCTCTCCTCATTTCGGTGCGTACCATTGCCAGCTGAATGAAGCCGTCGTTTTTTGCGTCGGCTAGACATATGTTTGATGGAAGACACAAAAAGCAGTAAGTCCTTAGTTGTGAGGACCAAGGAACCATGAGGGGAAAAAACAGAGGAACAACGGCTTTCAGGGCCGTTTTCATGGCGGCTGTTTGCGTGGTCACTCTATTAGTGACATATGTTTTTGCGATCGCCGGACCAGACGCTTGGAGCAATACCGGCTTCACAAGCGCCGGGTCGGTTTCTGTTTCTTCAGACTATGCCAATGATTCCACTATATTTGCCGGGACAACCTCCGGGGAAATTTGGAAATCACTGGATGCCGGAGATTCAACCTGGACTCTAATGCAGGATGTAGGCAGCGACGCAATTCGCGGCATTGTCACATCGCCTAATTACGCTTCGGATCAAACTATCTTTGTCGCGGCCCAAGATGGCGGCAGTCGCCCCGGGGTCTGGTTTTCTTATGACGGGGGAGATACCTGGAACACCGATGTTGTAAAGCAAAACGGGTGGTCGATTGCGATCACCGAGGACTATGAAACCAGTGTAACCGGTACAGTTTTTTTCGGAGGCAATGGCACCGCCTTCAAGTCGACTGATTACGGACAGAATTGGACCGAGATTAATAATGGATTTCCTGCTGCTCAGAATGTCCGGCAGATGGCAGTATCCCCAAACTATAATGTTGACCAGACTGTTTTTGGGGCGCTGCATTCAACCGGGGTTTGGAAGACAATAAACGCGGGGGCGAATTGGGTAGCGGTTGGTGTGGTCGCGACAGGTATTACCGATGAAAAAATTCACGCCATTGCGGTATCACCCGACTATGCTACAGACCAGAATGTGTTTGCCGGCAGCTTTGGTTCAGGCGTCTACAAGTCTACCGACGGGGGCGCAACTTGGTTTGCGTCAACTGTAGGCATCGAGAGCCACAAAGTTGCAGATTTTGCTGTGTCCCCAAACTACACGATAGACGGGACGGTTTTGGCAGCGACGCAAGCTGGCGTCTTTAGGTCAACCGATTGGGGCGCGACCTGGATTGAACTGGGCGACCTGTCGGACGCCAATTCAGTTGCTGTCAGTCCGACCTATTCCACAGACGGAGACGTATTTGCCGGTGGCTCGGACGCATTTGACGACAGCATTTTTAAATTCGAAGATACAGCAATATCCGGAGCTGACTCGACACCGCCGGTGACAACCCTGTCAACGACGCCTACGGCGCCAAACGGGGACAACGGCTGGTTTAATACTGATACTACAGTTACGCTGACGAGAGATGAACCCGGCAGTACATATTATCAGTGGAACTCAACATCAACACCCGGTTGGATAACCTACGCCGACTCAACGCCAGCGCTTGAGGGCGAAAACACTATATATTATTTTTCTGCGGATACTGCCAACAACACAGAGACGGTTAAGAGCGCGACGCTAAAAGTTGACAGGAATTTACCCACTGATCCAGGTGTTATAAGTACAAGCCACGCGACAAATACTCCATATTCGGACAACACGGTTGATATGAGCATTTCCGGCGCGACTGATACTGTTTCAGGAGTAGAAGGGTTTTCAACTTCGTGGACGGAGGGCGCGACAGCGACACCGGCGCAAACCATGAATGCCTCAGCGACTCTTAGCTCAACGACGAGCGCGCCGCTGACTGACGGCACTTGGTGGTTTAGCTTAAGCACCAAAGATATTGCCGGCAATTGGACGAGCACAGTTTATGGCGGGCCGTATATCATTGACAACACTGAGCCCGACGCCTCATTCATCGAACCGAGCGACGGCTCAACGATTACGACATCATCCTTTAATATCAACGGTATGGCCACCGACGCTATTGGGGTCTCAACCGTGACAATTTCTATCACCAGAGACTCAGACGGATTTACCTGGGACGGCTCCGGCTTTACGGCGCCGGCGACGACCGTAACATCAACCCTGGGCACCCCGGACGGGACCTCA
>SDBV01004763.1_pt1 | contig 19338 bp, 18 predicted proteins | sample 2277081 | NCBI WGS metagenome assembly SDBV01 (sample SAMN10402039, study PRJNA504765) | marine sediment metagenome | isolation source: marine sediment core GS10_PC15, 223 cmbsf | place: Arctic Ocean: Southern Knipovich Ridge | collected 2010
CCGCACCGGCGCCAGCGATTATTCGCTGATGCACTACACCTCGGGGACCACCGGCAAGCCCAAGGGTGCCGCCCACATCCACTACGCCGCCGTCCAGCATTATGCGACGGGTAAGTGGGTGCTTGATTTCCACGAAGATGATGTCTACTGGTGTACCGCCGACCCGGGGTGGGTCACCGGGACATCCTACGGCATGTCCGCACCCTGGACCAACGGCGTATCACAGGTCGTCTATGAAGGCGGCTTCCGGGCCAGTACGTGGTACTCTATTATCGAGAAGTATAAGGTATCGGTGTGGTATACTGCGCCGACTGCTCTGCGTATGCTTATGAAAGCCGGCGAGCAGGTGCCGAAGCAACACGACCTCAGCAGTCTGCGCCACATCTGCAGCGTGGGGGAACCACTAAATCCCGAGGCGATTATATGGGGCACAAAGGTGTTTGACCAGCCCATACACGATAACTGGTGGCAGACTGAGACCGGGGCTATACTCATTGCTAATTACCCTTTCATGACTGTCCGTCCTGGCTCCATGGGCCGGCCCATCCCCGGCATCATGGCCGCAATTCTGGACGACAGCTACACTGAGGTGCCGCCCGGAGAGGAAGGACATCTGGCCATCAGACCAGGCTGGCCGGCCATGTTCCAGACCTACTGGAACAACCATGAACTCTACCAGTCACGCTTCCAGAATGGTTGGTACATCACTGGCGACCGCGCTCGCCGTGACGCCGACGGCTATTTCTGGTTTGTGGGCCGCACCGATGATGTAATCAACACTGCCGGGCACCTGGTGGGGCCTTTCGAGGTGGAAAGTGCCCTCCTCGAACACCCCGCCGTAGCCGAGGCAGGTGTCATCGGCAAGCCGGACCCCATAGCCATGGAGGTGGTGAAAGCCTTCGTCGCCCTCAAGGACGGTTACCAGCCTACCCCGGAGTTACGCCGGGAGCTGACACAGTTTGCTCGTAAAAAGCTGGCGGCGGCAGTAGCCCCGCGGGAAATAGAGTTTGTTGCTTCCTTACCTAAAACCCGCAGCGGCAAGATAATGCGCCGTTTGCTTAAGGCCAAGGAGTTAGGCCTGCCGCTGGGCGACACCTCCACCCTGGAAGACTTCTAGAAGCGAAAGCCACTATATGCCGGCTGTACAGGCCATTCTTGATAAGGAGGAACAATATGTCCCGCTACCAGGTAAACCCAGCTCGGAAATACTTCAACTTTGGAGGTAAGCTGCCCCCCCTGCAGTTTGAGGATACCCCGGCTGAGCTCCCACCCCAGGGGCCCCATACCTACCCCAAGCTCATCACCGATACCACCATGCGGGACGGTGCCCAGGACCCCTGTTTTGCCATCCTTCCCAATGAGGCCAAGCTCAAATACTTTGACCTCCTCCACCAGCTGGATAACGGCACCGGGGTTATCGACTGTGTGGAAGTGTTCATCTACCAGAAACGGGACCTGTGGACGCTGGAGAAGCTTCTGGAGCGAGGCTACGACTTCCCCCGGGTCACCACCTGGACCCGGGCCACTCCCAAAGACATCAAGAATTTAGTGCAGGTATCCGGAGGCTTGGTCAAAGAGACAGGGATACTTGCCTCAGGCTCTGACCACCACATCTTCGACCGACTGGGCTTCCGCAGCAAGGAAGAGGCTGTGGAAAAGTACCTGACACCCATCCTCACTGCTTGTGAGCACGGCATAACCCCTCGCGTCCACCTGGAGGATACCACCCGCTCGGATGTAGAGGGCTGGGTAATACCCTTCATGTGTCGGGTGCTCGATGAGACCAATGGCCAGGCCCGCTTCAGGGTATGTGATACTCTCGGCCTGGGGACGCCCGACCCTTTTGCCGCGCTGCCCCTGGGTATTCCCCGGCTGATTTCCGCGCTCTCCCAAGCCACGGGAGCGGTGCTGGAGTTTCACGGCCATAACGACTTCGGCCTGGCCACCGCCAACAGCATGGCCGCCTTCCGCTACGGTTGTAAGGCAGTCAACGTGACCTTTACCGGTCTCGGCGAGCGCACGGGCAACACCGCACTGGAGCAGGTGCTGGCCAACTACATTCGCCAGTATGGTGACCCCGGGCTCAAGCTGGAGGCGCTGGCAGAGATGGCTGCCCTGATGCATACAGAGGTGATTCCCATCTCAGAGAAGCAACCGATTGTGGGAAGCAGTATTTTCACCACCCAGGCCGGACTGCACCAGACCGGTATACAGCGCCAGAACGAGGCGGAGGGAGGCCTAATCTATCTCCCCTTCGACCCCGGGATAGTAGGCCGTCAGGGGGTGGAGCTGAACCGCATCGGCGCCCTTTCGGGAATGGACGGAATAATCTCCGTGCTCAACCGCTACCGGGAGACCTCCGCCGTCCAGGGTCCCAGGCTCAGCGGGACCAGCAGGCTGGCGAAGCTCCTCTACGACCAGGTTCATGAGGCGTATGATGGGCACTATGACCAGGCCCAAGACCGCTACCTGGACTACCGAACCACTTTCTTCGAGGTTGAAGAGCTGGTACGGATGGCAGAGCAATTATAGAAAGGCTGCCGGAATGCCTCAATTCAGCTATCCTGAGGCGAGTTCACCTAGAGTGCCCCAGGGGCATTCAGCCAGCAGATGCTATCACGCCCGCACACGATAATCAAGAGTGGTTATCTATCTTTTCATCGTAGGCGGCGAACACCAGCGCCGCATTATGACCACCAAAGCCAAAGGAGTTGGATACTACTGCCCTTATCTTCTGCTGCCGCCCCACAGCGGGTACATAGTCCAGGTCACACTCGGGGTCAGGGTTCTCCAGATTTATTGTCGGTGGAATAATGCCGTCTCGTATTGCCAGCACCGAGAGCGCCGCTTCAATTGCTCCCGCCGCACCTATGCCATGCCCCAGCATGGACTTGGTAGAGCTGATGGGCACCTTATAGGCATGTTTGCCAAATACCGATTTAATAGCTTTGGTCTCGATTACATCATTGAGTCTGGTGCTTGTTCCGTGAGCATTGATGTAGTCTATTTCCTCCGGCTCGAGGTTTGCCTGACGCAAGGCTAAACGCATAGCTCGCTCAATGCTCTCTCCATTCTCATCAGGCTCGGTAAAGTGGTAGGCATCGGCGGTGGCTCCATAGCCCATCACCTCAGCCATTATTGGGGCTCCTCTCCTCCGGGCAAACTCCAGGCTCTCCAAAACCAGTATGGCAGCACCTTCACCCATGACAAAGCCATCACGCTCCGCATCAAAGGGGCGGGATGCCTTCGTAGGGTCGCCATTCCTGGTGGAAAGGGCGCGCATGTTACCGAAGCCAGCGACGGCAATGGGAGTGATAGCTGCTTCACTGCCACCGGCAAGCATCACCTGGGTGTCACCCTGCCCGATGACGGTGACGGCATCACCAATAGCGTGAGCACCGCTGGCACAAGCTGACACCACTCCATAATTAGGTCCTTTAGCACCAAGGTGAATTGATACCTGCCCCGAGGCCATATCGGCAAGCATCATCGGGATAAGAAACGGGCCTACCTGGCCAGGCCCATCACTGGATAAGACTTCAAGCTGCTTAGATAAAGTAGTCAATCCCCCCATACAACTGCCGATAATCACCCCAACCTCATACCCGTTTGAGCTGTCAATCTTCAGCCGGGCGCTTTCCGACGCCTCAAGGCTGGCAGCAATAGCAAACTGGGTGAAGCGGTCCATACGCCTTGCCCGCTTGCGGTCTATATACTGGCAAGGGTCAAACCCTTTGACCTCAGCCGCAATCTTTACCTCGAACTCACTGGCATCAAACAGGGTAATATAATCCACTCCCGACCGGCTACTAGCAAGCCCCTGCCAAGTTGAAGACACATCCAATCCCAAGGGGCTTATAATGCCTATACCGGTAACGACGACCCTTTTGTTCACGGTAATTTTCCTATTGCCATCTCCTCTGGTTAATTACTAAACAGGTTTGTCCCGGTGCCGTGGCACGGCTTCAAGTATTTCATGGCAGACTGGCAAACCGTCAGTGACCATGCTGGACTATTCACGCCTAGGCCCCATTGTAAGAACCGGCGCCTCGTATTATACGGTTAACCGCTCTACAAAAGTTATTCCAGTCAGATGAGCGACTGGCCAGGAATTGGCTCCCTTTTTCGGTTATCTGATAGTAGCGTCTCTCCCTCCGTTTGGTGACCTGCTCCCACTTGGAGGTGACCAGCCCATGCTTCTCCAGCCGAAGAAGTGCCGGGTAAATCGTGCCTCCCTTGAGCCTGAGGTATCCCCCAGTCCTCTGCTCCAGTTCCTTAGTAATCTGGTAGCCATACGTTGGTAGCCGGCTAATAATGGAAAGAATGACCGGGTCAATAAGTCCCTTTAGCAATTGCTGAAGATACGCCAATTTCTGCCCCCCCATTAATACTTTGCAGTGCGATACATTGTAATACTAATTATACCCTATGTCAATACTTGCGCCGTTTTATTTCTGCCATACCAATATGGGCCTGGCGACAGATATTTCAAGCGGTTCACTGAGATAATCTACAATTTTCAGGCAAGATGAGAGCAAATAAGAATCTCGGGGGGTTATAAATAAACTCAATGTGAATAGCAGAACGAGGTACAAACCATTCCAAAGGTGTCTGAAACAGTTAGCCAATATCTGCCGATGAAGGGTGATATACCATTTACAGTACAGTAAATGGAAGCACCAAACAATAGGCTGGCTAGAAACCAGAGTAAGAGTGCAGACCTCCCAGGAACAGGTTGCCCAGGAAGGTGAACGCGGTGGCGGCAAAACCCAGCAGGAGCAGCAAGGCGCTCCTGGTGCCTCGCCATCCTCGCAGGTTGTGAGCATGCAGGTAGCCGGCGTAGAGTAAGGCAGTTATCAAAGTAGCCGTTTCCTTGGGGTCCCAGCCCCAATAGCGGCCCCAGGCGGTATGGGCCCATAACGCTCCCAGCACCAGCACCAGAACCATCATGGGAAATCCAATGACCACGGCCCGATAGCTAACTTCTTCCAGCGTATCCCTGGGCGGCATCCAACTCACCGAGTCTTGACGCTGGAAAAGGTACATGACGGCTGCCCCAAAGGCGACAGCAAAGGTGCCATAAGCAACCACGGCCACCGCCACATGGAGGGTGAGCAGCAGGTTGTTCTGCAGCGCCGGCACCAGAGGCTCTATGTTACTGGGAATGGTGCTGGCATAGCCCATCAGCGCCAGCGCCAGAGGCAGCACAAATACCCCCAGTGAGCGAAATTTGAATGACCTCTCCATGTAGAGATAAGCAAGCACGATGCCCCAGGCAAAGGCCAGGGAGAACTCATACTGGTTTGAGAAGGGGCCACGGCCAGCCACAATGGCGCGGAAGAGAATGGACAGGGTAAGTAAGACGGCTCCCAGCCAGTTCACCAGGGTAGCGTATTTTCCTATCCTTCCTCGCCTCCTTAATATATACCAAAAGTAAAGCAGAGTGCCCGCTCCCAGACTTATAAAGGCTGCGCTGAAGAAATAAAGGGACATCTTGGCCATTATCGCCTCCTTTCCTGCCCATCATGGGGACTATTCAAGCCTGAGTTTGGGCTGCAGCCTGCCCGGCTCAACTCCTGCTCAAGGGCAGACGCCAGGCGCTGGAATTCTCTGTCAAAGCCGGACAGGCGGGGGGCAGCACCAGCGAGGGCCAGGGTTGACTCGGGGATAGACCGGGAACAGAGCGCCCATACCCGACGATGGGGAAAGTAGAGTACAGTGCACATACCCACGACTATGAAGGCAGCGGCCAGCCAAAATAATTTTATCCCCGGGTTCTTCACCACACTAAGGCCGGTGAACTGCTTCTCCCTGAGAAAGGTGAACTCCAGCCCGGCTATTTCTAAAGGTTCTCTCTGGACCAGCTTTTCGCTGACCCACAGAGCACTATCACCACTTTGGTAAACCACAATGACCACCTCACCGGGGCGGATAAAGCTGTCAGCTGCATCCTGGGCAGTACTCACCACGTCCACGGTAAGCATACCATCAAACAGAGTGAAAAAGCCCATCGGGCGGGCTTCACCGTATGTCCTATTTCGGTAAGCCAGGGCTACGCCATCTTCAAAGAGAAGCTTGTCGTCGACGGTGTCCCTGACCCGCATCACCACTGCATTGCCAAAGAAAGCCTGATGGAAGCGCACACCCTTATACTCCAGAGGCTGGTTGACTCGAATCGTCTGCCTCTTTACCTCTATCCCCTTCTCGTAGATGACCAGGTCACTGCGAAAGTCCTTGGGGCGGCCATCTGGATAATCTTCTTCGGTGAATCCCTCGTTAAGCACTGATAGTTCGGTGCCGTGGCCTACTTCTCTCACCGAGCCATCGGGGATAGCCAAAGCGTTTTCACTGAAGCCGGTCAAGTTTCCCCAGAGAGCGGCGGCAATAGCCAGAATTATGCCACCGTGGGTGAGGAAGGTGCCAAAGCGGGTGTAACGGTTGCGTTCAGCGTAAACATGGGTACTATCAGGCTCACTTCCGATGGTTACCTGATAGTGCTGCCGGCGCAGGGTTTCGGCCGCAACATCAGACGCCTCCTGCTGGGACAGGCCGGATGACGTAAACCAGGTCCGGTATCTTCCTCTTTCAAAGAAGCCCTGCCCCGGTTTTACCGCCGGATGCCGGACAGTGCGCCAAATTGCGGGAAAGCGGTTAACAGTACAGACAGTCAAATTGAGCACCAGCAGGGACACCAGAACATTGAACCACCACACCCCGAATACCCGGAACAGGCCCAGGAAGTCCATCAGCCCGGTAAAGATTCCAAAACGTGGTCGCAGACCCTCGACCCAGCGGTCATAGCTCAGTGGGCTGCTCAGCACCTCACCGGGAGCCTGAACTATCAGGGCTCCAGCCAGAGAGGCTGCGGAGATGAGCAGTATCAGGACCAGGGCGAGCCGTACCGAGCACAAGAACCGCCACAACCTCTCGGCCAGGACATCAAGAGTTAAGGTGGGCGCTGCGTTTCTATCATTCACCTCATAGCCTCGGCCAGCTTGGCCTCCATGGCCCGCTTGGTCATAGCGCCGATATTCACCGCTTTGATTACCCCCTCCCGGTCTATAAAGAAACTGGTGGGGATAGCGGCGATACTGTAGCCGGCAGCCACTTCGCCCGTTTTATCAATAACGAAGGTCCAGCTATAGCCGCCTCGCTGCACGAACTGACGGACCTCAGCCTCGGTCTCCATAATATCCACGCCAACCACTACCAAACCTTTGTCCTTGTATTCCTGGTATATGGCCTCGATTTCAGGCATTTCGGCACGGCAGGGTGGACAGTCGGTAGCCCAGAAGTTAATGAATACCGCTTTACCCCGAAGGTCACTCAGGCGAAACGGCTTGCCCTCCAGGTCAGTTAAGGCGAAGTCAGGTGCCAGTTTGCCCACACCCACCCCTACCGTGTTCCCCTGCCCACCACCCCCTACAGGCTGGGAAGAGGGTGTGCAGGCCTGGGCTACCAGAACTCCGAGCAGAACTATAACCAGCAGTCCCAGAGCTGCCCGCAGAGAGTATAGCCAGTTGCGTTGTTGCGATGCCCCCATTTCTTACCTCCCGTTCTCTTTGCTTCAGATTGTGCGGCTCAACATGTTTTCCATGTTAAACCAGAAATATAGAATACAGCCGTTAAGCAAACAGTCGCCGTATACCATCGACTGCCACTCCCAGAGAGCCGGCCACGAACCAGGCAGCGACCAGATACAGGGCTAACGTTTTAAGTTTCACAGGTCGTAATAGATAGCGAATCACATAAAAAGTGGTGCTGGGAGCCAGCAGCATTATACTCAGCGCCGTTCCCAGGCTGGCCCCTTTCACCAGCAGAGCCGAAGCCAAAAGAACCTCGGCGCCCCCGGTCAACTGAAAAGGTATAGCCATGAGAGGGGCCAAGTAAGGGCCCTGCCAGGCACTCTCACCCAGCCAGGGTCGAAGCGCAGAAGCAGGCACATATATGGTCAGGGCAGAAGCCACGCCGAGGCCGATAACCAGTGGAACCACCGCTCCTTCTATCAGGCCGACAAAGCTTTTCCAGGCGACCCGAACAAACAAGGATAGGCTTCCGGACGGCGACAGTGAACTATCACCCAGCAATGCTTTGGGCCAGTAGGCCGGCTCCGCCTCTACTTTTTGCCCTTGTGGGTTGCCATCACGCAGGAGTATGGAACGAAGAAACCAGCTTAAGAACAAAGTATAAAGGACGGCCAGGACCAACCGCAGCACTACCATTTCCATCCCGATAAGTGAGGTTACCACCAAGGCTGGGATAGAAATGATAAGACTGAAAAGGAGCAGCCCACCGGTGGTTGACGGCGCTGGTACTTTACCCCCAGGACGCCACAGTAAATAGAACAGGATACGCCACAAGCCACGTAAGAGCTTATATTTGAGAAAAGGCCTACTTGTTGGCGCCGCATTATTAACCTTTTTCCCCGCTGCCGCGGCTATCAGCCCGGTGGTGACTGCCAGCCCGAGCCAGGCAGCCAGGAAGAAAGGGCCGAATTCAGTTAGGAACTGCCGAAACCTGAAGAGGGTAGCCAGTACGTCTGCCATCCGCTCACTTTTGAACCTTCGTTACACCTCAATTAGACACTCTGGCTACCCCCCACGTCAAGTCTCAGCAAAACAGAGGAGTAAAGCTCTATCAGGCCCCGAAGATGAGACTTTTCAGGACAGTAAACAATAGGATAGCGAAGATGCTCACCACCAACCCGGCCAGGCCTGTGTAAACCATGATACCAGCCACATCACCAATATTTTTCATATTTCCCCCTTTAAAATCTCATGGACATGGGTATAGTCAGAACCCACACGTAAAAGCTTGCCAAACCAACAAGAAGCACTCCCATTATGGCTATGCTGCTGAGAGCTTGTGCTCGTTTCTTAAACATGTTAAAGGACAGTCTATACAGGGCGTAACCAGAGGCCAGGAACCCGAAGCCGATGGTAAGGAACTGTAGCACGCTAATCACATTGGCAGGAAGAACGGTGACCGAGGCCCCGGCCGTCCCGAAGAGATTCCATCCGAAGCCAAAGGGGTCAGAGAGATTAGGAATAATCACCGCCCCTTCCTCCAACAGATGGAAATAGTTGTGTCCCAGGTGCATGCTGATGGCAAGTGGAATAAAGGCCAGGGCGAACCAGATGAAGATGCGTTTGGTGTTATATCTAGCATCGCCGGCCATCCTCCTGGTAAGTGAGGAAATCCCGGTGAATACGCCCACGAATATTATGCCCATCATCAAAAAGGCGATGGTGCGCAAAACCGGCGCTGAGATACCCAGACTCCCAGCCAGTTTACCTTCTAAACTCCCGTAAGCAGCTGTCATTTCGAGGTTGTGGAAGGGAATGATGCCAAGAAGAACGATAGCTATGACCGAGAGGGAAAAGGTAATATCCGGAGTGCGCAGAAAGCCCAGACCCTCTTTGAAGATATCCTAGAAGGGCTTTCTGATATTTATGGCGATGTTGTCATGAGGACAGGTCTTGGCACACTCGGTGCAGAGCAGGCAATGAGTGTTACGGTCTATTGCCCAGGGATAAATCATCTGAGGGCAACCATAGCCCTTTTCATTACCCTTGAAGCAGTCACGAGTTTTACAGCTACGGCAAACCTGAGTGTCCTTATTCCGAAGCTCTATCGGCGCCACCAGGGAGTAGGGAGCAATAATAGCCCCTATCGGGCAGAAGTAGCGGCAAAAGCTCCGCTTCTCAAAGACCAGTGAAATGACTGTGGCCACGGCAAACATCCCCAGAGCGAGGTATACTGTAGTCTCCGGACGTAACGCCAGGTGGAAAGTGGAATCGGCCCAGTGCAGTAACAGGAAGAAGACAAGCATAAGCCCGAAATTCCTTAAGAGCTTGGGCACCTTTAAGTTAAGGCTTAAAGTCAGCTTTCCCTTATGCCAGAAGGCAAGGCGCTGCAGCCACTCGCCGATGGCAATCCAGGGACACGCCAGGCACCATATTCTGGACCCTACTAACATCGTCACCGGGATAAGCGTCCACCAGATGAGCCAGGTGAAGGTAGAACTCACATTTTCTCCACTCACCGGGGTACCGAACAGCCCGGCGTAAACAATCACGCCAAAGGCGGCAAGCCCACCTAACTGCAAAGTGAACTGGAGACCACGCCATTTTATCAGTCGCTTAAACCAGCCTATCTCCATTAAGTCTTTATAGACGCCTTCTCTTTTCACTGTTGTTGCTGCCACTTTTACCACTCCCTCCTCACGCTCTTTATCACCACTACCATCCCGGCCACAAGTAACGAAATGCCGCCGAGACCGGCTACAAACGACCAGTCCACCGGTTCGGAGCGAACGGATAGGCCAACCTCCAATGGTTCTCCACCTATCTGGGCGGTGCCTACATACTTGCCCGCCTCTCCAAAAGTATATTTGGCCATATAGACCCCGGGAGCCGTCTCAATAACCGCTATCTCTATTGACCCGTCTTCCGTATTCTCGTCATCGTGGTGGTCTGCCGCAGCCTCATCATCATGTTGGTCAGCCGCAGCTTCATCCTCATAGTCATCCGCCACTATCTCGTCATCGTGGTGGTCTGCCGCAGCCTCATCATCATGTTGGTCAGCCGCAGCTTCATCCTCATAGTCATCCGCCACTGTCTCGTCATCGTGGTGGTCTGCCGCAGCGTCATCATCGTGGGGACCTGCTGCAGCTTCATCACCATGCGCATGGCCAACCTCTCCCCGAGTTAACCCTAGCACCAACGTCAGACCTTCCACCGGGCTGCCATCATGAGTCACCATAAAGGTAAGCTCAGCTTCTTCTCCCATTACAGGGAATCTCGGGTCTGAGGAAAAGTTCGCCTCATAGTCGCCAGCTCCATGTTCGTGGTTTCCCTCTTGATGCCCACTAGCCAGGGCGATACCAGCCCCCAGAGTAATCCCGAGAGCCATAAGAACACTCAAAAGCACCGTAGCCATCACTTTCAATTTCAAGAGTCTTTCACCTCCCTCGCTACCATCTTATCTTTCCTGTAATCTCATTTTTATTGTACCCCGCCCTTGCTCAAGCCACCACACGCTTTCGGGTAGTTTCAGCATATAAAAAGGGCAGTCTTTAAGACTGCCCAAAAGGGGCTAAGTTAGTTCCCTTACTACCCATTCGAGTAGCCGGGCAAAGGCTCAATTCAAAGGTAACCTCGATATACTTTTGCGCCTCAAAGATGAGGTATCCAGCTAGGGGCAGCTTACGTTGGGGTTAAATTCAGCGAAGATACCATCTGGATTCCCCTGCCATAGCCAGACATGCAGGTCGTAATGGTCCGGACCACTATAGTCTGGATGACCCGGTGGCCTATGCTCTGCGTCCATGGGACCATCCATCGGTCGGCCGAAGAGCGTGGGCGCGGATTGTCCCACGTAGGGCACAAAGTACTCCACGCCTACCAGTTTCATCCCACCATCGGCTCTGGGAACATAGAGCAGTACCTCGGGTGTCGTGAGGTTTACTGGGGGGGGGCATAAGGCCAAAGTTTACATAGTGGATACCCATGCCACCCAGCACGGGCACTTCAACGCACTCAAATGTAGAGAAATAGCCACCAGCCGATGCCACGCTAACATCTTGATATTTTGCTGTTGCCTTGCGTGCGGCCGCTAAGTCCTTAAGTGCATCCGGGTCAGTAACATCCCCCGGGGCAGCCACCACTAGACTCGCAAATTAAGTGACTATCACCCCCGCCACCATCAACAAAATCAGTAGCTTCTTCATTGTCCCACCTCCTTTTCTATTTATTAAAATCGCTATTTAAGTACCTCTCACAAATAAGGGAGCCCTATTTGTGAAGCCTATTGACTAACCGAATCTAGCCTTAAGGTGTGATGGCGGACTTCTCCGCTTGGGAAATGAAGTACAGATGGATGTCCGAGTGGGGCACCTCAAAGCCCTCATGGCCATGAGGCATAAAGGCATAATCTACATGGTCTACGGTCACCCCGACGGGAAGAGGTACTAAAGCCTTGAACTCCTCGGGTCCGGCTGGGGTGGGGATGCTCACCTCCTGCATCATATCCTCGGTCCACATATACTCTATCCCGATTACCTCCTCATCATGGACGAGGTAAATAGGGCCGAGGGGCAATTGGGCAGGGATAGCCCAGTGCTCACCCATGCCCGGGACTAGTTCGCTCAGTTGCTGAGCCCCTTCAGGCAATGCCAGCTTCGGTGCGGCTGGGGTACAGCTAGCCGCCACCAGAATGCTCGCTAATCCCAGTATCAGTAGGAATCTTTTCTTCATTTTCATCTCCTTTACCACACTATGGTGCTGCCATTTACTCAAAGGGTCCTCAAACCCAATTGTCCAACCTCCCCTCCCCGACAACCACATACTTTTGGGTAGTTTCGGAATATCAAATGGGTGGCCTTCTGACCACCCAAAAGATACTAAATACATCTGTTTTCCTACCCGAAAGGATAGGAGGGGCTATTTTTCAGTCAGCGGCTTGGGGGTTATCCCTTTGCTTACGGCATAGGCTGCCACCTGAGCCCGATTCTTCAAGTGAAGCTTCTCCATGATATTGCGCAGGTGATACTTTACTGTGTTCTCAGAGATGCCCAGTGTGACGGCTATCTCCTTATTTAATGCCCCTGTAGTAACCAGCCTCAGTACGTCGGTCTCGCGCTCCGTCAGCTCGCTCCTTGAGGGAGGGGGTTCTGCCTCCCTGGTGGTTTGGCGGGCAAACTCCTCGATGATTTTGGTAGCCACAAGGGGGGAAATGGCAGCCTCACCCCGGACCACTCCGGAGAGGAGGGCGAGAAACTCCTCGGCCCTGATATTCTTCAGGAGGTAGCCCTCGGCACCGCTCTTTATGGCTTCGAAAAGGTCTTCATCGTCATCGGAGACAGTTAGAATGACAATCTTAACCTGCGGCATTTCGGCCTTAATAAGTCGAGTAGCTTCCAGGCCGTTATAGCGTGGCATCCTGATGTCCATAATGACGATGTCCGGTTTTAACTGGCGAGTTTTCTCCAGTGCTTCCAGTCCATCGCTGGCCTCGCCTACCACCTCGATATTGTTCGCCGTCAAGAGGCTGGCAATGCCATTACGTACCAGAGCATGGTCATCAACTAGCAATACCCTCATGTTTATACCCTCTGCGTTAGTGGAATCTTAAGAGTGACTTTGGCCCCCTGACCAGGAGCGGATTTCATATCCAGGGTTCCACCCACACTCTCAGCCCTCTCCTTCATGGTCTGCAGGCCAAACTGGGGCCAGCCTTCCCGTCTGATGCGTGATACATTGAATCCCCGACCGTCGTCCTCGATTACAATCTCCACCTGTTCATCGTCAGCCAAAATCCGAACCCAGGCATGACCGGCCTTGGCATGCTTCCTCGTGTTAGTGAGTGCCTCCTGGATGATACGGATAACCTGCAGTTCAGTGGTCGTGGTAAGGGAGGGCGGCCTGCCGTTACTAAGCTCCAGCTCAGTCCTGATACCACTCATCTGGCTGAAGCGGAAGATATACTCCTTCAGGGTGGACACCAAGTCCCGCTGAGGTGAGGCGGTGCTCCTGAGTCCCAGTATGGCCTCCCTAACGTCAGCATAGACTTCTTGAGCAATCTGCTCCAGCTCCATGAGCTGGGCCTTGGCCTGGGCCTCCTGGCCCGAAGAAACAAACTTTCTCGCTGCCTGGCTCTTGGCATTAACATAGCTCAACACCTGAGCCAGGCTATCGTGCATCTCCCGCGCAATCCTCTCCCTCTCCTCGAGGGCAGCCATACCCTGCACTTTATCATGGAGGCGGGCGTTTTCAATAGCCACCGCAATCTGGTTACCAATACTGGTCAGAAGCCGCGTGTCCTCAGGGGTAAAGCGCCCGTATCTTAGACTGGCGATGTTAATGGCCCCGATAACGGCGTTTTTGGCCTTGAGAGGAACACTGGCCAGAGAGTGGAATCCGCTATCTCTCACCATAGCCCTGAGTAACCTCGGGTCCTGAGACAGGTCCCACACCACTATCGGTTCTCCAGACTGAGCTACTGCCCCAGCAAAGCCCTCCCCTATTCGAAACCTGGTTTTCTCCTGAAAAGCCTCGGGGAAGAGCCCGGCGTGTACCCGCCGCACCATCTCCTGGGTCGGCTCGTCAAACAGGAACATCTCGCCGGCATCAGCGTCCGTTACCTGCAGCACTTTGTCCAGAGCCCGATAGAGCACCACGTCTAGATTCAAGGACTCGCTTACTGCCAGAGCCACACTGTTGAGGGCAGCAAGCTCCTGATTACGGCGCAGGCCTTCCCGCTGCATTCCCTCTAATGATTCCAAAGATAATCCGGGAGAAGAAAAAGGCGCCGATAGTGACTACCACAAACACCAGCAGGTTGCCTATTGTCATCGGCTGTGCCTCGACAAATACGGTATGCCTGCCCAGTTCAAACAGCCCGATGAATACGGCAGGAGCCAGTATGGTCACTATCTTAAGGACCTTCAGACTCATGCTATCATATCTTCTTGAATACAGCTCTGAAATACCCATAATATCTCTAAGTAAATTCTAAACCCGCAGGCATATTCTGTCAATCGAGCCGATTGTCTGCTCGCGGCAAAGCTACAGAGGCTAAAGACCTTCTATTGCCGGCTTATAGGGACAGCCGGAGAATAGCTATCGTCGTCAGACTCAGCAGAGGTTATCCGCGGATACCCCACAAAGGTCCGCTGGATTTATGACTTCTTGCAGCACTAACTATTGAAAGACGAGCACATGGTCTAGATTAATCAGCGCCATGCGTGGTACAATAAACTGCCAAAAATAATAAGCACACCGGAAAGGAGCTTAAAATGGCAAAATGGGCAGAACTAACGCAGTCGCCAAGAATCGTTAAGGAATTCGTCATTCCCAAGTGCTCATCCAAGGCTTTTCTGCTCAACAAGGGACAGGTATTACGGGTGACAGCCAGCGAAGGAAAACAGGTTGCTGATATTCGATTTCTAAATGCACATGATTATAGAGAGCAGTTCACGGCGACGAACTCCGTCTCCCTCAACACCATTGAGAGCATAGGCGGCCGAAAAAAAATTAAAAAACTTTACTCGAAGCCACCCTGGCAGAATGTAATGTTAACCGTCATTGATGACCCTGTGGGAGTTCATTTACCCGGCTCCCAGTGCCTGCCAAAGTCTTACGAACTCATGGGTCAGGCGGGCCATCTGAGTTGCACTGACCTTTTCGATGAGTGCCTGAAGCCATACCACTTATCCATGCGAGACCTCGATAGTGCCGGCGTATTCAACGTTTTCATGGCGGTAACCTACCGGGATGACGAAAATGGGACGATGGTATTTCAGAGGCCCAGTTGCGAACAAGGAAACTACATAGACTTTTTGGCCGAGATGGATGTTCTGGTTGCGGCCACATCATGCCCAAATGACAGCATAATTAACGATTATCAATGCAAGGGTATGAAGTACCAGATTCTTGAACAGTAACGCGGAAGAATGATTTAAGATGCACGCCAGAGTACATTTCCACAAAGGTTTGGGTCGTGGTGACGAGAGGCAAAGGCAGCATATTCATCCCTCTCCTTCTTCAGTATTGTAGAGGCGCCATGACCGGGGAATATCTCAGTGTCATCTGGCAATATAAAAATATTATCAGTTATCGATTTTATTATCTGCCTTAAATCGGCTGGCGACCCTGTTTTACCCGGCCCACCGGGGAAGATGGTATCTCCGGATATCAGGCATCTGCCAATCTTAAAGCACAGGCTACCCGGGGTATGGCCTGGAGTATGAAGCACCTGAAGGTTGACTTTGCCAAATGAGACCACATCACCATCACTTAGCCGCATCTCCGGCGAAGACGGCAGCCCAACGGAGTCAGCGGCGTGGGCACCTACAGGCACCTTCAGCTTTGACCGTAATTCAGCCAGGGCACCTACATGGTCTATATGGTTATGAGTAAGCAGTATATATCTGGGAGCAGTACCCTCCAGACTCTTCACGATTGTGCTCGCATCTGCCGGGGCATCTATTAACAATCTGCTCCCCGTTTGCAGGCATGTTACTCTATAGGCATTAGTCCCCCATGGGCCTAACTCAAGCCGCTCGATTTCGATATTATTATCTTTCACCACGACTACCATCAAGCACCTAATTAGAACACAAGTAGAACCGTCAGTATGCCCAGTATCACAAATAGTACTCCTACGAGCTTACCCATGAGATTGGTTTTTACGATATTAGCCAGCACCACGCCAATCTGTGCACCCACCACCACGCCAGGCACAGTAAAGACAAGAATAGAGATAACATCAGTAAAAATAGAGGTATCACCCTGGCTAACTAAAAAATATGCGTGAATAATTGAACCGGCGGTAGCACTCACGGCAACGAGGAAAACCGAGGTAGCTGATGCCGAAGCGACCGGCAGTCTCATCTTTTGCAGAAAGTTTAGTTCGTTTATCTCACCAAGTCCAACAGATATCATGCCCACCAGGAATCCCCCCAACAAGCTTGTTCCCTTTGTTACCGGCGTTACTATCCCCTTTACACGAACGTCACTAACTCCGGTACAACGAGGGTCTTTAGGCTGACATTTTTTCCCTTTAAACAGGAACTGATATGCCAAATACAGAAGTAATAATGCCAGCATAAACTGCAAGATGGCGGCCGGAATCACCCTCCCCAGTACAACGCCAGCTATAGTCGCTGGAAGAGTAAATACAACAAGTGGTTTCACAATGCTGAAATCTATTTCTTTCTTGCGCCAGTAACCTATTACGCCGCTGGAGAAGCCAAAAAACTCAATAACAAGACCGGAGCCAAGCGCTATAAGAGGGTCCAACTTCAAAACAAGCATAAAAAGGGGGGCGAATAGGGCCGCACCACCAATGCCGGCCATCATAGCAATAGTGGCAATAACTATGCCTATGGGAAACATAAACCAAAAGCTTGCGTCAATCATTTTATGTAGTACGGCCTTTTTCTCTTAATCGTTTTCCAGCAAATGATAATGTTTACAAATTATAGCATATATTCTAATACAGGCTAAATCCGAAGCAGACAGTTCGAAGATTGCATATGACAGGCTGATAGCAGAATTGACGTGGCAGGCACAATGGTAAGCAGTATTAAGCAAAATGCTGGCGGGGGCGCCTGAAAATTTTTTCCAGTTTTACTCAGTGAGCTACCCCAGATACGAAGCCTTCCCATAGAAAAGACCATCCTTACACCACCCTTTGAACCCCCCTTGAGCAATTCACTTGAAACATTTCCAAATCATACCATTGATATCTGCTAGATTAAAGACGGTAGCAGTGTCAAAGACCATGGTCATAAGAGCTCATGCGGAGGTTAAATACCTCCCAGACAATTAAATGTGGTGGGCGCTTATTCATCTCCGCTTTCTGTAAATTGATTAAACCGCTCGCACTACAAATGGACCGAAATTATTAATACGTCTTTAATACGAATTTAACAATAATAATGCCCATAAATAGTATGAAAGGTTAAGTAAAGTCATCTTGACGTCATCGTTAAATGTATTATATTATGAATAGGATAAGATATCGTATCAAACCTGAACAACAAGAGAACCCGGAGTGAACCGGGGCTTTAGAGAAGCCCATATATTAATAGGTAAGCATTGAACCGTCAGCTGTAATTGGTCACCTGGGTGACGGGGAGCGAGTGGTGAAACCGACCTAAATAGGTCGGTTTCTTTGTACCTGGCAACTGTTGGTGGTAATAGTACTAACCGTTCTGGAGGCTTTGGAAGTGGAAGATTTGCGTCCCGAAAAGGAAGGGATATTAAGGCGTATAAGCAGCGGCCGGATTAGCGGGCTTAACACTATGGTATTGCTCACAAGCACCCTTATTGCTTTTATGATTACCCTTCTAGGGCTGCTCTGGCTCATTGTCATAATTTGGCTAGAGGGCCCTGTCTATTTTGCCGTAACTAGCTTGCCTGAGCTAGCCTATGATACAGTAGTCATCCTGTTTGCTGTTTCCCTTTCCTTGATTTCTCTTATTAAGCTTTTAAGAATTACCAGACAAAAGAAGGTTGTGCTTGAGGAGCGTAAATAAAAGATTATAAGAGTAGATGCACGCCAAGCACCGTTCCCACAAGTGGCAGGCACAATGGTAAGCAGTGTTAAGCAAAACGCTGGCGGGGGCGCATGGGAGTCGAACCCACCGAAGACACTTTCAATGCCCCCCAACGGATTTGAAGTCCGCGGAGCCCACCGGGACCCAGCCGCCCCCCCTAACCTTTAATTTTAATGCCTTCAAAACAATTGTAAAAGAAACACCAGCTCTTTTCAACTGTGGTTCATTCCATATCCAACATCAACCGATAGCGAATGCCATCGTCAGAGCGGCATTCACTTGACAATCTAAGTAGCATATTGATATTATTAATGCTGGAACATGCCATGGGCCAATCATTTCAGGTACTGGGGGGGGCACCCCCCATTATTTTGCCCAACTCCCCAGTGTTAATTAGTAATTAGTATTATAGAGAGGTGTTATCAGTGGCACATTACTCACCAGATCAGAGCACAGCTCCAGTAGTGAAGGGGGTATCCTATTTCCTTGCCCATGTACCAGGCACGATTCGCTATGGGTCTAAACCCTCGCGGGAAATAGGCAAAGACTCTTCCCTGCTGCCGCCAATTTTAGGCCACCTGCGCAGCTTTGACCAGGCTGTTACCTACGCGCCCAACCAGGTTTTCATTGGGAATATTGACCCGGATGACCTCTGGCATATGCCGTCTCCCTGGTATCAAAACCCGGTCCCCGATGCCTCCCGATGGGGCGCCTTCGGTGAAATTATGCCTGAGGAAGAGTTCTACGGCATGTTAAAAGTATGCGATGAATTTCAAATCATCCTCCTCGAAGAAGCCTTCATACAACAGGTAGCAACCAAACTGAAAGAGCACCCCCTGTGTAATGATGAAGATATTCAGAGACTGGGTGATGGCGTCCCACTGGAGCAAATTGAGCAAAAGCTAAGTGAGGGGCATGCCATAGCGCTTTACGTCAATGGTGACCGACTGGTCGGTTGTGTCCAGCGAGCACATGAGGAAGATGCCACACTTACAGCCGATATACTGATAGAAAATCTGTCGGCTCGTGCTTCCGGGGTAATGGCATTGCGACACCTTATTGCGAAGACAGGCAAGGCCGAGGATATTGACTATCTACTTGGATTTGGAGAAGAAGCAGTAGGTGACCGCTACAACAGAGGTGGTGGCAACTTATCGAAAGCTATCGGCGAGCTGTGCGGCTGTAGTAGAGCCACCGGTTCTGACACCAAGGCATTCTGCTGTGCTCCAATTCATGCCCTGGTGCTGGCGGCAGGCCTGGTTACATCGAAGGTC
>SDBV01004764.1_pt1 | contig 19336 bp, 26 predicted proteins | sample 2277081 | NCBI WGS metagenome assembly SDBV01 (sample SAMN10402039, study PRJNA504765) | marine sediment metagenome | isolation source: marine sediment core GS10_PC15, 223 cmbsf | place: Arctic Ocean: Southern Knipovich Ridge | collected 2010
GCCGGAGTGGTGAAATGGCAGACGCGTCGGACTCAAAATCCGATATCCTTCGGGATGTGTGGGTTCGAATCCCACCTCCGGCACCAATAACCAATTTAATCAGCTAGTTAAAGGCTTATATCTAAGGTTGAATATTAGCTTTTAGTTCGTTGGCAACATCTCCGCTCCAGATCTAATCAGGAAAATTATCACTTCAGGATATTGTCTCTATAACCAGAGCTCAGGCGATGAAATTAATTTCATTTTTTATCTTTGTTTGGAGAAGGATTTATCCGGGAAAAATCGTTTTCTTATCACATTTAAGATGAAAGTTCCTTGACCCGATAAGATAAGTGTATATTTATATTCAGGAAATGGAGTGGTTAATTTAAAGATATGATAAAGAAGATCAAAGTTAAAGAATTAAGAATAGGTATGTTTATCCACGACATAAACTGCAAGTGGCTGAAGCATCCTTTCTTTGGCAACAGTATTAAAGTTACAAGTAACCAGATTGTTGAAAAGATTATTAAATACGGGATTGAAGATGTTTACATTGACACGGATATTGGAATCGATGATGTTGATGCTCCGACAAGGGAAGAGGCTGAAAAGGCGATTTATGGAAAACTTCATGATGCAGCGAAAGAAAAACCCATAAAAAAGAAAACTGTGTCATTAGATGAGGAAATTATAACGGCAAAAAAAATAAAAAGCGAAGCGGTAGAGACAGTCCACAAGATAATGAATGACGTAAAGCTGGGCAAGCAAATTGAGAAGGCAAAAGTGGAATCTCTTGTCGATAATATTCTTGATTCAGTTTTCCGTAACGAGGATGCACTTCTTGCTCTCGGAAAATTGAGAAAGATCAATGAGTACGTTCATAGTCATTCAATGAGCGTCTGTGTGTTAATGTCCACTTTTGCCAAACACCTTGGTTTTGACTCAGACCTGATAAGAGAAATAGGGGTCGGTGCAATGCTGCATGACGTAGGCACCGCAAAGATAGCCCCGGAAATTATTAACAAGACAGGTGCGTTAACAGAAACTGAATTTGAAATGGTTAAAAAGCATGTGGACCATGGACGGTATCTGCTGGAAAATACTCCCGGCATCAGTGAAATAGCGCTCTTGCTGACATATCAGCACCATGAGAGGTTAGATGGTTCAGGCTATCCAATCGGCATTGAAGGAGACGATATCAGCCAGTTCGGCAAGGCCATAGCAATTGTTGATGTATATGATGCATTAACTACCAAACGATGTTATAAAGGCTGGATATCGCCCACTGAGGCATTGAAGATAATTTATGAGAAGAAGGGTACTGAATTTGACAAGGAACTTGTAGAGAAGTTTATACGCTGCCTGGGTGTTTATCCGGTTGGATCACTGGTACGCCTGGAAAGCGGACTGCTCGGCTTTGTTGTCAGCCACAATGAAGAAAGTATGCTGGAGCCGGTTGTGCGGATTGTATACGATACGAATAAAGAAAGCATTATAACTTTCCCATATGATGTTGACCTTTCAAAGCCAATGGGCAAGGGTGGTGCGGACAGAATACTGGGTCATGAATCACCGGAAAAATTTGATATACATACAGGGTCGTATATATAAAAAAGGAAATATAATCAGGTCATGATAAGGAAAATCAAAGTCGAACAATTAAAAAAAGGAATGTTTGTCCATGATCTGAACTGCAGCTGGCTTAATCATCCTTTTATGGGAAGAGGGAAGAGCATTGATGTAACCAGTGATCAGATATTAGAGAAGATTCACAGGAGCTCAATAGAAGAAGTCTACATTGATACTGACAAAGGCCTGGATATTTTCGAGGCCAAGATAAAGGAGGAAGTTGACAGGAATATTCTGAAAGATCTTATCGACGTCGTCGAGAAGAAGCCCGAGGACGTCAGGCAGGTGGAATTCAATGAAGAAATATACCAGGCGAAACAGATAAAAAAGGAAACAATGGAAGCGGTCCAGTCTGTAATTAAAGATGTTAAGTTAGGCAAGCAGATTGCAAAAGGAAGAATCGATCATTCGGTAGAAGACATTATTTTTTCCATCTTCAGAAATCAGGACGCGCTTATGGCGCTTGGAAATGTAAAGAACGTGGATGATTATGTATATCATCACTGCATAAGCACATGCGTTTTATTGACCTGTTTTGCAAAGTTCCTGGGCATTGATTCCGGAATAATCAGGGAGATCGGCACCGGTGCAATGCTGCATGATATCGGTATAACAAAAATATCCCCAAAAATACTGGGAAAGAAAACCGTATTGACTGACGATGAATTTGAATTAGTCAAAAAGCATGTAAATTACAGTTCCAGGATACTTGAAAACACTTCCGGCATTTCGGAAGTCTCGCTTATTACAGTTCAGCAGCACCATGAAAGACTGGACGGCTCCGGCTATCCAAACGGCCTGCAAGGCGGTGAGATCGGGCAGCTTGGGCAGGCAATGGCCATTGTTGACGTATATGACGCATTAACGACCAAGAGATGTTATAAGAAGAAAATTCCGCCTACGGATGCATTGAAAATAATTTACGAGATGAGCGGCACAAAGTTTGAAACTGAACTGGTCGAGAAATTTATCCGCTGTATAGGCATCTATCCGATCAATTCACTTGTGCGTCTTGAAAGCGGACTGCTCGGTATCGTTGTCAGTCATAATGATAAGAGTTTATTAAAGCCGGTCGTCCGTGTGGTATTTAACACCAAGACAAATAGACCGCTGTCTATGCCCTATGATATTGATCTTTCAAAACCTTTAGGCAAGGGGGGTACAGACAGGATAATAGGGCATGAACCCCCTGAGAGATTTGACATCCTCACAGAAATGTTTCTGTAAAGTAACACATTTTGACAATTCGATTTATTTGTCCGTCATTTGTCAATCTCCGTTCTTCCCCTCTTGAAATATGACCGCATAATTGGTTAGTATCAATTTCATTGATTTTTCAGACACTGAATGCGGATTATATAACACACGGTATTCTTGACAAAAAAGTTTTCTAACTATAGAATTTCTCTCAATAAAGGTAAATCTATTTCAAGGCAACCTTTGAGAAAATAAGGAGGTTAACATGTACCCTGACAATCTTAAATATCACAAAGAACATACGTGGGTAAAAGTCTCAGGCAACAGGGCTACCGTGGGAATATCATTTTACGCCCAGGAGTCTCTTGGGGACATTGTATATGTCGATACGCCTGAAATGGATTCAACTGTCGAAGCAGGAACAGAGCTGACCCAGATAGAATCAACTAAAGCTACATCTTCGGTAATAAGTCCTGTAAGCGGAACCGTAGTGGAATTCAATGAAGACCTGTCGGACTCACCCGAGATTATCAATGAGGACCCTTATGAAAAGGGCTGGGTCGCGATAATTGAAGTTGAGGATGACTCAGAGCTTGACGCTCTCCTGGATGCAGACGAATATGAAAAATACATTGATGAAGAGGTGAAGCTTAAGTAATGAAAATAACGGTATTGGGAGCGGGTCCGGGCGGGTATGTTGCTGCGCTTAAAGCCGCACAACTCGGAGCAGAGGTAACGGTAATTGAAGAAAGTGAAGTAGGCGGCACATGTCTTAACTGGGGATGTATCCCGACAAAAACTCTTATAGCGTCGGCTGAGGTGCTTCATAAAACAAGAAATGCGAAGAACTTTGGTTTAGAGCTGGATGGCACAATCTCTCCTAATATAGAGAAAATAGTCGAGAGAAAAAACAAGGTTGTAGGGACACAGATAAAAGGAATACGCGGACTCTTTAAATCGTGGGGTGTGAATATAATAGAAGGAAGAGGAGAAATTGTTAGTCCGAAAAAAATCAACGTAACTCTCAAAGACGGCTCAAAAGAAGAGGTTGAGACTGACAATATTATAATAGCCACAGGCTCCAAACCTGCCCGGATACCTGTTTTCCCTTTTGACGGCAAGAGAATCTTATCGAGTGACAATGCCATTAATCCTGATTCAATTCCCGGCAGCCTGCTTATAGTAGGAGCGGGTGTAATTGGATGTGAATTTGCATTTATTTATAAAGAATTCGGTTCCGATGTAACGATGGTTGAAATGATGCCTAATGCCGTATCAACCGAGGACGAAGAGATCTCTGCGATTCTCGAGAGGGAATTAAAGAAAAACAAGATCAAACTCTTAAAAGATACGAGTGTTCAGAAAGTTGATGTTAAGGAGGACGGTGTTTCTGTTGAACTGTCAAACGGAAAGACGCTGGAAGCTGAGAAAGTCCTGGTGTCAATCGGCAGGGCCGTCAACAGCAAAAATATCGGCCTGGAGGCAGTCGGTGTTAAGACAGGGCAGCGGGGCGAGATAATTGTTGACAGCAGAATGCAGACAAATGTAGAAGGGATTTATGCCATAGGTGATGTTACAGGAGGCATAATGCTTGCCCATCTGGCATCAGCGGAAGGAATGGCTGCTGCTGAAAATGCTGCCGGTGGAAATGCCGAAGTGAATTATGACGTTATACCGGCGGCAATATTTACCAGTCCCGAGATCGGGTCCGTAGGGCTGAGAGAGAAGCAGGCCGCTGAAAAAGGGCTGAAATATAAAGTGGGGCGGTTCCAGTTCAGGGCACTTGGCAAGGCCCACGCAATGGGAGAGATAGCGGGACTTTTCAAGATAATCGCTGATGAAGAGACCGATAAAATACTGGGCGGTCATATCATAGGCCCTCATGCCTCTGACCTGATACATGAAGTAGCCGTAGCAATGCAAAAAGGCATGACAGTAAAAGAAGTTGCTCATACTATTCATGCGCATCCGACACTTGCTGAAGGTATCATGGAAGCAATGGAGGATGTCCATGATGCAGCTATTCATTCACCCAAAAAGTAGAAATGTTATCAGCAATGTTCAAATAAACTAACTGCGCGGTATCAACTGCTGTCATTCCCGAGGTGTGTTAATCGGGAATCCAGAAACTATGAAGCACCTTACATTACTGGATACCCGCTTTCGCGGGTATGACGAACGTGGAAAGCCACGGGGTGTTAACTACATTAAATGGCTACGAAAGAAGTAAAAGTAGGTGATATAAAAATCGGCGGCAGTAATCCCCTTGCCTTTATCGCGGGCCCCTGTGTAATAGAGAACGAAAAATCAACCTTGAATGCTGCCGAAAGACTCAAAGAGTTTTCTGAAAAAGAGAATATACCCTTAATATTCAAAAGTTCCTATGACAAGGCCAACCGGACATCGGTTGATTCTTTCAGGGGGCCGGGCATCGAAGAGGGTTTGAAGGTCCTGAGCAGAGTTAAAAAAGATATCGGCCTGCCTGTTATTTCAGATATACATTCAGAGGGTGAAGTATTAGCGGCTGCAGAGGTGCTGGATGTTTTGCAGATACCTGCATTCTTATCAAGGCAGACGGATATAATCATTGCAGCAGCCAAAACCGGGAAACCGGTTAATATTAAAAAGGGCCAGTTTCTGGCGCCGGGGGATGTGAAGAATATAATAGAAAAAGTGCGTTCGGCCGGCAGCGAAAAAATATTAATAACTGAAAGGGGCGCGTCTTTCGGATATAATAACCTTGTTGTGGATATGCGTTCAATTCCCATAATGCAGGCCTTTGGATTTCCTGTAATTTATGATGCAACTCACAGTGTACAGCTGCCGGGAGGGCAGGGGAGCAGTTCGGGCGGACAGAGAGAATTTATAGTCCCGCTTTCAAGGGCGGCTGTATCAGCCGGCTGTGATGCTGTTTTCATGGAAGTTCATGAAGACCCGGACAGGGCGCCGTGTGATGGACCGAATATGCTGCAGATTGATGAATTTACAGTCGTGGCAAAACAGCTGGTGGAAATAAACCGGCTTGTAAGGAGTTGGTATGGATAAGAAATCTCTAATGAAAAAGGCCGGTAAGATCAAGCTTCTCATGCTTGACGTTGACGGGGTGATGACCGATGGGAGTATTATCCTGGATAAAAATGGGAATGAGTTAAAGAGATTCCATGTTCGTGACGGACACGGCATCAAGATGATTGGAAGAGCAGGAATAAAAGTCGCTATTATTACCGGCAGAAAATCAAAGGTCGTTGAAATAAGGGCGAAGGAACTCGGGATAACCGAGGTATATCAGAAGATATTCAAAAAGTCAGTGGTTTTTGAGAAGCTCATAAAGAAATATAAATGCAGGGATGAAAATGTTGCGTTTATGGGTGATGACGTTGTTGACCGGGAGCTTCTTAAAAGGGCCGGACTTTCCGCGGCACCTGCCGATGCAGAAGATGAAGCAAAGAAGCTGGCGGACTTTGTTGCCAAAAGAAACGGTGGCAGGGGGGCTGTCAGGGAATTTACTGACCTGATACTGAAATCATCTAACCTCTGGAAGAAGGTATCAGGGGAATCACTTGGTTAGTGTACCGACAATAATAACCTTAAGCAGGATACTGATAATCCTTCCTTTTATCCTTGTCGCTCCGGACAGGCCGCTGCTTGGGGCAGTGTTGTTTGGAATTGCTTCGTTAACCGATCTCCTTGACGGATATGTTGCCAGAAAAACCAAACAGGTAACAAAACTGGGAATACTCCTGGACCCGATAGCCGACAAGCTGCTGGTAATATCTGCACTTATTCTGCTTGTTGATATGGACACGTTTCCTGCGTGGATAGCTATTATAATTATTGCCAGAGAATTTATCGTTACCGGGCTGAGGATTGTTGCCCTCTCTAAAGACATTGTGATTCCGGCTGAAATGGGCGGTAAGATAAAAATGGGTGCTCAGATAGCATCGATACTTGTACTGTTTCTGCAAAGATCATCTAATGTTGACCATTTCTTAGGATGGATTTCCCTTGATATTGATTTGTATGCCATTGGTATTACGTTATTATGGATCGCCATGATTCTTGGTATCGTATCTGGAGTGCAGTACTTTATACTTTTTTGGAAACGAATATGACGGAAACGCTTTATTCAGTCAGTCCACTATTATATCTGCTTATCCCTGTTGCTTTTCTACTCGGGTCTATTCCTTTTGGCATTCTTTTCACAAAGAGGATGGGAATAGATATAAGGAGTATCGGCAGCGGAAATATCGGTGCCACGAATGTATTAAGAGCAGCGGGGAAAATGCCTGCCCTCCTTACCCTGCTTGCTGATGTACTGAAGGGTACGCTGTCGGTTATTCTTTGTCAAATTGTATTAATGAAAATTATCCATCCTTACAATACCGCGGAGTTTAAAGATCTATGGCTGGGACTCATATGCTTGACAGCGGTCCTGGGCCACATGTTTTCAATATTTCTGAAATTCAGGGGTGGGAAGGGCGTAGCCACTGGTTTTGGCGTGATGTTTGTTTACAGTCCCGTAGTTGCCGGCATCATGCTGTTAATCTGGATATTAGCTGCTTTGGTTTTCAGATATTCCTCACTGTCTGCAATAATAGCCTTCAGTTCATTGCCTGTTTTGTTTGTTGTATTTGGTCTGTCCGTTACAAAAGTTATAATTGGGATGCTGCTTGCACTGATAGTAATATATAAACACAGGACCAATATAAGAGATCTTATTAATGGGGCAGAGGACAGGATAGGGGGGAAAGACAATGACTAATTACGAATTACGAATTACGAATTATGACTTCCCTGCGGGATGTATCAGGTGAAGAAGGCGGTTGTGTTGCTAAGCGGCGGGCTTGATTCAACGACTACACTGGCTGTTGCAAAATCCGAGGGGTTTGAATTATTTGCCCTGAGCTTTGATTATGGCCAGAGACATAAGATTGAATTAGAGCTGGCACGCAGGAATGCCGACAGGTTCGGAGCAAAAAAACATCTTGTAATGAATTTCAATCTCGGGGATATCGGCGGCTCTGCATTAACTGATGTTAAAAAAAGCGTGGAAGCGTGGAAGCGGGAAAGTGCGGAAGCAAAAACAACAGCAGCGAAGAAAGAGAGTATTCCTGTAACATATGTTCCGGCCCGGAATACCATATTTCTCTCATTTGCTCTTGCGTGGGCGGAGACTCTTGGGGCCGGGGATATCTTTATCGGGGCCAACGCTGTTGACTACAGCGGTTATCCTGACTGCAGGCCTGAATATATAAAGGCATTTGAGGATATGGCGAATCTTGCCACAAAAGCTTCAGTGGAGGGGAATCTGAAGTTTGAAATATGCGCTCCCCTGATTAATCTCACGAAGGCAGAAATCATTAAAAAGGGTACTGAACTGGGAGTTGATTATTCTCTTACATGGAGCTGCTATGATCCGGTATTAGAGCAAAGCGAATACAGGCCATGCGGGAAGTGTGACAGTTGTATGTTCCGGGCAAAGGGATTTCATGAAGCCGGGATAAATGACCCGCTGATAATTAAAGCTGATTGTTAGATTGAATACTGTAAGTAGTTGAAATAAAGGGCATAATAAGCCTGTTCAGCTTCTTTCGATTTAAGCCATTCTATACCTGTTGCCCCTACATTGTGGGTTTCCTTTTGAAATATGCATCGATTTGCACATCCTTCAGTAAATATCAAGGTCTTTCCCTGAGACTACTTTGCCGTTATATCTTTTCCGGACCTCCTTCAGAAGGTCATCTTCCGGCTGGTTCATCCAGAGTTGGTGATAAAGAATGAGCAGCCCCGGCTTTGCCCTGCCGGCAATTTTTGCCAGCTCGTGAGAAGATGTGTGAAACCCGGAATGATAAGCCTTTGTTTTAGGGTTTTTTATTTTCTCAAACCCTTTCATGTTATACACTTCATGAATAAGTACATCCACCCCCATACTTTTCTCAATGACAGTTTCATCATATGCCGTATCTCCGGAAACCACAATTGTCCTGTCAGGTGTGTAAAATTTGTAGGCAAATGCAAGCGGCCATGTACCATGGCTGACAGGGAACGCCTCTACCCTGACAAGTGAATCCTTATATACTATTCCAGGTTTTATCTCATGAACATTAACGAGATTTTTACGCTTGTCAGAGCGTACTTCAATGTCCTGCCGGTAAGCGGCAAGGATATGCTTGGTCATGGATTTAATGCCTTTAGGGCCGTAAACTTCCAGGGGTTTTTTTCTCCCCATTGTCCAGGGCGTGAATATCAGGTCAGGGTAGCCTGCTGTGTGGTCTGAATGCAGATGAGTAACGAACACATGTCTTATATTCAGAATATTCAGTCCGCTTATACCGGCGCGGTAAGCTGCTTCTGCCCTGCGGACTATACCCGGGCCAAAGTCAACGATATAGGGAGTGTTGTCAACCACTATTGCCACGGAAGGCCCTGAACGGTCAGGATCAGCAGCAGGCGTACCTGTCCCGAGAAGGACGATTCTGGTCACACTTTTATGGCCCGGGGCCGAAAGACTGTTCACCGGTATATGATCAAACAATATGAGAAAAAAGATCAACAGAATAAGAAATATATATTTATTCGTTCTCAGCATTGACCTTCCCGATGTTGTATTTGCCTGTTTACTCGTAGTGTTCGGTCGTACTGAACGTATAAGAAATAACCACGTCATTGTCATCAAATCGAACTAACAGGTCCTTCGCTTTTTTCTCAGCGAAAAGGCCGTAACTATAGTTCCCGTAAGTCCATGTGCGCTTGCCGTCTTCAAGGCCGACCCGCCATGGAGGCCCGAACAGGGAGCGTATCTCTTTTAGTGTGGTTTTTCCTATCTCTATCTCAGAGACGTTGGCAACAGAGAAGTCTTTACCTACAGTGGCACAGCCTGCAGAAAACAAAAAGAGCATTGACGCCAGGACAAGTAAAATAGCGTGCAATTGAGTGCGCTGAACATATGCAGGTGATGCATCAAAATATTTAGTGTTCATCGTAATCTTCCTTTCTTAAATATACGACTTACGAAGTAAAAAACTAGTCATTCTCCGTTCATCTGTTCCTTCGTCATTCGTCAATCGTGATTCGTCACTCGTCAATTTCCGTTCCTTTCTTTATGAAAGTACCGTCCTGATATTCTTCAAAAGCCAGTTTTAACTCATCCTCCGTATTCATAACAATAGGCCCATACCATGCTACAGGTTCACCGATCGGCCTGCCGGCTATTAACAGGAAGCGCAACTCTTTGCCTGATGCTGAAATTGACAATTCGTCGCCGTCATCAAAGATTACCAGGTCTTCCGTTCCATATGTTTTTCGGTTCTCATCAAAATGCCCCGCACCCTCTATTATATAGGCAAATACAGTATGGCCCTTTTTTACCCGATGGTTGAAAACATTTTCAGGCGGGACTGTGACATCCAGATATTCGGGGTCTATTACAATGTCTTTTACCGGCCCTTCTGTACCGTCCAGATTTCCGCAGATAATCTTAACTTTTGTTCCATTCGGCATAATAATCTCCGGAATATCATTTTTCCCTATGCCGCGATAACGAGGGTCCATCATTTTGCCGGAAGAGGGGAGGTTGGCCCAGAGTTGAAACCCCCACAATAATCCATCATTTTCGCCCCTCGGCATTTCCTGATGAATGATACCGCTGCCCGCAGTCATCCACTGGACATCGCCCGGATTGATAGTCCCCTTGTTTCCCATGCTGTCGCCATGCTCTACTTCACCATGAAGAACATACGTGATAGTTTCAATCCCCCTGTGGGGATGCCACGGGAATCCGTTTAAATAATATTCCGGATCGTCCGAATGAAAATCATCCAGTAGAAGAAAAGGGTCAAGAATAGGGACCTCACGATAGCCGAAAGCCCTTTTTAAATGTACGCCGGCGCCTTCGACTGTCGGTTTACTTTTTAATGTTATCTTAATTGAACGCTTCATAATTAATTAAATAATATCACAGAAATCAACTGAAAGGGGCTAAGGGAAATCCATGATACCTGAAGAAATTTAAATCGTGTATTTTATAACAGCGATCCCTGGTCCATACTCCCGGAAGAATCTTTTGCGGAAGGCCTGCTTTTACCCTTTCGGCCCCCTGATCCCGCACCTTCCATAAAAAGGGAAACAGTCTCGGTCAGGGTTTTTTCAAGAGGGTAGAGCTTGGGATCTGTAAGCCAGCTCATGCATGCTGTAAGGAATGAAACTTCCAGATGTTTGACAAGGACTTCAACCGAAATATCCCTCCTTATTTCAGATGTCTGCTGACCCAGTTTTATTATCATGGTAAAGATGTCTTCAAAACCGCTCTGGAGGTTTTCACTTAATGAGGGATCGGCTATATTTTTGAACCAGAAGCTTAAATATATTTTATATATGTCCTGCTTTGATTTAAATAATTCGGAGGCCGCCTTAGTGAAGGTTTTATTAAGCCTTTTATTTGTATCCGGCAGCAGCTGGATCATCTGCAGGAGTTGAAGCTTTAATTCTTTAACGCTGCTCTGCCAGTACTCACTTATAATGGCTTCTTTGACAGGGAAGTAGTTATAAAGGGTAGCCTTGGAAATATCAACGTCATCAGAAATCTGCTCCATGGAAGTGGATTCGAAACCCTGCTTGCGGAATAAATACATGGCTATCTTTATAATCTTTTGTTTGGTCTCGAGCTTTTTTCTTGCCCGTCTATTAATCGAGGAATTTGAATCCATCCGGATAACTAAGCCTCGTTTAAAATTAAACGATGTCTAATGTTGAGCATAGTCAAATATTAAACTAACTATAAAAGGTTGTCAAGACATTTCTTTTGATCACGTTAAATTGACAACCTTAATGCCTTGAATTATTGGCATAAATTGCATTGATTGAACTGGCAGAAGGGGACTGCCCTCTCCCCCCTTGTGCCATCCTTTATTTCAGTTCCTGATTGTCCGATATATAAAGGAGATTATTATGAATCCAGGCGAGATTTGAAAAGTATGTTATCAAAGGTAAATAAATACCTGTTTATCATCATGGCTGCCCTCTTTGCAGTCACATATTTTACTATGGATTGTTAATCCTGATCTCCATGAATGCCGTATGGTTCATTGCAGACCTTAGAAAGGACTTGTAACAAAATACCGTAATAATTAATTTACAAATTTAGATTATTTACTTAAAATAGCTTAGTTATCGAAATGTAAGGGAGGATGAGACGCGATTGTGAGCAGCGACTTATTGGACCAGGAAGATTACATTGAGAAGGCAGGAAAACTGGTTGACAGCATCGGCATACCTGCTCAGCCAAAGGTCATAACCGACCTCAAAAGGATAATCAGTGACCGCGTCACTGACATGAGCATAATTTCCGATATTATCAGCAAGGATGTTGCAATGTCAGCCAAGATCCTCAAGGTTGTTAATTCTCCCTTTTTCGACCTGAAAGAAAAGGTGGATTCGGTCGACAGGGCACTTTCCATGATGGGACTGGGAGATTTCAACAGGATTATCCTGGCCTCCTCGCTTCGTGAAACATTTGATGGAACGGATCCTGCTATTGAGAGGTTCTGGGACCATTCAATGACTACGGCTGCGGTCGCTATGTATATTGCAGAAAAGATAAAAATGGAATCACCGGAGCAGGCTTATACGGCCGGGCTGTTTCATGATTGCGGAGTGCCTCTGCTTATGAAGAAGTTTCCCGACTATGGGGACCTCGTTGATTTTGCATTGGGTGTTGTAAATGCAGAGGCATTAAAGGGTTCGGAAAAATCAATAATAGGTATAGAAGATGAGCGGTATGCTACTCATCACTGCGCTGTGGGATATCTTGTGGCCAAATCCTGGAATGTGTCCCAGGTTGTCCATCAGTCTATCTGGCATCATCATTATATAAATCTGGATGTTCATGAAGATCCGTCTGCAAGGAGGATGACAGCTGTTCTCATAATGGCGGACTATATAAGCAGCTGCATCATGTTTTCAAGCGGCGGAAGCTGTCCGGTTGAATCTGAAGCGGATTGGTCGGAAATGAATGAAACTATTTTATCCGAGCTTGGACTGAATGTAGATGATGTAAAGGATTTCAGGAAAGATTTATCAGACAGGTTCTTGGGGAATTCAAAATAGCAGGGGCGAACGGCTGTTCGCCCGTTATTAATCATTTATTCGATTTAAGAGTCCTGATCCTTGCCAGTTCTTCCTGGTAGCCGTAGATATGTGCACCGGCGCTGTAGACGTACATCGGACCGCTCTTCAGGCCTGCCTCTTCAGCAACATACTGTTTGAGCAGTTCTATGCCGCCCAGATTTGAAGGGAACCCTGCCCATAGGTCCCATGAGCGGAAGTAGCAGGTTACTGTCAGCACAAGATCATCCCCCTGAGGAATGGCCTTGAAATCCAGAAGGCGAAGACAGGGGGGATCAAAATTACCGTCATTGCCATAGCAGGTATCATAATCTTCAGGTGTGGCAATTTCGACTACAGCCTGATTTGTCAGCGGCGTTTCTTTGAGTACCTGGATTACGCGCTCCAATTGTGTCCCGCCTTTTGGCATGGGGTGATGAATTCGGCTTGAATACCTGTAGGTCTCATTTTCAGTCAGCACCGGGTCCATCAGATAATTAGCAAAGTAATCTTCAATATATTCCATTGTTGTAGGGGACGGGATTCCGAGGGCAGGGGGAATTATCGGGACCATGTCCTGTTCCGGGTGCTCAATAAATACTGCCAGCCCCGGGTACTGGAGCCGGTACTGTTCTTTTTCAAACGAGCCCTTCTGGATCTGCTGAGTATACGAATTATCAAAAATATTATAGATAAGCTGAAACCACGCATCAGCGATTGTCTTAGCCTTCAAATAAAATGGGAGCATAAATATAGTCCGCCTTTCTGGAATGAAATATCTTACCATCAAAGGTGAAAGAAAATAAACAATTATAAAATTTCCAATGTAATCATTCAGTTACGGGTTACAATAATTATTTGAGCGTGTCATTCCCGCGGTCCTTTGAGCGGGAATCCAGAGACTGGAGACTGGATTCCCGCTCAAAGGACCGCGGGAATGACAACCCAAGGAGTTTTCTATCACCCATAATTTAAGGGCTTCCCCCCAACTGCCTTTTTTTTATTTCCTTAAGTTTTCTCAAAAAAAACCGATAGATATAGTAATAAAAGAGAAAACTAAAGGGGGAAGAAAAATCATGGATGTTCCTTACTGTATTGGCAGGTGTAAAGTTTGTGAGTTTTATCAGTCATGCCAGCATATCAGTCAGCATCTTGACGAGGATTATCAGATTCAGAATTAGAGGGCAGGCCCGGTTTATTATCTTAATGCCTGCTCAATATCAGACATAATATCATCAACGTCTTCAATGCCAACAGACAGACGGAAAAGGCCGTCGGTTATTCCGATTTCTGCACGCTCTCCGGGTGTCATTTTCTCATGTGATGTTTCTGCGGGTGAGCAGATGGTTGTATCAATTCCTCCCAGGCTTACAGCCGGAATGATCAGTTTAAGGCCTCTGACAAACTTAGCGGGCTCTATCGCCTGCTCATCCAGCTCGAACGAAACAATGGCGCCGTATCCCTTCATCTGGCTTTTTGCAATCTCGTGCCCATCATGATTTTCCAGGCCCGGGTAATAAACTTTTTTGATATTCGAATTGCCCGTCAGCGATTCTGCAATTAGATGTGCATTTCCGCATTGTTTATCGATCCGTAAGCCCAGGGTCTTCATACTCCTCTCAATCAGATAACATGTGTCTGCATTCAGGCTTCCGCCGAAATTCAGCGCCGAGCTTTTTATTCTCTCAATGCCGGTTTTACGGCCTGTGACAGCCCCGCAGCAGAGATCACTGTGTCCTCCCAGATATTTTGTGCCGCTGTGGATTACGATATCAATGCCCAGATCATGGGGGTTCTGGTTGATCGGTGTTGCAAATGTATTGTCAATTGCTGTGACTATGTTCCTCTTTTTCGCAATTTTGGCTGCTGCCCGGATGTCTGTTATTTTCAGAAGAGGGTTGGAAGGTGTTTCAATGAATATAACCTTTGTATTATCCTTAACTGCATTTTCCATGTCTTCCGCTAAATTTGATGTAAAGGTGTATTCAATCCCGAACCTTTCGAATTCATCTGTAACAAAATGATGAGTGCCTCCATAAATATCATTCTGCAGCACAATGTGGTCACCGCTGCTTAGAAAACTGAAAAGGACCGTGCTGATCGCTGCCATCCCCGAACTGAAGACAAGTCCGTCCTCCGCATTTTCAAGTGAGCACAATTTATCTATGAGTACTCTTTGGTTGGGTGTGTTGAAATACCGCGGATAAACATTGTACGGCCTGTCGAGGTACTCAAAAGCCGAGGATGTGAAGATCGGACTATTTACTCCGCGGATCTCTTTTTCTTTGTATGTACCGCTGTGTACGCATTTAGTATTTTTTTTCATTTATTTATATTCCTCCCGATTCCTCTGCTAACACCACAGATGTCTCTACCTGCCGGTCCGGTATGGACCAGTATTTTCTGAGAAGACGGACCTTCTCGTTTTCTGTGACCAGACGAAAACCGTGTTTTTCATAAAAACGGATTGCCCAGACGGCATCTCTCCAGGTCCCTATCAGGACAGGGCGGTTCGTCATTTTCCTGAGATGGGAAATCAGCTTTCCTCCGATACCCTTATTCCGTTGTACGGTAAGAACGTAAGAGTGCCTGATCAGTGTCACATGCTGAACATCCTGAATGCCCATTACCCCGGCTATTTCACCATTATCTTCATAACCCCAGAAAATGACACCATCATCCATCTCATGCCGGAGTTCTTTCTCCGTCATATACGGCTCTTTCCACCGGTCTGATGGAATATGTCCTTTATAGGCCCGGGCCGCGTCGTTAATAATTTTGCAGATGCGTCCGAAATCACTATCGTTGCATTCTCTGATCATTTGCGTTGAACTCCATGAGCTCCTTATTAATAAAGCAGTCTATTATAACCCTGTAAACCTTTTCGGCAATCTGCTCGTCCTTTTTTAATTCTCCGACTGCACTGACCAGCTTTGTTCCCCTCTTTAGCAAAGAGGGGTTAGGGGAGATTTTATAATTATAATTCTCTCCATTATTGTATGTACTCAAATCCTCCCCTGGCCCCCTCGCGAATCGGATCTTCGACTTTTCTAAAGTGGGGAATTACTACATTTAATAATCATCATCCTGTTGCTTCCCTTCTGGAATTCAAAGGGAATCTGGACTATGTCCGCCTTCATCCCGTTTTCATTGAGAGTCAAAAGCACTTCATCCAGATAAGGATAAGGCTTTGTATCAAGGCCGGTTAACGGATATATTCTGATTTCCCCGTAACAGACCCTTGCAAGCTCCTTAAAGCAATCAATGTGAAATTCCAGATCCAGCCAGTCACCATATAGAAACAGAAAGTGGCTCGAAAGGACAAGAGAAAAGTGTTTATCAGGGTAGGGCAGCTCCGGGCGTGTTCCGTATCTGTACCGCCCTTCATCTGAGCCTCTTTTGAAATCAGAGGCAAAGATTTCGAGTGCTGTCTCTCTAAGGAAAACAAGATTATCTATATCTTTATAGTAGTTCCAGTTAAATAGATGAGGAACTTCTTTAACCTTATCGTAAATGTGCGCAATGTCTTTTCTACCCTTCTCAACGAGATTTTCAAGGGCTGACCCATATAGAGTGTCACACGCGGCAGCCTCTATTCCCAATTGTCCTGCTTCTGCCGTAAATGACGCCGCACCTGCCGGACAGTCCAGGACCGGACCCTGTTTCAGGGACTTCTCATCAAGATCGAACAGATCCATATATTCTTTATACGTCCGTCCTATGAATGCTATCCTGTCTATGTCCACTTTGTTCATAGTTTAGTGTCCTTCCTTACACATCCTGATATTCGATCATTTTACCCTGGAATTCTTTCATCTCTTTATGGATAAAGCAATCAATTATCTTTCTGTAGACCTTTTCTGCAATAACCGGATCAAGGCCTGATTGGACTGCCTTTTTCTTTACATTCTTTACTACTGCTTCGACCCGCTCAGGATCGCGAACTGCAGAATGAGATTTTTTTGATTTACCGGCATTACTGACCAGTGAACTTCTTTTAGAGAGCAGTTCGATGATCTCAGAGTCTATTTGATCTATTCTTGATCGTATTTCTTTTATTTTCATGATATTCTCCTTTCCTGATTGAATTATCCGCAGATTTCACAGATTAATAAAAAAATCTGTGAAATCTGCGTAATCTGTGGATTGACCACAAAAAAAGCCGCGGTCTTATGACCGCGGCCTTTGAGTTTATTATGCTAATAAAGTATCAGCTAACAGAATCCCCCTTCAGCCACGGCCTTAAAATGCCATGCTGCTCCGAGTATTGCTTTGACTAGTAATAGGTTTCTGTTCAACATGATTTTTAAATATAAATTAAATTGGGGAGGATTGTCAAATGGAAAAGGGGGGGGGAGGGGGTTGGGGCAGAGCCCCATATTTAATAAAAACAATTATTCAATACGGATTTCATGCCTGGTTTCGGATTTCTTGACATGCCGCAGCAAGTAAGTAATAATAAATTGCTCTCAATTTCATTCAGTATGTGGACAACGGTTTTGATTTAATCATTTTACTGAGAATACTTAAATCCTGTCCTTTTATCACGTTCCCTTATTGATTTAAGGTAACTTATGTGTTACTATTATGAGTAATGATAAGCTAAGAATAGTTGAGTATCTGCATGGCGGTAAATCTCTTTTCGAGAAGTGGTTTAACTTGCTGGATGCAGTCTCAGCCGCAAAAGTAACGACAGCACTGTATAGATTGGAGCTGGGTAATTTTACGAATGTCAAATCAGTCGGCAAAGGAGTCATGGAGTACAGGATTGATTTTGGACCGGGATACAGAATTTATTTCGGCAGAGAAGGTAATAAGCTGATTATCCTGCTCGGGGGAGGAAGTAAAAGGACACAGAGTAAAGACATCGATAAAGCGCAGGCATCATGGCGGCAATATAGAGCTGCTAAAAAAATAAAAAGATAGTGATATCATGGCAATAACCAGAAATTTTCGTGAAACGATTCTGAAGCGTGCTGAAAAGGACGCCTCTTTCAGGAGAGAAATGCTGGTTGAGGCAGTAAATGAATTATTGGCAGGAGACCTTAATGCAGGCAAGGCAATGCTCCGTGATTATATCAACGCGACTATTACCTTCGAAGGACTGGCCAAAAAAATCAACAAATCAGGAAAAAGCCTTCATCGCATGCTTGGCCCCCGAGGTAATCCGCGCGCTGAAAATATCCTTGAGATTATCAAAACCCTTCAAGCTCATGAGCATATAAAACTCAAAGTCAAAGCTACTCGTGATGCTGCGTAGGGGTGTATCGTAATAGACACTGCAAGATATATAATTGTCTCCGGGATCAAACCTAATAAAAAAACGATATGAAAATATTATTACCCTGAAACTTATAAAGGCAATTACTAATTACCAATTACGAGAAAAGACAAAGACCTGATCCAGCTGGTTCTTGTTACTCACTTACTATGCAGACTTATGGACCAGTTCATATATGTTAACTTCTTTTTTTAGCCTTGCTGCCAACTTGTCTTCTTCTATGTCAAGGTCATAATCCATCTGCAGACCAAGCCAAAACTGTGGTGACATTTTGAAGTAATGCGCCAGACGAAGCGCGGTATCTGCGGTAATTCGCCGTTTGCCGTGAACAATCTCATTTATTCGGCGGGGGGGTACTCCAATGTCATTGGCCAACTGGTTCTGGCTCAACCCCAAAGGGGTCAGGAATTCTTCCATGAGAATTTCACCTGGATGAATTGGTTGTATTTTTTTTGTTTTCATGTTTAAACCTCCTAATGATAATCAACAATCTCAACGTTATGTACTTCTCCTTCTTTCCACTTAAAACATATTCTCCATTGATCGTTAATTCTGATGCTATACTGACCTTTTCTTTTGCCACGCAAAGCCTCAAGTCGATTTGCAGGTGGAACTTTTAGATCATTTAATATTTCAGCTCTGTTAATCATTCTTAATTTCCTTAAAGCTACCCGTTGAATATTCTGCGGAAACTTCTTCGAGAAATTCCTGTTAGATATTCTCTCTGTTTCTTTGCAGTTGAATGTTTTTATCACTCTTATATTATATGCCCTATAACGTTTAACGTCAAGCGTTATAGTAATCGATATAATAATATTATTATCCTGCCCCCCTCGCGAATCGGATCTTCGACTTTTCTAAAGGGGGGCTTTTAATAAAAGATTCATTAATGAAGTTGTTTTCTTTTTTTCTTTTTCTTTTATTCTTTTCACCCCCCTATTTAGCGAGTTTAGGTGATGAGGGGAGCTGGAGGGGGGTCGTCATTTGTTCGTGTTTGAGCGGAGCGAGTTCGAACAAATTCCACGGAAGCGGACTGAAGAGCCGTTAAAAACTCGGTGCCTTTATGGGGGGCGCATTTTTGGGTACTTTTTGGGCGTTCAAAAAGTTCCTCCGCCGGAAGGGCAACCGGGGTTTGGGGCAGAGCCC
>SDBV01004766.1_pt1 | contig 19327 bp, 21 predicted proteins | sample 2277081 | NCBI WGS metagenome assembly SDBV01 (sample SAMN10402039, study PRJNA504765) | marine sediment metagenome | isolation source: marine sediment core GS10_PC15, 223 cmbsf | place: Arctic Ocean: Southern Knipovich Ridge | collected 2010
GGATGCCAGTTCTTCGGTTCTTTTTAAAATTCTCGGCAGCGGCAAAGTTCTCTATTCAAAAAATCCGGATCAGCCGCTGATACCCGCTTCTAACATGAAAATAATAACGACCATAGCCGCGATTAAAATCCTTAAGCCATGGTTCACGTTTGATACGGTATTTGCCCACACGGGCAGGCGTTCAGGCGAAGCGATAGAAGGGGACCTGGTTATAATCGGCCGCGGGAACCCGCACTTGGTATCCGAAGACCTGTGGTTGATGGCAAATGCCCTGCGCAAAAGGGGCATAAGGCGAATAACCGGCGACCTGGTACTTGACGACAGCTATTTCGACGAAGAACGCTACCCGCCCGGATGGCGCCACTCTAAGCACAGGCGGGCATTTTACGCGCCGACGGGGGCGCTCTCACTTAACTTCAACAGCGTAAGCATATCGATTTATCCTCCGTCGTATGAATCGGAAAAAGCGGTTGTCGCAATCGATCCCCGCTCTCCCTACATAAAACTGGTAAACAGCCTTAGAACGGATACCGGCGGCGATACGTCCATAACGATAGATATGAAAAAGGGGAAAAACGGCTCCGAGAAAATAATCGTGGGCGGAAGGGTTGCCGTCGGCTCGAAGGAATTGAACTACTACCGCCATATCTCAGACCCCATCCGGTATTTCGGGCTTACATTTATCGAGTTCATGAAGGACGCCGGAATAAAGATCGACGGCCGCATAGTTCACGCCCAGCCTATGACGCGCAAGCCCCAAGCGGAGGAAATCTTCACTTATCCCTCGCGCCCCCTTTTATATGACCTCGACGATATGAACAAGTTCAGCAACAACTTCATGGCGGAACAGATAGTAAAAACTATCGGCGCGGAAGCTGTATCGAATCCCGGTTCGTTTGAAAAAGGGCTGAAAAAAATTGAAGAGCTGCTCATTTCGTGGAACCTGAAATCGGGCAGCTTCCACCTGGCCGACGGTTCCGGCCTGAGCCGCGAAAACAGGATTTCAAGCTCCTTGCTTGTGGAAATTCTTGAACGTTCCCACGGTGAATGGGAAGGAGGGCCGGAGTTTCTCACGTCGCTGGCGATGATGGGCAAGGAAGGTTCCGTAAAGGGACGCCTGAGTTCGACTGAGAAGTACATCAGGGTAAAAACCGGCACGCTCAAATCCGTCAGCTCGCTTAGCGGATATTTTCCTTTGAATTCAGGCGAAATAGCGGTATTTTCCATGATATTGAACGGCTTTTCGTGCCACAATGGCGATATGCTGGTCGTACAAAACAGTATTTTGCGTGAATTAGCGAGGTACAATGCAGAATAAGAACAAATTTTTGTGGAACATCCCTCCTGTAGACGAGGAAATGCAGAACCGCCTAAGCCGGGAACTGAAAATAGATCCGCTTATCGCAAGGCTGCTCTTGAACAGAGGCATAGACAACGCTGAAAGCGCCAACCACTTCCTGTATAGCACGCTTAACGACCTGCATTCCCCGATGCTTATGGCGGACATGGATACCGCCGTCGAAAGAGTAATTCACGCAATCGTAAATAAAGAAGAGGTCGTTATATACGGCGATTATGACGTGGATGGCATTTCGTCCACTTCGATGCTGGTTTCATTTTTCCAAAGTATCGGCCTGCCCGTTTCGTATTATATTCCCAACCGGGTAAAGGAAGGGTACGGCCTTAACAACGAAGCTATAACAACGCTGGTCGAAAGAAAGTTCTCGCTCATGATCACCGTCGACTGCGGGGTAACTTCGTTTGAAGAGGTGCGCCATGCGGCCGATCTGGGAATGGACGTGATAATCACCGACCACCACCAGCTTTCGGACGATCTCCCGCCCGCGACAGCGATTATCAACCCTGCCAGAAAAGATTGCGGCTATCCCTTTAAAAATCTGGCCGGCGTGGGAATAGCGTTCAAACTGCTCGATGCCGTAAGAACCAGGCTCCTTGAAAAAGGAATGATCGATCAGCGCAAAATCCCGGGAACAAAGCACTACCTTGATCTGGTAGCTCTTGGGACGCTGGCCGACATGGTGCCACTTGTCGGCGAAAATCACACACTGGTAAGGTTCGGCCTTAAGGAAATGGCAAAGAAGCACAATTCCGGCCTGCGTTCACTTATAAATTTAAGAGGCGCTAATATAAAGCAGGTTTCGGCCACCGACGTGGGCTTTTTCATAGCGCCGCGCCTAAACGCAGTCGGAAGGCTTAGTAACGCCGCGCTGGGAGTCGAGCTTCTTACCACCTCGGACGGGAATAAGGCAAAGGAAATAGCCCGCAAGCTGGACGAGGAAAACAGTAAGCGAAGGGCTATTCAGAAAAGAATTCTCGACGAAGTTCTTAAACGCATAGAAAAAGAGGTCGATCTTGAAAATGACAAAGCAATCATACTGGCTTCGGAAGACTGGCACCCCGGCGTTATAGGAATAGTGGCTTCAAAAGTCGTGGAGCGCTTCAACCTTCCAACCATACTTATGAACGTAGAAAACGGCCAGTGCCGCGGTTCGGCGCGCAGCATACCGAAATTTCACATATACAACTGCCTCAACTCATGCAGGGACAAGCTGTTGCACTTCGGCGGCCACGAGTACGCCGCCGGACTCTCGATGGAAGTGTCGAAGCTGGAAGATTTTAAAAGCGATTTCCAGCAAAAAGCCTCCAAGAGCCTTTCGGAAAACGAACGCACCATTTCGCTCGACATCGACGCGGAGGTTCCCCTTAACACGTTCTCGCCCGACATGGTTGACGAGATACTCGATCTCGGCCCATTCGGCTCTTCCAATCCGCAGCCGATTTTCCTATCAAGGCGCGTAAGCTTCATAGAAGAGCCATTTTTCGTCGGCAAAAACGGCGAGCATGTCCGTTTTGAAGTGGGCTCCAACGGTCATATGCTGGAAGGAATTGCTTTCAGCATGGCGGAACAATTTAAGGGTGTGAAAATCACGGAAGGTACGTACGATATCGTTTTCACGCCGATGATCAACAACTACGGGGGATTCTCGGCAACAATACAGCTTAAGCTGCACGACTTCTGCCGGGCGAAGTAAATCAACTTCCATCGGAGCCGAAATATAGTGCGTTATATCTACTGTTCAAAGGCTCTATCTTGTCCGGTCTTTGTGATAAGCTCTTGCGGATAATGGAAATATTCCTATCTGCAATAGGGCTTTTGCTGATTTTCGAGGGTCTGCCGTACTTCATCAGCCCCAATTCGATGAAAAACATGGCGCGTTTAATGTCTGAAGCGGATTCAAAAACGTTGCGCGTCGCCGGTTTTGCGCTTATGGCAACCGGCCTCGCACTCCTTTACTTCATACACGGGTTTTAACAGACTGCTCCCTTATCATATTTGACCTTTCAGGTTCTTTCCTATAGCCTTTTTTCAAAGATGCATTGAAAAGTAAGGAAGGAGATTGCCGATGGTTTCACTTGAAGGGAAAAATGCCCTCATAATAGGAGTGGCAAACGAGCGCTCCATAGCGTGGGGCATCGCGCGGCAACTCCATGAAGCGGGATGTAAACTCGGATTCACATACGTTGGCGATGCGCTGGAAAAGCGCGTGCGTCCGCTGGCGGAATCGGTCGGCTCTACCTTCATCGAGCCGTGCGACGCAGGCGACGACGCGCAAATAGAAGCCGTATTTGGTAAATGGCAAAAAACCTTCGGAACGATGGACATATTCGTCCACGCGGTGGCTTTCGCCGACCGCAACGACCTTAAAGGCCGTTTCTATGAAACTTCCCGCAAAGGGTTCAATCTTGCCATGGACATATCGGTCTTTTCGCTCATCGCCATGGCCAAACATGCCGTGCCGCTGATGAAGGAAAAGGGCGGAAGCATACTGACTCTCACGTACTACGGGGCGGAAAAGGCCGTTAAGGGATACAACGTCATGGGCGTTGCCAAGTCCGCGCTGGAATCGTCGGTGCGGTATCTTGCCGCCGATCTCGGCCCGGACAACATAAGGGTTAACGCCATATCGGCGGGGCCCATAAAGACACTTGCGGCAAGCGGCATAGGCGATTTCCGCATGATGCTGAAACACCACGCGAAAGTCGCGCCGCTTCAGCGCAACGTAACGCCCGAAGATATCGGAAAAGCCGCCCTCTACCTTTGCTCGGAACTCGGTAGCGGCGTTACAGGTGAAATAATGCACGTTGACAGCGGCTACAACGCAGTAAGCATCCCGCCGGAGAAAGAAGGCTCAGAAGGTTAAATAAGGATTAGACACGATAAAACTACTTGTAAGCCTCATAGACCCTTGCGAGTGCGACGCCCTTTTGAAATACCCGCCGGACTACGCCGACGTTAAAAACCCGTCCCAAGGTTCGCTTGGGATGCCGGATATAAAGGTTATCCGCGAGATACGCAAACGCATTCCCAAAGAAATCCCGCTATCGGTTGCGATAGGAGACGCCGACCACGTAAATGGCGCGGCATTTTATATAAAACGCGCTCTTGCGGCCGTTCATGCCGGGGCGGACATCATAAAGGTGGGATTGTATGATTTCGCGGATAGGGAACGGATGTTTGTTTTCCTGTCGACATTAAAAAAGGCAGTGAGCAAAACGCCGATTGTCGCCGCGCTTTACGCCGATATTTATGGAGCCGATTTCATCGTGCGTTTCCCCGCAATAGCAAAGGACTCAGGCATTCACGGGTGTCTATTGGATACATACAAAAAAGACGGCGGTAAAAAGCTGACCGATTTTTTGAATATCGAAACGCTTGGAGATTTCGCCGCCGATTGCCGCAAGCACGGCTTACTGTCGGCTATTGCGGGCGGGTTGGATGAAGGCGATATCGAATGGCTTTTGGCGCTTAAGCCGTGTGTAGATGTAGCGGGTTTTCGCGGCGCGGTATGCAAAGGGCCGCGCGGTGGAATTGGAATAGACGTGAAAAAATTGAAATCGGTTAAAGAGAAAATCGCGTATAAAAAGTCTTTAAGGGTAGCGGTATGACTTGGCGCGCCGGTGGACCATCGCAAGGAAGAGGATCACCCAAAGCGCGAACATATATTCCTCGTATTCGCCCGAATCATTGAAGTAGACGTGACTTTCAACGAACGCCGCGCCGTCGGGCAGGCTTTTGATAATGTTTTTCGGCAGGTTGGCAAGCAGATGGAAAAGGCTTGGCGCTATCAACCAGACGCCGGGCACGAAATGGTAAAAGAAGCTTTCTTTGGGAAATTCGCCGGCCCTGTAATGGCCCCAAAGGGGCATGATTATCCCCACCACAAGGACCAGCGCGTAGCCGCCCGTCCGCATGGCGTGGCTTACCATGTCTTTGCCCAGGTTGTGTATGTTCATCTCCTTGTTGTAGTTGTGTTCCAAAAACCATTCCGGGGCGCCGAAATGCAGAAACTGCTGGCCGTAGCTTATTTCTTCCATGCATACCCACAGCGACGCGGTGCCCACAAAAACGAGCGCCGCCCGGTAGTATGGCACGCCGGGCCGGTAACGCCGCAACGCCAGCCAGAATGCGTACACCGCGCCAATTAGGAAAAATAATGCCGTGGCGTTTTCCACGTAGCCTATTTCGCGCGGCACCGGCATTATCCACCTGTCATAGCCGCCCGTAACCAAAAAGAGATGCGGAAAGGCGAACGCCGCCACGGGGACAAACAGAAAGAGAAACTTTTCGTTATCCAGCGTTCGCTGAAACAAAATATCGCCTCCGGCAAAAACGGTTAAATGTACAACGTAAATTTTAATTTTACCACTAACCTGTCCGGACGAAATGGATTTATACTGATGGTAGGAATTAAAAGAGGCAGGTGATATAAATAACTTCATGAACCCAAACGATATACATGCAAAACGACGGTTCGACATGGTCGAAAAGCAGATTGTGTCGCGCGACATAAGAGATAAGTGCATTCTGGACGCCATGCGTGAGGTTCCGCGCCATCTATTCATGGAAGAAGCCCTGCGCGAAAAGGCGTACGGCGATTCTCCACTGCCCATAGGCGAAAGGCAGACGATAAGCCAGCCGTACATGGTGGCGGTGATGACCGAAATGCTCCGCCTAAAAGGCGATGAAAAGGTGCTGGAAATAGGCACTGGCTCAGGCTACCAGACGGCAGTACTCAGCCGGGTTGCCGGGCAGGTCTATTCGGTAGAAAGGATACCCGCGCTCCTCGCAAAAGCGCGCAAGACGCTGGAGAAGCTGGGCTACGACAACGTGGCGCTCCGAGTTACGGACGGAACGTATGGATGGAAGGAATACGCTCCGTACGACGCAATTATCGTAACGGCGGGAGGGCCCGAAGTGCCGCCCACGCTCATCAACCAGCTGGCGGAAGGTGGGAGGTTGGTGATCCCGGTAGGCAACGAAGACAGGCAGCACCTGTACAAGATAACAAAGGGCAGGAACGGGACGACAAAGGAATCGATAAGCATCCCCTGTTCATTCGTTAAGCTTGTCGGCCATTTCGGGTGGCAGGAAACCAAGGTATTTTGAGCGGGGAGCGGGTTACATACAAAGAGGCCGGCGTTGACATAGACGCCGGACACCGCAGTGTCGAAAAGATACGCGCTCACGTGGAATCCACCTTCACCCCGGCGGTGGTGGCCGGGGTGGGCGCGTTCGGCGGGCTGTTTGACCTTTCGGAAATCCTGAAGGAATATAAAAAGCCCGTCCTTGTGCAGAGCATGGACGGCGTTGGCACCAAGCTGATGGTCGCCACGATGGTCGGCGACCATTCAACAATCGGCAAGGACATCGTCAACCACTGTTGCGACGACATCGTGTGCCAGGGCGCAAGGCCGATTACCTTCCTCGACTACGTGGCAATGTCGAAACTGAGTCCCGATAAGATGGAACAGGTTGTAAGCGGAATGGCCGAGGCGTGCCGCGATGCCAACGTCGCATTGATCGGCGGCGAAACGGCGGAACTCCCCGGCATCTACCGCGATAACGAATACGACGTGGTGGGCATCGCAACCGGCGTGGTGGAAAAGGACGGGATGATAACCGGACAAACAATCAGCGAGGGCAACGCGCTGGTCGGCCTGGCATCCAGCGGACTGCATACCAACGGATACACTCTTGCGAGGAAGGTTTTTTTCGATATAGCAAAGCTAACGGTGGACGACAAGCCGGAAACCTTTTCAAAAAATGTGGGCGAAACCCTGCTGGAACCGCACGTCAACTACGCTCTGGCGGTACTGGACTTTTTAAAGGAAGAAAAAATCCACGGCATCGCGCATATAACCGGCGGCGGGATGAACGACAACGTGGCGCGGATGCTGCCCGATGGAACCCGCGCCGTAATAAAGCGGGGAAGCTGGCCGGTTCTGCCGGTATTTGAATTCATCCGCGAAACGGGCAACGTGGCGCAAGATGAAATGGAACGCTCGTTCAACATGGGCATCGGGCTGGTACTCGCGGTGGAGGAATCATCCGTTAAAATGGCTATCGACTTTTTTACCCTTCGCGGCCACCCGGCGCACCGTATCGGCGAAATAGTTAAAGGGGAAAAGGGAGTTGTAATCCAATAACCGCATTTTGCGTCTTTGCCGAAGGTGCCTGCCACCTTTAGGTGGTTGCCTACTTCCACCCTAAAGGGTACGCGTAAAGTAGGTGGTGCCGAGGGCCGGACTCGAACCGGCACGGTCGTTGCCAACCGAAGGATTTTAAGTCCTTTGCGTCTACCAAGTTTCGCCACCCCGGCGCCGTTCAAATGAAAATTGTACATTCATGGGGCGCGATTTCAAAACGCAAATCCAAGTCCGTGTTATTCTGGTAAGATATAAGGTAAAAGGGAAGGTATGGAAAACACGATTAACCGAAAACTATTTAACCGACGCGGATTTACGCTTATCGAAATCCTCGTGGTTATGGTGATAATCGGCCTCCTTGCGGGGCTGGTGGGGCCGAAGTTCTTCAAACACGTCGATTCCGCCAAGCAGAAGGACGCCCTTGTTCAGATAGCGATGTTTGAAGAGGCGCTCGACCTCTACCGGCTGGATAATCACAGGTACCCCACAACCGAACAGGGGCTGGCGTCGCTGAAGGACTATCTAAGGAAGCAGCTTCCCAAGGACCCGTGGGGCTACGCCTACCATTATAAGAAACCCGGCGACGATGGCAGGGAATACGAAATCGTTTCGTACGGAGCGGACGGCTCCCCCGGCGGCGAAGGCATCGACGCTGATATCGTTAGCTGGAAAGGCTTAAGTAGCGGGTAGGCCGGAATCCTCCACAGCCTGTTAATCATGGCTGTATGGGTGAGTTCAATTATAACTTTTAATTTCCCGCGCTCGGATTATAATGTCGGCGTGAAAAGATACGGGTTGTTGGCATTCCTGGTCATTTTTTCGTCCTTATCTATATTGTCTTATCCCAATCGTATTGAAGCGCTGGAAGAAACCGTAACCGAACAGGAGTTGCGGGAAGAATCATTATCATTCAAGCCCCGGAAGAGGGAGCTTTTGCGCATAAAAAAAATCGCCATCGACCCCGGCCACGGCGGAAGGGATTTCGGGGCGAAAAGCCGCAACCTTTTCCTGGAAAAAGAGTTCACGCACAGGCTGGCCACGGCCCTTAAAAAAACCATCGAAGACCAAAACGGCCGCAGGGTTTCCGTGATACTTACAAGGACCGGAAGGAACGATACCGACCAGTACAAAAGGGCGTTCGCCGCCAACAGCAGCGAGGCGCACGTTTACCTTTCACTGCACACAGCCTCCGGATACGACCAGTCGTCGCGCGATCTGGGAATATACTTATCGGAAAAAGGCACGCTCAAAGCCGGGTCCGATTCATGGAAAGATATAAACAGGAAATACTCCGCATATAACGCGGTGCTGGCGGGAATGTTCAGGAAAAACCTCGACGGCTTTTACGAGCATAAAAAGTTCTTCATCCGCCGAGGAAAGTTCATTCCCCTTTTCGGCATAGACATGCCGGGCGTGCTGATAGAAGTGATAGCGCTTAACGACCCGAAGGATGAGCTTATGATAAACGAAGAGGAATTCTACGAAAAGCTGGCGCAAGTACTTTACGCCGCCCTGGTGGATTACGACCAAACGCTATGAAGATAATATTGGCGAAGAGAATATTGGCGCTGGCGGTGGCCGCCGTTTTTATCTGGCAGGCCGATCTTTACGCGCGCGACGGGAACTCGCCGTCCATGCGCGTTAAGGAAGTAACCGTATTTTTCGATTCCAATGGCGCTCTCAAACCGGAAATCAGGCGCATCCTTGAGGAAAAGTACATGGAGTACGAAATTCGCTACGTGGTGGAGGAAATAATAAAGGGAACCCAAACCTACACCCGCACCGTTCCGAAAAAATCGCGCCTTAAAAGGGTCTTTATAGACAAGTTAAAAACCGTTTACCTCGATTTCAACAAGGAGTTCGCAAAAGACCACCCCTCCGGCACGGAAGCCGAAATAATCACTCTCGCCTCCATCTGCCGTTCGATATTCGCAAACTTCGATATCAACGCCGTGCAGATACTGGCGGAAGGTAAAAAACTGGAAACCTTGGCAGGCCACATCGATATAGAATCGCCCCTTACCCGCCCGCAAATACAGATGTGGCTACAACCGACCGGCCAATGAGCGGCGACGCGCGTCCAATAGGCGTTTTCGATTCCGGCATCGGCGGGCTTACGGTTCTTCACGAAATAGCGGGGCTTTTGCCGACGGAGGAACTCATCTACCTCGGCGATACGGCCAGGGTGCCTTACGGAACGAAATCAAAGGAGACCGTTACGCGCTATTCGATGGAAAACACGCGTTTCCTCCTCTCAAAAAACGTAAAGGCCGTCGTCGTTGCCTGCAACAGCGCATCGGCCACAAGCATTCCCGAACTAAGGAAAAGTTTCGACCTTCCGATACTGGGCGTAATCGAGGCCGGGGTGGAGGAAGCGATGCGCCGGACGGAATCCGGCAACGTGGGGGTGATCGGAACACAGGCTACGATACGCTCCGGCAGGTACGAAAAGCTCCTGTTGGAAAGGGGCGCGAAAACCGTTATCGGCAATCCCTGCCCTCTGTTCGTGCCGCTGGCCGAGGAAGGTTGGACGGATAACGATATAGCCGGCCAGATTGCCGGAATATATCTGAAACCTTTTTGCAATGGAACCGTCGATACGCTCATCCTCGGATGCACTCACTACCCGCTACTTGAGGGAGTGATAGCAAAGGTGGTCGGGCCGAATGTAAAACTTGTGAATTCCGCCTACGCCGTCGCCATAAAGCTGAAAGATCACCTCCAAAGCGCCGGGCTTAACAACCCCAAAGGCTCCGGCAAGAGGACGTACTACGTTACCGATTCGCCCGACAGGGCCATCGAGGTGGGAAGCCGTTTTTTAAGCGAAGACATCACGGACAAGATAAACCTGATAGAAACGTCAGTGTAATAAATACCAGTTTGAACTTGTAATTCCCCGTGGTCTTGCCATGGGGTTTACTTTTTTCCTCTCCCTTTACCATGAAGGGCATACGTCGAGGATGGCGTGTTGGCGTATAAGCATCTTCCAAATCCTTCCCTTTTCAAGGGAAGGTGTCCCGCAGGGACGGAAGGGTTTTCAATATTTAAAAAATTTGAAATTAAATATATTGAGAACCTCCCCTCAGTCCCCTCCTTGCTGTAAGGAGGGGATAAAGCTATTCAATAAATATTGTTATTGGAGTTTTTCAGAGGTCTCTTGAATATAAAAAGAAGCGAAAAACTAACTGGTTGCTTTTATCGTCGGCCTTTTGGGGGCCTTTGTCACCTTGCCGCTTCGGATACAGCGTGTGCATACCGTAATCTTTTTTACGCCGCCGTCCACAACCGCGCGCACCGTCTGCAGGTTCGGGTTGAACCGCCTTTTGGTTACGTTGTTCGCGTGGCTGACGTTGTTGCCGTACACCGGCTTCTTGCCGCAAACGTGACACTGCATTGACATATCTTTTTCTCCAAATACGTAAAAAAGGAGATTCTACACGCTCAAGCGGGCCAAAGTAAAGGTGTTTTTAACAGGGCGTATCGTGCGTGAAAGCCCGGTTACCCTCCGTTGCCTGAACGTTCAACTTTGCGTTCAATCTAAGGTTGACTACGGCTTGTGGCTATGACTAAATAAACCATTGTTCCGTACACGTTTTCGGTAAATATAGGAGACAGTTTATGCTCAAAGTTGCGATAACGGGGTGCGCCGGGCGGATGGGAAAGGAAATAGCCCGCGTCGTAATCGCCGCCGATGGAATGGAGCTTGTCGGCGGAACGGAATATAAGGGGCACGAATCGATAGGCAAAGACCTTCTGGCCTATATGGGCGAAGGGCATGAAAAATCCGGTGGCGGCCCGAAAATCGCCGCCGACCTTAAAGAGATCATTAAAGAAACGGACGTCGTAGTCGATTTCACATTGCCGGAATCTACCATCGAGCACTTTAACGTCGCCGCCGACGGCGGAAAGGCGATAGTCATCGGTACTACCGGATTTTCCAAAGAGCAGATCGAAAAAATTCATCACCGTAAAAACGAAGTTCGTTGCGTCCTTGCGCCGAACATGAGCGTGGGCGTAAACGCCGCGTTCAAGCTTGTTTCCGAGGCGGTGAAGATACTGGGGCGGGGTTACGACATCGAAATAGTGGAAATGCACCACAGGCTCAAAAAGGACGCGCCATCCGGCACCGCCGTAAAACTTGCCGAAATCTGCGCCGAAGGGACGAAGCGCGACCTTTCGAAGGTCGGCGTTTACGGCAGGCACGGAATGGTCGGCGAGCGCAAGCCCGATGAAATCGGGATAATGTCGCTTCGGGGCGGCGACGTGGTTGGGGAGCACACGGTGATCTTCGCCGGAGAAGGCGAACGCCTGGAGATCACCCACAGGTGCACCAGCAGGAAAAATTTCGCGATGGGCGCGGTACGCGCCGCCGCATGGGTGGCGGAAAAGGAAAACGGGATTTACGACATGCAAGACGTTCTTGGCCTTAGGTAAAAACCAAAAAGTTAATCCGAAAACAACGTTAAGAGGGCGCTGATGAGTATTATCGATTACATGAAACCCGAATGGATCACTTTAAACCTGAAATCTAAATCGAGGCACGAGGTATTTCTGGAGATGGCCTCCGCGCTTGGCAGAACCGGGCTGCTGGACGACGAAGGGATAGGCGCCCTGGTGAATAAGCTGGAGGAAAGGGAATCTCTCAGCACCACGGGCGTCGGCGAGGGGATAGCGCTTCCGCACGCATCGCTAAAGGGGCTGAAAGAGACGGTAATCGGCATAGGAGTTATTCCCGACGGCGTGGATTTCGGTTCGCTGGACAGCCAGCCCGTGAAGGTTGTCTTTATGATAGTCGGTTCGCAGTCCGTGCCGCGTCTGCACATACAGGTACTGGCTCGTCTTGTCCGCCTTTGCCGCCACAAGGACCTGAAGGAAAAAATAATGGAGTGCAGCGCCCCCGAAAAGGCGTTGGAAGCCATCCGCATGGTGGATGTTTGATGGAACTCCTGATATGTGTAATAAATAAACCGGAAATTCTGGATGAGGTCCTTACCGGACTCCTTGAAGCCGGCATCAGCGGATGCACGGTGATAGAAAGCCAGGGAATGGGACAGATAATATCCAAGGACGTACCGATATTTTCCGGTTTCAAAAGCATGTTTTCCGGGTCGAGGGAGCACAACTACACGATATTTTCTGTAATAAAGGAAAAGGACGACGTTGAAATGGCTATCAAAACCATCGAGGAGATTTACGGAAGTTTCGACGAACCCAATTCAGGGCTTTTGTTCACTCTTCCGATCAGCCGCTGCCACGGCCTTGTCTCCGGCGTCTGATATAGAAGGCGCCGTATAGTGGCCTCGGTCCTTGGAATAATAATCATAGCGGCCATAAGCTATCTGGGTTCCATTTACGTATTCTCAAAAGAGAAACTCCCCACCCCGATACGATACCTCTTCTATTCCGGATGGGAGTTCATACTCCTTGGAATGGCAATAGGGCCATTGGCCCTTAACTTTTTGCCCGAGGAGATTATCGGCGAACTGGACCCGGTAATCCACCTTGGGCTCGGCTGGGCGGGCCTGATATTCGGCATACAGCTGAGGTACAAAAAGCTGGCTCTTCTGGACAGGCGGCATCTGACAGTGACCGTTTTGCAGGCCGTTTTGACTGGAGCGCTTGCGGCCGCGGTGGTGGCGCCGATGATGATTTTCGCCCGCGAATGGAGTGGGGGAGGCCTTGTGGTTTCGGTGACGGTTCTGGCGGCGGCTTCCGCCCTTTCGTCACCCACTGTCTTCATGCTTGTTCGGAAAGAGACGGGGTTCAAGGAAAGGGCCATCCGCCTTCTGCAGGTTATTACCGCCCTCGACGCTGTTGTAGCCATAATCGCGGTGGGAGTTGTATTTTCCGTAATGTTTCCCGGCTCCGGCAGTGTTGCCGACGGCATTTTCCATTTCTCGCAAGCGATAGGGATTGGAATTTTGCTTGGATTTATTTTCTACCTTTTCCCGAGAAAAGAACTTTCCGAAAACGAGCAGATGGTCGTCATTTTGGGTTTCGTTTTTTTAAGCAGCGGGATCGGCGGGGCGCTTCAGGTGTCTCCCCTGTTCCTTAACCTTGTATGCGGGATATTTCTGGCAAACACGCTCAAGCAGAACGATACTGTCCACAAGGCCCTTTTCCACACGGAAAAACCTTTTTATATAATCATGCTCGTAATATCGGGGCTTTTGTTCACCCCTCTTTCCCCATTCGGATTCCTTATTGCCATCGCCCTTGTGGCGGCGCGCCTTGCGGGGAAAACCTTCTTTCTTACCAGGCTGGTCAAACGATTCGAACCCGGTTTCGATATTCCGTCCAACAGCGGGCTGGCGCTTGCCTCGCAGGGCGCAATGGCGCTAACCATAGGACTTTCGCTTCTCACCGTTCAGCACGGCGACGTTCAAAGGACGGTATTCTCGATAATAGTGACGTGCGTGATGATAAACGAAATGGCGGCCCCCTTCCTTGCCGCAAAAGTCTTCAAGGAAAAGAAGTGATAATACAGCTTGCGATACTGGCCATTCTCTACCTCCTTATGACCGGCCTATCCTCCATCACCTATGCCCACGAACACACGGGCGCCGCAACGACGACTGCGGTTTTGGGATTTATTTTGCTTGCGTCGTTTTTTTTCGGAAAGATCTCAACCAAGTTCCATCTGCCCCAGATTACCGGATACCTTATAGCCGGTATTCTTTTCGGTCCTTTCGGCCTGCGCCTTTTCGAGATGGAGCACGTCGAGAGCCTGAAATTGATAGACGAAATTGCGCTGGCGTTCATTGCGCTTGCCGTCGGCGGTGAGCTTGATATTGAATTTCTTAAGAAGCAGGGGGCGAAAATCGCCGCGATTACCGCCATCCAGTTCGCCGCCGTTTTTGCCGGGGTGGTTGCGCTGTTTTATCCGGTATTAAGGTTTTCCGTCTCCGGCATATTGCCGCAAAGTTCCGATGCCCTTTTCGCCGCGCTTGTGCTCGGAGTGATCGCGGCGGCGAACTCGCCGGCAACCGCAATGGCGGTAATAAACGAGACGCGCTCGAAAGGAAACCTGACGGAATCGACGCTTGGCATAACGGTTATAAAAGACATCTTTGTAATAACGCTTTTCGCCTTCATAATCTCGTGGATACAGTCAAGCATGGGCGCAAATGCCGCCGAGGAACCGGAAGCGATCTTTTACGCAATTTTTTCCGAAACGGTTATTTCGATAATTGTCGGCGCGGCCATAGGCATTTTCGTGATCATATACATAAACACCCTTAAGGGAGAAATGCTCCTCTTTACTCTGGGCGTGGCGGTTATTTCCAGCGCATTAAGCTCCAACTATGGTCTGAACGAACTCTTAGTATGCGTTGCGGTGGGTTTCGTGGTGAAAAACTTTTCAAAAAGGGGAGGGAGTTTCATCCACGCAATAGAAAAGGGTTCGCTTCCGATATTTGTGATATTCTTTTCATTAGCTGGCGCTTCGCTTGACCTAAATGCGGTACGGACGATGTGGCTTTTGGCCATATTCTATTTCGCCGCGCGAATAACGCTGACATGGATTTCAACAAGGAAAGCGGCATCGCTGGTAGGCGAGACGCCCGAAATGCAAAAATACCTGTGGAGCGGTTTCGTATCGCAGGCCGGTGTAAGCCTGGGACTGGCGGTACTGGTTAAAAACCAGTTTCCCGGATGGGGAGAGCCGGTTGCCACCCTTATAGTGGCGGCCGTGGCGATTAACCAGCTTGTAGGGCCGGTAATTTTTAAGTTTTCGCTAGCGGCTGCCGGAGAGACAGGCAGGCAGGATTACAGCGACGAAAATATTTTGGATAAGGGAAACGAAGAAAAATTGAAATAACTAACGATTTTAAGTGTTTACATATTTAGCGGTTGTTCCGATAAATATATGTAGCTGTAAATGCGTGACTTGATCGTCATGGCATAATGTAACGAAACACGACAGCTTGATAGAAATTTAGGAGGTTTATGGACATAGCGTCAGTTATCGGGATAATAGGCGGGTTTGCGCTTCTTATAACCGCCATAGGCGGCAGCAAGCTTATCCTTTTCATAAGCATCCCGTCCGCCCTGATAGTCGGGGGGGGCACAATATCGGCGGTCCTTGTAAATTACCCGCTTAAGGACGTCCTAACTACATTTGCAATAGCCAAAAACGCCTTTTTTGTAAAAGTGCAGGAAGTTGACACCATAATTCCGATGATAGTGGATTTCAGCACGAAGGCCCGCAGGGACGGAATCCTTGTACTTCAGGATGCAAAAATTGAAGACCCCTTCATTAATAAAGGCGTCCAACTGGCCATTGACGGCATGGAGCCGCAGGTGATAATGAAAATACTCGAAACGGAAATCGAATACGTTAAGGAAAGGCATAAACTGGGCGCGGATATCATTGGGGCGTTCGGCGCGTTCTGTCCGGCCTTCGGGATGATAGGAACGCTTATCGGGCTCGTTTTAATGCTCCAGAGCATGGACGACCCCTCCTCAATCGGCCCTGCAATGTCGCTTGCCCTCATTACCACGCTTTACGGAGCGCTCATGGCGAACCTCGTCTTTCTGCCCCTTGCCGGAAAACTGAAGAAACGCAGCACGGACGAAGTTCTGGTGAAAGAACTTTCGCTGGAAGGAATACTTTCGATAGCGTCTGGCGATAACCCGAGGATAGTGGAGCAAAAGCTTCTTTCGTTCCTGATACCCAAATTAAGAAAAACCCAATTCGAATGATTATCAAAAAGGCGCTTTGCAACGAGCGGGGGAACGGCTTCCTCGTTCTTATGACCACGCTTAACATGCTCCTACTTGCATTTTTCATAGTCCTTAACTCGATAGCCGTACTGGACGACAAGAACATCAGGGAAGCGCTCGGCTCGCTCCTTGGAACGATGGGAATGCTTACGGGCGGCCATGGCGTTACGGTCGCTAAGGGCGATCATACCCTGCCGCGCTCGATAGAAATGATGAAGTTGGAAAGAAGCATCTCAAAGCTCCTTCAGCAGGTGGAGAAATTCAGCCTGGAAGAGGGGCTGGCCGCAGACGTAGCCATACTCCACAGCGTAAAGGGAATAAAGATAGCGCTTACCAACAAAATCGTCTTCGACGAAGGAAAGGCAAACCTTAAACCCAAGGCGAAAAAGCTGCTTATACGTATAGCGGCCCTCCTTTCGGAAACATACGGAAGAGTGAACGTAATGGGCAATACCGTTCAGGACGGCTACCGTGCCGGACCTTTTCCAGACGATTGGACGCTGTCTTTCGCAAGGGCGGGGAAAGCCGCGGATTTCCTGGTTAATTATGGAAAGATACACCCGCGCAGGCTCTCGATTTCCGGCTATGGTGCAACGCGGCCGATGCCGGAAGCAAACACGCCGGAACTCCAAAGGCTAAACGACAGGCTGGAAATATTGTGGGATAGAAGGGGCATATGAAATGGCCGAAGTAAGCGTATTCCAGAAAAAGAAGATGGAAGTGGAAGCGGAAGGCCTCGACAAGGATGCCTGGATGGTAACCTTCGGCGACCTCCTTCAGCTTTTGATCACTTTCTTCATTCTTCTCATATCGATGTCTTCCATGGACCAAAAGGTTTTCAAGGAAATGTTTTCGATGTTCTCCGGCGGAACGGGTGTACTCAGCCTTTCGAGTGGCATAAAAGTGGCGCCTCCAAGCATTAAGCCAATCGTCATTGCCCCGATGATGGACGCGGAGGATTTCCTTAAATTCCTTAAAGCCGAAGCGCTGGACCTGGACATGCCGATGCCTCCGACAAAAGAAACGAGCCGGATAGTTGATTCGCTATTGGTGCAGGGCGTTGAGATAGTAAAAAGGGGCAGGAGTTTTGCCTTAATACTTGAAAACGAGGCCCTTTTCGAACCCGGCAGCGCAAAGCTTTCGGAGGCGTTCACGCCGGTTCTGGATGAGATAGGCTCCGTCCTTTCCCTGTCCCGAAGCAAGATCACCGTCGAAGGACATGCCGACGACCAGCCGTTCAAGTCGTCCGTGCTTCCATCCAATTGGGAGCTCTCCGCCGCGCGAGCCACGGCGATCATGATATATCTTGCAAATAACAGCAACATAAATTACGGGCGGTTGGAAGCCAAAGGCTATTCATACCACCGCCCGAGAGTAAAAAATATCAGCGATTACTACCGAAAATTGAACCGCAGGGTGGAAATTGTGATAAAACAGTTCACTGAAGAATCCTTTTGAAGGAGGTACGCAATGGCCGTTGAAATGGACCCTGAAGAGGCGCCAGAAGGCGAAGAAGTACAAAAGCCCAAAAAGGCTAAAAGCAAACTACTGCTAATTGTAATAATAGGGGTGTTGCTTCTGGCGCTTATTGGGGTAGGCGGAATTATAGTATTCAAGTTCGTTACCGCCGAAAAAAATGGCGAAGAAACCGTCGCCGAAACGACCGAAGAAAAGAAGGATCCTTCTAAACTCGGCGCCGTGGTCGCGTTGGACCCGTTTATCGTCAACCTTACCGGCGAATCGGGCAAACGCTACCTTAAGGTAACGATACAGGTTGAACTCAACGACGAAAAGGTTGGCGAAGAGCTGACAAACAAGATGCCGCAGATAAAGGATTCGATAATTACGGTCCTTTCGTCCAAGGTAACGGGGGACCTTCTCACGATTGAGGGCAAGTTCAAGCTTAAAGAAGAAATCCTTACAAGGATAAACAGGATTCTGACAATGGGCGTTGTGAAAAACGTGTATTACGTGGAGTTTGTCATACAATAATGGTAAGAATAAGGATAGAATGCGTGTAATTTAATATGAGCCAGATATTATCGCAAGATGAGGTCGATGCCCTTCTTAGGGGGGTAAGCGACGGAGAAATAGAGACAGAGCCGGAAGAGATAGCGGACGATTCCGGCGTAGTCACATACGACCTCACAAGCCAGGAAAGAATCATCCGCGGACGGATGCCAACGCTCGACATAATCAACCAGCGCTTCTCGCGCCTGTTCCGCAACTCGCTCTCATCCGCACTGCGCAAAGTGCTCGACATAAGCGCCGTTTCCACCGATACGGTAAAATTCGGCGAGTTCATAAAATCGTTGCCGGTCCCGGCGTCCCTTCACATCTTCAGAATAGCGCCCCTGAGGGGCTTTGCGCTGATGGTGGCGGAATCGAAACTGGTGTTCGCTCTGGTCGACTCGTTTTTCGGTGGAACCGGAGAAGCGAAAATGAAAATCGAGGGGCGCGACTTCACCACAATCGAGCAAAGGATTATCAAAAAGGTGGTCCTTATGATACTCGAAGATCTTGAAAAGGCCTGGACTCCGGTTCACCCCGTCGAAATGAGCTTCGTCAGGGCCGAGGTCAACCCCCAGTTTGCGGCAATAGTTCCGCCCACCGACGTTGTGGTGGTCATCCTTTTCGAAGTTGAGATGGATCAGTTTTCCGGCACCATCACCGTATGCCTTCCCTACTCAACCATCGAACCGATAATCGGCAAGCTGAAAGCCGGTTTCCAAAGTGATCAGCTGGAAGTGGACATAGCATGGGTCAAAAGGCTGAGGGAAAGGCTATCCATGTCCGAGGTAGAAATAAAAGTAAAGCTGGGCGATACTAAAATATCCTCGCGGGATTTTATAAACCTGAAAGAAGGCACCATACTGCCCCTCGATACGGACGTTTCCGACGAGCTTTCGGTACTTGTATCCGGCGTGGAGAAATTCAGGGGATATCCCGGTGTTGTAAAGGGAAATAAGGCTGTAAAAATATCGACCATAATGGCCAGAAAAATGTGATATAAAGGGGTAACGATGGCAAAAGAGGAAACTGGCGGCGAAGCTGAAGAAGATCTTTGGGCCGCGGCGGCTGAAGATTTGGAAAA
>SDBV01004767.1_pt1 | contig 19323 bp, 16 predicted proteins | sample 2277081 | NCBI WGS metagenome assembly SDBV01 (sample SAMN10402039, study PRJNA504765) | marine sediment metagenome | isolation source: marine sediment core GS10_PC15, 223 cmbsf | place: Arctic Ocean: Southern Knipovich Ridge | collected 2010
CACAAGCAGCGCGGCAGAAATGGCTGACAGATACGGATGCGCCGAACCCGGCGGATGTATTCAAGGGGCTCTGTCAATGCATCGCCTATTACATCGACTTTCCGCCTGACAGAGCGCCCGGGACGACGGCAACGCTGGCGCTTTGGGTACTGCTTACCTACAGTTATCCAGCCTGGCCAGCGGTGCCGTATCTGTATCTGGGCGGGCCTGCAGGTTCTGGCAAGACACGCGTCTTCGAGGTGCTGGGGCGGCTGGTGTTCCGGCCGCTGCTGTCGTCGAACATGACGGCAGCGGCACTATTCAGGACACTGGACGCACGCGGAGGAACGCTGCTTTACGATGAGGCCGAGCGGTTGAAGCAAAACGCTCCGGAGGTCGGCGAGATCAACTCGATGCTGCTGGCAGGATACAAGAAAGGCCAGCGTGCGACGCGGCTGGAGCCTGTGGGTGATACTTACCGTTCGGTGGAATTCGACGTATTCGGGCCGAAGGCGATGGCCTGCATTCGCGGTCTGCCTGTCGCTCTGGCAAGCCGATGCATTCCGGTGATGATGTTCCGTGCAGCTAAGGGTTCAGACAAGCCCCGGCGGAGGATCGACGCCCACGCAGGCCGCTGGGAAGCTCTGCGGGCCGATCTACACGCAATGGCGACAAACTGCGGCGCGGACTTCCTGGAGATTGCCGGGCGCGAGGATGTCTGCGGCGCGATGAGTGGGCGGAGCTTCGAGCTTTGGCAGCCACTGCTTGCGCTGGCGTCGTGGGTGGAGTATCACGGTGCTGATGGTCTGCTGGGACTGATGCAGCAGTATTCGGCGGTAAGTATCGAATCCGGCCAGGACGAACAGACGCCCGACTGTGACGAGACACTGCTGCGGATACTCACCGACATGGTCCGGTGCGGCGGTTCGCCTATCGCCAAGGACATACTTGAGGCTGCTAAGAAACAAGAACCGAAGATGTTCGACACCTGGTCGGCCAAGGGAGTGGCGACGGCGCTGAAGCGGTACGGGATCGAGACACACAAGACACATGGACGGCGGGCATACGGGCATGTTACCGAAGATGACCTGCGACGGATCGAGACAGCATACAACATGGACATGGGATTGCCTGAGTTAAGCGGTGATACCCCCTGACAATGTGCCCCACGTACACCATGGACACCCGATAGGCTCAAAATAAAGTAAAACGAGCTTTCCTGGGGGGCACATAGGGCACATGGGGCACATGTACAGAGGTGATACAGGCATGACATACAATGCGGTGATATTCCTGGCGGAGCTATTTCGACCGATGGATTCGCTTTCACCCGACCGTCTGTCAGCAAGCTGGCGGGTGGCTTACGAAGAACGCGCCGGGATTATGGAGTATTGCGGCTGCCTGCCCCGCCGACAGGCTGAAGCAGAGGCGATGAAGGATGTTCGGCAACGGGTGCAGGCAGAAAAAACCAGAAAACTATTACTTGATTCTTGCAAAGTAAAGACGACTATGCTAGGATGCCAGCAAAATGAGTCAGAAACCGGCGGACATTCAGGCCCAACTGCGGCAGGCGATTCTGGACAGCGACTTGAGCCGCTATCGACTGGCCCAACTCACGGGGGTATCCCAGGCGACGCTTTCGCTTTTCGTTCACAACCAGCGGTCGATCACGATGGACAGTGCCGCGAAGCTGGCGAAGGAACTTGGCCTGAAGCTAACGCCGATTAAGAGTCCGAAGAAAGGCAGGTAGGATAATGGCAACGGTGTTCAAGCGTGGCGGAAAGGCGAATCGAGGCGGTAAGTATTATATTTCCTACTTCGATCACGAAGGAAAACGCATCACGAGAAGCGCCCGGACGAGCGACAAGGCGGTGGCAGAACGTATCGCTGCGAAGCTGGAAGCCGACATAGCCCTGCGCCGGGACGGAGTGATCGATCCGCACCTGGACGCGATCTGCGATGAATCGCGGCGTTCGGTCGAGTCGCACCTTGCCGACTTCGAGGCCAAGATGCAGGCCGGGAACCGCAAGCCAAAGCATATAACCACGACGATAGGCTATATTCGAGCGATAGCGAAAGCAGCGGAATGGACGACGGTGAGCGACATATCCGCCGATGATGTGAACCGATGGGCCGGGAAGCTAAAAGAAGAAGGCCGGTCGGCCCGGACGATTCAGGCGAACCTGACGGCCGTCAAGAGCTTCACTCGCTGGCTTGCAAATCATTACAAGCTCCCACGCGATCCGCTGGCGTCGGTCCAAAAGCCTGACCCGAAGGCGGATCGGCGGCGCGAACGGCGCATGCTGTTGCCTGAGGAATGGGATTGGCTAAGAAGCGCGGCGGCGGACGGACCGGAATGGGGCGTCATGACCGGCCAGGAGCGGGTGCTGCTGTACGCCGTGGCGATTCAGACCGGCTTGCGGGCAAGCGAACTGCGAAGCCTGACGCGCGGGCGGCTGTTCCTGGGTGAAGCGAGCCCCTTCATAACCTGCAAGGCGGGAAGCACGAAGAATGCCAAGGATGCGCGGCAGTACATTCAGCGCGACCTAGCCGACAATCTGGCTAGATACGTTAAGAGCAAGACTCCCGGCGCGGCCATTTTCACCATGCCCCGATCTGAGAACGTGGCTGATATGCTTCGGGCGGACCTGGCGTCGGCAAGGAGAGATTGGCTGAAAGCGGCCAAGCATGATCCGGATGAATACGAGCGGCGAATGCAGAGCGACTTCCTGACCGAGAAAAACCACGAAGGGGAAATGCTGGACTTCCATAGCCTGCGGCATACCTGCGGCGCGTGGCTGGCCATGAAGGGGGCGCACCCCAAGGCGATCCAGGCCGTCATGAGGCATTCGACGATCACGCTGACGATGGACACCTACGGGCACCTGTTTCCGGGGCAGGAAGCGGATACCGTGGCACGGTTGCCGAAGATGCTTGGTAACGGAGAGGAAATGCTACGGGCGACAGGTACGGCGGATTATACAGCCGACGATGCGCAGCGCCAGGCGCAGCAGTCAGAGTGCAAAACTGTGCGGGTGTGCGCGAAGCGGAGCGAAGGCAAAGCGGATGCGGGCGGAGATAGTGACAGCCGTAAGCTCTTGTTGGATACAAAACAACGCAACGCCCCGCAAGAGAGTGCGAAGCGTTGCGCTAATACGCCGCGGAGGACTCGAACCTCCGACCCGCTGATTAAGAGTCGTTGCTTGAACAGATCAGTCACGTGTCACAACGCTCTATCTTGCAACATGTTGGTTTCGATGGCAATCCCACTCGCGCCTGTGTTCGTGTCAATATCCTTGTCAAAAAAGCTTGCGATGGTTTTCGGACCGACTAATCGTTTCTGCGCGCAGCCGTCGAGATATTCTGAATTGCCACGCCTTGGAAATCATGGCGGGATTCTAGCGATTTGGAGCTTCTTTGCCAGCCGAAATCGGTGAAATCCGAATTTTGCAGTTTATTTCTTGGGCATTACTTGCGTTCGGCCGACTTTTGAAACACTCCGGGCTTCTGGATATCAAAGACTGAAGTGCCTCTCGAGAGCTTCCTGAAATTCAAGCCACGTCATAACAACGGCATGACACCATGGGGCCGATGTTTCACTCGTTAAAGACTCAGGCTATTCTCTGGCACCATGATATTTCAGAAAACTTGCGATGTCCTCATGTTTCTCACGCATGGCATAGTGCAAAGCTGTCTTATTGTGGTCATCCTTTGCATTTACATCAGCCCCAGCCTTGACCAGAACGCCGACAGCTGCGTTCATCCCTCTTGCCGCAGCCCAATGCAAGGCAGGAGCTCCTCTCTTACGATCTCTTGCAGACAAGTCCGCTCCCATGCGCAGCAAGGCATCCACCGCTATCCCGCGCGAATCGATGTTAGCCGCTATATGGAGCGGAGTAAGGCCCTCTTCGTTGAAGGTGTTCGGATTTGCACCCCTGCGGAGCAATAGAACCACGACGGAGTATCTACTCTGCATGACCGCTTGGTGAAGTGGTGACTGACCCTTCTTGTTCCTTGCATCGACCTGAGCACCATGCTCCAGTAAGTACTCAACGGTATCAGTATGTCCGCGGTATGCTGCGTTATGAAGGGGGGTCTCCCCAGCTGTATCTCGATCCACATGCTTCGCCCCATTGTTGACTAAATATTCAAGAATCTCAGCATGTCCCTTAGCACAGGCAAGTAGAAATGGAGTCTGACCCCATTTGTCCCTTGCCTGGATGGATGCTCCCTTCTCGACGAGGATCTTAGAGACACCCACATTGCCTCTCAGCGCTGCAGAATGTAAGGGCGTTCTTCCACTTTCATCTTTCGCATTGACCTTCGCTCCCTTTTCCAGCAAGAGCCTACACACCTCTGGAGAGCCAGCCAAGTGCAGAGGCGTCAATTTCTTGCTCGTCTTGGCATTTACTGGTGCCTTCTTCGCCAGCAGAGCTTGAACGATAGGCTCTGAACCGTTCGCAGCTGCTCGGTGAAGTTTAGTAACACCGTGGGGGTCCGAATTGCGGGCGATTTCCGGATTCGCCTCAAGGATCTCTTGCATTCGGCTAACGGCATTCACCCCGATCGCATCGTCAAAGCTGACCGGCCGCAGCCCCAGGACCCTAGTTATGGCTTCGCTGCTGTCGGTTTCGCTACCTGATCTGACCACATTAATGGCAATCCATATTTGCACTGGCGTGTTGTGTGTGAAATTGAACCAGATAATGTATTCCCGTCCCGGCTGGAGCTTTCTTGCAGTGTCTTCGCCGACGAGAGCCTGGCAGAAAAGGGAATTCTTGGACGGTAGTGTCACATCGTAAAGCTCCACGTCTCTGGTTCGCATGTATCTCTTAAAGCCGAACAGATGGTTGTCCGCTTCCTCCCGTGCAGGCATGATGTACCAACTGTCTGAGCGTGGGAAACTGGAGTCTTCCGCGAACGCCCAAAAAAGGTCACTGGTATACCCAGCTGGCGCGACAAAGCGGATGGCATCGAACTTCTTCCCCATACTGTTGAGTGTATAGGCTCTCCATTGTGTTCTCCCCCTGTCTTTCGAGGGCACAACGGTCTGATACTGTTCCTTGGCGGACCGGACTGCCAGGCGAAATGCAGATTTGAGATGCCCTGACGATAACATTGAGTGTGCAATAGAAATCGCTTCATCGGAGGGTATTTCCGGCTTCCATATCCATTGGCCTTTCCTGTTCACGTAACCTCTATACTTGCCGATATCGATCTGTCCAAGACCATTCAGAAAGCTTGGCGCTTTGCCGAACCCAGATTCGGAGAGCTCTTTTCCGGACCTATCAATCGGTATCCAAGCCCGGCTGCCTTTTACCCAAGCGATGCCGTCCACAAAAGCCTGCGCGTCTTTGTACTTGAGGGGCACCACCTCACGGCCGGTCTTGTCAATATAACCCCATTTCCCAGCCGAGACTTGATACGTGTTTCTCAAGTTTGATATTCTTTGATATTCTTTGGGCGCAACATTAGTGATCTCTTTCGAGTGTGCGATGGGGATACTTGCCTTCCAGAAGCCGGTATTAACAGGTGCCAAACCTTCGGAGAAGCTCGCAGCACGGTCGTATTTCAGGGGTACAGTCAGACGCCCAGTGCGATCAATGTAGCCATGCTTGCCTCCACGACCAACGCAGGCGAGTCCCTCCCTAAAGGGCTTCACAGAATCGTATTGGGGTTGAACAACAAAGCTCCCGTCCCTATTGATGAACCCCCACTTGCCGTCAATCTGAACGGCTGCCATACCGTCGGAGAAGTCGCCTGCTTTTGTGAAGTTCGCCGGGATGACTATCTTGCCAGTCCTGTCGATGTACCCCCATTGTCCATTTGTCTTCACCGCAGCGAGTCCCTCAGAGAAGGGCTCGGCCTCACTGAACCGGAACGGCACAATGGTCTTGCCGGATTGGTCAACGTAGGTCCATTGATCATTTGTCTCGACAGCTGCAAGACCCTCCGAGAAGCTCTCGACGTTATCGAACTGCGGTGTAATGACGAATTTCCCTTGCTTGTCAATGAACCCGTATTTCTTCTTAACGCTCACCTGGGCCAGCCCTTCGGAGAAGTCGCCCCCCCAATCGAATTCGAATGGGATTACGACCCTTCCCAAACTGTCAATGCAACCCCACCTGCCTCCAAGACTGGCCCAGCCGACGTCTTCTGCGAATGTCCGCGCGTGGGTGAACTTGGGCGGAACTACCATTGTCCCTTTGGTATTAATGTATCCCAAGCGGTCCTTCACTTTGACCGGATAGAGCACGTCGCTACTTCGGTCTGCTGGCCTTGTTTCAGGTCCAGTAGTTCTAGGCCCGCTATCAACAGAAGACAAACTCCGGCCGCACTGCGGACAGAACTTGGAATTCTTAGGGAGTTGCTTGTTACATACAGGACACAGACGGGGCAGTTGGATACCGCATTGTGCGCAAAACTTGCTTCCTGCGGGGGGTGTTTGGCTGCACTTAGGGCACACGGTCGCGAAGCAGGCCTGCGCAACGAGTAGAAAGACAAGTACGGCAGAAGATAACTTCTTCATGGAATTCCCTTTCAAAGGTATTTTCGAAGGCCCTTTATCTGAGGTTCCCAGATGAACTCATGCTCACGACCACCATGGGCCTTCTCCGTGATTCTATCACTGTCCCGCGCATTGACAAGCCGTTTCGCATCAACATGGTGGTATATCCCTTGAATTCTGCGGGGCCCGCCTGAAGGTTCTGCGCTTACGTTCTGCGATTGTGTGCCAGGCAGGAGTTTAAGATCACCGCCACCGAAGCCGTCGAAAGCTTACCATTCCCACAGACATCATCCAGGGGCACCGCACTTTCATTACGGAATGCCAGGCCTTCGATGTTCTCGCATCCAATGATCGTGGATAAGCACGAATTCCTTAAAGCCTTTCGCCGAGAGTGCGTTGGGCTTAAGACGGCGAAGGGTGTGGATGGCCATCTTGGCACTGAGTCCCTTCCTCGTAACCAGATAGTAAGCCAACAAAAGTGCGGTCCGGTCCTTGCCGGAGTTGCAGTGGACAAGAATCGCCTGCCCACGAGGCAGATGGCGGTCGATGATCTGATCGAACTCTTCAAGGATAGCCAATACGTGACCATTGGCTGTCTTGTACGGCCGGCTGATCTTGTCCTCAAAAAGCAACTGGTAGTGAACCAAGCCCGCCTGTGTGACTTCCGAAGACCTTGGGTTGTCGACGAGACTAACCAGAGCAACCAAGCCCTTTTCTCGAAACACATCGAGGCGCCAATGAGACTTGTTCGGTCCTGGCCTGCCGTAGAGAAGCCCGGGTTCGATTCCATATGTCAACTTATCCAGTGACATGCTTCGCTCGAGGTTCAATATAAGCTAAACTTTGGAGGTAGTGTTTCTGAATTACTCCGTCCCGCTCTGCTTATCGGTGTCTTTCGGTACATCTAGCTTGGAATGGTCCTCCTCTATTCTGAGGGCCTCCAATACCTGCCGGGTGATCTGTTCTTCGCTGAGGTTGTCGCTGTCTTCTGCAGCACGAATTATGCCTTGACTGTTCCTGTGAGGCTTTGCACGCGACAACTCAGTTTCTCTATTCGAAACAATCTTCTCCCCGATCAGAAAGTCATTAATAGACATCCCCATGGCTTGGCTGAGAAAGCGGCATTCTTCCTCAGTTTCACCATAGAATTCAATAACCTTGCCGAACTCTCTGCGGAGTTGCCGACGCAGGTACGCGTACTCGACATCAGAACTCGCTGCAACAGCAGAGCCTTCAAGGCAATCCCCATTCTTGTCAAGAAGGAGCACTTCTTCAGGCGAAATCACCAAGAAATACTCGATCCAGCCATAGGACGTAATACTGATAAACTTAATGCTATCCTTAATTCTGGCAGTAACATTGCCAAGATCTTCTGAAAGGAGGTATGGGACGATTCGGATTGTGTCAACTTTGCCTGGCATTCGGCTTGACCGAGACTCCGTTCTATTGCCAATGAAGCCTGTCACAATATGGATGTTGGCTGGGGTGCCCGGTAGTACCCAGACCGGCCAATATACCAGCGAATCTGGATCCATCTGGGCCATCAGGTAGTATCCCCTGGAGATCTCAGGAGTTTCTCGAATCTCCTTGAGGTCTCCGGGGTCCAAGACAATCACTTCCTGCATTCTTCGACTCCTTCCACTTTACCGTCTCAATCGAATGAAGAACGTTCGACTCAGTCCGGAAATCGATTAGGCACCAACATGACGTAGGAGATGCCGGCTTTTTCCAATTCGCTGGTTATGGTTCCCGCAAGAATGTGTGCAACACCAACCAGTTGGAGAACCCTCGCATGTTCCCTGACAAGTTTAACCATTCCGAACGGTCCGTTGCACATCTCGTGATCGCGCATTTCCATCAATTGCATGAATACAGCACTGTTACGTTCGCTTACACGCAACAGCCTGTTTCCCTCAACGTGATTCCCCGCATTTATCAGAGTAAACGCGCGCGTCATGGTTTCGTCAATGCTATCCCGGACCCATACATGAGCCTCAATGAGTGTCCTATCGTCATTGATGAAGACATCTATGCCCAAGCGATGTACGAGCTCTTCAAGTATCGAAATCGGGCTGAACAGGTTGGACAGACCGCCGATAATCTTCCCTGTCGCCGGTCCTTCGAGAAGGACCACATCATTCTTTTTCATAACAACACGGAGGAATGATGCTATCTCGTGAAACAAGCGGCTCCGCTTGCCGTCCTGATGGTAATCACCCACAACCACAACCTTTGGGTCGGCGCCACGTAGTCTGTACGGAACGAAGCCGGTATCTGCTGCAACCTGCAGAAGTCTGTCCAAAGCATCTGAATGTATTTCGACGGGGCAAGGCCTCACACCGTCACGCATGAGAAGCAGTTCATTGGCAACCCGATCATGACGATCAAGGTATTCCTTTTCTGTCAATCCCATCAGTATCTGCCAGACGCCATTCTCGGTCTGTCGGCTCTCTGTGTTTGAATATGGTCCAGCTGATTCGATTCTGCCCGTGCCGAAGACCTGTGCTTGACACGCATGCCTTCTCCGGTCATGCAAATGAATCAGAGTATGTCACGGCCCCGTGACGCTTCAAGATGTCCACGACTTCGCCCACTCCAGCTTTCTCCGCAAGCGACAACGCTGTATGGCCACTCGCATCAAGCGCGTTCACTCGGACCCCTGCCTCAAGGATCGCCTCGGCAAATCTAACGCTGGGCTTTGCAAAGCCATCCATCATCGTGTGCAGTGGCGTTCTCATACGCGTGTCCCTGGCTTTAACGTCCGCGCCCGCGGCCAAGAGTAATCTCGCGATTTTCACATTGTCGATCCAAGCAGCCCAATGAAGAGGGGCCGTACCATCGGTTGCTTGTGCGTTCACGTCCGCGCCGTTGGCCAGGAGCGACCTGCAAACACCTATATCGTGCCTTCCAATCGGATAGTAAAGCGGCGTCCGACCTTTGCCGTCGCGGGCATTAACTTCGGCTCCGGCGGAGAGAAGGGCAACTGCAAGCTTATCAGTAGCGGAAACGTGGAGCGGTGTTGCTCCGTTCCTTGTCCGGGTATTTACCTTAGCACCGAAATCCAATAGGAGACGCGCCTCTCGGAGGCCACCGTCGCTGGCCGCAAGCCAGAGAGGCGTGATCCCCTCATGGTCCTCTACACAGGAAGAGGCACCACGCTCGAGGAGCAGACGGGCTACCTCAAAAGCGCCATAACGCCACTGGTCAGGGAATGGACGGTGTCTTATGTACTCCCATGGTTGACGGATAAATGAGTTCATGCACACTGCCTCGTGCAAAGCAGTGCGCCCCTGGTTGTCGGTCGCATTTGGATCGGCACCCGCATCCAGCAAGCACTTTACGACAAACCATCTCTCGAACTTGGCAGTCTCCTGCTGAAAAGTGAAAACCAGATACCTTTGTGGCAGATCCCTGTATCCCTTCACGATGTCGCGAGTGAGTATCACGGCCCGGTGGAGCAGCGTTGAATACTTCGGGTTACAAGTGACAGGATACGATACTGGCTTGGCGATACGTTCGACCGCTTCGCAGTCACATGCCTCGATGGCTTGGGTGAGCTGGCGTTCTTTGTCATTCCGTTCTATCACGATGTCCTCTCCTGGACAAACCCACCATGGTAAGTCAATCATGAAGCGAATCTCTTAGGCCCCAATCCTTGCCTCAAAGATAATCCCACCTCAGGAGATTCGTAACTTATCCCTCATAGCTTAGCATTCGTCCATTCACCCGATCCCGTGAACGTGATATCTCTTGGGTTCGCTAGTCGATCACTTCAGCAGGAAGGTTTCCGTCCCGTAGCCTATGCTCTCGCCGAAGCGGATGAAGTCCTGCGCTGCATCGAAGCTTTGATCCAGGTGCGCCGTCATCTGACTGAATCGATTCCCCATCTCTTCTGCGGCAGTCCTGTATCCTGGGCGCGAGTTCAGGTCATCATCCTTCTTGATGACAAGCCTCTCTGAAACATCAAGAAGGCCTTCATTCCCATTCTGGAGAATAAGCTTCTCTGAAACATTAAGAAGACCTTGATTGCGTGCGTCCCTTCCGTGTTTGTTCACGAACAGGAAGTACTTGACCCTGCCAAGCGAGCGAATGTACATCATCTCGATCCTTCTTGATAGTTCTTCGCTTGGTGCACTGGAACCGCAGTAGGACCGGTAAGGTATGACCCTGAAATCTTGTGGTCCCTCAGGCAAACGGTCCCCTGACTCAGCCGACCGTCCCAAGAAGGTCATTACATGGACATTCTCAGGCGTCGGTGGAATAAGCCGAAGAGGCAGATACGTATTGCTGCGATCTGGTAATAGGAACATAATGTAGTATCCGCATACATGTTCGGTGTCTTCCCGCACTTGCTCAATATCTTCTGCTCGGACTATGACAGTTTCCTTCTCAGTCATGAGTCTTCCTGTGGGAGCTAGTCTGATCCTATCTCAGCCGTCACTTTTCATCTAGGGGCTTCAATTGGACGCTTTGGCACGTATGAAATCAACTCTCATTAGAGCCTAAGACTTCAAGCAATTAGCCTGAACAACCGAACACATATACAGGTGGCCCCGAAACAGGTATATGGACGATGAGCCAACATCAGGAGATCATGATGGCAAAGATCATTAGAACGACCGACCCTGTTTACGGCATATGGAATCTTCGGAGCGGAACAGTAATTGACCACCTTCTTGAAGAGTCGGAATATGGATTGAGAATCTGTGTAACGACCTGGGACGATGATAGCAGCATCCGGATCAACTTGATTGAGGGTAGCGGCAAGTCACCTGATTTTTGCATCCATTGCGGAGATACCGTTTCAGAGGCCGAAGTCGACGAAATGATACCCAAGGTACTTCGTGCCGCAGACGTGATCATGGCCAGACGAAACCAAAAAGAATCCTGAGGGCTTTTGTCTGCTGAGACTCTCACTCAACTTGGACCGGTCTGCGGAGAGCAGGTCATTGATTCCTAGGAATTAACTTGTTTACCATGCCACGGTTGCTATAATCAGCTTGATTCGAGCAAGTCTCGCGAGCTTAGGGGCTCTCGAACACCAGGCAGTGCGTTTGGGGTCTTCTGATGTTTCCGGTGTGCTGAAAAAGGAGCATGCGGTGTTCAATGTACGCTTCCAAGCTGGTTGCCGTTTAGTGCCACAGCAGGCTTTTTGTCGCCGATGGTTGGCTTCAGATGGTTCGTCTTGTTGTAGGGGATATAGCTTCGGAAGCATCGCACTACTGTCTCTAGCCCTCATGCTAGCTGGCGAGGCAGTTGCAGGTGACACTGTATCCCTGCGTTTAGAGGTCCGAAATGCACCGGGCAAGAGCCCGATCACGGCAGAAGTGCGGCCTAGCAGTGGCTCTGATACCAAGACAGTGAGCTTGGCTGGCAACTTTAAACCACAGACACTATCCATCCCGCCGGTTATCGTTCAAGTAAGATTCTCCGTGGGACCCGCCAATAGCGGTGTGCGAGAATTGGATTTACGCAGAGGTTCATGCGAGGTCATCTACGATTTCAAGAACAAGCGATGGCACGTTAAGCTGCCCGAGCCCAAGGCGTCTCCTGCCCTTCCCACCAATCAGGTTTCGGCCTCGGTCGAAGTGATAGTCTTGGATGCAACTACACGTCGGCCCATTAATGGTGCCTCAGTCCGTCTACGTTCGGACAAGATACGAGGGTCTGAGACGCTCTCGACACGATTTCTCAACTCCACCACCAATAGCGAAGGCAAAGCCGTTTTTGACTCGACAGACCTTACCCGAAGTGGTGTAGCCGGCAAAGCGACAATTGGGCGGAAGAACCGCTACTCAATCTCAGCTGAAGCATCTGCAGAGGGATATGGAACAAGAACCTTAGATGTTGGCGTCCTTGTTTTCACCCGTCCCACTGCCACTGCTACGCTGATGCTGAAAACAGGTTTCCGCGAATCCTGGATCCAGAATAGAGATGACGAAAGGGCAGCCAAGGGTTTGGTCTTGTTGTCTAATCTCCCACAAGATAATGCGACTTCATGGCCGGTTGTCCGAGTGCTAATACAGGATCAGCGAGGTCGAGCTGTACAGGGGGCAACGGTCTGTATAAGCCAGACAGAGCCAGACAGAACAATTCAGCTCAGGACCGACCGACATGGAAGAGCCGTGTTCACACCCCGTGACTTTCTGGTGTTCAGGTTTGCCAACAAAGATGGACGAGCCATAATGCGTGGAACCAAGGTTACAGGAAAGCTGACTAAGAGCGAGGAATATGCTTTTGTGCTTGTAGCTGAGGCAGATGGATTTGTATCAAGCAGCATAATGGTAGGTATTTCAACATTTGCTCCTCTGGCGAGAGAGGTCTTCCACCTTCAGCCTAAGAGATGGTAAACGGCTTGAATCGTACTGGTTGGCCGGATGGTACAATGTGCCAGGGCTTCCGGCCGTAGAAAGGACAAGGGTATGCACAGGACGACTGGGATACGATGGACGGGGGTTAGTCTTGCTGTAGTTATGTTACTTTTTCTCTTTTCCCTTACCCAGATCAGTGTAGCTGACGACGACAAAAAATGTCACACGTCTGTGCAGGTGCATACAAGTAAGAATATTGGAGTGCTCTGGGTTCTAATTGATGGCAAGCAAATGGGTAGCATGCAGCACTATCGTGGGCTCAAGTCTAACAAGTATGCACGCGTTCTAGGAGAGGATCCAGACCGTTATGGATTTCAACTGTATACCCCAACTCCTACAAGCTATTCCGTAACCATCAAAAAGCCAGATATTTATGTGGCCGGCGAAGGTAAACATGAGGGCGAAGTGCTTCTGACGTTTGATGTTGATATCGAGGCCGACTATAGCTCATTGGAGATAGTGTTTAAGGGGTGGGAGGCAGACAGCAGACGAGATAAGGTCTACCGGAAGGATTGAATCTGTCACCAAAACATCATACATTACAAGAGATTAGAGCGGAAACATGAACACAACAAACCACTAGGGTTTGCGTCGATATTACGCGACAGTAAGGATGATAACATGAAAACGACAGTTTTGGGGTTGGCCATTTTGTTTGTGGCAGCATTGGCACTACCTTCTTTGGCTGAACGACGAGAAGGATATCGTGAGGCATCTACTATCAACGAGCTCCTATCGACCATGTCTCCTAAAGCTAAGAAGGTCTACATGCATATGTGTGACAAAGGCTGTCTTAGTCTAACAGAAAGGACAGAATCTGGTTGGGACTGGCGTCAGCACAAGTGGGCGTATCTTGGCACAGAGGCAAATGGAAAGCACCGAGTCACGGAGATCAAGCCGCCTTACCAGTTCTGGTGTAATCCAGTCAAGTATAGAAAGTACCGCAAGTAATTGACCACTGCTCGCCTAGTCGTTATGTATTCCGATCGTAATGTATAGGTGTAACCAATGAAAGGAAAAAAAGATGCGACTTATTGACACACGCTGTTGGCGAAAGATGGGTGTGGGGATCTGTGCCCTTATGTTCATCTCATTGGCTATTATCGTTTTTACAGACAGCGAGGCTAGAGGTGCGGCGAAACCCAAACCACTTCCGGAGGTGTGGGGAGCAATCAAGTTTCACACGCTTGTCGGGAATATGCCGGGCGTGCCAGCCAACTTGACAATATCGCTGAAGGCCAAGGATGGGAGCTACAACAAAACTCTCAAGTCTTCAGATAATGATGTCAAGAGAGCTCTATCTAGTGGAAAGTTCACATTTCGCAATGTGCCAACAGAAGTAACTATGTATTTGGAAATGACCTACGTGTCTCCTTCAGGGTCGAAGGATCGCTATTTCAGCAGCTTTGTCTTCCATTACCCCAAGACAAATCCCATACAGAGCAAGAAAAAAGCACTGAAAATGGCTGGGTACACTGCTGACTTCACAATCACCATAGAGCCAGCGAAGATTAAGGCCGAGAATCGATATGAGAAGTAGAGTGGTCCTTTTTGCCAGAGAAGTGTTTCACCTTTGACCTGCCCCCAATAAACCGCCTGATATTTTGAGAGAGTCCTTTGGGCCATAATGGCCCTGGAAAGGACTTGGAATATGAAGAGGTTTACACCGGATCAAATCGTTTCGAAGTTGCGGTGGGCGGACGTGAAGGCAGAAATGAATAAGCCGCCTGCAACTTCTTGACAGCCAAGGGCTTAACTTGCTGCGACGCGTAGGGATCGCACCTACGACCCGCTGACTTCGCATCGTGGCTTGTGACGGCTAACCAGAGCTCCGCAAGCGGATCGCGCGATTGGACTTGAGCACTACCGTGCCATGAGACCACGCACCTGTCCTTGTCAAGATCCTTGTCAAACGGGGTTGCGAAGGTTCTGGCTGACTGATCGGAATGGCCAAAAGCGAAGCGCGCGGATGGGCTTGAGCGAGATCTCGCCGTCAGACCACGCACCTTCCCTTGTCAAGATCCTTGTCAAGTCTCCCTCCGGCGGCCGTCCACTCTAGTGAAATCCCCGCCCGAATATCAATCAGTCCGTGGACTAATCACGCCGTCAGGGGAATGTTAATCCCGAAATCGAGGACATTGAACCAGTCGTCGTCAAGGATTCGGCGGTTGGCCTTGAAACCTTTGTGCTTATTCGTGGCAGGTCGAACGCCTATCGGCCGCATCAGGGCATTGGTAACAAACCTTTGGGTAAACTGGAAGCGTCGTTACGGAGAAGGCCCTATATCAATACGGAACAGATTCAATGCCGTCACTGGCTTGGTGGGCTTCTGAAGCACTACTACCGTCAAGTAGCATGATAGATTTGCTCTACAAGATGAACCGTAAAGAAAGGGGCGTCGATGAACAAGTGAACTTAGAGATATGGTTGCAGTCTTTCTTCTGGCTGCATTGTGTGGCCAAAAAAGCAGCATCGCCGGAAGTGTTGCGGCCAAATTGCTTGAACGGAATTGGTCGCAAAGGGGGATTTCTCTCCAGAATTGAGCAGGAACGACATTTTGGCCCACCGCTAATTTTGCGTGGCCCGCTTCACCGAAAGCAAACCACGACAATGTTCATCTAGGAGACCATCGGAGTATCGCGTTCAGTCCATCAAGCAAGCGAGAATTGGTAATCTTATGAACGCAACTTGGGCAGAAACATCTCTTTTTCAAACCTTCCACAATGTCTGCTCTTATTTCACAGAAGTCCATCGGGCAACCCAATATATCTTTATGATAGCCGACATTCCCCAGGTACACCGCAAGCTGGCTTACAAGAATCTGGGTCAGCCCCTCTTCGAAAGAGCATTCCGCAGTCTTAACAAAAGAGATCAACTGATCGACTGAGATAAACATGCACCTGCTGTCAATGTTGCTGGGTCCAGAAAAATAATTGTATCTATAACCCCCATCAGGCTCCCGGAATGCTAAGGGATATCGTGTGAAGCAGGCAACCACATCAACAGCCAACTCGTCAAATTCGTCAAAGAAATCTTGACTGATTTCATATACTGAAAGATTCTTTTGGCCTTCAATAGTAAGAACAGCTGATGCGGACAGATCCTCTCTTGTACAAGGCGGACAAGTGAAATGGAAAAACCGTTGGCATTGATTCAAAGCTGAAGTCAGATTAGATAGATTCGTTAGACCCAAGTCTAAATCAAGCAACGCAGCTCTGTACTCGTAACTCAAATTTGCATCGGCTGTGGTTCCTGCGAATGGCGACTTCATCTTTTTCGTACTAGGAGTGTCCTGAACGGTCGGGTGCTGTGACTCACTTCCCATAGATTTCTTTGGCTTGTACGGAAACAAAGGAGACCATTCGCAGCCAGCATCATTATTCGTACTATCAGCCCAGATGATAGGCAGAGTATTGTTAGGGCATTGGAAGTAATATGCGACCAGTAAGCCTGCTTCGCCATAGCCCATTGGATGTTTGGGATACACCTCTTCTCCAATCGCTCTTATTCGATTGCATTCATCGCCCGTAAAAGACGACCACACATCCACGACAGGGATTCGTGGAAGAACATGGACCCCCGGCATTTCCTGACGGAATTTTTTGAGAGCATCCTTTGATATAGCAATGGCCAGTACGAAAATCTGACTCGGAGGGAAGCCGCTAAGATGAGGCCACATCTCCCTCAGGAATTGATCACCGGTGCCATGTGTATCGTTGAAGACGATGAAAATGGGTCTTTGGCAATTTCTTTGGCTTAAGTCGCCTACAGCGCAAACCTGGCCTTGAGGAATATCCCATTGTTTTATTAAGTCATAGGCGTGTCGATCAGCACTGTCGCCTCCACCGTTCGGAGTCACCACAACGATGTCTGAAGGGGTGTTATTAGTCGCTCTCATATGGTGCTTGACTGCCGTGTACCGACGTTCGAGTTGGTCGGAAAATGATTTGTGATCGTAGTATTCTAGCTGGTGGAAAAGTTTCATCGCTAGCTGTTTATCTTCGGGCCTTTCGAAGTTCCCAAACCAGTTGTCAACATTCTTAGAAAAGGAAGCATTTAGCAGCCCCCATGCCTCCATGCGACGCTGAATCTTGGTTATTTGACTTTGATCAAGTCCCCTTAGGAAAGGATCATGGAAGTAATCGAGAAGATTCATAGATGTCTCCGTTAAACCGACCATCCTGCAGAAAGAATACAATAGCCAAGCACAAAAGCGATACGATACGAATGGTTCATTTCCAATCTCGTGTGATTTGCTTCATTAGTCGGACTTGAACGTCCTCTCCAAAGTTGTCATGCGCTTGCCGCAATGCCGACACTCCCGTTGGTGGATGAGCTTACCGCCCAATCCACGACGCGTATAGATTACTCGGAAGTGTCTGCAGCCGCAATGGCGGCATTCGTGGCTGCGTGTGTCTTCATTAGGTGGTCACTTATTGCGATCTTCTGCAAGCTCAGGCTGCGATTTGGTTCCCGCATCTTCCATGGCTATCTTCTCCTCAGATCATTCTGTATATATCGCTTACGCTGCCGTGTGGGGGTTTCTTCACCGGATGTGCGGATGCCGCACATCGAAGCTGCGACAGCACAGCCGACGAGGCAGTCCAGCCAGTGATTGTCCGGCCGACTGGGACGCAGCGACCATTCGTGCACAATCCGGCCATGGCCCTGGGTTTCAACCCAGGTTTCCGAATGAGCGATGTGATCAGCGAACAGATCGTGCTTTTTGCCGTCGGCACCAAAGATTGAGATACACTAGCGGGGGCAGGATTCGAACCCCCGACCATCGGACCGACAATCCGGCGGTCATTTTGTGCCCCCACCTTTCGAAGCTAAGCATCCCTGGGTTTACACAGTAGGTTCTCGTTCAATTTCATGGAGACTCTAATGAAGTGGCACATACCCGAGCAGATCGCAGCAAAGTTAAGATAGGCGGACTTGAAGGCAGAACTAAATCCACTTGTAACTTATTTTCTGAAAATGCTTTAGTTTTTAAGCAGCGTAGTGCCTGCACCTACTACCCGCTGATATTGGATCGTGGCTTGCGGCGGCTAAGTCGAACTCCGCAAGCGAATTACGCGATTGGGCTTAGGCAAGTCTTTGTCGTCAGGCCGGGCTCACACCCTTGTCGAGATCCTTGTCAAACGGGGTTGCGATGGTTTCGAACCGACTGACCGGAATGGCCGCAAGCGGATTGCGCGATTGGGCTTGGGCAACGACTTGCCGTCAAACCACCCGCCTTCCCTTGTCGAATTCCTTGTCAATTCTGCCTGTGGTGACTTTCGGACATAGGCAGCTCAATGGAGTTAACGTCACCTCACACTGCCCGGGGATAGCGCGCCGTCGAGAGTTCCTTGACCGTGAAGCTTCAGATACACCATTCTCTCTGGTATCATTCGCCAAGCGACATCTTCCTGAGTTTAGGTTTCGTACTTGGCAAGGAATGATTCGATGTCTGGTTCAGCGTTCGAAAGGCTCGCGAAGCGTTTCTCAAAATACGAGGATAAGGTGGATCTCGCCCGGGAAGACGATGTTGATATCCAGCGGGTAATGGAGGTCGCTGGGGAGGCCCTTCGAGCGGTCCTGAAGGATGGGCAACTGAGTCTTGTGGACATACCCGGCTGGCTGACTAAGCCACCCATGGCAAACCAAACAGTTGGTGACTCCAAGACCGGCGAGCCGGTGGAAGTCTGGATTGTGCAGTGGGCAACCTACTGGTGGCATGCCGTTCTTTGGCTTACGCGAAATCATCGCGAGTCGGGCATCATGCTACCATCTGCGAGGATATCTCGAATAGAGCCGGATGAATGGTGGGAAGGAGACTTCGCTTTTCAGGTGCTTCCCTGTGTGATACACCCCGAGACATCTGATGAAACGCTAGCGAAAATCTGGGAGGAGATTGTCCGTGCTTCAGCGGACGCTTGCGGATTCCTAGCAGAATGCTCTTCAAACAAGGGGGAATTGTCCCCTTCAGAAGGTCTCAACGCTTCGACAAAAGCGCGTCCAGAACTTGACTCAAAAAACCAACGCATCCGCGCATTGGACGGAAAGTGGCACGACGTAAACGATGAGCCATTGCGCATGCTGAAGGTTCTGTTCGATGCAGAAGGTGGATGGGTTGGGGGAAAGCAAATTGAACATGAAACGCTTATCAGCAGTGCGAGCAGAGCAAAAAGCCGCATGCCCAAGCCAGTCAGGAAACTGATAGAATCCCATCGGCGAAACGGCTACAGAATCCCATCTCTCCTGCCCGAATAGGGCGAACTTCGCCCGTACTCGGCCCTCACTCCGCCCGCATGCGCCACCATATGTTCCCTCTACCATAGGGGCATGAGCGAGCCGTCCCAATCATGCGAAAGAACGATCCGACGCTGGATGAGGGAACTGCTGCACCCACTGCCGGCCTATCGCGTTCGCCGAAGGCTCTTGTTTCGGTGGAATGAGGTCGAGCGGTGGCTGGAGCAG
>SDBV01004768.1_pt1 | contig 19322 bp, 17 predicted proteins | sample 2277081 | NCBI WGS metagenome assembly SDBV01 (sample SAMN10402039, study PRJNA504765) | marine sediment metagenome | isolation source: marine sediment core GS10_PC15, 223 cmbsf | place: Arctic Ocean: Southern Knipovich Ridge | collected 2010
TGGTCCGCCATCCAATTCCCCACCAGCCGGCTGATGGCGTCCTCGGGTTTCTGCTTCCTTTTCTTTTTAACGCGGTGCTCCCACTGCCAGTCGCGGAGCGTGGCCCCCTCCCCATCAACCAGCCGAGCGTAGCCGTTCAGCGTCCAACCCTTTAAGAACATCGGGGAGCCGTCGTACCAGATGGAAATATTATCAATCACCAGGGTAGTGCCGGACCGGGTGGTGTCCACCGGCAATCGTCTGCCCAGGGCTACGGACAGGGACTCCGGCAGTACCAGGTACTGGTCAACGGGGATGTACATCCATTTCTTGATCTGCCGGATGCCGAGGATAGGGCCGGGCGTCTCGCGGCTGTCCAGGACTTGCAGCGGCGTGCCTGAAGAGGTGAGGGAGGAATCGGCCGGCAGGTTGATGACCAGGGTATCGGCGATGAACTTCGAGAAGGTAAAATCCTGCGGATATGCGTCGGTGACCAGTACCGCACAGACTAGGACAATGAAGAATAGGTTCTTTTGAGTCCGGATAGTAGTACCGAAACTGATCTTTGGCTGTTGAATCTTTAACAACTGTAGTACCTGATTTTGTCTATGCATATGGATGTTAAATAGACATCCTTCAATATTCAAAGGTTGTCATACTGACGAAGCTTTGATTTTTTCAATGTACGTTCCCGTCATGACAGCATTGTCTATTTATCGGTCAGGCAGGTCGTCGAGAACCCGCTTCATGCTCTGCCGGTAGGCCCGGGAAGGCGGTCCCGGCCCCTGACGGGCTGACGGACCCGCTATGCCCGGTTTAGAAGGGTGGCAGTAAATACCGGTCACTCATGCTTGATTATTTCTGGGACACCTCAATAGGTTGTTGTGGTTGACATCTCCGTTTCCCGCATATAACTTTCATCAGAAATCGCCAACAGTACGAACAGGATAAAGGAGTCTTTTATATAACTTCGCTAAGGGTAATTGATCTTTTTAGAGTGGATCAAGTTTGCCCTTACACGAGGTTGTCAGGAACCGAATGTAACGGCATTCGGTTTTTTTCATTATCTTACGAGTATTTGGTTCATGTCAGCTTACATTCCAGAAAACGTTGAGTCGGTTCCCCTGCCTGAACCTACCGCAGGGGGTCGGCGCTGTTCAAACCGGCGTAATGCAGGCCGGTGGAGGGATATGAATTGGCTATAAAAATACGGCAAGTGATTATTGCCACAGTAGTTACAGTGAGTTTGCTGCCGGGACAGATCCGGTTACTTGACCGCGACAGCCAGACTACCCCGAAGCGTGAAGTAAAGACCGTGCCCCCCTACCAGGTCCCCGTAAGGGGCACCGCCCTTGAACATACGATAGTACCAAGCGACTATCTGGTAGGGCCGGGGGACCGATTCATCATTTCCATCCTGGGTTCGGAACCTTACCTCGAGTTGATGACGATTACTCCTACCGGGGACATCGTCATACCAGAAGTCGGGATGATATCTGTTGTCGGTTTGTCCGCCGAAGAAGCCTGCCGACAGATACTGGCCTACCTGAAAGAAATCTTTCCCGCCTATAAGGCGACCTGCGCTTTATATGGCATCCGGGGGATTCGTGTGAGCGTTACCGGCGCGGTGGAGCGGCCCGGTCTTCGTGAAGTAACCCAGCTGTCACGGCTGACGGACCTGCTCGATGCAGCCGGTGGTGTTCGGCCAAATGCCGTACTTCACCGAATCCGCCTGATCCGAAACTCCCAGGATGAGCAGATCCTGGACCTCACCAGCTACTACCACGAAGGTGACCTGTCCCACAATCCGTACCTGGGGAGCGGCGACCAGGTCATAGTACCCTACGGCGAAATAACAACCGACTTAGTACTCGTGCGGGGGCTGGGAACCGGTATCACCTACCAGGCCATAAAACCGGGAGAGACCTTAGCCTCATTGATGAAGCGGATCGTCCACGGCAAGAATGCTGACCGGGACAGCGTCATCCTCCAGCGCCGGCTGGGAGCTGACCAGCCGGAACAGCGTGTCGTTGCAGCGGATCAATTCTCCTCAACCACGCTGCAGCCCGGTGACGTGCTGTATATCAATACTATCGCCGAAATAGCCGTAGTGGGTGAGGTCCGCGCAGCCGGGCGGATCGCTTTTCAGCCGGGGCTGACAGCCGAGGATTATATTGTCCTGGCGGGAGGCATCACCCGCGACGGCTCATCGCGCAAGGTTGAGATCGCCAGACTCAATGGCCAGACCTTGCGGGGCGGTGATACGCAGGTGCAGGCCGGAGATACCATCTATGTCCCCCGCTCCTTCAACAGCGTCTTCCTGGGGCAGCTGGGAATGATTCAGGCTGCCCTTACATTCCTGAATATTTACCTGGCATATCTGGCGGCGACGAGGGCCGGCTTATGAATGACACCACTACGAACCCGGCCGCAGCCGGAATACAATTTATGCCTGCGAGCATCATTAGTGAGCTGTGGCGATCAAAGAGACTTATCCTCATCAATTTTGCTGTAATCTCATTCCTGGCGGCCGGTTTCTCTTTCCTGCTGCCGGTGTGGTACAAATCCTCCGCCACGATACTTCCCCCTTCAGCGGGTGGTGGTGAGATTCTTCTCGGTGGTCCGAGCGCCGTCAATCCCCTGTCGATCCTCGGTCTCGGTGTCGCCAGTGATGAGATTAACAACTATATAACCATATTGAAAAGCCGTAGATTGAGAGAGACCATTATCCGTGAGTTCAACCTCATGGAAAAATACAGAGCCAAAACGATAGAAAGCGCTCTTAAGCGGCTGGATAGTAAAATTGACCTGGAGGTCACCGATGAGGGGGCCCTCGTGTTCAGCATACTCGACCGCGATTCTCTGCAGGCAAAGCTCATGGCCGATGCCATACTGAGAGAATTGGGAACAACAACTGTCAGTCTCAGAACCAGGGCCAGCCAACGCAACCGTCGTTTTATCAATTCCCGCATCGTGTCTGTAAAGGAAGAGCTGGCCAGGGTAGAACAGGCCATGGGCGAGTTCACCGCCCGCTATGGCACTTTTGGCTTACCTACTCAGATGACGGTTGTGATTGATCAGTTGATCCAGATGGAAGTCGCGCTTGCCGACGCCGAAATTGAGTATGACATTGCCTCTGCCAGTCTGGATGAAAAACACCCCCAGCTCGAAATTCTCCGAATTCAACGTGACAAGATAAAGGCAAAAGTCGAAGATCTGATGGCGGGAAAGGGGAAATCCGACTTGTTGCCCAACCCAAAAGAGCTGCCTGATGTTACCGTAGAGTACGCAAGATTGATACGTGACATTGAAATTCTGAGCGCTCTGCTTGAGTTCCTGTATCCCCAGTACGAGCAGGCACGATTGCAGGAGGCTAAAGATGAGCCAACGATGCTTGCCATGGATTATCCCCGTGTTCCTCAAAAAAAAGATAAGCCCAAACGGCTGCTTATCGTGCTGGCTTCCGGCTTGTTTAGCCTTATGATTTCCAGTGTATGGGTTGTTCTGAGGCCTCAATTAAGCCAAAAGCCTGAAATAAAACAATGACGTAGAATGCATAAGTGACCAAGCTGGCAACCTTCAAGCGGGCACCTTTTATCATAATTGGCATGCAGGCAGCTGCCGTTGTCACAACGGCCGTCCATCCCCTCATGCCGCTTGTCCTGGTGTTTGGCGTCGCCGGCGCTATCTTTATGCTTTACTGCCAGCAACCCTTATTAATTCTACTGGCGAATGAAGGATTCATCAGGCGCACCTTGAGCGAGTGGTTCCCCATCTTTCAGGTCGTCGATCCCGTAGTGCTGCTTGTCACTATCCTCGTTTTTACTCTGGTGCTTAAACTCCGTGAACCTGAGGTCCGTCGACACCTCAAGGCAAATCAATACATCATAGCGGCTTACCTGATCTGGGTGGTCTGGATGATAACGGCATCAACATACGCACCCAACGCTGAATGGGCCGTTGTTAAAAGCTTAAGATTCGCCCTTTTTAACACCCTCCTGTTCCTTGGTCCCTTTATTCTGATTCACACCCGCAAAGAGAGCGGGATCATGCTTCATTTCTACCTGGCCTACGGCTTATGTGTCGCCCTTTTCATTATCGGCCAGCTGTTGCTCCGGTCAGGCCTTGCCATGTCTTTGGAAAACGTAGCCCGCCTCTCCTTCTTGAGCGCAAATCCAATAGGGGTCGGAAGGGTTTTATCGATCTGTGCGGCTATGTCCGCGATTCTCATTATCATGGATCTAGGCAAAAAGCGATTGTGGGGAATCGCATTCGCAGTATTTCTGATTGCGGCTGTACTTACCGGCTCGCGGGGACCGGTTCTCAGCCTTGTCGCCGCCACCGGGTTACTGGGGATGATCATCAGCGGAAAGGCCCGGCGCAGGACATTACTTATCATGGCGCTTCTGGTCGCTGTCGCCGGGCTGGCTATGATTATCGCGCCGGAAGGTATCACCTATAGATATCAATTGCTGTTATCAACTGAGCTGATCCAGACCAGACAGGGTTTGCAATCATTTAATTCTATTACCCACCGGATTCACCTCTGGGATATGGCCCTCAGCCTCTGGACCCAGGACGCGCGGCATTTTCTCCTGGGTGACGGCACCGCGGGCTATGCGCGGCTGTTTCCCTGGAGGAATTATCGTTACCCTCATAACCTTCCCCTGGAGATACTGGTGGAGTACGGCCTGGTGGGGGCGTGGGTATTCAGTCTGCATATCCGGTCGGCCCTTAAGAAGATCCGCCAGCAATTCAGGACAGGGCTGGGTCGTGAGGAGCTGATGTGGCTGGCGGCCTTGACGACATTTTTCTTTTCCACCCTTGTAAGCGGCGATCTTGATAATAACCGCTTTTTATGGTTTTTTATCGGAGGGTTGGTATCCACCATCAGTATCAAAAGCCGCCGTCAGACAGAGCAACTATCGGGCTGATCTCTGAATGTGTCTCGCTGGTCATGAAATTCTTTTGCGAGTCCGGATCTGAAAGTCGTGCTTTATCTCCTTCCGTTAATGTCCTCTATCCTCCAGGTACCGGGGTCCCAGACGATTGGTTCCTATTGTGAACCGGTTATTAAGCCTTAACCCGTTCACGTTCAGATTGGGCATCAAAGGAGATTTGGTCGTCACCTTCATAAACGGCCTTGGTTTGATTACCGGTATCCTGATACTGTATGGCCTTATTGCAAGGATCATGGGTCTGGAAGCCCTGGGGGAGTTCCTTCTGGTGCGGCGGACGGCATTCTCACTTATGAATGTTCTCCTGCTGGGCATGAACATCGGACTTCCCTTCTATATCTCAAGGGGAGGAGACAATACCTACGGGACCTCCGCCTTGCTGCTTTTCGGGCTGCTGACCGTTCCCCTCGTCAGTGTGGCGGCTGTGGCCCTGGACCTGGGCATACTAAGCGGCTTTCCTCCCGAATTGGCCCTTCCGTTCTTCATCTTCACCACCGCCTACACATTCCAGGCCCTAACCTACGGCCTGTTGCGGGGTCACCTGAATATTCTGGGGGCCAATCTGCTGCAGCTGCTGGGCACGGGGATCATCCCTATCAGCATATTTTTTATCGTTTATGACTTGGGGATGCCGCTTATCTTTGTCACCATCGGGCTGGGGACTGTCACTCTCTCGGCAGTGGCTTATTTCGTTAAAATGGGACGAGGTTATTATACTGTGGATTGGCAGAAAATGTGGCAACTCCTGACCTATAGTATACGGCGCGTTCCGACGTTTGCGGCTGATTTCATTCTCATAGCTGGCGTCCCGCTCCTGATTGTCAGTGAAGTAAGTAAGGCTGAGATAGCCTATGTGAATTCCGGCATCAGCCTCATTCGCCTGTTTTTGATAATGGTTTATCCCCTGAACCTCGTTTTGCTGCCCCGGGTATCTAAAGCCCTGGCGGCGGGCAAAAAAGCCCCGGTCTCACGAAACCTGGAAGTCCTGTGCAAAACCGTGTTACTCATCGGAATACCGCTGGCGGCTTTGTTGAGCGTGAACGGTTCGGTTATCCTTGAAGTCTGGTTGGGAAGTGGGAGTACGACTGGTATCCGGGCTGTACAGCTGATCGTATTAGCACTGCCCTTTTACCTGTTAATGGAGGTACTGCGCTCCCCAATTGATGCGGCCTCGTCCAGGGCGTATAATTCCTTGGCCCACGGCGCTGCAGCACTGGCCCTGCTGATCACCTTCTACGGGTTGAAAACCGCCGGTATGGCCGGCATAGAAGCCGGTGTCATCAGTTTCGTAGTCGGATATCTGACTGTCGCTGCCGCCAGTTTGTATTACACCCATAAGATATATAGGATCAGCATCTTATGCCCCTCGTACCTGTTGACCGTCGCTGGGATAACCGGTTGCTTCCTGCTCCTGCATTATTCCATCGATGCTGTATTGCCGGAATTCTGGTCGTTTCTTGTAAGTGGTGTTGTGCTTATGATTGCCCTTGGCTTGTACTTAACCAAGTCCCGCTCTGGATGGGTAGCGGGCTTACGGTTGCTGATGATAGCTGGAAAAGGCTGATGTGGTTCAGTATTTCAGTGGCCATTTCTGGAGGTTATTGAATGAATCTTAGACGGGTAATGCTGGCCTTTGAGCCGGTGGTCGGAGAAGTCGGCCGGACCTGGTTACGGTGGCGGGGGATGCCAACTCGACGCTGGCCGGTGCCCTTGTCTGTGTCATGCTGGGGGTCAGAGTGGCTCACGTGGAATACTGACCATGCGCTTCAATTGAAGAGGCATAGAAAAAAACAATTGAGTCGCGACATTTATTACATAATTAATTATTCACACTTATTAGATTTCCTGATATTGTTCAATGCAATACAATATCTTTTTCCGAACATAAATAAATATTGCGATTTATGCTGATATGAATATATTAATATTTGAGCAAAGATATACGTCTGAGAAGGATCCAGGGATAGCCAGATTCAATATATTTTCAAAATATTGGGCGAGAGAGGGCCATACCATAACTGTCATATCAGGTATGATTAACTATGTCTCTGGTCATAAACCTGATAAGTACAAAGGGAAAATATTCTTTTCTGAAAGAATTAAAAAAGGAATAACTGTATTACGTGTTTTCGATACAGTTTTGGGCTACAGTACATTTCTGGGTAGAATGATTTCGTATTTAATATATACTTTTTCTTCATTATGTGCCGGCATTACAATTAAGCGACCCGATCTTATTATTGTTTCTTCTCCACCACTCTTTGTTGGTATTGTCGCAATAATAATAAGCACCATAAAGAAAATACCCTTTATTTTTGATGTCAGAGATCCTTGGCCCCTGGCGGCGGTGGAGCTGGGATTTATAAAAAACAGGACTATAATTCGTACAAGTTATTTACTGGAAAAATACATTTATCGTAGATCATCGCATATTGTTGTAAACTCATCGGGTATGTTGAAATATTTAATAACAGAAAAGGGAGTAAATAATAAGATAATAGGTCTGATTCCTAACTCGGTGGATTTTGAAACACTGAATTCCGATAAACGCCAGCTGTGGGAAAAAACCAAGGAATGGAGAAATAAATTTATAATTATGTATAGTGGTGCCTATAGCGCCATTTATGACTTTGATACCTTATTAGGGGTTGCTCAAAACATGTCTAAGAACGGCGCAATTTTATTTGTTTTAATAGGAGACGGGCGCCAAAAACAGTATATTGATGAGTATATAAAAAAGCATAAAATACAAAACGTCCAACTCCTACCACCAGTAACGAAAACGGAAATAACAAGTTATATCAACGAGGCTGATATTTGCCTTGTTCCGGTGAAACAGCACAAGTTTCTACAATATTGTTACTTTACGAAATTGTTTGATTACATGGCCCTGAAAAAGCCCATCGTAATAGCGTCAGAAGGAGCTAGTGCCAGGCTGGTCGCTAACGAAGCGAATTGTGGAATTGCTGTTAATCCCGGAAATAAAGAAGCATTTGAAAATGCAATTCTAGAATTGTATCAGAGCGAAGAAAAGAGGAAAATGTTAGGGGAAAATGGCTATAAATATGCCAAGAATTATCTGTCAGCAGATGTTCTGGCCGATCGTTATCAAAAGTTGCTCCTAGAAATTATAAAATCAAATCAAGAAGGTAATTGGTAACCATCGTAAAAGAAGTTTATATTTGCTCATGTCAATTCGAAAATTCTCATGTCTGACGGCATTCATCGGATCCATGTTTGACCACAAAGGAGGATGTAAGAACCATTCCCTGTTAACTGAAATGAGAAATATTTCAAAATCAGACAAGAGTTCAGTCTGGTCACATGAAGAGTCGTATCAGGGCTTCAGTGCTGTTGCAATGACTCATAGAAACCGACTAAAGCACATCATCAGCCTCCTTAACAAGATTGAGTTTCAGGATGGAGGCACGCTTGCTGATTACGGATGTTCCGATGGCTATATCATCTCTCTCCTCCAGAGGGAGATTTTCTCAGACAAGAATTGGAAGTTCTACGGCTTTGACCATAATGAGAATCTGTTGTCAAAAGCAAGAGCTAAATATTTACCAAAATCAGAATTTCATTTCTTTGACCTTAACATAGTTGGCCGGGCTAAATCTAATAGTTATGATATAGTTACGTGCTTTGAAACGCTTGAACACACGGGTGATTACCGGAATGCCTTTTTAAATATTTATTCTTCCTGTAAGATAGGGGGTTGTATTGCTATTACTATCCCGAATGAGAAGGGTATTTCCGGCCTCTTAAAATATTTCGGGAGGAAATTATTAAGACGGAAGGATTACGGCGATATTTTTAGCGATAAAAGTGAGCTAAATTACGTCATGTCTCTTATTCTGAACCGTTACATTGACGTGTTCAGGTATCCCAGCGCTAAAGGATGGGGTCATCATCTGGGTTTCGACTACAGACGATTTGAGGAATACATTCAGGAAATATTTTTGGAAGAGCAACATTTAGAGATTATTTTTCAGAGGAGTTCCGCCCTCAATTTTAGCAGGTTATATGTCTTTCGAAAGCTTAAATAAATGGACCCGGTATAAAGATGCATACATTGATCACGGGTAATCAAGGCTTTATCGGCTCATTTTAACCAGATCCCTGCTCGAAGCCGGGCACATGGTATCCGGCCTAGATGTCAATTCCAAGCCCATCGATAGCCGGAATTAGCGGTATATTCAGGGCAATATCCTAGATAAAGAGGCTTTACAGGAAACCATTCAGCGGGTCGAGTGTATCATCCACCTGGCGGCGGAGCACAAAGATGTCGGGATTCCCCAAAGCCGCTATTTCGAGGTTAATGTAACCGGCACCCGGACCATGTTGGAGTGCGCCGCGAACGCGAGGATCGACCGGCTGGTGTTCTTCAGATCGGCAGCAGTGTACGGCCGAACGGGAAAAGCGAGCGAAGAGAAACCGCCACGCCCGGCAACACCCTACGGTGCTTCGAAACTCCAGGCTGAGGCCGCTGTGAGAGCATGGATCGCCGAAGATCCCAGCAGGGCGGCTGTCATCATCAGGCTGACTGCCATATTCGGGCCGGGTAACTATGCGAATATTTACCGACTTATTCACCGCGTGTGTGATGGCAAATTCATATGGATCGGGAAAGGCGACAACGTTAAATCGGTTGCTTACGTGGAAAACCTGGTTGCTGCTACCCAGTTCCTCATGGATTGGTTAGAGTCGGGGCTTCAAATCTACAATTATTCTGACGAGCCCCAACTCGATATGAAGCAGCTGATCAACCTGATTTCAGCGAAAGCGCAGGTAAACGTTAAGCATTTCCATATCCCCTTTCCGGTAGCCATCACATTAGGGGGTATCCTGGAGGTTCTATTTAAACGACAGGGCGGGATTTTTAATTACCACCAACCGGTTTAAGAAATTCTGTCTGCATAGCGAATATCCTGCCGGTAAAATAATGTCTCTTGGTTTTCATCAAAAGTACACGCTTGAAGAAGGCATTGAAAAAAACTGTTCGTTGGTATTATAGCAACAAATCGTAGATTAAGGAGGATGTATAGATGCTTTTTTAACCAATAGAGGATTTGCCTTTGAGGCTTTGCTAGAGGAAATTCGTCTATAACAAGCGCAGGTTCTGAACATGACGTCCAGGAAATATTGGAACAAACTCCTCATCGGTCTGCTGGTCATCGGCGATCTGATCTGTTTCACCCTCGCCCTCCAGCTCACTACCTCGGACATTCCCGGGTCTTTCCGAAACCCCTGGATTCTGGTGTTCGCGGCCAGCATAGGGTTTTCGCTGATTTTATCAGGGCGCTATACACCTGACGGTACCGTTTCCAGGGTGGACGAGTCGGTACAGGTGGCGCGCACTATACTTGTTCTGACTGTAGGGATGATTCTGGTAGGCATTATTATTCAGGCCGCCCTGCCCTTGGGACCGCATGGTTGGGTCAAGCTGGCCTTGGTCTTTGGTGCTCTGGTAATTCCCTATCGATGGTTATTCAGGTCGGTGCAGAAATACCTCTTTCATTTCAACCTTGGGACGTTGCGCACCCTGATAGTGGGGGAGAACCAACGATCGGAGGAGGTTTACCGGCAAATCGTGGCCCATCCCAAGCTCGGCTATCACCTGGTTGGATTTGTCAGCGAGGCACCACCGTCCCGAGGGTCGACTCTCCAGCCGGTGGTGGGCGACCTGCAGGCATTACCCCGCCTCATCCAAGACCTGGAGGTGGATGAGGTTATCATAACCCTGGAGAAGCCGGAACACGAATCCCTCCTGAAACTCATATCGACCATTAACGGTGCCGCCGTTGAGATCAAGATTCTACCGGATATGTACGAGGCGGTAACCGGTCTGGCCAAGACGGAGCACCTCTATGGCCTGCCGTTGATCCGTATCAACCCTGAATTCATCACTCGTTTTCAGGCGTTTGTGAAGCGGGTTATTGACATCCTCGTTTCTGGAGCAGGGTTGCTGATGGCGGCTCCTTTTATGGCGGTCATCGGTATCATCATCCGGCTTACCAGCCCGGGCCCGGTTATCTTCACTCAGGAGCGGTTAGGCTACCGCGGCAAGCGCTTTGCCATCCACAAGTTCCGCACCATGGTGGAAGATGCGGAGGAGCAGAGCGGCCCGGTGTGGGCGAAAACTGACGATCCCCGCATTACTCCCTTCGGCCGAGTTCTCCGCCGTGTCCGGCTGGATGAACTGCCCCAGCTCTGGAATGTCCTCATAGGCAACATGAGCCTGGTGGGTCCCCGCCCCGAACGGTCCCACTTCGTGGAATGGCTGGTCGGAGAATTCCCCTACTACAATCGTCGCCTGCTGGTGCGACCCGGGATTACCGGCTGGGCACAGGTGCGGGGAAATTACGATACATCACTCGAAGACATCCGCCGCAAGCTGCAGGATGATTTCTTCTACATCGAAAACCTGTCCATCAGGCTCGATCTGAAAATCCTGCTTATGACCGTTTGGGTGGTGCTCAGCGGAAAGGGACACTAACTTAGTTCAGCAAAAAGGATTTGGCTGAACCGTGTCAACCGTTCCGATTTGACTGTGGATAGTACACACCGGGCTGTTGTCATGATGGATGCATCCTGAGAAAAAATGAACACCTGATGATTCCTATAAAGTTTATTCGCCAGAACCCGGAAGCAGTCCGCCGAGGGATGCAGAGCAGGGGCGCTGCGGAAGACAGGCTGGATAAGCTTCTCGACCTGGACGCACAAGTGCGAAAGAAAATCAGCCGGGTGGAGGACCTCAAGGCGCAGCGCAACCGGGCCTCCCAGGAGATCGCCCGGCTGAAACGGGCGGGAGAGGCGGCGAAGGGTGAAATCGCCGCCATGGGCGACCTGTCCCGGCAGATCAAAGCGCTGGATCAGGAGATCCACCAGCTGCAGGAGCAGCTCCACCAGTACCTTCTATGGATACCCAACCTGCCCCATCCATTGGTCCCGATCGGTTCTGATCCCTCCCAAAATCGAGTAGTGTGCACAGTGGGCGAAGCAGTCCGGCCCGCCTTCGAGGCCCGGGACCACCTGGACCTGCTTACGTCACTGGAACTGGTGGACTTCGAGGCTGGAGCCCGCATTGCGGGCCGGGGATTCCCGCTTTACACCGGCCGGGGCGCCCGCCTTGAAAGGGCGCTGATCAACTTCATGCTGGACCTGCATACCAGGGAACGGGGCTATACCGAAATTTACCCCCCCTTCATGGCTACGCGGCAGACCACCCTGATGACCGGCCAGCTGCCCAAGCTGGAAGATGATATGTACATTACCACCATCGACGATCTGTTCCTGATCCCCACCGCCGAGGTTCCCGTGACCGGTATCCACCAGGATCAGATAATTCCCGAGGACGACCTGCCCTGTAAGTACGCCGCCTTCAGTGCCTGCTTCAGGCGTGAGGCGGGCAGCTATGGCAAGGAAACCCGGGGGCTGCTGCGGGTCCACCAGTTTAATAAGGTGGAGCTGGTCAAACTGGTCCACCCTGCCGCTTCCTACGATGAACTGGAGACCCTCCGGGCCGATGCGGAGGAAGTCCTGAAGCGGTTGGGGCTGGCCTATCGGGTGGTTGAACTGTGCACCGGTGATCTCTCGTTTGCCGCTGCCAGGTGCTATGACCTGGAAATATACGCACCGGCCGCGGACCAGTGGCTGGAGGTGAGCAGTTGCAGTAACTTCGAAGCATTCCAGGCGCGTCGCGGCAACATCCGCTTTCGAAGAAAGGACACCGGCAAACTGGACCACGTTCATACCATCAATGGTTCCGGGGTGGCCACCCCCAGACTGCTGGCTGCCCTACTTGAGACCTGCCAGCAGCCCGACGGCTCAGTGACCTTGCCCGAGGCATTAGTACCCTACTATGGTGAGGAGGGACTGGCCCCGCAATGAAGTGGCTGCGATTGATGTGGATTTATTTGAATGTGGCAGCGGCCACTATGATATTTGGGGGTCTCATCATACTCACCGCACCGTTTGACCGTTCCAAACGGTTTATCGGCTGGCATTCCAGGCTCTGGGCCCGCTGGATTCTCTGGTCCACGGGACTGCCGATCACCATCCGGGGAAAAGAGCTGCTCCAGAAAGGGCAGCAATACATTTATATGAGCAATCATGCCAGCGTCCTGGACATCCCGCTCGCCCTGGCTTCCCTGCCGGGTACGGTAGTATTTATGGCCAAGAAGAGCCTGTTTTATATTTTCTTTTTCGGATGGAGCATGCGAGCCGCGGGCTACATAGCGGTTGATCGGTCGAACGTATTCAAGGCCCGCCGATCAATGGACCGGGCCCTGAAAGCTCTTCAGGCAAAGGCCATATCCCTGATCCTGTACCCGGAGGGGACCAGGACCGACGACGGTCGGCTCCTGCCCTTCAAGCGTGGCGTGTTTCATATCGCGCTTCGCAGCCGGCTGCCCCTGGTCCCGGTAGCTGTGCGCGGGTCTTTCGAGGCCATGCCTCCCGGCGCAATGAGCTTGACTCCAACGCCAATTCAGGTTACAATTGGCCAACCTATTGAAACGAAGGCTTTAACAGACAAGGATTGTACAGCACTCCTCAAGGACGCCCATGATCGCATCCAGTCCCTATTGGACATCAACCCGACGTGAACACCGGCAGGGCGGGCTGCCAGCCACCGGCGCGGTCTATGACCGGGAGGCGGACCTTTATACCCGGTGGGAGCGGAGCGCCGGTCGCAACCTGTGGGGCCTGGGGGGTAAATATCGGATTATTCACCAGGGTAAGCGCAACGGGGGGCCCGGACCCGACTTCCTGGGTGCGGCGATTGCATTTCCCGACGGCAGGATACGACGCGGGGACGTTGAAATTCACCTGCGGAGAGAAGGGTGGCGTCATCACCGACACCGATGGGATCCCCGCTATCGCCAGGTGATTCTCCATGTGATCTCAGCCGGTTCCCTGGAGCCTGTACCTCAGGAGCAGTGGCGGGTGGTTCCAACGGTACCGCTGCCCGGAGAGCCGGCCTCGTTCCGGCCCCTCTGTCAGACCAGCCCCCTGGCGTTATCCGGTTTTCGGCCCCAGGCCGATTTCCTGCGCACCCTGGCGCTGCAAAGGTGGTGGCGCCGCTTAGCGGATTGGAACGGTCGGGACAGCCAGGACGTACTGGAGACCCTGGCACGGCGTCTGGGGCCTGATCACCACCGGCTGGCGCTGGTGAATCTTTGGTTGGCCCTGCTGCCGGGGTACGATGATCTTTTTTCTTTCCTGTCAGGTGTGATGGCTAACCTGTCGTTCGGGACCGCCGGCGGGACCAGGAAAGAAATGCCCGGCCGCGTGGTTTTCCTGAGTGCGCTGGCTTTCACCTGCCGTCAGCAGCCCCGGACTCTTGCGGCATGGTCCCTGGAAGACGCCCGGCAGCTGGCCCGGGATCTGCGTGCAGGGGGCTTGCCTGTCCCCACCCGGGCTTTTCTGATAGAGGTAGTGGGCAACTGGCTGCTGCCCCTCGGCAGCGCAAAAACGGGATCTGACCGGTTCAATGAGTGGTACCGGCTTCCCCTGGGCTGGAGCTACGGCCGGGTGCGACGGCACGTAGAGCGGCTGGGCCTTCAAAGACCGTCAATCTTCGGGCAGCAACAAGGACTGCTGGAGTGGATCGAATCCCTCTGTCAGCCGGTTGAATGCGACTGTTGCCCGGTAGCGGGGACCGTGAGTGGCTTCTAAAGAGCTGAGCTGGGAAGCCAGTGCCCGGTGGGTTCGGACGCACCAGGATAAAAGGCAGCGGGTGGTGTTCACCAACGGCTGCTTTGACCTGCTGCATACCGGTCATATTCATCTGCTGGAGGAAGCCGACCGGCTGGGCGACTGCCTGGTAGTAGGAGTGAACAGCGACGAGTCGGTACGGCGGCTTAAGGGACCCCGGCGTCCCATCACGCCGCTGAAAGACCGGCTGCTCGTCCTGAATGCCCTGACAGTGGTGGATGCCCTGGTCGTCTTCCCCGCCGCTACGGTACCGCCTGAAATGGTTGATCCCGATCTGTTGGATACGCCCTATGCCCTGCTGCAGAAGTTGCGCCCCGACGTTCTGGTGAAGGGGGGCGATTACCTCCCCGAAGAGGTTGTGGGACGGGAGTTTGCCGGAGAAGTGCGGATAGTGCCCCTGCTGGAAGGTCGGAGTACCAGCCGTATTATTAGGCAGCTTGACCTGGTCATGGATGGCGGGAATGCTGTTTTTGATTAGTGATTCAGGTGAAAACCACCCCTAAATTTATCTGTTTTAAAGGATCAGCGATGCGCGTAATGAAAACAGTGTTTCTCCTCCTGATTGGACTCGGCTGTCTGCCGGCGGCGTTGACCGCCCAGGAAATACCTGCCAGGACCCCGCTGGGGGACGGTGTCGTGGCATTGGGCCGGGCCTCCCGCGATAAGGAGGAATCCCGTTTCGACGAGCTCCTGGCCGAGGCCCGCCTTATCTTCGTAGACGCGGTGGTGGCCGACAAGTCCGAGGATACCCTGAATGCGGCCTATTACTTTGACCTGCTGTTTGAGGCCATGGCGGATGTAGAACAGCTGCCGCTGCTGGATGAGTACCAGCTGTTGGAGTTCAACCGTTTCCTCAATGCCACTATTTCTTTTTACGAGAATGACAGCCAGACCCTGGAACAGGTGGAAACCTCCCTCACCGTTTCCGCACTGCGTGACGAGCTCAGCCGTTATACCCTCTCGCTGCCCAGCGATCTAGGCGATATCACCCCGGTGGATTATGACGGGGAAGGCCACCTGCCTATCGTGTACAACGATCAGGTGGGGCGTATCATACAGTTTTTCCGCACCCAAGGCCGTCAAAGCATGCAGGCCTGGCTGAACCGTCTGCCCCGTTACTCCAAGATAATTGAGCCGATCCTGGAAGAGGAAGGAATTCCCAAGGAGCTGATCTATCATGCAATGGTGGAAAGCGGCCTGAACCCCCGGGCCTATTCCTGGAGGCACGCCGTCGGTCCCTGGCAATTTATTTCATCCACTGCCCGTTTTTATAAACTTAAACAGGACTGGTGGGTGGATGAACGTCGGGATTTTGAGAGATCCACCCGGGCGGCGGCCCGTCACCTGAAGAAACTATTTAACGAATTCGGCGACTGGTACCTGGCCCTGGCGGCTTATAATACCGGTGAAGCCCGGGTTCATCGGGCCATGCGGGTGCATCAGTCCCGCGATTACTGGGAACTGTATCTCCTGCCGCGTGAGACCAAGAACCATGTCCCCAAGATTATGGCCGTCTTTCTCATTGCCCAGGATCCGGAGAAGTATGGCTTTACTGTCGATCCCGAACCAGACCTGGAGTGGGATGTAGTACCGGTGGATCGGTATCTGACGTTTAACATATTGGCGCAAATCGCGGAATCCAGTGTTGACACCCTTAAATTCCTGAACCCGGAGCTGCGGCAGGGGGCTGTTCCACCGCCGGAAGAAGGTGATTCGCCTTATATGTTGCGAATTCCCAAGGGACACCAGGAAGCCTTCACCCGCAACTTCGACCCGATTCTGGCTCAGGTCGGTCCGGTGACCGCTGTTACGGTAAGAATCCACCGTGTCCGCCGCGGGGAGACGCTTTACTCGATCTCAAGACGGTATGGGATTTCTATCCCTACCATTGTCAAAGCGAACGGCATCGCGAACCGACATATATTGCAGATCGGCCAGCGGCTGCGCATTCCGATTCCTTCTTCCGGGGTGGCCACCCGTCAGGAAGCGACTCCTTCCAGCCCGGGGTCAAAGCAGATATACTACACTGTCCGGTCGGGAGACAATCTGAGTGAGATTTCCGAGGCTCATGATGTCGGCCTGTCGCAACTGCGCAGCTGGAACGGGCTCCGCCCCGGTTCCAGTTATATCCGGGTTGGTCAGAAGCTGGTGATCTATACGACGACCAGGCCTCGTCCCCAGTATCTGGCCGCCAGACTCCCGGCGAACGCGGAGGACATGGTGAAATATACTTATACGGTACGACCGGGCGATACCCTGAGCCAGATAGCCGAGGCCCACGACGTAGGTCTTTCCAGGCTTCGCAGCTGGAACGGTATCATATCCAGATCCAACTACATCCGGGTGGGGCAGCGGCTGGTCATCTGGAAGCAGGCTGGATGAGCACCAGTCGCTACGACCGGGCGCTGAAGTGGATGCTCGGGATCGCCGGCCTTTTCCTGGTCCTGCTGGTCCTGTCACTGTTTCGCCGTCCCCCGGCCGAGCCCTGGCAGATCGGTGACGGTCCCCGGATCGGGGTGGTAAAGATCGAGGGGCTGATTGTCGACAGTGAGCGGATTATCCGCCAGCTGGACCGGTTCCACCGAAGGAAAGATATCGATGCCATCCTGGTGCGTATTGATTCACCGGGCGGTACGGTAGTCGCCAGCCAGGAAATTTACGGGAAGCTGCGCCGGGTAAGGGATGAGGGATCCCAGCCGGTCATAGCTTCCCTGGGCACGGTAGCCGCGTCCGGGGGTTATTACGTGGCCGTGGCCGCCGACACTATCATGGCCAGCCCGGGGACCACTACCGGATCCATCGGAGTTATCCTGGATTACCCGGTGGCCGCGAAGCTGATGGATAAGCTCGGCCTGCAGGTGGAGGTGATCAAGAGCGGTTCCCTGAAGGATGCCGGTTCGCCCTTCCGTCTTCCCACGGACAGCGACCGTCGCAGTTTTCAGCGGGTGATCGACGACCTCCATGCCCAGTTCACCGAGGTGATAGCGGCGGAGCGGAACCTATCCCTGAGGCAGGTCAGGGAGTTGGCTACCGGAGAGGTGTTTACCGGACGCCAGGCCCTGGAGCTGGGTCTGGTGGATGTCCTGGGCGGGTTCGAAGATGCCGTTACCCTGGCGGGCCGGCTTACCGGGAGCACAAAACGCCCGGTGATTGTTCTACCGGTGGAGCGGCGGCGTATCTCCCTCTGGGATTTGCTGCTGGGGGACCGTTCCCGCACTGCCTGGTTTCCCCAGCTCCTGCCGCAATACCTCATGAGATAAGGAGAAGGTGGGCATGATTCAAAGCGATCTCAGACAACTTTTAGCCGATCGCGCCGGCCTGACCAGGAGTGAGCTGGTCAATTTCCTGGCTCGAAAAACCGGGTTGACAAGGGTGGAAACCGAGACGGTTGTGGATGGCCTGTTAGGCACAATCCGGGAAGTTCTCACCATGGGGAAAAAAGTCGAGCTGCGGGGATTCGGCACATTCCTGGTCCGTATCCGTCAGCCGCGGGAGGCCCGCAACCCGGCCACCCAGGAAACCGTTATGTTGGACCAGCGCTCGGTTCCGGTCTTCAAGCCCTCCAAGACCCTCAGGGCCGCGGTGGACCAGACCCTGGAGAAGTAGTCGGTCGGGTATGGGCAATCGTTTGAATAATTAATCAGAGCACGAAGGAGTAAATATGCCCTGTGGACGTAAGCGAAAGCGCCGCAAGATAAACACGCATAAGCGCAAGAAGCGGCTGCGCGCCAACCGCCACAAGAAAAAGGTACGCTAACCGGCTGTTCTCCCGCCTGGGGCGTATGAGGCACCGATGGCACTGCTACACCTCATCCTGGCTGCGGTCCTCTGGTCCGGCCTGCTTGTGGCACCCCTCTGGAGCTGGGGTTTTGAGGTCCACAGGCTGATCAACGGGCAGGCCGCGGATCTGACGCCCGGTCCCTTGGGCGCTTACCTGCAGCAGCAGCGCAACTGGCTGGCAGCCCTGTGGCTCTGGGTCTGGGAAGCGGCCGGCAAACCCACCCCCCCTCAGTCCGTCTGGCCCTGGGCGTACCCGCCTCGGGGAGTCCCGGAATCGCCGGACAGGCCCGTCTTGTCGGAATCGCCGGACAGGTAGATGTCCCCCGCCGGCCCCCTCGAGATCTTCACCGTCTCCCGGCTGAACCGCCAGGCCCGGCAGCTGCTGGAATCCCGCTTTACCCCGGTCTGGGTTGAGGGTGAAATGTCCAATTTCAAGCACCACACCTCGGGGCACATGTACTTCGTGCTCAAGGATGACCGCGCCGAGATGGCCGCCGTCATGTTCGCCTCGCATAACGTGTCACTGACCTTCACGCCGGACAGCGGTCAGAAGGTTCTGGCCCGGGGCAATCTCACCCTGTACGAAGCCCGGGGGCAGTACCAGCTGGCGGTGCAGAACCTCTATCCCGCCGGGGCGGGCGAGCTATGGCTGGCCTTCGAGGCCCTTAAAGGAAAGCTTCAAGCCGAGGGCCTCTTCGATCCGGCCCGGAAACAGCCCCTCCCTGCCTTCCCCCGGCGTATTGGCTTGGAGAACTCACCAACGGGGGCGGCGGTGCGAGACATCATCCAGGTTATCGGCCGCCGGGCGCCCCACGTGATCCTGGTGGCACGTCCCACGCTGGTACAGGGTGCAGGCGCCGCAAAAGACGCCCCCACCGCGCAGGA
>SDBV01004769.1_pt1 | contig 19319 bp, 29 predicted proteins | sample 2277081 | NCBI WGS metagenome assembly SDBV01 (sample SAMN10402039, study PRJNA504765) | marine sediment metagenome | isolation source: marine sediment core GS10_PC15, 223 cmbsf | place: Arctic Ocean: Southern Knipovich Ridge | collected 2010
GAATGGGTGTGTAGTTACAAATATCATGTGCAAAGGGGCGCTACGGTTGCGCCGATTGTTGTATTTCACGGCAACCCAAAGGTTACCGATCTATCTAATCAAGATCCACTGAGGCTCGCATGGGCCTGTTGAATAGGAGTAAATGAGTGAACACAGAAAACAATGTCGTGTCATTTAATGATGGCACTGGATTTACTGGTCTTGATACGACGACTGCAACCACCGCATCAACTAGCACAATCACGATAAACGCTAATACCTTTTGTGCAAATTGTAGCGTTTGGCATTCAGGTTGGCACGTTTGTCCAACGATCAGTTGGTATCCGACCTATCCAGTTTATAAAACAGACGAAGTTGCGGAATTGAAAGCGTGGATCGAAGGATTTATGGACGGTCGCAAAATGACCGAAAGGAATCTAAAGAAGATTCAGGACAAACTTGAAGATTTCACTGCTTGATATAAATAAATGTTAAGCATACACGCAGACGAAAAGATCAGATGGCAGCTACCCCTTGCCAGGAAGGTGCAGCAGGGACTGAAACAGATAGGCATACAGGCCGAAATTACGGCATCGAGATGTCGTGAGTCTGATATTGCCATTCTTTGCGGAACCACGCTGTGGACGCGAATCGAGGCTAATGGACGTTACTTGCTCGTGGACCGGTGTTCATTCGGCGACACCAACCAGTGGGTGTCCCTTGTCTGGGATGGGCATGGACGACGCGGCGAACATTGCGTGCCAGAGGACACAGGAGCCCGCTGGAAGTCTACTGGCATCAAGATACGCCGATGGAAGAAAACGGGCAGTAGGGTGGTCCTGTGCGGTCAAACCAAGACTTATTCCCCCCATTATGCCTCGCTCGAGGATTGGTATGGCAAGGTGAGTGCAACACATTTTCGCAAGCACCCTTCAGGCACAAATCCGACTTCACTACCACTTGCTAAAGATTGGGATGATTGTGGCTTGGCTGTCACCTTGAATTCGTCTATTGCCGTTGATGCGGTGTTGAACGGCATTCCAGCCGTGACAATGGACGAGGCAGCAATGGCGTGGAGCGTTACCGGACATTCCACAAATCTCGCCAATGGCGAAGTGATAACGCCCGACAGACGTTCATGGGTCAAATGGCTTGCATGGACGCAATGGCGTCACGATGAGATCTCTGACGGCGAGCCGATCCGGCATTTATTCGAATCAATATGAGGTTAGGGCTTGTGATTATGGTGCTTCTTTCGGGATGCGCCAGCCAAGATCCGTGGACTAAGGGAGATACTGTTTGGCAGGGGATAGCATTTGCAACAATGATTGCCGATGCCAACATGACGGCCAATATTCAGCATCATCCAAACATTATAGAAGTAGGCCCTATTGCCAAACATGCTTTAGGACAAACGCCCAGTACGGAAGGAACGTGGGTGTACATGGGAACAGTGATGTTGACTAACTATCTTATTGCCAGGTCTTTGCCTAAAGGTTGGAGAACATTTTGGCAGGTTGGGGCGATATACAGTCATGGTGCGGCTGTGAACAACGGACATCAATTGGGTTTATTTAGTGAGCCCTGCACGGTATATCCTTGTGAGGAATTCTGATGGCTTTATCTTTGGTTACTGACGTTACGGCAGAGCCGGTAACTCTTGATGAGCAAAAGCTGCACCTTCGTATCGATACAGACGATGACGATTCGTATATTTCCAGTTGTATCGTAGCCGCTCGTCACTGGATTGAAGGCCAGACAAAACGCGCCATCATGGACCAGACATGGGATTACGGGATTGATTATGCGTGGCCGGTAAAATTCGGCACACACAGGATTGACTTTCCGTTGAATCCTGTTGCAGCACAGGGATCGCCAGAAACAATCAGCATTACCTATGTTGACGATGACGGCGCAAGCCAAACCCTGGCAACAAGTCAATATACGATTGCTGCCAGAAGGCACGGCAGTTATATCGTTCCCGCATTCAATATCACTTGGCCATCTGTCAGGTGGGTGCCCGATGCAATAACAGTTCAGTTTGTTGCCGGCGACAGTGACAACATCCCGCAAGAATTACACCGGGCAGTAATGATTCTTGCCGGACATTATCATGAGAAACGCGAGACTGCCATTGAAGCACCTGCAGCAGTTGAGGCGCTTATTTCACCGTTTCGGAAAGCGACGTTCAGGTGAGTATTGGCGAGCGCCGATTCAGGGTCGTTTTTCAAAAGGCCGTAATCAGCAAAGACGACTTCGGTGAGCCAGATAAATCATGGTCGGATATATGTACGTCATGGGCATTAATTCAACCTATGAGGGGAAAAGAAAGGTTTTCAGCCGGTCAGGCACAGGCAGAGGTTGACCACCGCATTGTCACGCGCAGCAGAAGTGAATTGAAATCACTGGGTCCGGATGATCGCGTTGTATGGAATAATCATATCTACGATATTCGTTCAGTCATATTCCGTGATCACAGACAGTCTGAGTTGGAAATTCTGGCGCGGGAGCATTTCTGATGGACATTGATGTCAAGATCAAGGGATTGAAAGGCGTATTGAAGGCAATGGATGCTGCGTTTCCAAAAGACCCGAAACAAAAACAACGATTGTTGGCTGCCACTATGAAAACAGCAGCAAAGCCCACCATGCTAGCAGCCGCAAAACAACGTGCAAAACGTGGGGATACTTCTGGCGCTTTATCCGAGTCGTTAGGGCTTCGCAGTCAGTCAAGAGCAAAGATAAAGACAAGGCGCATTCAAGGCGGCGTTGAAATGGTGCCTGTTCGTGACAACCCGAGGGCTATAGCAATGTATATCGCCCATTACTACACGAGCAGAGGAAAAGTATTGCCGACTAGCGTGATTGCGTCTGGCATTCGTCATGGTCATTTGGTCGAATTTGGATTCAAGCACACATCTGGCAGGGAGGTGTCTGCAAGGCCGTTCTTATTCCCCGGCGCACAATCCGGATTTTCTTCTTATAAAAGAAGATTTGCGAAAGATTTGAAAAAGAAAATTGAGGCGGCAGTTCGTAGAGCTGCAAAAAAAAGTAAATGAGCGCTGAACTCGAAAAGGGACTGGTTGCAAAACTGTCAGGACAAACAACCGCCCAGACTCGCGTATATCCAAGGCTACCAGAGAAGGCGACATTTCCGGCAATTCGGTATCAGAGAATTTTTACATCTCGAAATCATTCGTTAGACGGAAATGTTGGCGTGACTCAGGCCATGTTGCGGGTTGATTGTATGGCAAAGACGTATTCACAGGCAAAAGCACTTGCTGACGAAGTAAGAGTAATTTTGCATGGGTTTGCCGGTACGTGGGGAACACTGATAGCACGACATGTGACACTCGATACAGAAAACGATTTTTCAGAACAGGATGGTGACCGCGTAACCCATTGGGTTGCACAAAACTATCGTGTATGGACAAACATGGACTAACAGTCCGTAACAATTGAAGTGAATTAAGGCTCCTTGCGGGGCCTTTTTTATTGGAAGCCCTTAACGGGGCTTTTTTATTGGAGTAAGAGAATTATGACACTTGCAGTACTTGGAAAAAATGCAACCTTACAGCTCGGGTCTGGTGCCTCACCGCAGGTGTACACCACGATTGCCGAGGTTTTGCGTTGCGGGCCGATTGGATCTACCAATCCGGAGGTTGACGTAACCAATCTTGACTCGACGGCAAAAGAGTTTATCGCCGGCCTTGCTGAAGGTAATAACGTTGATTTCGACGTGAACTTTATTGCCAACAATACGGAACAGTTGTCGTTACGCACATCACAGGCGGCTGGATCAACAGTCAATCTCCGCATGGTATGGCAGACATCGCCGTTGCAGAATGCACAGTTTGATCTTGTGTTGCTTGGGTTCGAAGTTGGCGAAACCACTCCGGAAGGTCAGGTATCGGCATCTATTTCTGGCCGTATATCTGGATCGATACTCTGGAGTTAAGATGAAAGCGTCTGATATTTTGAACTTTGACGACCTTCGGACAAAGGAGGTTAAAGTTAAGTGGTGGAAATGCGGGATGACCATTCGTGAACTCGGACTGGATGACGGTCTGAAAATGTTTGCAATGGCTAAAGATCTTGATGATAACGCTAGGATTGATGCAGAGGACTTGGCGCAGGTTGTTGCCTGGGGCGTGATTGACGAGTCTGGCGAGCGTGTTTTCTCGGACGATGATGTTGCCGCGCTTGCAAAGAAAAACCCAAAGCCACTGATGTTTCTCTATAACGAAATCATCGCACTTTCCGGCGAGGAAGCGGTAAAAAACTAAAAAGCCAGCCGGCTTTATTAGCGGCAGTTCGGTTGGCGTCACATTTTCGCAAACCCATGTCAGTGCTTAAAGGAATGTCTTGGCGAGAATTCCTTCTATGGCATGAATACCTGCAACTCGAGCCCCCGGATGATGGCGATAACAAACGACTGGCCATTCTATTAGCGCAGATTACCAACATGGCAGGCCGTGTGCTTCCGGGCAAAAAAACCGTTAAGCCAAGTGACTTTTTGTCAGGTCTTGGTGTTCAGGTATCCGTGCCAAAGCAACAATCTATGGAAGAGCAGATTGCATTTATGAAATCAATAGGAAAATCAGATGGCCAAGGGTAGCGCCGGAACCGTCACAGTTGAACTTGATGCGAGAAGTATCAAGTTGCAGCGTGAATTGGAAAAGGCAGCCCGCGCAACAAAAAAGAACACTCGCAAAATGCAGGCGAGTTGGGCGAAATCGACGAATTCTATCAAGTCAAGCGTAAGGGGGTTAGGCGCGGTACTTGGTGTCGCTTTCGCAGCAAGAAGTCTCAAATCTGTTGTTGATGCAGGTTTGGCTATGCAGCGTATCGAACGTGCCTTGAAAGTGGCGACTGGTAGTGCAGCGGCTGGCAAGAGAGAGTTTCAGTTTCTTGCAGATACATCTTTGCAGCTAGGGTTAGACCTTGAAAGTTCAGCGCTGGCATTTGGCCGGTTATCTGCTGCGGCTCTAGGAACAGAATTAGCAGGCAAAGGCGTTAGAGATATATTTCTTAGCGTGTCACAGGCTTCAACTGTTCTTGGGCTTACATCAGCGCAGACCTCACAAGGCTTTGTTGCTCTAGAGCAAATAATGTCTAAGGGAAAATTACAGGCCGAAGAAATTCGTAAGCAACTCGGCAACGTACTTCCGGGCGCGTTCAGAATTGCTGCTCGAGCAATGGGCAAGACAACGGCCGAACTGGACAAGATGCTCAGCCTTGGTCAAATAATTGCTGAGGATTTCTTGCCGAAACTTTCTGAAGAATTGTTTCGTTTGTTTGGCGATGCGTCGGTAGAAGCTGCAGAAAGCGCTCAGGCATCTATAAACAAACTGAAAACTTCAATATTCCTGCTTAAAAATGCTATCGCCCAAAGCGGCGTGCTTGATGCCTTGGCGGCATTTAACGTTGCGCTTTCTAATTTAATTCGACCCGCGACTGAGAAAGAAAAGCTGGTATCGGATATTGCAGAGCTAACTGAAAAAATAGCCGCACTGCAAAACAAAACCGAAAAACAGGATGTGCCGTTTTTTGAGACGTTGAAAAGACAACTCAGCACTATTCCTCGCGCCATTGATATCACCATTAATCCAATTCTGGATACGGCAAAGATTTTAGGGCTACAGCTAAGTACAGGAATTGATCTTGTTGTAAAGGCAGATCTTTCAGAGGTATTTGTGCCCGCCCAGACCCTTGCTCAACAAGCAATAGACGAATTGTTGCCTGCGTTAGATACCGCTGTTGCAGCAAAACTTAAAGCACAAGCCGATGAGTTAAAAAGCGCATTAGAGACTAAAGAAGCAGCCGATATATTAAAAGCTGCTGCGGCATTTCAAAAGCTTCAATCTGCCGCTGATTCGTTTGCAAAGAAATTTGAAACAGCAGTAGATAAAACGGCAGTACTTCGAGCAGAACTGGAAACATTCAAGAATGTATTAGATCCAGAGACGGGGGAGACTATAGATTTATTGCCAAGCGCAGACTTCGACCGCATCAGCGGCATTTTTGATGATAAAGATAATGCTGATTTGAATAAGTTTCTTAGTCGATTCGAGACAGCAGAAGATAAGGTAATCGAACTCCGTGCAATGTTTGCGGGGTTTAGTGGCGATATCTTAAAAGCTGGCGGTGCAGAAGAGCTTGAACGCATTGGCGGCCTTATTGACGATATTGGGAAAGCTGATCTTAATGCATTCCTTGGTCAATTCGAAACAGCAGAACAGGGTGTGGCGCTACTTCGCACAGAGTTTGAAGGATTTAAGGACGCCATAGAAGAAATAGATCCGAAAGAGCTTGAGCGAATTGGCGGCCTTATTGATGACCTTGAAAACGCTGACCTCACAAGCTTTCTAAGTCAGTTCGAAACGACAGAACAAGTCATGCAGCGAATGCTGTTAGAGCTGGAATCGTTCAAGGAGGCAATAGACGATCCAGAAGAGTTTGAGCGAATCTCTAGGCTTATCGCCCAGATGGCCGATGATGCGTCTGTAGCCTGGGATCAGGCCACACGCAACATGCAGGACGCCTTGGCTGAGTTCTTTATGTTTAGTGAAAGCGGGTTCAAGGGTCTGGTCAATAGCATGTTGGATACGATTCGCAAGATGCTGGCGAATTCGGTTGCTGCAAAATTCTTTGAATTTCTCAAGGCCGGTTTTGGATTTGGCGGTGGCTCGTCAAGTGGAATCGTGGGCGCGGCTACCAAGGCAGGTAATAAGTATGGCGGTAGTTTTATTGTCCCGGGGTTTAAGTATGGCGGAAGTTTCGATGTGCCCGCATTTGCCCGCGGAGGTGATTTTACAGTCGGCGGATCTGGTCGTGCTGACCGTCAATTAGTGCAGTTTCTGGCTACTCCTGGCGAGCGTGTAACGATTACACCTGCCGGAAAGAGCGGTGGCAATATCACGGTCAATCTGCACCAGGAAAATAACTTTGAAGGCGGCGGGCTCTCTGATCCTGCATCGCTGATCCCCATCCTTGAAGAGAACGGTCGCAAGATCAAGGCAGAGATGCTTGATGGTCTCAGGCGGGGCGGGTTCGCGTGACAATTTTTGATCTGAGCATCACGCCGACAGTAGTGCAGATCCAACTACAGGGAAACACCGCATTAATGCCGTCATCGCTAATTGCAAGTGCGCAGACGCTGGATCGTGGTGGGCTGAAATGGCGATACGTTGCGACGTACAGCAACGTGCAAACCGGCAACCGCGCCGACCTTATGGGTACGATCGCATCAGTTCGTGGGCAGGCTAACCGTATTCGTATGTTGGTATTTGATAACCCAACCCGTGGTGGATATGGCGGTACACCACTCGTAGTAGGTGCAAGCCAAACGGGTTCGTCTCTGAATATTGATGGCGTAACCAACAAAACCAACTGGATTAGAAAAGGCGATTACTTTTCTGTAGATGTAAATGGCGAACACGAACTGAAAATGTGTACTGCAGATGCGAATAGTTCTGGTGGTGCTGTGACAGTGGCTTTCGAGCCGCGGCTCAGAGACTCGCCTGCAAACAATGCTGTGGTTTATGTCGAGGATGGCGCATTGCCTGTACCAAGAGGAATCTTTGTTCTCGAGAGTTCTGTCACTGGTTGGACGTCTAAACCTGGCAAGAGCGGGCAGCTATCAGATTTTCAATTAACCCTGATTGAAGACGTTTTCGCAACTCAATCATGACGAGTAAGCGTTCTATTGATGCAGCGAATGAAACTGCGCTGCTCGGGCAGGTTGTCAAGATTGTGTACTTTGCGCGTCTTGATTTTTCATCCGGCGTGCAGCGTGTACATACCGAGATAGGGCCTAAGACCGCAACGCATCCGGTGCATGGCGCTGAAGTTTATACCGGCATCGGTGACTTCGGTGGCATTGATGGGCAGGTAGTAGAGAGCGTATCCGGGTCTCCGCAGAAACTCAGTCTCGTATTAACGGGCATAGATTCTGCATGGATTAACCGAGCGATTACAGACGATTATTACCGTCGCGACGTAGAGCTCATGATCGGGCTTGAAGATGCGGCCGGTGACTTGGTTGCTGACCCTGAAATTCTATTCTCAGGATTCATGGACAAGGTAGATGCGAGTCTTGGTGATGGCCTTGGCCACATGAAGCTGACCTGTGAATCTCGTGGCACTAATCTGCAACGCTCGCCGGACAACCGTTTTACCGATGAAGACAAACAGGCAGAGATGCTTGGCCTCACATCCCCAGAGACCAAAGACCTTCTCGGGGAATATATATACATGATGGTGGACCTAAAGCTGTTCTGGGGTGATCGCGAGTTCTCATCGCCGTTTGTGCCTAGCGGGCCAAGGGGTCCGGGTGGACCCAATCGCCCAGGTCCCGGTGGTCACAATTAATGAATGTAGAAATTATCAGGGATTACTTCGAGCGGGTTGCGCCGTTGCCGCACATATTCGGCGTTTATGACTGTTGCACTTTTGTGGTTGAAACTCTGCTATACGGTTTTGATCGAGACTATCGTGATGCACTGCGATACTTCGACAGGAGGAGCGCCATTGTGCGCTTGCGAGCAGCAGGTGGACTCAGAGAAGCGTTTTGTGACGTACTGGGACCTGAACAACTGATCGCAGACGGTCCGCCTGGGAGTGTTGCCTACTTCGAACCGCCACATGTGCGCGGTCTGACGGTGCAAAAGTTCGTTGGCATAATCATGCCTGGATACATCGCGGCCAAAGGTGATGGCTGCATACATAGATTTGTAATCTACGAACACCTAACGGGCTGGAGGACCGACTGATGGGTGATCCGTTCACAGCGGCTATCGCAACCTTCATCAAGGCGATATTTATCGGTGCTTCCGCAGGAGCTTCGACTGCATATATTTTTGCTGTCAACGTGGCACGGCTTGGACTGTTGGCGCTATCGGCAAAACTGACCGCGCCAAAACTAGATCTATCAGAAGCGGCGATTGCCAAATCGTTAACTATCCGTGATCCGTTAGCGCCACAGAGGTTTGGTTATGGCGAGGACCAGGTATCCGGGCCAATCATATTCTCGAATGTTGCGGGTAGTGAAAACCGTGACCTGTACATTGTTATTGCGATGCTCGGGCACGAGATTGATTCTGTTACCAAGTACCGCATAGACGACCTTGACATTCCACTGTCCGACTTATCCGGTGCAGAAGATGGCACTGTAGATTCTGGCGACCTTGCTGGCGTGGCAGAGGTTGTTATAAGAAAAGGTACAACGACACAGGCCGCTATCAGCAATCTAACGAGTGTTTTCTCAGGCCTGTTCGGCGCTAACCATACTGGTCGTGGCTGGACCTACATGATGTGGAAGTTCAGCCTTGTCGAAGGCAGTGAGGACAGGTTCAAGACGCAGCCGCAGAACATCCGCGCTGTGATGAAGATGCGTAAGGTCTATGACCCGCGGCTTGATAGCACTAATGGCGGCAGCGGTTCACACCGGTTAGCAGACGATACTACGTGGGAGTGGTCAGACAATCCGGCAATTTGCCTTGCTGATTATATCCGTGACGACAAGTTTGGCATGCGCGAGGAAGATGACCGTATTGACTGGCCAAAAGTTATTACGTCTGCTGATGTTTGTGATGAGCAGGTGTTAATTCCTCCAGCAGCATCACCAAGCAACTTTCATAATCGATATACATGCAACGCCACATTCAGCGCCAACGAGACAAGAGGCACTGTGCGTGACGAACTTCTGGGAGCGATGCTTGGTCGGATGGTGTTTTCTCAAGGTCTGTGGCGCATGTGGGCGGGCGAGGCGATTACACCGGATGTCACGCTGACTGAGGCTAATTTGGCAGGCGCCGTCACGCTCGAGGCCAGCACTGCATCGGACAATCGATACAACCGTGTACGCGGCAAGTTCATCGATGCTTCTCGCAACTATACTGCTGCACCATACCCAGAAGCGCGTTCGTCTACGTTCGTTACCGCAGACGGTGGCGAGGTACGTGAGCAAGTAGCTGATTTCACATCGACCAACAATGAGTTTGAGGCGCAGCGCAAGGCAATTATCACCCTCAAGCAATCGCGCAATCAGCGAATAGTTGTACTCCAGGGTAATTATTCATGTTTCAGAATCCAGCCCGGGACCACGGTATTACTGGATATTGCTGAATACGGATTTAGCGGTGAGAAGTTCTTTGTATCGGAATGGAAGTTAAGCACTAACGGCATCGAACTTACATTGGTCGAGGAAGACGATACCGTCTGGTCTGACCCGGTTATAAGTGCTTACAGCACGCGCTCTGCTACCGGCGCTATAACCTTCGGCGAGACTGGTGTTCCTGCCGCTACTGCATTTTCTGGAACATCTCAGGCCGGCGGATTCTTACTGCAGTGGACCAACCCGCCTGAAAGTACGTTCGATGCCATAGAGGTTTGGGCAAGCGATACAAACGTGCGCGGCAATGCAGACCTAATAGCCACGGTTCGTGGCTCTGAATATCTGGATCAAGTCAGCGACAATCGTGTGCGTTGGTACTGGATTCGGGTTCGTAACTCGTTCGGACAGGTAAGTGATTTTACGCCCAACCTGACCACTTCCACGATTACCGGTAATGCGTTCCTGACCACGAACGCGACAACGCCGGGCTTTACCAAGAACTTCCAGTATGATGATCTTGATATAGCCACGGTATCACCAACGCCGCAACTAGCGGGCGGACAGTCCCGCTATGCATTGCTGAGTGACAGCAATGACAACGCCAGTGGCATTCAGAATACGTTTGCAAATACGCAATCAATACTAATAAACAAGGTTGATCTGAATGGCCTGCCAGTGTCGACATTCATGCATAACCTTCGGTCAAGAGATCGGGTTGTTTATTTTATTTCGACAACGCGATGGTATTTGTTTGCGGTGACCGGCGAACCGACAATAATCGGGACGGCTGCTGGTATTGCTTATAAATTTCCGGTCTCGATAATCGAATTCGTTGATGCAGATCCAAGTGTTAACCAGTCTGCTTCTTCAGGCAATACAGTAGAGTTCCAATTTTTCCAGCCATTGGACGGCACATTTAACCTTTTACTCGATCCTGATTTTGATCTGACTGAGGGACTAAATCCGGATGTAAATAGTCATTGGGAATCTCTGTACACCCCTGATAGCCCGTCAACGTTGGTTTTTGACTTCGGCCCGGATGGTGTTGGTGGCAGCAACGCTATCACTTGGAAACGAAATGACGGCGGGCAAATAGCAATAACCAGCAAGCGAAGAATACGTATAAATGCTGTTGGTGGATTTGAAGTATTGATGCGCTATAAGACCACCGACGCTACTGGCACTTTGAACCAGTTTGTTTTCCAAATGGCTGGCTTTACTGATATAGAAGATACCGCTGCAGCCGAAACCTTTTCCAAGGTGTTTACATTGCCGGCAAGTCTTGATGTATGGACTGTGATTCGCGTAAGACTGGAGCAAAGCAGTTTTGGTGACGGCCGATTCTGGAACATGATAGTCCATCACAATGGTACTGGTGAATCACGAAAGATTGTCATTGATTCAGTGTTTGTTTACCAGACCAGCGGTGACTTTGCAGACGCACAGTTTTTCGATGATACCGACAGTAAGACGTACTACACGCCTGGTGCTGTTCCAAAATCTGATGTTAGTGCGGATGCAAATAAAGTCCTGCAGGGGGACGGAACTTGGAGCGTATTACCAATTAATGTCCGAAGTTATGGCGCGGTAGGTGATGGAGTTGCTGACGATTTTCAGGCTTTTGTGGATGCCATTGCTCAAGCAAAACTAGATGGCGGGTTGGCTGTCTATGCACCGGCCGGTATTTACGAGGTTTCTGATAGCATATTTATCGATGGTTGTTCAGGATTCAAATTGTTTGGCGACGGCCCAGATGCCACGATCATCAGGGCAAAGGTTTTTGCGAGTGCGCCAACGACTATTGAGGCAACTGAAGGCGTTATAACGATTGGTCGTGATAGCGCTTCGGATCATGTGGTATTAGCCGACCTGACAATCGATGCCCAAGGAGCATTACAGCCGGTAGACGACGGCGATCCTGATGGTGAATTTCATACCCTGTCGCTGCGAGTTTGTTCATACGTATGGCTCCAAAATCTACGTTTATTGGATGGTGCAAGAGATACTCTATATCTGGCTGGTCAAGCCCTTGTTAGTACCGCCAGCGACCTTCACCATCTTTTCCTAAGCGACCTACATATTGGCGGCTCTGCTAATAGGCGGGCATTTTCAGTGGTCGAAGGCGTTGAGGATTTAGTAGCAAATAATATCTTCATCGATGGCAACACCAATGGCTCGGCACTCGCATTTGAGCCGGGTGGCGGTCAGAGAAAATGCAATCGTATCTTGATGTCGAACTTTGTCATAGATGGTGGTACGTCTAATGTAGTGATGACCTCGACCGAACTTGCGAACACACCAGAAGATATCGTGTTATCAAACTTTTATTGTCGCGATGCTTCATTAGACGGCATGAGCCTGGGTGCTTTCAAACGATTAACGCTACACAATATTGAATTAGAGAATCCCGGTGGTGATGGCATTGAAACCAGTACCCTAAGCGCTCGTAGCGAAGACTTACAAATGCAAAACGTGCGTATCAACGGCGCGGCTGGCCGTGGTCTTTGGTGTCGGACAGTAAACCGGGGCACGTTCGATAATGTACGTGTGTTTAGTCCGACCGGCGTTGGAATACAAGTGTCGTCTTCGGGCGCTGACTTCGCCAGAAACCTTCGGTTTATCAACTGCATCACTAACGATGGATCGAGCAACGGGTTTTTGATTGATGCGCTGGCTAACAAAATAGACGTTATCAATCATCACTCTGAGAACAATACCTCGGCTGGATTGCAGATCAACACCACCGGCATCACGACCGATGACATGGTGCGTGTCATGGGTGGCTATTTTGCCGATAACGTGTCTGCCGGCATCAAGACTACGTTAGCGTCGTCGTTCGCCGGTCGCATCATTATCGATGGTGCGCATTGCACCAATACTGGTTCTGGCGGGACTCAGACACACGGCATAGATATGGATTCCGATACCGATTACGTACGTTTGGTCAACTGTGACCTGAGAGGTAATAGTACTGGGGCAGTAACGGGCAACGTAGGCAATAACGGGTTCGCAAAGAATAACATTGGCTATGCCGACACGGACGCACTCATTACTCTGGCCGATGATGCCACTCCTTCTATAGCCGGCGGCAATCTTTTCTTGACTGGCGGTACAACGACGATCACAGATTTTGACGATGGTGTTCTGAATCAGTTGATCGAGATTCGCAGCGAACATGCCGTCACCATCACAGACGGTACAAACATAATCTTGAATGGCTCAGCCAACTTTGTCATGGCCGCAGCGGACTCACTGATCCTTCGACTCAAAGCAGATAACAAGTGGTACGAAGTGTCGAGGATGGTAAATTTATAATATGAAATTCAGGCCGATATATCTCGTTGTTTTATTCCTTTTACTTCTTTTCTATCTTTTCGCAAAAGAAGCTAGTGCTGAAGTACAGCTAGAACTTGGTGCAACCAATCTGTCGGGAGACTGGGCTGGTGGTGCCCTGTTACTCTCAGAGCGATTCGGTAAGTATGACCTTGGTATAGGTTACGTATCAGAACAGTCTGTGACTGTCACTTGTGGGCCGCATTTGCCCGCCATCCCAAAGTGCGACTTTGATATTCGGGAAAACATATTCATCCACGCACAAAGAATAGTGAAATACAAGCGTTGTGAAATGGGCATTGGTCCAGCATGGTTTCAAAACACATCGAGAGTATTTGGCAAACAACTTAATTTCGGTTTGATGGTCGGATGTAATATATCTGAGAAAGTATTTGTACGCATCAGGCATTGGTCTAATGCGGGGTCGGCAAGTCCCAATATGGGGCAGGATCTTTTGACAATTGGATGGAGATTTTAGCAAGAAGAAAAATATGGAGAACATTAGCGAGTAAGAAAATGAAATACTTCCCGATTTTTGTATTATTTGCCTTTCCAGCATTTGCTGTTGAGCAATACAACTTCAGAGTCGAATTTCCAGGCGGCATCGCATCAGAGGAAATTACAGCAGGAGATCATACGGCTGCAATTAAAGTCTTGGAGGCGCTTGATCCGAATGGCAATGATGGCGAACTAACGACGCTATGCGGTTTATATATCATAGAACGGCAATTAGTTACTGCACACAGCATTTGTGATGCCGCAGTGGCTACAGACCAGAGTTACGAGGCATACAACAACCGGGGTGTGCTTAGAGTTCACCTCAAGAACATGCAGGGCGCCTTGATTGATTTCAACAAAGCAAAAAGAATCTACATCAATGCCGTCATTGCAGCCGATGAGAATCATACAGAAGCTGTTCGATACGTCGATGATCACAAGCATAATCCTAGTATTGCTCTGAGTAATCGAGCCAGTCGGGTAGAGGTCGAGGAACTGCAATGAAGCTCATACCCATTCTGGGGACGGGATGTCTATTCTGGGGTATGTTCGCCTTGGCCGATCTCAAGAACTACGAGCATCCATTGGTTCTGAAGCCTTACATTATCCGTGATGAGGCAATTGTCACTGCCGATAAGTCTCACTGGATTCCATTGCCGTGGAAAGATTTTGTGGCCATTGGTCAGGACAAGCTCTTATTCAAGATTGACGGGGTTATTTACACATGCCCGATGGATGATTATATGTGCCTTCAGGAAGATGGTGACATTCCCGCTCGGTAACAATCACCTTCATTTATCAATATTTGCATGTGTTTATTACCGATCGGTATTGGTGAATAAGTGAAAACACTGCGCCTTGTCCGGGAACCATCTTCGGACATGGCAACGATGGGCACCTTAACTTTCGGTGATACCACCCTATCTACCATAGAGCGCCCCTGGCTTCCTACAAGCCCCGGGGGCAAGCCTTTTGAGTCCTGCATACCACCCGGTGATTATGAGCTTGTGCAGCACAGGAGGCCCTCTGGCGACAGGGTATTAGCCCTTATCAATCCGGGGTTTGCGGTCTTTTACCAGAACGAGGATAGGCCCCGTGAAGTGGGCAGATATCTCATATTAATCCATGCCGCGAACTTCAGTGATCAGGTCGTAGGTTGCCTTGCCCCGGGAACTGGAAGGACGGTGACAGAACGAGGTCCGATGGTGACTAGCTCGAGAGACGCCATGAAATTAATCATGGAGTGGAATCCAACACAAATTCGTATAAGGGATGAGGAATGAAAGATTACGGAATACGCAAATTCATCATAGCGGCAATGACCATTCTAGCGGTTGTTGGACTGGCTCTTTTACAGCGAATGACGCCTGAAGTCGCAACCGTATTGACGGTGGTGAACGTCGCGTTTCATGGGGCTAATGCGTGGATAAAGAGGAACGGAAATGGGCAAGCTAACTGATTTACGGAATGACATGAAACTGGCTTATGAGACCTACACGGTATATTTCTGGGTGGCGTTCTCTGTTGGGGTAATTGTTGCAGGGGTGATTGGCACGATCTTTGGAGCGTTCTAATGGGACTCGCAAACTGGGTGCGGTTGGCTGGACTTGGGATATTGCTAACTATTGCGTTCGCGACCGGCAGCAATCTGAAACAGGCCAAGTGGGATCGCGCTGTTGTCGAGGCCCTGGAGCTACAGGACGAACTGAACGACCAGTCAGATGCAGAACGTAAAGTCTTAAACGATCAGGTTTTTGAATTGCAGGTTGATCTTGCAGATGCAGAACTGGAAGCTGAGAGGTTGAACGATGATCTACAGATTGAAATCAATCGTGAGCCGGTGGTCACGACAATTAGCGTTTCCACGTCTGATAACTGCCCTGTTGTTCAGTGCAATATTCCTGATGTTCGCGCTCACTTCCGCTTGTTCAACTGCGCCATTTCCAATTCCTGCAAAACCCTACCCGATGCCGGTGAAGCCAGTATTAGCGATGGTGCCGTGTCGAGATCCGATTCTTTTACCTTCGTGGATGGAGTCTACGGACGTGACAACCAAGACCGGTCTTTCTGATTGGGAAAAGCAGAACTTGCGAACTACCTCACAAAACGGGGAACTAAGCGCCATATGCCGTAAGCGCAACATTGCGCTTAGAAAATGGATTGACAATCTTCCGGAGCCGGAATGAAAATAAATGGATGGTTTACACCCTCAACGGTAAAAGTTGTGGTCGTCGCTATATTCCTAATGGGGGCCTGGGTGACATCTATACAAGCCGACATTACCGCACTCGATACTAATAAAGCCGAAAAAATAGATCAGGTAGAAATGACTCAGATGCTGATCAGGATCGACGACAAGCTGGATGATCTGAAAGATTCAGTCAAAGATCTTGACGATCGGCAACGCGAGATATCAAAGGACGTTGCAGCGCTGAAAGCTGACGACGAATGACAACCATCGCTTACGACACCAAACTTGGCGTTGTGGCGGCCGATTCTCAGGAAACGATGGAGAACGGCGAAAAATACAAGTGCAAGAAACTATTCAAGGTAGGCGATCTTATCATTGCTACTGCTGGCGGCACCTATGCGGGGATGGCATTTGTCAACTGGCTTGAGGGATGGGATGGCGAACCCGATTGGGATGATCATCCTGATTTCGTCAACCTTGACTTGGAAGAAGATTTCGAATGTCTGGTTATACGTGAGGACAAATCATGTTTCACAGTCAATCGTTTGTTCGTTCCCGTAGATCAATGTGGGAATCGTTTTATTACGCTTGGATCTGGTGGCAAGGCAGCACGAGGCGCGTTACTTGCCGGCGCAACCCCGAAAGAAGCTGTCGAAATTGCAAAACAGATAGACACATTTACTGGCGGCACGGTACGGGTATTAGAGATCGACTGAGCCAATGATCGATTACAAGGATTTACTGCCGCATTGTTACACCGACCGGCAGCGTGAAGTCATTGATGCGTTAACAGAACACGGCTCTATTCGCAAAGCGGCCGCTGCTCTAGGAACGTGTTATAGCACCGTACAGGACGCTGTAGGGCGCGTCAGGAGGAACGCAGCCAGGCAGGGAATAGCACCGGAACATGACATGACGAAATCTGTTCCTGCAGGCTTCCACGTCAAGGGTGTTTCCACCTATTACGATGAAGATGGGAATGTTCGCGGGCAGTGGGTCAGGTCTCAGGCTGATGCGGAGGCAGATCGGAAGGTAGTAGAAGAAGCTTTAATTGACAGATTTAAGCGTGTCAAGCCACTGCCAAGAATTGCGGCCCCTCGCAAGAAGCTGCTCAAGGACCTGATGAATGTCATCGTCCTGAGCGATGCTCATATTGGCCTATATTCGTGGGCCAAGGCATCTGGCACGGAATGGAGCCTGCCAATCGCAAGGCGAATGATTGTGGGCGCCGTTAAGTATTTAGTGGATGCCGCACCACCCTGCGAAGAGGCGCTGATAGCCAATCTTGGCGACTTCTTCCATATAGACAATAAATCCAACCAGACCACCGCCGGCACTGTTATGGACACTGATGGCCTGTGGGAAGAAATTGTAGAAGTTGGTATAGACGCGATGGTGTCTTGTATTGACTTTGCGCTTGCTAAACACAAGAAAGTGCGGGTAATCAACAAATCCGGCAATCATGACTTCCATACGGCCGTGATGATGAATATCGCCCTTTCCAGGGCTTACAAAAACAATCCACGGGTGAAGTTTGATGCTACGCCATCTCTTTACAGTTACCTACGATTTGGGAAAACACTACTCGGCATCACGCACGGAGACAAGCGGGTCAAGCCAACCGAGTTACCGCTGTTGATGGCTACAGATCGCCCGGATGATTGGGGCGAGAGTAAATACCGATATTGGTACACAGGACATCTTCATCATCAGAGGAAGTTTGAGCCCACTGGCGGTAATTGCACTATAGAGACATTCCGCATAATGGCCGGAAGAGATGCATGGCATCAAGGGGCGGGCTACAGAGCGGGCCGTGAAATGCAATCCATTATCTTGCACCGCGAATTCGGAGAGACTGGTCGAAACGTGGTAACACCAGACATGTTGATGACATGAATACAATTGTGCTTTTAGTGTGTCTAGCGTACATCCAGAACATTTCATTCTCAATCGTTAGCAGGGCGCGCAACCGAGACAATCAGGCATACCATATGATCGCGGCAGTATTCTCCAATCTCATCTGGTTTGCGACCTTCCGTATTTTGGTGATTGCCGATATGGACTGGGTGCTGTTTATTCCCTACGGGGTTGGTACGGTGGCGGGCTCGCTGACTGGTGCAAAACTCTCTATGTGGATCGAGAAAAAGATCGGTGCAAAGACATAGATGCGCGGAGACTGCTGCAAGCATGGCATTAGGGGATTGAGATGCGAACGCTGTTATCCCGCGGATAAGAAGGTCGAGCTTGCGTCACTCAAACAGGTCGGTGGAAGTCACTACAAGGACATGGCCATCCAGCCATCCGAATTCATCCACAAGAACGATTTGAACTGGCTTGAGGGTAATGCAGTCAAATATATTTGTCGCCACAGGCAGAAGCATGGGGCGCGAGATATAGACAAGGCGATTCACTATCTTGAGTTGCTGAAAGAATGGGAATATCCAGACACACATTTTCAGGAGAATGTTTAGCTCATGGCTGAACAAGGTGATAGCACAATGGACGCAAAAACTGTCGAAGAGGTGGCAAAGCTTCACAGACAGATTGAAGAACTGAAACTAAAGGTGGACCGGCGTGATGAGCGAATAAAGGCTATTCAGGGCTATCTGCAGCAGCAACTTGTGGAGCCTGGGTCTTTGCCTGCGTGATTACTGATCGTCGTGGACTGGCTCACGTTTCGGCATTTGCGTTGTTTCGTCCCACGTTTCTTGAATGTCACCACATATGGCTATGCCGCCGCCTTTCAGATTGTCGCAGTGAATACACTGACGACGCATTGCGAATCCGGCAGACCCCTTTCGGTAGGTGGTGTGACCGCATTCCAGCGTATCCTTAATGCCAAATGCGTCCGTGTGCGCAAGCAGGTTGCAGCGCACAGTTGCGTCATAGGTATCAGTTTTTACGACTTTTCGTAACATGGCTACTTGGGTCCTTTCTCGTCAATCATCTCACAATCTCCTCTCATCTTAATTTTGCCTGTAACGACCCCAATTTCTTGTTGTAAAACAACGTGTTATTGTCCACTACTGCCCCGTTCAGGCACTGGCATGTCATTAAATCCTTATGCATCAACAGCCTATCTTGTCAGTGTCCGAGAGTAGGCATTAACTAACCCACCATTCTGACGCTTCTGAGTGGCGTGTAGTCGAATCTCTTGGTTAGCTTCTCGGTCCATTCATCCATGCCCTCCAAGACACCTTGA
>SDBV01004770.1_pt1 | contig 19317 bp, 19 predicted proteins | sample 2277081 | NCBI WGS metagenome assembly SDBV01 (sample SAMN10402039, study PRJNA504765) | marine sediment metagenome | isolation source: marine sediment core GS10_PC15, 223 cmbsf | place: Arctic Ocean: Southern Knipovich Ridge | collected 2010
CTGATAGTGAAAGAAGCTCTAATCAGGAACCAATGTCAATGACGTACATTCGTGAGAAGTATGGTAGCAGTAAAGTTGCTTTGAACAGTTAATGCATATGAATTGAGTCACTATTGTAGTAATTTATTATTACAATATGTGGCTCTTTTTTTTATTATCTGGATTGATGGTTAATATTTAACTCTTATAGCACCCTTAACTCTCGGAATTCTTTTATAATTGCCTATCTCTTCGATTTCACCAGGAGCCAGTGTGTACAAGCTCGTCACCGTTTCATATTCACCTGAATACGATTCCCGGATATATTGAATGGTGAACGTATAAATTTTATTCCTCGATTTATTTCGTACATAATAATCTTCTCCTTGCATAAATACTTCACCCTTATTTGTCGGCGAACAAGAAATCATCATAATAATTATGATGAGGAATGATAATAAGTTCCTTATTCGAAATAGATCGTTTTTATTCAATTTCTTCGTTAGATTCCACGAGGCTTTTAACATATTCAGATCTTCGATGTTGCATTTCATTTTTTAAGTGTTTGGGATAATTCGGTTCTTGGACATAGATTTCAATGCTGTCCTTGAAATCAAAGATGTTTCCTTGATTTATTTCATTTAAAAATGATTGCATGTTGTTAATCCTATCCTCCTGGAGTGAAATTAATTGCTCTTGAAATTCAACTTCGTTTGAAGCCTCGTATAGATTTTCTTTAGATAAATCAGTTTCTGAATAGAGTATATACCAAGGTATGTCTTTACCTATGGCTTCAAATGAATTATAATCCATGCTGAAGTATTGGAAAACCTTTTCGTTTCTTTTTTGTAGTAAATCCTTAAGAATAGAATGATAAAAGGAAACCAGTGAATCGTATAGATTTATTTGGTCTTCATATTCTCCAGCAATTTCAAGTGCACCAATATTCTTGGTCCTTTTAAGATTATCTGAATTTAACCGGTCAATTTCCACCGTTAGCAGTTTCTCGTAATATCTTTTTGGGAAAATATTCTTCTTGAAACTCTGCCGATCTTTTATAGCCCATATTGCTAACACGATTATTAACACCAAAACTATGCTTATCATTGTTCCGAGGAACTCTATTAATGCATGGAATTGTTCAGAAATGAAACTTTTCAGTTCAGAAATAAATTTTTTCATCAGACTCTATTATAACAAAAGAAGCGTGGAACTAACCTTATCCACGCAAGAGGCTCTGGTAAGCCCTGAACATGAAAAGGAAGCCCCACGCCATTCGGCGTGAATTCCCAGCAAAAACGTAAATCTGGCCACTCTCTTGGTCATAATTCGAATTTACATAATTCTGAGAAATGAGGCAAATTTGCTCTAATATAATTCTTTGGATTATCGGACTTTCGTGTTCGTGGGTTACCAACGACATGAGCAATTCATAACAGCCTTTGGAATAAATCTGAGGAAGATCCGTCTGGCCAAAGGAATATCACTTAAAAATGTAAAATAAAAATTAGAAAAAGTGATGTATTTTGCTTATATTCAAAGTGTTAAAGCAAAGAATAATAGCAAAAAAACATCACTTTCTAGATGAAAAATACAAAGGAAAAGTTAAAGAACCAATCTAAAGTTGTTAAGTCCTCATTTACAGGCAGTAACATCACAAAATATTCCGGTCTCAATACCGTGGCAAAATATATGAACCGCCAAAACATAGTGAAATCCATCAGCACCTCTTTTCCCACCGAGTGGCACAACGCTACCAAGTTCGGTGTCAACCAGGTATTGCTGGCTATTACCCTGGCTTCGATCAGCGGGATAAACCGGATCTACAGGATCGCTGTTTTTAGCGGTGACGGTTTGGTCAAAGCATTGCTGAAGCTGGATAAGGCAATAAATGAGAACGCCATATCGGCCACCTTGAAGAACCTTGGGCAAAGCGGTGCACGTAAGCTGCAAGAGTTCTTGCTGTCAAAAAACTCCCGGTGGTTGCGTGAAAGCGGACTGGAAAGTATCACATTTGATGCCGATTCCACCGTACAATCTGTTTGTGGCAACCAGGAAGGTGCCGCAAAGGGATTTAACACTACAAAGAAAGGAGCCAAAAGCTATCACCCGCTACTGGTTTTTGTGAGCGAGATGAAGCTGCTTTACCACACATGGTTCAGGACGGGATCAGCGTATACGGCCAATGGTGTTGTTGAGTTCTTAAAGGAGGTGCAATCCAGTCTTCCCGGGAATATCAGGAAAGTGTTCTTCAGGGCAGACAGTGGGTTCTTTTCAGGGAATTTATTTGACTTACTGGAATCCTATTCCTGGGACTATCTGGTCAAAGTGAAACTCAAAAACCTGGAAAGTTTGCTGAAAGCTCAGGATTGGACCGATGTTGAAGATGCCAGAGATGTTGCCATATGTGAGTTCAGTTACCTGGCGAAATCCTGGCAACACCCCAGAATACTCAAAGCAATGCGATCGGTTAAGGAATATGTTGAAGTATCCTATCTGGGGGAGATAAAAACAGTTCCGGTTTATCAGTATGTATGCTATGTCAGCAGTTATGGTGTGGATGCTGTTGAGTTGCATGAGTTGTACAAGCAGCGTTCTACCAGCGAGACATGGATTGAGCAGGTAAAAGGGCATACGATGGCAGGCAACACGCTGACCGATGACTTCTGGGCAAATGACATACTCTGGCAATTAAGTGTATTTGCATACAACATCTCGGTGATGATGCGTCAGAAGAAAGACAAGTACAAAAGACAGGAACACCGGAGTTTTATCGATTGGTTTATCTCGGTGCCCGCAAAGATAACCCGAAGCGGGCATCAGATAGAATTGAAAATGTATGAACACCATTTTTACAAAGACGCCTGGGAGGAGCTTGACAAGCTCATCGAAGCGGCTTAGCAACACAGAAAGGAGAAAAACATGAGGACCGACACGAGAGTGTATGGGAGAGGTACCTTCCGTTAGCTCAAAAAACAGAGATAAGTGGGGTATATCCCCATGAACAGAGGCATACAGAGTATTTGAGTGGCCGAGCAAAGCCTATTTGGCCGAAATTGAATAGCCTTTGTTTTCTTACCGGGAGAAACCCGGCTCAAAAAATTCAATTTAGATTTTTAAGTATCACAAGAAGATCTTGCAGATAAAGCTGACTTAACATTAAGCCAGGTGGGGCGGATTGAGCGAGGAGTAATCAATACAAGCATTAGTATGGTTTATTCATTGGCAACTGCCTTAGAAATTGATCCTGCGGATCTTTTTCAATTTAAATTTGAATGACTTGCCTGTCAAGTTAGCTTCTTCCAGCCTTGGACTCACTTTGATTATAACAGACTGATAGAATCTACTTTATCCTATAGTATATTTCCTCTCTCCTGGTCCACAACATACAAATCAGGGGGTTATAAATTCAACCTATCGCTATTAAACTGCAAATAGCGAACATGAGTAAAATGAACTCTATCAGAACCAACTTACAACACATCACAGGCGAAAAGGCTTACCTGATCCGCTGGCTGATGCATTATGATTGCCGGATAAGGATCAGTTCCATCATGGCTATTGAGGAGAACCTGGAAGCTCTGGTAAGGGATGATGGAGAGGTGCTGGCATGGAGGTATAACCATCCGGAAGATATAAAACACCTGGTCAGGTATGATGGCAGGTGGGTGAAGGCTTAAGCAGGAGTAAATTTGTGAGTCAGAATCAATCAGACAGTTGAAAGCTAACCTCCTTCCTTCATCCTTCCAAGGTATCTCCCCAACAAACCTTTTACGGGATCATCATTCATGTCCTTAATTAAAACAGTCTCAATAAACTTGTTCAGACAAAGACAGATCCTCAACCCACAGGATAGATTCAATTCTGAAAGATAGTTTTAGAAGTTCATGAAATCAGTCTTATCAATCTCCTTCATAATCCGATCCGTCTCGGTCAAGGCAACAATGATTTTTTGATAATGCATAATATCATCGTAGCTTAATTGTCTGCCCTTCCTGTCTTTTAACCATTTTTGAGCTGGTTGGTAACCTCCTATATAGAACTCCCAAGCTATTTGTGGGACTTTATCGAAATACTGCCAGTTATTGATCCAAACCTTGTAGTCCTTATACAATATATTTTTAACCTCGTTTTTACCATCCTCTGGATAGGTGGTGATAAATTGCTCAACTTTTGAACTTTCCAGTAAATGGTTCTGCCGGAGTTCGCCACCAAGATTCACTAATCGCCTGAATGTTTTCAGGTCTTTGGGGTAGGGTACTCGCGGAAAGTCAATTTTCAAAAACTCCTTGTATTTCTCCCGATATATGGTAGAATGCAATATTGCATAGATGTAGTCAAATATATCAATAGGAGCAAAGGTGCCTTCTTTTTCTTCTTTTTCTCTGGTGAAGGTTAATCTAAGATTTCGGGCTAATGCATTAACGATTTTAATATTTAGATTGGGTGTTCTATTTTCTTGGACAAATACCTCTTTGGATTCCGCATCTGAATATATATAGAGGGGAAAAATATTATTAATATTATAAGCACTACATGTTTTATGACCTGCAATGTTTTTCGTAATAAATGCACCTGGTAATTCTTTCTCAGAAAATTGTTTTGGTACTATAAGGCCTAAATTTTCTTTTTTATGAAAGTGAGACATAATCTCACTTCTTGGCCTGCAATGGAATCCTTTAGATTGGCCCGTATAGTATGTCCACCTAACTTCAAATGGACGATAAGTTATTTTGCAGATATTATCCTTGGAAAGATTTGATAGTCTTAAATCTTCTTGTGCTAAATGCACTTTCCAATCCAGAACATCTTTGCCAAGAGAGTATTTTGTTCGTGCTTCTTCTATTTCCAGACCAACAAAGTCTCTAACCACCTCATCGACTTTTTCCTTTGTGGTCTGAATGGTTAAATTATCCCTAGCTGTAACAATGCCAGCAGAATTTACAATAAATAATTCTACGAGTGGGAACCCTTCTTCGTAAACTTTCTGCTTTTCAAAATCCTTTTGCACCATAAAGTACATAGGAGCCTTGTTTGGAAGTTTTTTATAATTAATAGTTTGAATATTGTTTTTCCGCAAAAAATTGTATTTGCTTTCTCTTAATCCATAATGGTCATAATGATAAACAGTACCAAGCTGATTGGTTTTTTTATTTCCTGTTTTTACAAAAATATTGATGGAAACACCTTGTTGAATATCAAATACATTTACATCTGGAGAACCATCAGGGCAAACTTCTTTCTTGTTGCTGTTTCCGTGTAAATCAATAGTATAAATTTTATCGTAAGTTTTTAGCAAATTCCATCGCATTCCTCTAAAAGTTGGGTTGTCAAGAAACCCGTGCGGATTGATAAAAGCTAAAATTCCTTCTCCATTTTGTTCGATGAAATGTTGTCCATAGCGAATAAACTTTACATAATCATCATTTATCCATTTTGAGTTTTTTTCTTTTAATTTATGTGTTCCTCCAGGTTCTTTTTTGTAATCATCCATAAGGTTCATTATCCACTGGCCTTTATTTTGGCTTTCACCACTATAAGGTGGATTACCCAAAACCACCATCACTGGCGTATCTCGCTTAATGTGGTTGGCTTCATTAGCTTCACGGCTTAACCAGCCTGCAAAGAGAGTCCCGGTGTCAGGATGATGTTCTTCCAACGAGTTAGTGAGATAAATCCGGAAGCGTTGATCTGTTTTCGGCATATAACCAGTTTCAGCGAGTAGCAGATCCAATTTCAGGTGTGCCATGGCATAAGAGGCCATAAGTATTTCAAAACCATTTAAACGAGGGATCAAATGATTTTCTACATATTGACTCCAAATGCCTTCTTGCCCTTCAAAATTTTTGTAAATGTGCTTAACAATCTCAGCTAAGAATGTTCCAGTACCAGCAGCAGGATCAAGGATCTGAACTTTATGATATTCCTTTTCAATCTCAATTTTCTTTGTTTTGGAACGTTGATCGGGTGTCGCTTTGAAAAACTCTTTTTTCTTTACTTTAATCGTTGAGGTGTCAGCTAAACCTTGTGATAATCCAAATTCTGTTTTTAAAATATCATCTACTGCACGTACAATGAAATTTACAACTGGTTCGGGTGTATAATAAACTCCTCTCGATTTCCGGAGTTTTGGATCATACTCTGCAAGAAATGTCTCATAGAAATGTATGAGAGGATCATTCTGCTGTGTGGTTTTACCAAAATCTTTTAGAAGTGCAGCTACATCAGTTGCTCGAAATATGTCAGCCAAAGCATCCACAACCCATTTTATCCGATCATCTAAATCATATCCAGCAATGTATTGGAATAATCGCCGTAAAAATGGATTTGTTTTAGGGATTAATTCTGCTGCCTCCTGTCTGCTGAAATCCTCAAGAGAAGGATCGTGTAATCTTGCCGCAAACATGCCATAAGCTATTGTCTGAGCGTAGATGTCAGCAAAGTCAACTGTTGTTATGTCATGTAATAATACGTCCTTAAAAGCCTTGTATTGTTGTTGTAAGGCAGTATCATCATTTAATGTATCTGCTTCGTCTTCTTCAAGTGCATTTTTAAAAATATCTTTCATCAATCTGGCCTTACCTGCCATCATCTTAGAAAGCTTTTCTGCTGATCTGATAGTTTGCCCAATATGAGTTGCAAAGTCTTTAATGAGATCCTGGAATTCATCAAATCTTGCAGGTTCCGCAATGATTTTGCCATTCTCTATTCCTGCAATCGAAACAGACAAGGCAAATACTCCATCCCGGTAAAGTCGAAATTCAAGGTAATCAGTAATAATAAGATTAGGAAGGGAAGAACGATAGCGGTCAAATTGATCTTTATATTCCTTACCATCTAGAGGCTTTCCAATATCCTTTGCTTCAATATAACCAATGGGAATATCCTTTTTAGTAATAATTAAATCTGGTGCTCCGCATGCAACTCTTTTGGGCTCATTGGTAACAAATACATCCGGCACTATGGACTTAATGAGATTTTCTAAATCTGGGCGATAACTATGCTCCGTTGATATTCCAGAAGCATATCTTTTTTGCACTTGATTAATATATTCAGTAATTGTCATCTAGTGGAGATAAAGGGATTCTTTCTGTAATACTAAAAATAGCATTTTTACCGGAGACTAACATTCTTCTCATGTTTTAGATGATTCTTTTTCTTAAGTCTCCTCACAGCTCTTGTTAAACTCCTATTCTCTCAGAAGGGAATATTGTTCCATCTCCATATGGGTTAATATTGGATTTGCGAAATCATAAGACATTTTGATTATCTTTAATATACCCTAAACCTACAATCTCAATGCCTTTAACCAAGCTTTGGGCAACAATTACCATCCTGGCAGTTAGCATCTACAGCTACAGCCAGTGCGACAATCTTCTCCCCACATCAACTACTGGACAGGTAATCCACCATACGTACTATTGCCTATCTTATTCTGAATATCATGAACAGGATGAATGGACATACCATTTGCTATCCTCCAGTATGCTCCATGGATCTTCCAGTAGAACTGACAACTTCGGGATAGATCAGAAGGTAACAACAGGATCAGCCTCTCTTTCAATAAAAAATATCCCAAATCCTGTGGAAGAATCATGAAAATACTCCTGCCCCTTATCCTTTTCTTTGCATTCGCTTTAAACAGCTGTGAAGAAAAAGATTGCTGCCTTCCTGAAACTGATCCAATAAATGATGTTTTGGATTTTAATGAGTTATTATCTCTGATGGGCGGAGATATGGATCAGATAAGAGACAAGATCCCGGGAGAATTATTTAAGATAGTCCCAGACCAGGAAGTGACAGCGTTGTTTTATCAAATGATTCCGGCAAATGCAAGTATGAATGATACCCTTCTTGGACAGTACATATTTAGTAAAGACACCCTGAGAGATATTTGGATGATTGCTTCCAATGAAGAGGACCCGCTAAACCTGACGAAACAGATGATCTCCGGAACTATAGAAAAACTCGGAGAAGGTGAATATAGTTTACTTTGGAATGGTGAGATAGATATTGGACACAAACATTTCACCACTGCAAAAGAGTTGTGGAATTTTATAGAGGTAAACGATATCAATTCAACTGAAATAAGGAGTACTTCAGGGAAATGGAGGGTTGATAAATATGTAGTAACTCTCGCTTTTACTAGTCCTAATTACCAACGATTTACAGCATGGATAAACGGACCACCGATAATATATGAAATGCAAGATTTTTTATCGCCGTTATCGGTACCTGATTCATCTGATTTACAAATACCAGAATAATGTACACCCTAACCAACAAAACCAAACAAAAAGGATTATAGACTGAACCATGAAGTATAGAACAAAAGAGTTAGATATCGCGATGTTGTTACTCCCTCAAGACGGAGAATTGGGATCCAGTGAACAAATTTCAGATATGAAAAGACTGGGGATCTACAACTATTTAAAATCAAAAAAGTTAGTTAGTCTTGAATATAAGAATGACGATGCTATCAGTAAAGCTGGTCTTACTGAGGAAGGGATTGCATTCATTGTGGAAGGGGGATTCATCGCAGAGGAATATATTCAGAAACATGAAAAGCAACGTGAATTTGAGAAACTACAATGGAAGGGGAAGCAGCGCAAAATAATGCGCAAAAAAGTTTTTTGGGCTTTATTAATCGGAACTTTTGTAGGGAGTCTTGTCAGTGCCCTGGTACAATATTATTTTCAGATTCTTTAATCATGTACACCCTAACATTCAAACATACCAAGGCAAAGAATTCCCCCCGGGCTTTAGAGATCGCCCTGGAGCTTAAGAAAGAGCTCGGGCTCTACCGGAATAAGGTCCGGGAGTTGGAAGGCGTTAAGAGGGCTCTGGAGCAGGAGGTGGAAATACTTAATTACAATCTAAGTCAGCATCAATGAGGAAATACGTAGTTGTTGTATTCATTTTAATCATCGTACTCTGGACAGCCAACTTTCTATTACCATGCTGGGTTGACAAACCTGGGATTTTCGGAGATATGTTTGGTACAGTTAATTCACTCTTTTCTGGATTTGCTTTGGCTGGGGTGGTATTGACAATTTTCCTACAACAAAATGAATTGAAGCTTCAAAGGAAAGAACTGGAACTCCAACGTGAAGAATTGAAATTAACACGAGGCGAATTCCACCAACAGAATGAAACCCTCAAAATCCAAAGGTTTGAAAACACACTTTTTCAAATGTTGGACCTTCATCACAAAATTGTAAGTGACATGGATACAGGTCGAAACAGGGTTGAAACGGGAAGGGATGTATTCAGAGTAAGATTTCAAGGGTTTTTGTCCCCCAAGCTATCAAATACCAAAAATTTGTCAGCTCTGGATCAAATTTATTCGGAATTGTCTGATAAGTTTAGAACCGACTTTAGTCATTACTTCCGAAATCTGTATAGAATTATTCGAATGATTGACCGCACAATGTTCGACCTGGATGACCATGATCGAGATTTCAATCGAAAATACTATTACACCTCAATAGTAAGAGCTCAGCTGTCAGATTATGAGTTACTCTGGCTGTTTTATAACTGCTTATCCAGTAAAGGCAAAAAGTTTAAATCATTAGTTGAACAGTATGGCCTTTTAAAAAATATGCCGAAATCCAGTGTTATTAACGAAATACATTTAACTTTTATTGATGATTCGGCCTACCAAAATACGCAACGAAAAAATATCCAGTCCAACCAATGACAATTCCCGACCACATATTAACCCGAATGTACTTGGAATTCCAATAATTATCGAATAAATAAACACACAAATCATGCAACCCCCAGACATCAAACTTCAAGGAGAACTGAATACAAAAGAAACAGAGTTTGCCCAAAAATGTGCTATTATCAATGGCCGGCTTACCATGTGGAAAAATATAAGCGTGTCTATTTTTGAAATCCTAACAGAATATAAACGCCGCTCAAATATAAAAGGCACTGTTTCTGATCCACTGAGCAAAAGGGTAACATTTGAATTACCCTATGCTGATTATTTTCCAGCAGCATCTAATAACCCCGGGAATTTTCTACTAATGTTTGAGATCAACGACCTAGCATTAATTGAGGTTAGTGGATATAATCCAATGGACAGCAGTACAATTCAACTTTCTGATTATCCCTTTGAACCGCACTCGTTAAAGGAGAAAGATGTAATTGGATATCTGTGTAAGTTTTTCGAAAGCCTGAATCTATATCTATCACAATATTCAGAATTAGATAAATGATACCCAAAAAAAAATACAAGGCGGGCATGCTAATACCGGGTATCATGACCATTATTGCTTTCCTGGTCGTTCTATTCTCGATAATCTACGATTCTTTAAAAGAAGGAACCTTTCTTATACTTTCAACAACCCTAATTATTATCGTTTGGTATACATACTTTACTTATCTACTTGTGAGAAAAAAAAACAATCCAGCATTAAGTGTTAATATTAAATACATTTCTGAAGCAGATGACATAAGGGTATTAGTGAGCAATCTATGTGACCAATACCTTGAAACAGAGATAATAATATCCTTCAACATCAATGGTGCTATCGTTAAGCTTGGGCCTGAATACACTGGGGAGAAAAAATGGAATTTGACTCCTCGTTTTACCATCAATGGTCATTTCCCCCTGGATAGACCAATCAAATTGGCAGGCAACACATATGCAGGCCTAAGGAAAATAGCAGATTCGACCGACCCAACAAAACTTTATCAATTATCTCTACAAGCTAAATGGAGAAATGAGGATGGCAAGAAGGGTGAATACCCGGCCCATTATTGGTATTATGACTTTTCAAGGGATGAATTTGTTTATCAAGTAGGAGGGTTTGAATCATGAATCTTCCCGACCACATAATAGAACGGATGCACATGGAATTCCTCCTGTGGGAAATGGCAGAGTATACCTGTGAGAATATCCGGAATCTGGATCAGGATCCGGAGCTGAAGAAAAGGATTGAAGATTTGTCACAGATTGTTTAACAATAAAATTGATGAAATGGTAGACACAGTATTTGTTTTCCTGAATGACACTACGACCCAAATCCACATGGATTTAATATCCACGGCCAAAGACTTCTATCTTGACGCTTGGGATAATATTAAGTGGTTTATTTTGCTTTGTATTGCACTGGCTGGAATTGTATTTCCATTATGGATTTATTTCTGGCAACGAATAACTTTCAGACAGGAAATAATCAAACAGACTGAAAAATTCAAAGATGAAATTCAAAGAGATCTTAAAGAAACCAAAGTGGAATTAGACGCAAAAATTAGCGAGAGTTACTTCGAAAATTTATCCATTACCATGGGATTACAATCGGCAACTCTTATTGATTTAAAAAAATATGATGATGCAATTACACTTGCAATAAGAGCCGTACTACATTCTATTTATGCAGCTAAAATAGAATATACCAAATCTCTCATTGTTGACATGTTAATAGAACAAATCCTTCCCAAAATATCCAAGAATAAATTAGATGAAACATTTATGGAATGGGGTAAATCAATCGAGCAATACATATCTGATCTTCATTATTGGGATAGAAAAGTTGAACTGGATTCAGAAATACAGCGCCTTGAAAAAGCCCTAAAAGCCAAGCTTGCGGGAGAATATAAGAAAAAAGAATAGCCGAGAAAAGTGGTAAAAAAACAACCCGATCGGGTTGTTTACTGGTGGTTGATCAAAATAAATGAAGGAGAATATGGATCAGCTTGACCAGGATCCGGAGCTGCAGAAAAGGATAAATGAATTAACAAGATATGTTTTACCAAAAACTGATTAAATGGCAGACACAGTATTTGTTTTCCTGAATGACACCCTGGTCCAAACCGTCCTTGAAAACACAGTTAATGTTCTTCTAAGTGACACCATCGTTCACACAGGCCTTGAAAATGCTGTGAATATTCACCTGAATGACACTCTCCCCCACACTCACTTGGACATTCTTGCCCAGGTAGAAGCATTTTACGATCACGCCATGAATAGGATTGAATGGCTTATTGGAATAGGTTTCGCATTGGTCGGAATACTTTGGCCAACGGCAATGAGCCTTTATCAACGCAAGACCACCCAGAATCAGATTGATTTTTATAAAAATCAGATTGATACTGAAATTACCAGGAATGTTAAGCGAGAATCGGAAAAAACATCAAAAATATTTAATCAGCAGAACAAAAAGTCTGATTTTTCTCGGAGAGCATTAAGCGGGATGGTATATCAAACTGAAGGTAATTTAATGCGTTCTGATGGAGAATATCAAAATATGTTAAATTCATATCTATCATCCCTATATAGCTATTCTTTGGCTCAATGGGAGGAGGGCATAGAGAAAATAAATCTCTGCATAGTTAATGAAGAGGAGCACATATCTGCCCCAATGATAAATGAAGCATTTATAAGTCTTAATACGAGCAAGGAAGAATATTTTGCCACAATACTTGAGGTTAAATTATCTAGGAATGCTCAGAAGCAAATAGGAGAGGTTAGAAGACTTATTGAAGACAAGCTTGCCGGGGAATAATCAGACTCAGAATAGCCATGCAAAGCGATAAAAAAATAAATTGAAGAATTATCACATATTGTTTAACCAAATAATAATTAACTATGGCATTTTCTAGTTTAGTAATTAGTCAGGCCTGGGCAAGATCAGGAGGTCGATGTGAATGCAGAAGAAGATTACATAACCATCCCTACGTTCGTTGTTCGAAAACACTTGTATTAGCTAATCGAGGTCGGACTGGAAGGGGTTGCTGGGAAGCGCACCATGCTAACAGTAATGGACCCGATACCCTTTCCAACTGCCAGATTCTCTGCTGGGATTGTCACTCAAGTACTTTCTAATTACCCAACCACATAATAAAACGAATGCACCAGGAATTCCTACTGTGGGAGATGGCAGAGGAGACCTGTGAGAAAATCTGGCAGATTGACCGTGATCCGGAGCTGAAGGAGAGGATTGAAGAATTGTCACATATTGTTTTACCGAAAAATGAAGCAAATTTATAATCGATGACAACAAAAAAGATCTTTAGGAATCCTTATGTAGTCGGTGTTATATTCCTGCTTATTCCTACTATTTGGGATTTTTTAACGGAGGTAAAAATCTGGCTTACAATACTTAATTCAATTTGGAAGGGATTATCCTGGTTTTTTACTAGTAATCTCACCATTTGGTTGGCAATTGGAGTTTTATACATGTTGGTATTTCTCAAGATACGTAAGCAAACTACGAGAAACACCCCTGAGGAAACTAATATAGATACTATTGCCAAGCATACGCCATCGCTACAACCTACACCAAAACCAAAATCAAAATCCCCACCTGATTATTTGAATTACAAGGAGGATACTTTCGATGGCCTTAGAAGGAAATGGAAATGGAAACCAACTCCCGGTAAAGGATACAATATAGTTGATTTAATAATCATTTGTAGAGAATGTGGGGCTCAATTAAGGGAGCTTCGTGATTATCCTATGGGCTATGGGTGCATAAATCAGGATTGTGATTTATTCATCTCCCATCATGAAGAACCGAGATCTCGCGATCATGTACAAAGAGTAAAAAAAGGCGAACCTGAAGAAAGTATAGTTGCAACAATTAGAAGTAGAATTAAAACAGGGAAATACAAAGAACGGATTGAGAATACAAAACAAAATTAAATACACTCTTCAATATGACAGACACATTATTTGTTTTACTGAATGACTCCCTCGCCCAAATTGGCCTTGAAAATACAGTTCAGGTTATCATAAATGACACCATCGTTCAGGCCGGCCTTGAAAATAAGGTTTATCTCCTGAATGACACCCTCCCTCACACTCACCTGGACATACTTGCCCAGGTTGAAACATTTTACAATAATGCCTTGAATAGAGTACTATGGATTATTGGAACATTGGTTGCAATAGTTGGAGTAGTTTCACCTATAGCCCTATATGCCATTCAGCGTCAATCAAGCCGAGATGATAGAGATAGTTTCAGAAATGAAATGAACCGAATCATTGACATGAATCAGGACAAAATCAGGACAGAAATACAGCAGACTAAAAATGATTTGAACAATCAAATAGAAGAGCTTACTGTAAAGTCTATAGCAGACATAGAAAAGTTCTCAAAGGAAATGACCAGGGCTCGAGCGAAAAGCGAGGCAGTTTTTTTCGGTCTCACTATTACACGGTATCTACGGGAGGATGCATACCATCCGGCTTTTCTAGCAGCTGTAAGTCAAATCAGAGCCTATATCGAAATGTCACAATTTGATAGAATCCCATTAACAATTGATTTGATAATTAAGGATATTGTTCCGTATATCTCCATACCTAATTTACAAGTATCAATGGATAAACTTCAAGATGCATTTAACTGGACCTACAGGAAGATAGCTGAGGTTGAAAATGCAACTTTAAATAACAAAGTAGAGATGCTTAAACAAGCTATTATTAAAAGGCTTTCGGAGAAAGAATAGCCGGGCAAAGCGATAAAAAAAACAGCCCGATCGGGCAACTGAATCAGGATCCGGAGCTACAATTGAAGGTGTCAGAATAACCGGCCTGGCAATCAGAAGGGATGATATCGAGTGAAAAAGCTTTTATTAATACTGATACTTTTTGTTGGCTGCGAGGAAGAAGAGGCCAAGATGCGGGGCCAGTGGCACACGACAAATCCCGGCATAGACATAACCCTTTCTCTCTCTCAGGCAGGAACGGTAGTGACGGGGACCGGCAACGATGGGGATTTTACCGTCACGGGATCCTGTAATTATCCCAATGTTTCCTTGGGATTTTCAACAGGCGTGGACCTGGTTGCTACCTTCATCGATGATCGCACGGTACAGGGAAAATTAAACGGAGGGAAATATTCAAATCAATCAGTTACATTTGAGAGAGATTAACAATTATTTAACCAGCAAATAAGCAACCTTCATGATAATTTTCAGGTCATAGGGGTATAAATAATACTATATTTGGCGTTTTATTTACAAATAATACTTAATTTAGTTTTGGCTAAACACAATACACAGACATGGGAGCGCAGAAAAAATTGAATCTCACCGGCATTTTGATCCAGGATCCGAAGGTTGGTGGCTTTACCGCATTTCTTGCCGGTATGCCCGAAGTTATCGCCGAGGGTGATAACGAAGAAGAGGCTATGGTGAATCTTTTTGAAGCTTTCAGTACAATTATGAACCTCAAGGTTGAGGAGGCCCTTAACGGAACCGAAGGCATCATTACTAAAAGTATGGAATTAGAAATTTCCTAGCATCATGGACCGCGGAATATTTTTAGAATATCTGAAACAGAATGGTTGTCACAAAGTCCGTGATGCCAAAAGAGGATATTCTGTATTTCGTCGAAATGATGACCGCAGCTGTATATGTGGTGTGCCTGCGAACGATCCGCTGCGCCCTGCTACAGTTTGTAGTATATGTGCATCTTTGCGAGTACCACCACCAGACATGTTTCAGAAAAACGGACTGCCTGAATTAATCAGCCAGATTCACAAAAACCCGCCAATACAAAAACCAAAATCATAGGGACCAGATTGGTTTAATGGGTGCCTTCTGATCGTGAATTTCCTGCTCTCATTCTACCGGCATCCCGAAAAGCCCATAAACAGTACAAAGCCGTAAAACGAGCTGATTCATAGTTCCGAAATTCCTGAATCCTGTTATCTCAAAAGGTATCCCTCTCCAGCTCCTCCAGTACCATCCTCATTGCAGAATCAATCCTCTCCAGGTCCAGGTCGATGTAGATATCGGTAATGGAATTCTCCCCATGCCCCAAGAGGGACCGAATATCATCCTTGGGTACTCCTATATTCCTCGCAATGGTGGCAAGTGAATGCCGGGCATAATACGTGGACAGTGCTACACCAAGTTTAACATCATCGTGCTTGGCTATGCGCTTCAATTTTTTATTGGTCCAGTCTACAATATCCTTATGAAGGGGTACGGTGCGATCCTTTTTGCGGACAGCTGCTATTTTCTTCTCCATGAAATCAAGCAGGTATTTCTTTCCGGGGTACCGGTCAATTATCTCATGGGCCTTGGGAAATATCTTTATCGAATACGACCGACCAGTCTTTGCCCGGTTAAAAATATACCGGCCCTTGTAGATATTTTCATGCCTGGCCAACATCAGATCCTTGAAGTTGATCTCCTTCATAAAATGGTCTTACAAGCGTTTACAGGTGTTTCATATGCTTTGATGGGAATATACTACTTACGAGGAGATCGTCTCAATGAGGGCTTCGTGAGGCCTTTGACAAGAATAATATTCGATTTATAGTAATGTAGGAAAACATGGGGAATATTTAACAATAAAAAACCACAACTACCTAATTTATAAGATAGTTGCGTTTAGTAATTGAGGTCGGTAACGGAACCGATGATCTCTTGAATTCAACTCCGGTTTTATTAATTACTGTTGGTCGTAATTTTAATTTTGTGATATATCCTGGATTAATTGCAGAATTGGCCAAGTTAACCACAATAACTGTATGTAGTTAAGTATGTAAAATGAAAATGCCTCCTATAACTGCTTGTGTTACAAGAGGTGTCAGAAACTGTTTGTGGAGATAAGGGGTCGAATCCCTGACCTCTTGACTGCCAGGAATTCGATTGTTTTGCTATATCGAACTGTTTATGTGACTATTACAAGGTCGTTGAAATATTTCTTGCGTGCTTTCTGGAATTAATATTAAGTGATTACCTCCGGAATAATGTTTTTTCAAGGTTAGTGTTTACCATAAATTTACTCTGTGCTCTTAAAGATATAGGTTTCAATTTTGTCAGTATACTTAAGTTCCCCTATAGTATTAAATATTTTATCGACTAATTTATTAGCACTTATCTTTTCTGTTTTAAAATCAATATATAAGCATAGCAATTGAGAACAAGTCATAAGGCAATGTTTCATTTGAGTTGAATATGCTAACATCTGATCTGGAAAATCAGGTCCCTGTCTTTCTCTCAATGGAGTGTCTCGATAGGTATTGACCATCAATATGCCTTTTGGATTTTCTCCTTTTTCGCTGTAATAATTTGCAACCCACTTTGTTAATTGAGCTGCATGCTTTTCAGCTGCACTTTTGGCAACTCCTTTGATCTCAACAACAGCAATTCTTTTTCCATAATTAATAATCAAATCATCTCTGTTGCCACTTGGTTTTATGGCCTTAAATCCAATTTCAGTAATAATTCGAACAACAATGTTCTCCAATTGAGTTCCAGTACTACCAACTAATGCTTTCAGCTCATTAAAGTATGATAGCTGTTGTTCCTGATGATTTATTTGATTTTCAATTGAAGTTCTTTTTTTAATTAATTTTTCTAATTTATCCAGTTCTTCTCTTTCGCCTATTATTTCATACTCCTTTACCCACTCTGGATATTCCATGGGCTTGATTGGTTTAAATGACTTAAGAGATGCAAGTAGAGAAAGAGTTTGATCAAAAAAAATATTAATATCACTTGGTGAAGAATAGTCCACTGAAAACCTCGGAAGAAACAAAACAATCCCTTCACCTATTTTACAATACTGGCTTACAACATAATTTGTTTCTTTAATATACATCAGTGGTATTCCGGAGGGGTTAATGAAAATCTCATGATAATGAAACCTTCCCCTCTGGCTATCAAAATATTTAACAACAAATTCTTCAGTAATCGGCTGAATGTTTTTACCTGTCTTTTTCTCGAGATTTGGAATTGCGATGTCTAAACACTGTGCATAGCTTAAATCGCCGAGCCCTGATCCGTTTTCTTCCTCAGGTAAATACTGAAATTTATCAAATAGGGGATTAGTAATAATCAAACATCTGCCCATCTTAAAGAATTCATCAAATTCTTTCCTGCGGTTTTCAAGAATTATCTTTAGCGAACTATGATTCCGCTGCGCTATGTAATTGGATGAATCTGAGTTACCAGGAAGTATTTTAGCTCCACCCATGTCCCAGAGTACAACCTCACCATCGATTAATGTACCTCCTGATTTAAGCGGCATTTCAGCAATGTCGTATTTTGTAGTTGGATTAAATTTGAATCCAAGAGTAAGTACTCGCATCTATTGTTTAATTTGGGATATTATCAAATTTGAAATTCAATTTACATATAATCCCAAATTAAACCAACCCGCACTTAACGTTTCACCCAACAAAAGTTAAAAATACAATTGTACAACGATTGAGACTTATTCTTTCAAGGAAGAACAAAATTACCAATGTAGGATCCTGGTACCAAACTTAAACTCGTAGATATTATATTACCCGAATCGGGAGAATCCTAGGCCATAGAGATTGTGCTTGCGGTTTGTGTAATTTATCTCGACCCCGCGCTTCCAAAGCAGACATCAGGAAGATAAATTCAGGAATCTAAACCACTGAAATTAGAAGTTATAATTTCAAGGCAAAGAAATAAGCGATATTAAGCCATTCAAATACATTACTTGATAGAATATCATTACTGTAGGAAAGAAAATCAATTGTGAGGTCTTTTTGAGGGCTCATATGGCGTGAAACTCAAATTGTTCTTACCCCTATTCTTACCCTGTGAAAAAATAAAACCCCAAACCCCCTATGTAATAGGAGCTCTATAGTCTTGATTGTGCCCAGAACAGGACTCGAACCTGCACGTCGTTGCCAACACTGGTCCCTGAAACCAGCGCGTCTACCAATTCCGCCATCTGGGCAGTAGTATTGGGTGTGCAAAAATATGAAAATTTGGAGAATTTCAAATAAAGTTTGGAACTATTAGTCCCAAACTTATTCTATATCAGTATCGGGATCCATGGTATGGCAAAATTTGAAGATCTCCTTTGAACTGAACCACTCAATTACTTCCGTGTTTTTACAGTATCTGGGCATGGAATATATATACTCCTGGTAGGATGAGTGCTTCCAGTCTGTAAGGTTTTCAACCAATCCATGTTTGACTGGATTTCTGTGGATATATATAACTACTGTTTTCAGGTAATCGTCTGATTCAATTTGCTTTCTCCTAAAGTTTTGAGAAAACAAACTTCCCTTTCGATGATAATAATGATTAAACGACTGCGCATAGGCAGCAAAGAGATTCCCAAACTTTTTTGAATAATCAATATCGTCAACATCCTTCTTGGATGCAGGCTTCGTTTTTACTAATAAATGAAAATGGTTAGGGATGAGACAGTAACAGTAAAGATCAACATATTCAAGCATTCTATCTTTAAATAGATCAAGGAAAAAATAATAGTTTTTGTCCTCAACAAATAATCTATCAAACCCACAAGCCCGGTTGTAGATATGATAAAAGGTATCCGGCACCATTTGATCAACAAATTTTTTCATAAAGCGTAGAATCAAC